>MDSW01024388.1_pt1 | contig 26429 bp, 22 predicted proteins | sample 811171 | NCBI WGS metagenome assembly MDSW01 (sample SAMN05326641, study PRJNA326480) | marine metagenome | isolation source: seawater | place: Atlantic Ocean: North West | collected 2012 | reverse complement strand
TGGCCATGCCGGGTGCGAAGCTGCTACAACTGCAGCTCGTATGGGAGCAAAAACCCTTCTAATCAGCCATAAATTTGAAACCATTGGTGAAATGTCTTGTAATCCAGCAATTGGAGGCCTTGGAAAAGGCCATTTAGTAAGGGAAATTGATGCTTTAGACGGAATTATGGGCAGAATTGCTGACCTTTCTAGTATTCAATATAGGCTTCTGAATCGTACTAAAGGACCTGCGGTAAGGGGTCCAAGGGCACAGTCTGACAGAAAGCTTTACAAAAAGTACATGCAGCGGGAAATCCAAGATACACCCAATTTATCATGTTTATTTGACCCAGTTGAAGACCTACTTTTTGAAGATAAAAAATCAATTGCGGGAATTATTTGTGCAAGTGGAAAAAAAATTTCTACCAAAAAAGTTATCATTACAACTGGAACATTTTTAAATGGACTTATTCATTTAGGTGAAAAAACTATTCCTGCTGGAAGACATGGTGATGAACCTTCAATTGGTTTAGCTAAATCACTTTATGATACAGGGTTCAATATTGGTAGACTAAAAACTGGAACGCCTGCAAGACTAGATAAAAATTCAATTAACTTTAAAATACTCGAGCAACAAGAAGCAGATGATGAACATTCATACTTTTCTTTTTTAACAAATAAAACTTACAATGATCAAATACCATGTCATGTTGCTTTTACTAATCCCAGAGTACACGAGATAATCCAAAAAAACCTAATGAAATCAGCTATTTACTCAGGTCAAATAGAAGGTACTGGTCCGCGTTACTGTCCTTCAGTTGAAGATAAGATTGTAAAGTTTAATGATAAAACTAGACATCAAATTTTTTTAGAACCTGAAGGATTAGATAGTGAACTGATTTATCCAAATGGAATTTCAACATCTTTACCTGCAGATGTTCAGGAATCATTCATTAGAGAAATTGAGGGATTAGAAAAAGTAAAAATTGTTAGACACGGTTATGCAATTGAGTACGATTTTATTGATCCTCAAGAACTTTTTCAAACTCTTGAGACTAAAAGAATCAAAGGACTTTATTTAGCAGGACAAATTAATGGCACAACTGGTTATGAAGAAGCTGCTGCTCAGGGATTAGTCGCAGGACTTAACGCTGCGCTTTCATTATCAAATAAAGAATATTTATTTGAACGTAATAACTCATACATTGGCGTCATGATTGATGACTTAACGCTTAAAGGTGTAACCGAGCCTTATCGAATGTTTACATCAAGGGCAGAGTACCGATTGAAACTAAGAGCTGATAATGCTGACCTTCGACTGACCTTGGAAGCTGAAAAATTGAATTTAATATCCCAAGCTAGAAAAAATCATTTCAATAATAAATTAAAAAAATTAAATGATCTTAATAATATACTTAAAAATCAATATGTTACACCACATCATATTGAAAAAATAGGAATTAAAATCAATCAAGACGGAAAAAAAAGATCTGCCTTTGATCTCTTATCGTATCCAGATATAAATTTTGATACTATAAAAAAAATCTTTAATATTGATTCACTTGATACCTATAGTGCTGAAATTAAAGAACAAATTTCAATAGAGGCACATTATAAAGGATATTTAAAAAAACAAGATTCTGAAATTTTATCTCTTAAAAAGGATGAAAAAATTAAAATACCTGAAAATATTGATTACTTCGAAATGGCTAGTTTATCGATGGAAATCAGAGAAAAATTATCAAAAATAAGACCAAAAACGATTTCTCAAGCTTCAAGAATTGATGGTGTGACACCTGCATCATTGAGTTTTTTACTTGCCTTTATTAAAAATAGAGAAAAATCTAAGAAATTCGCATAATATATCTTCTATGGAAGATAATAGTGATTCGTTTGCAGAAATGAATCCAAATGTTTCACGTGAAACAATTGATCAATTAAAAGACTACAGAGAGCTGATTATTAACGAAAAGAGCAATTTGATATCCAATAATGATAAAAAATTTTTATGGATAAGACACTTTCACGATTCGATGAGAATTATTGATCTATTTTCATTGAAAAATAGCCAAATAATTGATGTTGGAACAGGAGCAGGTTTACCTGGAATTCCAATAGCATTATCTTTAAAGAATACTGCAAACCAGATTTATTTGTGCGAAAGTAGAAAGAAAAAGATTGATTTTTTACTAAGATGTAAAGAACAGCTCAAACTAGATAATGTTGAGGTGATTCATGAAAGAGTCGAAAACCTTAAAAATAAGAAATTTGATTATATTATTGGTAGAGCAGTAACCCAATTAAACCCTTTTTTTTCAATGTGTTATAATATTACTAAAGAAAAAACTATTTTCTTGCTTCATAAAGGTATACATATTGATAAAGAGCTTAACGATACTACTAAATATTGGAATTTTGAGCATAATATTTATGAAAATCATAGAGAAAAGGGATCTTATATTATTGAGATAAAAAACTTAATTAAATCAATAACTTAAATGTATATATGAAAATAATTGCTATTTCAAATCAAAAAGGTGGAGTTGGCAAGACAACAACAGCAATTAATTTATCAACTGCATTAGCAGCAATTGGTCAAAAAGTTTTAGTTATAGATTTAGATCCACAAGGCAATGCTAGTACTGGTTTGGGTATCAATTATAACCAAAGAGAAAAAACAATATATGATATCTTATCTGGCCAAGTAGAAATTCAATCAGCAATACATCAAACTAATATTTCTAATTTATCAATTATTCCATCAACAGTAGATCTTTCAGGAATTGAACCTGAGTTAGCCCATGAAACTGATAGAGCCTATGTTTTAAAAAATATTTTTAATTCAACTCAAGCTTTAGATGATTTCGACTTTGTTTTCATTGATTGTCCTCCAGCATTAAGTTTACTAACTGTAATGGCAATGACTTTAGCAAACTCTATTATTGTTCCTCTTCAGTGTGAGTTTTTTGCTCTTGAAGGGTTAAGTCAATTAATTAAAACAATTGAGAGAGTAAAAAATAATTTGAATCCAAATTTACATATTGATGGAATTGTTCTTACTATGTTTGATGGAAGAAATAAACTTTCTTCACAAGTTGCAGAGGATGTAAAAACTCATCTTAAAGAACAAGTTTATGAAACAATTATTCCTCGTAATGTAAGAGTATCAGAAGCACCATCATTTGGAATGCCCGCATTAATTTACGATCATCGAGCGTCTGGTAGTCAAGCCTATATAAGATTGGCAAATGAAATTATAAAACAAAATAATAATCAAGAGGCAGCATAATGGCATTAAACACAAATAAAAAGGGACTGGGGAGAGGTCTTTCTTCTTTAATGGGTGACACTGAATCTGTTCAAAGCACAGCTTCAACAAGCACAAGTGAAACAACAATTTCAATTGCCAAACTTAGACCAAGTCCCTTACAGCCAAGAAGGATCTTTGATAAAAATAGTATCAATGAACTTGCAGAATCAATCAAGTCAAAAGGATTAGTTCAACCAATTCTCGTAAGACCTTCTAATACTAATCAAGGTGATTATGAAATTATTGCAGGTGAGAGAAGATGGCGAGCTGCACAAGTTGCACAATTGCATGAGATTCCAGCTGTAGTCAGAAATTTAAATGATACAGAGTCACTGGAGATTGCAATTATAGAAAATGTGCAACGTTCTGATTTATCACCAATTGAAGAAGCTGCTGGTTACAAAAAATTGATGGAAAGTTATAATCATACTCAGGAAAAGTTATCAGAAGTTGTAGGAAAAAGTAGAAGCCATATAGCAAATATTATTAGGTTGTTGAGCCTTCCGCAGTCAATTCAAGATATGATTTCACAAGGCAGCATCACCTCTGGACACGCTCGTGCCATTATGAATAGTGCATTTCCAGAGCAACTTGCTGAAAAAATTATCAATGAAAATTTGTCTGTTAGAGCTACAGAAGCTCTAGTTAAAGAGAAAAAAGAAGGACCAAAGAAAATAAAATTAAAAGACCCCGATACAATTGATCTTGAGAAAAGATTAACTGATACGTTAGGTCTAGATGTTTCCATTACTCACAAAGGTAAGCAAGGTGGTTCGATCAAAGTTACTTATAAGTCTTTAGATCAACTAGAATTTGTTACAAAAAAATTAAGAAACTAAGCTTGGAAATATTTTTTACCTTGATTAGCAATATTTAATACATATTTCTCACAAATCACCGGGCTTAAAGAGCTTTCTGATTTACATTTATATTCAGCATTTAGTAATATTGTTAAGCATTTTTCAATTTCATTTAAAGGCCAAGCGTTGCAATGATTTCGAAAGTTATCTTTATCCTTCCAAAACAAAGGAGGTTTCAATATTTTTACTGCTTCATCAAAACTTTTTTGTTTTTTAATTTCAATCTTTGTTTGTTGGATTCTTAATATATAATTTATTAATGAACGAATAATTGCAATTGAGTTAGTGCCTTCAGAAAAAATTTTATGAATAACCTTGGAAGCATTTTTTGTTTTTCCATACATTATTGACTCATTCACCTTATTTAAACTCGTCGAAGTAGAATCATTTAAAATTAGCTTGACTTCTTCAAGAGTTAAACTTTCTTCTCTATTTTTCTGATAAAGATAAATCTTTTCTAATTCATTTTGATTTAAAGATCTGTCATTGCTTAAAAATTGAACTAAATAATTCTTAATTTCTCGATCTAATGTTAAATTAGAACTTTGAATAAAGCTTTGAACAAGATTCATGATTGATCTAGCGTCATCTTCATAGCATGGAATAGAAAAAATACTTTTAGAAGCATCGAATAATTTTCTTAGTTTTGACGATTTGGTAAGATTATCAGATTTCAATATCAGGATTGTATTTTCAAACTCATGATTCTGTAAACCATCGATAATGCTTGAATGTTTATCCTTAATTGTATCAACAAGAATAATTTTCTTGGTGTTAAACATTGAAAAAGTTTGAATTTCCTCCATTATTTTATTTGGTTCTTCGTCAAGATTTTTAGCTGAAATCAACACTTCATCAACTGAATCATTATTCTTAAATGTAGTTGATAAAGTCTGAATAATATTTCTTACCAACCCTTCATTTGGTCCATACACCAAAAATATCAAATTTCTATTCTTATTTGCGAAAATGTCTTTAATAGTACTTTCTTTTAAAATCATTCTGATCGTAAAATATTACTTTGAATCTTGATTGACATCATCTGAACCGCTTCGTTTGTTGCAATTTCTATTGCTTGTTTTAATTTTTCATCAGTTTCAATTTCAGAGGTTTGAACGAGGTACTCAGCAAAACCTCTAGAAATATCATTGTACAATTTAATCTCATTATTTGACTCAGTAACGTCAAAAGTAATCATAACTTCAATTCGATATTTACTAACAGTTCCGTCAGTATTTGTAATCAGCGGGGTACTATTTTGGGTTATACTTAAATTAATTGTATATAAACTTTGATTTGAAGCAGAGCTATATATCCCAAGGACTTTATTTTTTATTAAATAACCAGGATCATTTTTAAACACAATTGAATAAGTTTGATTATTTAAATTATTTTCTGAAGTCTTATAAATAGGCTTAAATCCACAGTCAGATAATACTATTATAAGAGAAAATAAAAAAAATATTTTTAATGACTTAATCATGGTTATTTTATTTGACTAATAAGTTCAGTAAGTGATGACTCATATTTCTTCCAGGCACCGATTGATTTATTATTGAGTGGTTTTCTAACTTGGTCAATACTTGCTGTGCGTACTTGTCTTTTAGTTTCATAAAATTTCAGACATTGTTCCTCCCATTCAAGACCACAAAAACTAACTAAATCACGAGAAGTTTTTTCCTGGTTATTAATCAATTCTTCATTATCAAGGACAAATACATCATTTTTATATCTATCTAGCCAAAAATCCATTAAATCTGAATGCAACTTATAATACTGTGCAAGTGTTTTTTGATCATAAGAATATTGATGTGACATCTCAAGAAACTTATGAGCATAGAGTGAAAAACAATTATCTATAGGATCTCGCTTACAGTAAACAATTTTAGCTTCAGGAAATATTGTTCTTATTAATCCAATAAAAACAAAATTGTGAGGCATTTTATCACATATGTAGTGATTCTTTCCTTCTCTTCTTTCAATTAATTTGTTTATATATTCTTTTCTTAAATTTAATAAAAATTTTTTGTCTGAAATATTTTTTTCAAAAGCATTAAGCACATCTTCTTTAACTTGTACGGAAGTTCCAATGCCAGAAAGATTTGCTAAAAAATTTAATTCTCCTGCTCCAGTTACATTTGAATGTGAGGATAATATTTGTTCACACAGAGTAGTTCCAGATCTAGGCATTCCACAGACAAAAATTGGTACGATATTTCCTTTTTTATTTAGACTAAAATCTAAATTATTAGAAAAAATATTTTTTAATCTTTGAAAGAATTGCTCTTCTAATTTCATATCATATTTTTTCAGTCCATATTGTAGTTTGTTCATCCTAACTAAATATTGCGAAGATTTTTTGAGATCTTTTTTATTTTTGTAATATATATAAAATGTTTCACATAATTTGATTTGGTCTCTAATTAACGACCTTTCTCCTTTGGCATCAACTTTAACCATATCCTCATAATATTTAATTTGTTCTGAATTTAGACTGTTAGATTTATCAATTGCATACAATGCAAAGAAATCTAGTATTTTATAGTTCTTGTTGAATTCTTCTTTAATAATCTGATCAGATTTTTCTATATCACCATTTTCTCTATACGCAGAGGATAAGTCCATACGAAAAGGTGGTGAAGGAAATTTTTTGTATAGATCTTCTAAAATTTGAATGGCCTCAGTTAATTGACCATTTTGGATTAATGCTTTTGCATATTGACTATTAGAAATTGGATTTGCAGGTTCAAGTGCTATGCTCCTTTTCGCAAATTTTAGTGCAGTGTCAGGATGTTGCCAGTTGATATATAATCCGACTAAATTATTTAGTGTTGGAATGTATCTGGTATTTATCTCATAAGATTTTTGTAAACATGTTTCAGCTAATTCAAGGTTACCATTTTTAATATGAACAAATCCTAAATTATTATATGCTTCACATCTTTTAGGATTAACTTTTACTGATTTTTGGAAACAGTTATATGCTTGTTCCAATCTTCCTATATCAAAATATAAAATCCCTAAATGTCTTATAGTTTCATAATCATTTGGGATTTTATTCAAAAGATTAAGATATTCTTTTTCAGCAAGAACATAATTTTTACTTGAATGAATTTTTATTATCTCAAGTAATTCTTGATGAAAAGGCTGAACAATTTTCTGCTCTTTTTGCTGTTTTCTTCTCTGATGTCTATTCATAGAATTTAAATTACTAAATTCAAAATTTTATTTGTTACAAATATTTGCTTTTTTATATTTTTACCTTCAACAATATCTGCAATATTTTTGATTTTCATTGATTGTTTTACTACTTCCTCTTCAATAGAATTCATTGCAATTACTATTTCTCCTCGTTTTTTACCATTAATCTGAATAATAATTGTAGTATTTTCTCTTATTAAAAAATCTTTCTTTACTTTTGGCCAAGGCTCTGTTGTGAGATCACTTGTTTTACCAATAATTTTCCAACATTCTTCAGCTAAATGCGGTGTCATTGGTTCAATTATTCTAATGAGAATTTCTAAAGACTCTTTCATTACAGATTTATCTTTAGGGTTTTCAGAATTAAATTTGCTCAAGTGATTTACCATTTCATAAATTTTTGCAACACTTACATTCATTTGAAATTTTTCAATGCTAGTTGTTACTTGTGATAGGCTGGTATGAACCTCTCTTTGAAGCTCTTTAGCTTTATCAGATATATCGTTCAAATTTTTTTCATTCTTTGTTTTAAAAACATCAATATTATTTTGGATTAATGACCAAATTTTTTGGCAAAATCTCCAGGATCCTTGAATACCAGACTCGGACCAATTAATATCACGCTCTGGAGGACTATCTGAAAGTACAAACCATCTGGCAGAGTCTGCACCATACTCAGTAATTATTTTTTCAGGGTCAATTATGTTCTTCTTTGATTTTGACATTGATTCTGAAGGACCTTTAATTATTTTTTCTCTTGATTTGATATGTGTAATCTTTCCTTTTTCTTCAATTACCTCATCAGGATAGACCCACTCATTTTTTTCATTTTTATAAGTTTCATGACAAACCATTCCTTGAGTAAATAAACCATCAAATGGTTCTGAAATTTTTATTTGTCCTCCTTTTTGGAGAGCTCTACTAAAAAATCTTGAATATAATAAGTGCAGAATTGCATGTTCTACTCCTCCTACGTATTGATCAACAGGCATCCAGTAATTGATATCTTTTTTATCAAATGGAAACTCATTGTTAGAAGCTGAGCAAAATCTTAAAAAATACCAAGATGAATCTACAAATGTATCTAACGTGTCAGTTTCCCTTATTGCTTTCATCCCTGTTTCAGGACATGTAGTGTGTTTCCATGTGGAATGAGAATCTAGAGGGTTGCCCTTTTCTTCAAAATTAACTTCTTCAGGTAATTTAACTGGTAAATCTTTTTCTGGAACTAGAATTATTTCTCCATCTTCACGATAAATTACTGGGATAGGACAACCCCAATACCTTTGTCTGGATATTCCCCAGTCTCTCAATCGATAATTAATTGTTGATTCGCCGATCCCTAATTTTTCTAACTTTTGATTTACTTCTTGTTTTGCTTCCTCAATATTTTTTCCATTTAAAAATTCAGAATTAATCAGTGTTCCATTTTCGGTATAAGCTTCATTATCAATCTTAAAGGTCTTTAAGTCAGCATCATTAGGACAGATTACAGGGATAACATCTAATTTATATTTATTCGCAAAATCTAAATCTCTTTGGTCATGAGCAGGACATCCATAAATAGCACCAGTTCCATAATCCATTAATATAAAGTTTGCTAAGTAAATTGGTAAAAAGGTATCCTTTTTAAATGGATGTTTTACAAAATGGTTTGTAAATACTCCTTCTTTTTCTTCTTTAGCTAATGTTTCCTCGCTAAAACCTTTTTTCTGACATTCTTTAATGAAATTTTTTATAGCTTCATTATGTTGAGATAAAGTTTCCGCAAAAGGATGATTAGGAGAAATAGCACAGAAGGTTGCACCAAAAATAGTGTCTTGCCTGGTTGTAAAGATTTCCAATTTTTCGTTAGTTGAATTTTTTTTATCATCAAAAACTTCAAATTGAATTTGACATCCAAGTGATTTACCAATCCAGTTTGACTGCATAGATTTTACTTTCTCAGGCCACCGGTCAAGTTTAGAAAGATCTGATAAAAGCTCTTCAGAAAATTCAGTGATTTTAAAGAACCACTGAGATAATTTTTTTTGTTCTACAATTGCTCCTGATCTCCAGCCCTTACCTTCTATAACTTGCTCATTTGCTAAGACTGTTTGTTCAACTGGATCCCAGTTAACTAATGATTCTTTTCGATAAACTAAACCAGCTTCATATAGTATTCTAAAAAGCTTTTGTTGTTGGAAATAGTAATCTTCATCACAAGTTGCAAACTCTCTAGACCAATCAATTGAGAATCCCATTAACTTCAATTGGTTTTTCATTTGCTCAATATTTTCATATGTCCATTTTTTTGGTGATGTTTTATTTTGCATTGCTGCATTTTCTGCAGGTAAACCAAATGCGTCCCACCCCATAGGATGCATTACATTAAATCCTTGGGCACGTTTGTATCTGGCGACAACATCACCAAGTGTGTAATTTCTTACATGACCCATATGGATCTTACCCGATGGGTAAGGAAACATTTCGAGGACATAATATTTCTGTTTAGATTGTTCAATTTCAACCTCAAAAGTTTTTTTATCCTGCCAAATCTTTTGCCATTTTTGTTCTACAACTTTGGGATTGTATTTTTCGATCATTTTAATTTAAAGATAAGAAGTAAAAATTTATCAACTTATGATAAATCAGCAGTGGTTTTTAGTAAACGTGCTTCTTCGAGAATACTAAATTTTATTTTATCTGCTGTAGTAGCATCGTTGCCTTGATCAACCCACTTACTGCCATCAAAACTTTGTTTAAATAATTGAACTGAAATAGAGCTATCAATCATTTCATCATTAAAAACTTGAATATTTATTTTTATTCGAGTGTCTTCGTTACTAATGTTGTACCACTCAGTAATAATTATTCCCGAATCAGAGTCAACAGATGCGAGAGGCATAAAATTTGTTTTATCCAACGCTGCTCCAAAAGTTATTGACCCGCCAAATCCGTAGGCAGTGCCGCCGGTCCCTGGTAGATTAAAGTCTTCCATTAAATCATCTAAGAATGATCCTGTGTCAGGTGACTCTACAGACCTTCCATGAGACATATCCTTTTCTTTTTTTACATCCGTATTATGACGCTCAACATCTACACCAGCACATCTAGTTAAAAAAAGTACCAGAAACAAAAATGAGAGAATTTTAAGGTTTTTCATATTTTAAGATTTAACGAATAATTGAAGATATATACTAAATTTTAACCCAATATGCTATATCTTCTTTTATCTATATTTATCAATGATTTAATATGTGTTATAAATGTCACTGTTGATAATAAAAGTGTGTCATAAATATAGTTTTCTTTTGATTTTAGCCAATTTTTGAAGATAATCGCGAATAGTTAAATTTAACTAACGATCAATTACATAAGAAAGGAAATATTATGAATAGATCTAAACTAATAACAACTACTGCTTTAGCTACAGTAATGTCAGCATCTGCTGCGCACGCTGAGCTATCTCTAAGTGGTTTTTATGCCGCTACTGTAGCTGACAGTGATGGTGGTGTTACTCACGCTACATCAACTAGTTCAATGTATGTTACATACACTGATACTCTTGATAATGGTATGGGTTTAACATTCAACATTAGTGCATCTGCTGGTTGGCATGGAGCTGATGTTTTCATCGATACTGGAATGGGAACACTTGGCTTAGGTGATGGACAAGACTCTGCTGTTGATAAAATGGATGGAAGTCCTGCTATCGGTGGTTCACTGAACGCATATGGACCTAGATTCAACACTACAGCATTTAACGATGGTGACGCTGCTTCTGGTGCATCTATTATGTACACTTCACCTTCAATCAATGGCTTTACAGTTAAAGTATCTAGAGGTATGGAAGTAGCTTCTGCTGCAAGTACTGCTGGTCTTTGTGTTGTAACTGACGGTTCAGACTTAACTCCTAATGCTGTTACTGCAGGAAATGCATGTGCAACAACTTCAACTCGTATCTCTGGTACGGCTGCTGTTGCTGGTCATGACGCTGTAATGTCATACGCTGTATCTGGTTCAGTTATGGGACTTGGTGTAGCTGCTGGTGTATCTTCAATTGATTACCACAATACTGCAACTGCTGACATTGACCCTTCTTTCATGACTGCTTCTTACTCATTAGGTGGCATTAACTTAGGTTATGCTATGTATGATTCTGATGGCACGTCTGAGGAAACTCAAATGGGTGTTAGCACTGCTATAGGTGGAATGACTGTTGGTGTTACATTTGCTGAAGATGATAATACTACAGACACAGACTACATGCACATTGGTGCTATTAAAAGTCTAGGTGCAATGAGCTACTCTGTTGAGTATCTAGAAACTGATGTTTCTGGTACAGATACAGGTGATTCAGACACTTGGGGCTTCACTTACACTATTGGATTCTAATTAATCTTATAGTTTAAGTTTATATTTAAAGCATCTCACAGTATTATGCTGTGGGGTGCTTTTTATTATGAGCCAATTCAAAAATTTTTACTCAACATTTTTAAAATCTGTTTTATCTGCAAAAAGAGATATTGAAGAAATTCAACTTATTGCGGTAAGTAAAAAAAAACCAGCCTCAAATATTATTGATATTATCAATGAAGGCCATTTAGCCTTCGGAGAAAATCAGCTACAAGAAGTAGAGAGTAAGTGGATAGATTTAAGGAAAAATTATCCTGCTACCAGGCTTCATTTTATTGGTTCAATTCAAAGCAGAAAGATTAAGTCTATATTTAATAATTGTGATGAAATTCACTCAATTGATCGCATTAAAATTGTTGAAGAAATCAAAAAACTTGAATCTGAAATGAATACTCAAAAAGAATATTTTCTTCAAATAAACACTGGAGATGAAATTCAAAAATCTGGTATATCACTATCCGATGCTGATGAGTTTATAAATACATGCATTAGTAAATATGACCTAAAAATTAAAGGCTTGATGTGTATTCCTCCAGTAAATGACGACCCTAGGACTCACTTTAATATTCTAAAAGATGTTGGCAAAAATCACCACTTGAAGTTTTTAAGTATGGGCATGTCTAATGATTATGATATTGCAATTCAATGTGGCGCAACTCATATCAGAATTGGTACATTAATTTTTGGTTCAAGAAGTTAAATACCAAAATGTAACTCTGATGCATTATTTAAAGTAGATAATATTTCAGTTAGATCATGTAAACTTAAAGCAATACATCCCGCAGTTGCAGAATAATTATTGCTTGCAACATGGATAAATATTGCACTGCCTCTTCCAGATATAATTGGATTTTGGTTATGATTTGTAACACAAACTATATCGTATCTATCATCATCACGAAAAAGTTTTTCAGCGCTATCAGAAAATGGAAATTTTATTTTTTTATTGTAATAACTACTACTAGGGTCATCACACCATCCATCTGACGGCGATATTACTTGTAAATGATAATTTGTTATTAAATGTTTTAATTTATCTTTGCGGAATAGAATTTCTGTAACTTGGAAAACCCCTGTAGGAGTACATCCATCACCCTCTTTCTTTTTATCACTGAAACCATTACGGCCAATAGAACATTTGTATTTTTTTCCATTATAGACCAAATAATTATTTTTTATTCTCATGCTCATTATGTATATAATATAAATCAAAATAGATATGAGCCAAAACAAAATACCAGTATTAATAGGAGAAAAAAAATTATTTGATACTCTCACTGAAATTATTGATCAGATAAACAACCATGTAGATATAAAATTTGAAATTTTATTTTATGACAAGCATTCTGAAGTTTCTAATTCTATAATTGTCGCCGATAAGTTTGCACTCAAATTTTTTGAAAATAACAATATTAGAAAGATTTACTTAGTAGATAATACAAAGGATTTAAAAGCTAATTCTCAAATAAAATCAGAAATTATTTTAATTAGTATGCCTTTTCATGTTAATGAATTATTTGAAAGAGTATCTAATGATATACAACAAGAGCTAAAAAATAAGAAAAGCATAATAAATTTTATTACTTTTAGTTATGACTTCAATTCTAGATCTTTATTTGACTCTAAGAATTCACTAAGGTTTACAGAAAAAGAAAATGAAATTTTTTCATGTTTGCTAAATTATAAAAATGAACCAGTCTCTAAGAAACAACTATTAAAGGATATTTGGCAGTATGATGATCAAATCGATACTCATACATTAGAAACTCACGTATATTCTTTAAGGAAAAAATTAGAATCTAAACTTGGCTTGGGAAATTTTTTAAATCACTTTGATGAAGGGTATCAGTTAGATACATCTATATTGTAGACAGTGTTAAACATTTAACAATAAATGTTCACGTTCCCATGCACTGATTACATTTTGATAAGCATCGTGCTCTGTTTGCTTAATTTCTGTATATAGAGTAAGAAAATCTTTCCCAAGAATTTCACTAAGCTCATTACTAACCTTGAGTCGCTTTAAAGCATCTGGAAGATATTTAGGAATATTGTGTCTTCTTTCAAAAGCATCCCCTGCAATAGGTTTTTCTGGTTCTAAGTCTTCTTTTATTCCTAAATAACCACAAGCCAGAGAAGCTGCAATTGCTAAATAAGGGTTGGTATCTGCTCCAGGTATCCTGTTTTCAACTCGTCTAGAATTTGTTTGAGAAGTAGGAACCCTAAAAGCTACAGTTCTATTTTCAATTCCCCAATGAGTATTAATTGGAGCTGAAGCATCAATGACAAAGCGACGATAAGAATTTACATAAGGCGCAAAGAAAAGCATTGCATCAGGTAGATATGTTTGAAGTCCTCCAATAAAATTCAAGAAGGTTTTAGAGTTATTACCATCTTCATCACAAAATAGATTTTGCTTTGTCTTTGATGAAATTAAATTGTGATGAATGTGCATAGAACTTCCTGGATGACCTTGGTAAGGCTTTGCCATAAATGTTGCATGGATACCATGTTTAAGTGCAACTTGCCTAACTGCTCTTTTAAACATAAAAGCTTGATCAGCTAAAGCGAGAGGGTCACCGTGATTTAAATTAATTTCTATTTGAGAAGGACCTGATTCATGAATTAGAGTATCAACTCCAATTTTAAGAATTTCGCAATAATCGTATATATCGTCAGTTAGCATATCGAATTCATTTACCGCATCAATTCCAAATACTCGACTTCCAGTCTCTCTTCTCCCCGATTTTCCAATTGGTGTCTTTAGCGGTAGATCAGGATCTAAGTTCTGTTCACACAAATAAAATTCTAATTCAGGAGCGACTACAGCTTCCATTTCTTCTTTTTTAAGAAGCTCAATTATTTTTTTAAGTACTTGTCTCGGAGCTATTTCTGATGGACTGCTATCCGAGTACTGCAGATCACAAATAATTTGAGCTGTGGGTTCCTTGTTCCACGGAATTTTTCTGATCGTTGAAAGATCAGGAATCATAAATAAGTCTTCTTCGACGTAATCGATGACTTCACTTTCGTATACCCATTTTCCTGAAACTGTTTGCCCAAATACTGAATCAGCTAATTTTAAACTTTGTTCCTCAATAGATTTTAAAAATCTGTTTACAGGAAGGATCTTACCCTTCGAAGATCCTGCTATATCAGGGAAAATACATTCAACCTCAGAAATCCTATTTGACCCAAGCCATTCATTGAGTTTTTTAATTGAGCTACTTTCATGCTCTTTAATTGAACTTACCACCATAAATCTAATAATTTGAAAAAGTTTATAATAACCTGCCTGTTGTTCATTTAATGTCGATATCGAACAACAAATATATTTGGGGCTATAGATATATTTTTTTGTATATTTGTAAACTCTAAAACAGTTTTATTTTGGAATTCATCAAAAATAACCCACTTTTTAAGAGTTAAATCATCAGTACTAAAAAAAAATAAAACTTCTCCATTTGAGCTATCTGAGTCTTTCTGTACAGTTGTTATTTTATAAACATCATCATGATCTAAAATTATTTCAACACCAATGATTGTGAATATGTCTTCCAATTTAATATTATTGGATAAAATATTTTTTATTGGTGAATTACCAATAGGATAACTATCAATTTGATAACCCTCTTCATCAAGGATATTAATTAATAATTGATTTGTGATTATTATTTCACTTTTATTGTCGTAGGTAAATTTAGATTTGTAAGGTTTATCAAAATAAAAATTACCATATTCGATATTATTATCAGTGTCTGTCTGTTCAAACCTACCAGACATTGTTTTTATACTATTCCAATTATTTTCAATTAAAGAAATTATTTCTTTATTATCATTAATTATTTCAGATTTAGAATGAACTAGAAATGAAGTTAATAACAAAAAAATTAGAAAAAGTTGTCTCATTAAGTATTAATTTTATCGTAATTAATTTCTCTTTTTCCAACATGGTTTGCTGCACTAATGTAGCCCTGTTCTTCTAATTGATCCATAATACGAGCTGCGCGGTTGTATCCTATTTGTAGTTTGCGTTGCAGTAAGCTTGTTGAAGCCTTACCTTCACGAGCAATTATCTCAAGAGAGTCTTTAAAAAGTTCATCTTTATCAGACTCATTCACAGAGCTTAAGGAGGACTCATTATTTGTTTCTTCTCTAATTACATCCTCGTCAAATTCTGGCAATCCTTGTTGTCTTAATGAGCTAACAATATCTTCAATTTCTTTATCAGAAATAAAAGGGCCATGAATACGAGTTGTTCTTCCACCCGCATTCATCATAAGCATATCGCCTTTACCGAGAAGTCTCTCTGCTCCTTCATCGCCAAGAATAGTTCTGCTATCAAATTTTGAACTTACTTGAAAACTGATACGTGTAGGGAAATTGGCTTTAATTGTTCCGGTAATGACATCTACACTTGGTCGCTGGGTTGCCATAATTAGATGAATTCCTGCAGCCCTTGCCATTTGCGATAATCTTTGTATGGCATGCTCAATTTCTTTACCAGCTACCATCATTAGATCTGCCATTTCGTCAACAACTACAATGATGAATGGCATTTTCTTAAGCTCAATTTCTATTTTTTTTGTCTGTGGCTGTCCTGTGTCAGGGTTAATGCCTGCTGGTATAGATCTAAATATTTGTTCTGATTTCTTTATAGATTCTTTAATTCTCAAATTATAATTCTCTATATTTCTCACTCCTAATAGAGACATTTTTTGATAACGGCCTTCCATTTCTTTTACAACCCATTTAAGTGCATTAATTGCTTGCTTAGGGTCAGTAACAACAGGAGTAATTAAATGTGGGATCCCTTCATAAACAGAAAGTTCTAACATTTTTGGATCTATTAATATAAATTTGCAGTCTTCAGGAGACAATCTATATAAAATAGAGGCAATCATTACATTAATTCCAACCGATTTACCTGAACCTGTTGTTCCAACAATCAACAAGTGGGGCATATCTTCTAAGTTTGTAAAAATTGCATTTCCATTAATATCTTTTCCAAGAGCTAGTAACAAATTTTTATTACTCGCAGCAAAGTTTGTATGAGAAAATAATTCACTCAAATAAACTGAATCTTTATATTTATTAGGAATCTCAATACCCACAACATTTTTACCCGGAATAATAGCAACACGCGCAGACATTGCACTCATGTTTCTTGCAATATCATCTGAAAGAGCAATAATTTTAGAAGCCTTAATTCCTGGTGCAGGTTGAAGTTCATACATAGTAACTATAGGCCCTGGAGCAACATTAATGATCTCCCCATCAATTTTAAAATCTGCCAATACATCTTTTAGCTTGATTGCATTTTGTTCAAGTTCTTCTTTAGTATATTGTTCAGTACTTTCACTGTTAGGCTGAGTGAGAAGATTAATGGAAGGAAAATTATAAGAGTTACTGTCTTCAAGGTTAATCTCACTTTGTTTAATAAATGGATCATCATTACTTGACTTATTATATTCTTGTACAGGGGTGCTTCTAAGGTTTTCAAAATCAATCTTTGGTTCAATTTTTGGTTCAAAAACAGATTTTTCTGATTGATCAGCTTTTAACGCTTTGGAAGATTTTTTCAGAATAATCGTCTTGAGGGATGTAGATAAGAAGATAAATGTTTTGATAAATATATTTGCAATAAATCTAAAAATATATTTCCACTCATTTAAATTCAGACCCATACAAAAATAAAAAAAAATAATTGATAAAATTATGCTCAGGATCAAAATGCCATAAAATAAGCTTGCTTCAGAAACAAATTCTAAAGCTTGAAGAAAAATAATAACCTCTCTAGATAGGAAGCCATTCACACTAATTAATTGAGTTATTTCAAAAGTTGTTGAAATCGAGACAAGAAAAAAAGGGATCAGAAATAGATTTATAGCAAAAAAAGATAATTTTTTATCTTTTATTAATTTAAATGACCAAGACGCAAGAATTAAAGCAATAATAGTACTGGAGTAACCAAATAATTGTAAAAGTATATCAGATAAATTCGCACCTAAAGACCCACCTAAATTTGTAACATCTTGGCTGCTTAGATTATTAACTGTTGGATCAAACGACGAATGAGAAACAATTGAGATTAATATGAATCCGCCAATTATAAGGGATAAAATTCCACCAAATTCAGCAAGTCGCTTCAGAATGAAAATTTGAATAGCTTCAGGAAAAAGTCTCATAAGTAATCTGTTTAGTTAAAAACATACTTTCATTTGTAAATGAATCATTAACTAATATAACTTATATAATAATTTTTAGATTTAAGTAAGTTAATGTAAAAAACCAATGCAAACCGACATAATTATAATAGGCACGGGAATTTCTGTAAAGTTAACAGCGCTCTATCTAAATTTACATGGATTTAATGTTATCGTTTTTCATAACCAAGATGTAAATCAGGATAAGTCTAACCTTGTTACTTTTCTATCATCGGGTTCAATTAAGTTTTTGAACAAAATTTTAGGAGAGAATCGAGCACTTCATAATTATGAAGATATCAAGCAGCTTTGTTGTATTCATCATAACCAATTAGATAAAGATAATTTTCAATTTAATTTTGATAACAATAAAGAAGACTTCCTAGGTAAAATAGTTCCAAATAATAAAATCAGTGAGCTGTTAGATCAGTTGATTCATTCAAATGAGAATATAAATATAATATCCAATGAATTGATTGATCACTTAAAACATCATCACAATCATCTAGAAATAATTACAAAATCTACTTCATCCATTTCCGCTAAACTACTCATTGTTGCAGATGGAAAAAACTCAATGATTAAAAGCTATGCTGATTTTAATTTTATTACTCATGATTTTGAGCAAACAGCTCTTTCTATTACAGCTAAAGTTGATAGAAAAAGCCAAAACATAGCTTACCAATATTTCACTTCTGAAGGTCCATTAGCATTACTGCCATATAGTAAAAGTCATTCCTCTGTTGTTTGGTCACTTAAAAAACATTCTCAAATTTTAAATTTTAGTGAAAAAAAACTACAAGATGAAATAAACAATATATTAGGATCCAAAGTTAATGGTTTTGAGATTGTAAACTTTCAAAAATTTAATCTTTCCTTTTCTTTTGCTAAAAAATTGTTTTCTAAAAGAATAGCTATTACAGGAGATACAGCTCATAGCATTCATCCAATAGCCGGACAGGGCTTAAATTTAATTATTAAAGATATTGATTGTCTTACAAAACAATTAATAAAATATAAATCTCTTGGTTATGATTTGGGTGATTCTATAGCTTTGAATGAATATAATAAGTTACGCAAATCCGATAATGTTGCATATTCTTTTGGAACAATTATTTTAGATGAGATCCTTTCTACTGAGAATAAATATGTTAGAAAATTAACTAACTCAGTACTTAAGTCTTTCAATCAAAGCGAAAGATTAAAAAGATTCTTCGTTGATAGTGCCACTGGATACACTAATTTTAAAAATCTATAGTTAATGAATCTTAGTACTGTTCTCTCCAGTAAGATCAAAAATATAGGATTGATATAAGGCTTCAAGAGCACGGCATCGCTCAGCAATTGTTATAGACTCTAAGAGCAGTTGTTTTTCTTCAGGCGTAAAAGGCACAAGAACCCCAGAATAATTAATTAACTGTTCAGTTGAAGTTTGTTTAATAATATCCCAATCAGTCAGCATATTTCTATGTTCAAGATATTTTTTTATTAAGCCAAGTAATTTATTTCTATCAATTCCATCTACATTTTGATTCAACAAATCTGTATCAAATTTTGTGAAGTCAGGAACAATTTGTCGATATGGTGTTGTAGTATCAAGCTCTTCTTTTACTTTACATCGAATGATGCCAGTAAGAGTTATTAAATAGCGATTATCTTCTATTTCATTAAAGGTAGTAATCTTCCCAACACATCCTACATCCTTCAAAATTTTCGAATCATTTTCTTTTGAGCTTGAAGGCTGAACCATCGTAATCAATCGATCAGAACTAGCCAAAGCATCATCAATCATTTTCACATATCTAGGCTCAAATATATTGAGTGGAAGTTGTGTTCCTGGAAACAAAACAGCTCCAGTTAGAGGAAATATAGGGATTCTTTTAGGTAAATCTTCTATTGAATTTATTGTAATCACGATGAATAATTTTAGCTTAATAAGTTATATTGTTAAATAATTACATAATCTTGAAAAACAAGCTTTTTTAATATATTTAACCTGTTTTATGCGAGTGTAGCTCAGTGGTAGAGCGAAACGTTGCCAACGTTTAGGTCGAGGGTTCGACTCCCTTCACTCGCTCCATATTGCTAAATTAATAGAGTATGAGCCAAACAAAGATTAACATAGCAATTGAGTACCATAAAAAAAGACAGTTCGAATCTGCCAAAAAAATCTATCAAGAGCTAATTATTTCAGAAAAAAATAATTTTTTCCCACTATTCCTTCTTGGCACCCTTGAAATGGACCTCAGAAACTTTGATGAAGCAATCAATTTGCTAAACATGTCTTTGAATAAAAATCCTTCTTATAAAGACACATATCTTAATTTAGGTTCTATTTATTATGAGCTTAATAATTATAAAGAATGTATAAAATATTATGAGCTGGGAAAAAACAATTATCACTTAAATGAAAATAACGATGATACTCACTATAAGCTTTGCCAAAATCTAGCAAGAGCTTATAAAAATATTGGTGAAATAGATAAGGCAAGAGACGTTTATGAAGAAATGTACCTAAAAAATGAATCTGATTTAAAAATAGTCTTTTTCCTTTATGAATTAAATGCATTATCACTTGATAAGAATCTCAAAAAGAAAATTAAAAATATTTTAAAGAATAAGAATTCGAGCAAATCTAACCTACTTTATGGAAATTTACTTTTATCTAAATATGCAAAAAACGCGGACATGCATAGTGAAGAATATAGAGCATTACTCAGTTTTCATAATGTAATTTATGAAGAAAATAAAATTCGATTTGAAAATCTAAATGACTTTATTTTTAACAAACTTGCAAAAATAAACCAATATTATGATGAAAAATTGGAAATTAGGAATGATAAAAAAATAAGAGAGTTAACCAATCCAATTTTTATTATTAGTTTACCAAGAAGCGGCTCAACATTACTAGAAAAAATTATTATTTATAATCAAAAAAATTTATTATCTGGTGAAGAAACAGAAATTTTTTCAACTATCGGCGAAGATTATTATAAAAACTCAAACACCCCACCAAATCTTCATAATATTTCCCAAATAATTATTGAACAATACAAGAAAAAAAAATTAATATCTGATAAGCATAATATTAGTTTTACCGATAAAAGTATTGATAATTTTTACTACCTTGGGTGGATAAAAAAAATCTTTCCAAATGCAAAATTTATACATTGTATTAGGGATCCAAAAGCAATTATAGTTTCTATTCTTAGAAATCTTTTTGCAGAGTCTTCTTGGTCACATAATATAAAAGATATTTTAAGTTTCATGGATAACCATCACAGATTAATTAATTACTGGCAAAATGCGCACGGTATAGAAATCTATAATGTTAAATATGAGAATTTAATAAATAATTTTGATACTGAAACATTTAATTTATTAAAATTTTGTAACTTAAAGTGGACACCAGACATTGTAAAATTTAATTCGTCTCTTAATTTTGTAAGCAAGACTGCAAGCAATATTCAAATAAGGCAGCCAATTTACAAAACAATAGATAGATCATATGAGTCATTGGCTTCACAATTTAAAAATGATTTAAAAAAATATAGTTGGTCAAATTATTCTTTTTGATTTGGATCTATGTAAAAAATGAATCTTCTCTCCCAAATTCCATTTATGAAAAGATTGATTTCCTCCACTGTCAAAAGATATGCATTGTATTTTTAAAAATTATTAATTAAAAATTATTTTATTAGATAAATATCAGTTTCTAATTCTTTAATAATTTTTTCACGAGAAGTGATTTTGATCAATTCTTCTTTATTAATTTCTCCTAATTCCTCTGACCAAATTTTATTAAAATTATTGATATTATCTTCAAACTTTTTAATTGAGAATTCAGGACCTTGTATTCCTTTTAAACATGTAAGCTCGTAGCATAGCATTTGTATTTTATTCATTATATTGTGTGGTAATAGAGAAACAATTAACTCATCATAAAGTTGAGTATCAATTTTAATAATTAATTCTTGATTATTTATTTCATTGCTAATATCGGAAAAAAAATTGTCTACAGATTTAATTTCAATTTTTTGTGTTTTATATGATTTGTATTTACTAGTGTTCATCATAGATTGAACTAAACTGGCATTGCCATTATTGGCATCATCAATATATATTTCTTCAGTAGAATTATTTTGACCTAAAGCGAAATTAAATAATAATTTTTTTTGGAATTGGGAAGTATTTTTTTCAAGACATGAAAATGTATCTCTAACAGGTTCAACACATATTATTTGATTTATATTTGAATTTGCTAAACATACTTCTCTAGAAGTAAATCCGACGTTCGCACCAATATCTATAAATGTGTAGTGATTGTCTTCTTTGAGATTATTTTTTACAACATCAGAAATTGGATATTTTATTTCTCCATATTTCATTAGCCACCAAGCTAGGTAAGCATCGTTTGGGAGATACAATATATCTCCTACATTACCCATACGAGTATTCTTTGTTAACTCCAATCCAATTATTTTTGGTTTAGCTGGATAATTTCGAAATAGATTAAATGATTGATAGAAAAAGTATTTTGGTTTTAATTTATAAAAGAAAGTTAATAAACTTTTTTCAAGTAATGAAAGGAAATTTTTGATTATTTTATACATAAATTAAAAATTAACATACTTATCTTAAACAATTGTATAGACTCCATCAATATATGCGAGCTTCAAGATTAGGTAGATATTCATGGACCATGTTTGATTGGGCGAACCAGCCTTTTTATACATTAATCATGACATTTGTATTTTCAGTTTATTTCACAGATGTCTTTATTGTCGGAGAAGATGGAGCTCAAAAACTTACTTTAACCCAAACTATTTCAGGATTGGCAATTGCAATTTTAAGTCCAGTATTAGGATCCATCACTGATATTAAGGGCAACAGAAAGTTGTGGATGGGGATAACATCATCATTATTTGTGCTAGGAATGGCATTGTTATGGTACGCGTTTCCTGGAGCACCAGATGGAATATGGCTTGTAATGTTTGGATTGATTATTGCTTCAACTATGGTTGGATTTGCTGAAGTATTTAATAATTCAATGTTAGCTGTTATTGAAACTCCAGAGAACTCTGGTTGGTTGAGTGGTTTAGGTTATGGTGTGGGTTATATAGCTGGTCTCATAGCATTAATTTTGTTCTTGATAATATTTGTCTGGCCTGGTGGCGAAACAGAATCACTTTATGGATTAAATACAAGTGAGTATGAGCATATTAGAATAGTTGGTCCACTTTGCGCTGTATGGTATGCATTTTTTATAATTCCACTTTTTTTATTCACCCCTGACATTAAATCAAAGCAAATTAGTACGGCTGAATCAATTAAAATTGGAATTACAAATTTAATAAATACTTTTAAAGAAATTAGAAAATATAAAAATATTTTTACTTTTTTAATAACTCGTATGTTCTATCAAGATGCACTCAATGCTTTATTTGTTGTAGGCGGTGTTTATGCCAGTTTGGTAGTTGGTATGTCGTTAACCCAAGTACTAATTTTAGGTATTATTCTTAATGTATTTTCAGGACCAAGTGCCATTTATGGAGGATATTTAAATGACGCAATTGGTTCGAAAAATGTGATTAATATATCACTTTGGGGACTTTTAATTTCTGGAATTATTGCTCTATCAATTGATAAGGATACAATTTTTTATTTTATTTCTGTAGAAGCTAATTCATCTGCAGCAGAGTCATTATCATTTGGACTCTTTAATTCATACAGTCAAATAACTTATGTTTGCACCGTTATAGGAATTGCAATTTTCTATGGGCCAGCTCAAACAGCATCAAGAGCTTTAATGGTTAAATTTTCACCACCAGAAAAAACGACTGAATTTTTTGGACTTTATGCCTTTGCTGGAAAATCTACAGCGTGGCTAGTTCCCGGATTGATGTCATTAATTTTATTTTTTACCAGCAGCCTTCAACTCGCCATGATTGCAATATTGTTGTTTAATCTAATAGGTATTATTGGCATGTTTTTTGTTGATGAAAAACGAAGTTCTGTATGAAGAAAATAAGAGCTTACGCAGAGCAAGTCTCCGGAAATAAAATATTAATTATTGTTTTTATTTTAATTGCTGTATGTGGGCAAATATTCAAGTCATTGCCATATAATATTTTTGAAAATATGCTGGATACCAAATTTGCATTTAGTTTCTATGAAGTTCAAACTGTAATGCAGCAATTGGGACCAGAGGGAAGACTTGCTTATATTATTTCTACTTTTACTTTAGATCTAATTTTTCCAATATTATTAGTAACTTTTGCATTAGGCTTTTATTCTAAATTTGGAATTCAATCTGATTTAATTTATTTATTTCCAATTTTAGGTGCAGGATTTGATCTGTTACAAAATATTCAAACCTCGCTAATAATGAGCGCTGAAGTAAATCAAATTACTAATATGCAAGTGATGTTAGCTAGTTACACCAATCAAGCAAAATATATATTTTATTATATTTCTTTTGCTTTAATAATTTTTGGATTTCTTAGAAAACTTATTATTAAAAAGTGAGTAAGGGCATTGCATTAATTATTTTTCTGGTTCCAATCATTACAATTTGTATCTCTTATGTGATTTCAGCATTTTATGGTTATGTTGATTGGTGTTTACCGATCATTGATGGATGTACCTCTATAAGCAAAGTAGGACGATATGGTATTTCATTTTATCTTTATAAAATATTAGTCATCCCTTCTGTAATCTTGATGATTTATTTTTGGTTAAAAGTTTATTTGGATGTTTATAAAAATATATTTTTGTTATTCCTAAGTTTCATAGCCTGCATATTTTTAATTATTTACTTAATTGCTTTAGGGTTTGATGGACCAATTTATAGATTTATGAGAGAGGTTGGAATTTTTGCTTTTTTTGTTTTTATGCCTATCTGTCAAATATGGTTAACAGCATCAGCGCCAAAAGAATCATTGAAAACTAAATTTTTTCTATATTTATTGATTTTGTTGTTTATCGGTTTTTGTTTTGTTTATTTTTATATTTTGCACATGGATAATAATAACTATGAAAACATTATCGAGTGGAATTTTGCTTTTGGTATTTTTTTGTTTTTCCCAATTTTTTCTTATTCGTTGATAAAAATTAATGCTTGAAGTGGCGAGTACCAGTAAAAACCATTGAAATTCCTGACTCATCAGCTGCTTTAATGACTTCATCATCTTTAATAGACCCTCCAGGCTGAATAACTGCTTTAGCACCTGAAGAAATTGTAACAAGCAGCCCATCAGCAAATGGGAAAAATGCATCTGAAGCAACAATTGAATCTTGAAGTGAATTTTCATCACTTTGTTCCATTTTGCTATTTTTTTGTGAAGCGATCCTTGCACTATCCACACGGCTCATTTGGCCAGCTCCTATGCCAATCGTTTTTTTATTTTTGACATATATGATCGCATTTGACTTAACATGCTTACATACTTTAAAAGCAAATAACATATCTGATCTTTGTTCTTTTGTAGGTTGAATCTTGGTAACAATTTTTAAATCTGAATCTTTTGTCTCTTTGTCATCTCCTGACTGAACTAAGACTCCTCCCTCAATACTTTTGAAGTTATGATTTACTTTATTACCTCTCATATTATTTACTACTAGCACTCGAATATTATTTTTTTCTTGTAATACTTTTTTTGCACCTTCTGTAATCTCTGGAACAATTATTACCTCAGTAAATACTTCAATGATCTTTTGTGCAGTTTCTTCATCCAAAGTTTGATTGACAGCAATGATTCCTCCAAACGCACTTGTCGTATCGCATGAAAATGCTTTTTCATAAGCATCAATTAAAGATTTACCACAAGCTACACCGCATGGATTAGCGTGCTTAATAATTGCAACAGCAGATTCTTTTGTATCAAATTCTTTAATCAATTGAAGTGCCGCATCAGCATCATTGATGTTGTTATAACTAAGTTCTTTACCTTGAATAAGATCTGCATAAGGTATGCCAGATTTTTGAAAAGAAGATTTATATATTCCTGCAGACTGATGAGGATTCTCACCATAGCGAAGTTCACTAGATAAGTTAGCAGGCGATGAAAAATTTATTTTTAGTTCATTTTCATCTTTCAAAAACCAGTTACTAATTAATGTGTCATATTGAGCAGTTGTTGTATAAGTTTTTGCAGCCATTTTTTTTCTAAACTCGAGAGTTGTAGAACCTCCATTTTTATCTAATTCAGAAATGATGTCTTCATAGTCATCGGTATCAGAAACAACGGTTACAAATTGGTGATTTTTTGCTGCAGATCTAAGCATTGCCGGGCCACCAATATCTATATTTTCAATGCATTTTTCATCATTCGAGTTACTATTAATGGTGTCTTCAAAGGGATATAGATTAACTATTACAAGGTCAATATCTTGGATCCCATGTTCTTTTTGAGAATTTTTGTGGTCTTCACTATCCCGTTTAGCAAGTAACCCGCCGTGAATATTTGGATGCAG
>MDSW01131337.1_pt1 | contig 26439 bp, 25 predicted proteins | sample 811171 | NCBI WGS metagenome assembly MDSW01 (sample SAMN05326641, study PRJNA326480) | marine metagenome | isolation source: seawater | place: Atlantic Ocean: North West | collected 2012 | reverse complement strand
CTTCGTCATTCCCGCGCAAGCGGGAATCCAGCCCCCCACCTCGTCATTCCCGCGCAAGCGGGAATCCAGCCCCCCCTTCGTCATTCCCGCGCAAGCGGGAATCCAGTACCCTGCAACCACCGCCACCCACAACCACGCCCCACTCCACCACGGAAACCACGCCCTCGCATGGCCAGCCGCCGCAACAACATTTCCCTCACCGACCTGCTGGCCGAGGTGCGCGCCTGCCGTCATTGCGCGGCGGAGCTGCCCCTGGGGCCCAACCCGGTACTGCGCGCCAGCGACAGCGCGCGGCTGCTGATTGTCGGGCAGGCGCCCGGCACCCGGGTGCACGCCTCGGGCATCCCCTGGGACGATCCCTCCGGCGAACGCCTGCGCGACTGGTTGTGCGTGGACCGCGACACGTTCTACGACGAGCGCCGCATCGCCATCGTGCCCATGGGCTTCTGTTACCCGGGCAAGGGCAAGTCCGGCGACCTGCCGCCGCCCCCGGAGTGCGCGCCGCGCTGGCACGCGCCACTGCTGGAACACATGCCCGCCATCGAACTGGTGCTGCTGGTGGGCAGTTACGCGCAGGCCTATTACCTGGGCAAGTCCCGTGAGACGCTGACCGAGCGCGTGCGCCGCTGGCCCGATTTTGGCCCGCGCTTTTTCCCACTGCCGCACCCCTCGCCGCGCAACACCCTGTGGCTGAAGCGCAACCCCTGGTTTGCCGACGAAGTGCTGCCCGCCCTGCGTCGACGCACTGCCAGCGCCCTGGGCTGAGGCTTGCCTTTTTGCTTCGCGGCCGGTATCACTGTGGGTTTTTCGTCGACGGAGACAAGTCTGTGCTGGAACTGGTGACGCCCGAATCGGTGGGCATGGACAGCGCGCAACTGGCCAGGGTGGGAGAGCACCTGGGCAGCCGTTACGTCGATCCGGGCAAGATATGCGGCAGCGTCACCCTGGTGGCCCGTGGCGGCAAGCCCTGCTACCTCGACGTGCGCGGCATGCGCGATGTCGAACGCGGCACGCCAATGAGCGAGGACACGATCCTGCGCTTCTATTCCATGACCAAGCCGATCACCTCCGTGGCGTTGATGACCCTGCACGAGCGCGGCCTGTTTTCCCTCGACGACCCGGTGCACCGCTTCATACCCGAATGGCGCGACCTGCGCGTGTGGACGGGCGGTTCACACCCGCTGTTCGCCACCGAGCCGGCGCGGCGCGCCATGACCATCCGCGACCTGCTGATGCACACCTCGGGCCTGACCTACGATTTCCTGCGCGCCAGCAATCTCGACGCGGCCTACCGCAAGCTCAAGGTCGGCCGCTTCGTGCAGGGCTATACCCTGGCCGACATGATCGCGCAGCTCGCGCAACTGCCACTGGAGTTTTCTCCCGGGGAGCGCTGGAACTACTCCGTGGGCACCGATGTACTCGGTTACCTGGTCGAGGTGATGAGCGGCCAGTCCCTGCCCGACTATCTGCGACAGACCATCTTCGAGCCGCTGGGCATGCACGATACCTCCTTCGAGATCGCGCCGGACAAGGTGGCGCGCCTGGCCTCCTGCTACGAGCGCAACCTGGCCAGGGAAATGGTCCTGCAGGACGACGGGCAGGCCAGCGACTTCGCGCGGCGCACGTTCTTCTCCGGCGGCGGCGGGCTACTCTCCACGGTCGGCGACTACTACCGCTTCGCCAACATGCTGCTGCAGGGTGGCAGCGTGGACGGGGTGCGCATCATCGGCCGCAAGACCCTGGAGCTGATGACCGCCAATCACCTGCCCGGCGGTGTCGACATGACGCAGTTCGCCACCGGCAGCTTCAGTGAGACCGCCTACGACGGGGTGGGCTTCGGACTGGGCTTCGCCATGACCCTGGACCCGGTGCGCAACGGCCACCCGACCTCGCCGGGCACCTTCTACTGGGGCGGACTGGCCAGCACCCTGTTCTGGGTTGACCCGCGGGAGGAACTGGTGATCGTCTTCGCCACCCAACTCATCCCCTCGCGCACGTTCAACTTTCGCGGACAACTGGAGAACATCATCTACGCCGCGCTGCGCTAGTATATGAGAACGTCATCCCCGCGCCCACCCCGTCATCCCCGCGCAAGCGGGGATCCAGTGCCACCCACCCCGTCATCCCCGCGCCCACCCCGTCATCCCCGCGCGCACCCCGTCATCCCCGCGCAAGCGGGGATCCAGTTTTCCACGCTATACTGTCCGCACAAAAGAAAACAAAACCAAACAAAACAAAAGCAAAAAGGAGCCCGCAATGACTCAACCACGAAGCCATACCAGCCTGCTGGCGATCACTCTCACTCTCGTGCTCGCCGCCTGCTCGGACAACAGTGACAACAACCGCGAGCCCGACCCGGGTCCGGATCCCGGCCCCCCGCCGGTCAGCATCGAAACCCCCAACGCCGATCGCTGCGAGATTCTCGACGCGCTCAACTGCCTGTTCCCGTTCCCCAGCTCGGCCCTCACTGTCGCCGACCCGGATACGGACAGCGGCCGGCGCGTCAACCTGGCAATGGCGTCCATGCCGGTGAACAAGCAGGGCGTGCCCGTGGATCCGGCGGAATGGAACCGCAACGACGGCTTCTCGCCCTCGCAGATGATCGTCACCCAGGTGCCGGGGCTGGACCTGGAGCAGACCGGGGTTCCGCCCATCACCGACCTGTCGCAGTCGCTGGCGGCGGACGCCCCGGTCATGGTAATCCGCGCCTCCACTGGTGAGCAGCACCTGGTGTTCGGCGAACTCGATGCGAATACCGACGACCCGGACGAACAGACCTTCCTCATCCGCCCCATGCGCCAGTTCGAACGCGGCGAGCGCTACATCGTGGTGTTGCGCAACCTGCGCGGCGCGGACGGCGCGCTGCTGGAGGCGCCGGAGGTGTTCCGCGCTTTCCGCGACGACATCCTCACCGACAACCCGGCCATCGAGGCGCGGCGCCCGGCGATGGAGGAGATCTTCAGCCTGCTGGACGAGGCGGGTGTCGCGCGCGAGGAACTCTACCTGGCCTGGGACTTCAACGTGGCCAGCGTGCGCAACATCACCGAGCGTATCCTGCACATCCGCGACGAGGCCTTCGCCTGGCTCGGCGACGCCGCGCCGGCGTTCACCGTCACCGAGGTGGAGGATTTTGATCCCTGTGATCCGGGCGGCTGCGCCGACGGGCAGGACGAGTACAAGTCGCGCACCATCGTCGGCACCTTCGAGGTGCCCAATTTCCTCGACTCCGAGGACGGCGCACCGGGCTCGGCGTTCTTTTACGACACGCCAAACGATGGCCTGCCCGACCGCATGGGCGGCGACAACATGCTCAGCGCGAACTTTTACTGCAGCATCGCGCGCTCCATCGCCGAGGACTTCGACGCGCCGCCCAAGGCGATCGCACGCCCGTCGCTATACGGTCACGGCCTGCTCGGCAGTGGCCGCGAGGCGCTGCGCGGCACAGGCGCGAACGTCAACATCATGGCCGACGACCACCAGATGATGTTCTGCGCCACTGACTGGGCCGGGTTCTCCGGCGAGGACGTCGGGACGGCGATCACCGCGCTGCAGGACATGTCCTTCCTGCGCCCGTTCTTCGACCGGCAGCAGCAGGGCCTGCTCAACTTCATGTTCCTGGCGCGCCTGCTCAAGCACGAGGACGGCCTGCGTTCCGACGCGGCTTTCCAGGCCGGCGGCCAGCCGGTGTTCGACAACACCACGGTGTTCTACGACGGCAACAGCCAGGGCGGTATCCTCGGTGGCGCCTTGATGGGCGTGATCCAGGACGTGACCCGCGGCGTGCTCGGCGTGCCGGGCATGAACTACAGCCTGTTGCTGCGCCGCAGTATCGACTTCGCCACCTACGCGCTGTTCTTCAGCGGCGAGGGCACCGGCGAGGACGGCGGCGGTTATCCCAGCGTCAAGGACCAGACCATCCTGCTGTCCATGGCGCAGATGCTCTGGGACCGCGCGGAATCCAGCGGCTACGCCTACCACATCGAGCGGCCGCTGCCGGGCACGCCGTCCCACGCCGTGCTGCTGCAGGTCGCCTACGGCGATCACCAGGTGAGCATGTGGGCCGCCGAGCTGATGGCGCGCAGCATCGGCGCACGCTTGCGTGTGCCGGCGCTGGAAGCGGGACGCCACCCGGACGACAACCCCTTCGTCGGCTTCGAAGCCGTACCGGCCGGCGATTTCACCGGCTCCGTGCTGACCTACTGGGACGACGGCCCGGTGGGCGGCGATGCGCACGACGGTGGCACCGTGGCGCCGCCGATTGTCAACCTGCCGCCCTTCGAGCCGGATTACGGCGAGGACCCGCACAGCCTGCCGCGCAAGGATCCCACCGCCCAGGCGCAGAAGTCTGCCTTCCTCATGCCGGGAGATGAGGGCAAGTTTGTCGATACCTGTGACCCGGCGTTGCCCTGCTTCGTCGACGGGTATAGCGGTGGGGCGGTCAGCCCATAGACTTGCAAATGAGAATTATTAGCATTAATATCTGACCCGTCCTCCCACAAAGCCCCCCGTGCAGGCGGACCTCTGCCGGGGCGTGGGGGAGGGCAGGCGGTAGCGACCCCCGAACTCTGGGCCGCTGCAGCCTCTTGCGGGACCGCACATTGCGGACGACGCCGGCGCGACCGGTGATTGCAGGCTGCCATCGCGAGATGGCAGCTTTTTTTTTGCGCTGCTTTAGTCGAACCGCCATCTAAAACGTTATACGAACCACCCTCATTCTCCCTTGTTAATAAGAATTAATCGCATTACTATGCGGGCCAGCTCATACCACCACAAGGGAATGCCGCAGATGAATAAACTTTACGTCGGCCTGGGCCTGGCGCTGTTGGGCACCGCTGCCAGCGCCAGCGATACGGGCCTTGAGGAACTCACCATCGTCGGCAGCCGCGAGGACGCGCGGGCGTTGCCGGGCACCGGGTCGGTCATCGATAGCGAACAGATCCTGATCGAGGCGGCCAGCGACATCAACAAGCTGCTGAAGACGGTGCCGGGCGTGTACGTGCTGGAAGAGGACGGCTATGGCCTGCGCCCCAATATCGGCATCCGCGGCGCCACCTCGGAGCGTTCGAGCAAGGTGACCCTGCTGGAGGACGGCGTGATGATCGCCCCGGCGCCTTACTCCAACCCCGCCGCCTACTACTTCCCCACCACGCTGCGCATGCACCAGGTCGAGGTGCTCAAGGGCGCGCCGTTGCTGCGCTACGGGCCGCAGACCACCGGCGGGGTGATCAACATGGTGTCCACACCGATACCGGCACAAAACAGCGGGCGCATCAACCTGTCCTACGGCGAGAACGCCGAGGGCGACCTGCTGGCCAGCTACGGCGGCCGCGCCGGCGAGTTCGGCTTCCTGGTGGAGACCGCGCAGTTGCGCAGCGACGGTTTCAAGGATATCGACCGCAGCAATAACGACACCGGCTATGAGATCCAGGATTACCTGGTCAAGCTGATCTGGGAGGGCGAGCGCCAGAGCGTACTGTTCAAGGGCCAGTACTCCGAGGAGACCTCGGACGAAACCTACCTGGGCCTCACCGACGCCGATTTCGACGACGACGCCACGCGCCGCTACGGCCTGTCGGAACCGGATGAAATGGACAACGACCACGAGGGCTACAACCTGGTCTACCGCCTGGCCCTGACCGACAACGTGAACATGAGCGTGACCGGCTATTACAACGAGTTCTCGCGCAACTGGTTCAAGCTGTCCGGCGGCAGCAGTTACATCAGCGCGGCCAACGAGGGCGACAGCTTCGCCCAGGGTGTGCTGGACGGCACCCAGGACGTACAGGACCTGCAGTACAAGCACAACAACCGGGATTACGAGTCCAAGGGCGTCGAGCTGAACTTCGATATCGCCCTGGGCGACCACCAGCTTGCCGTGGGCGGGCGCAGCCACGAAGACGACATGGATCGCTTCCAGCGCTCCGACTACTACGACCAGGTGGACGGCAGCCTCGTCTACACGCGCACCGAGGAGCCGACCGGCAGCGACAACCGCAAGGAAGACGCCGACGCGCTGTCCTTCTGGGTCACCGATAGCTGGCAGGTGACCGATGCGCTCAACCTCAACCTGGCACTGCGCTACGAGGACGTGGAGTCCAGCCGGGTGCAGTACGCCGACGCCGCGCGCACCGAGGTGGACAGCCGGCGCAAGAATGATTCCGACGAGCTGCTCCCCGGGGCATCCTTCACCTTTGACCTGAGCGAGAAGTGGCAGCTCCTGGGCGGCGTGCACGAGGGCTTTTCGCCCCTGGGCGGCGGCGCGGTGGAGAACGAGGACCCGGAGACGAGCACCAACTGGGAGGCCGGCGTGCGCTACCGCGGGCCGGTGTTCGTCGAGGCCGTGGGCTTTTACAGCGACTTCGAAAACAAGACCGAGGATTGCTCCAACGCCAACCCCTGTAGCAACGGCGCGACCTCCGGCTCGTTCAATACCGGCGAGGCGGAAATCTACGGCCTGGAAGTGCAGCTGGGCGCCAACTTCGACCTGGGTGAGTTCATGGTGCCACTGGATGTCATGTACACCTACACCGACGCCGAGGTCAGCGAGGACAACGAGGAGCAGGGTGTGCAGGACGGCGACCGCCTGGCCGCGGTGCCGGAAAACACCTTCAGCCTGCGCGTCGGCCTGGAGAGCAACTTCGGCTGGGACAACTACGCGGTGGCGCGCTACACGGACGAGATGTGCGTGGACATCGGCTGCAACAACGGCGGCGGCCGTTTCGACAGCACCGACGACCTGTTCGTGGTGGACCTGATCAGCCGCTATGCCTACACCGACAGCGCGACCTTCTTCTTCAAGATGGAAAACCTGTTCGACGAGGAGGCGATCGTGTCGCGCCAGCCGGACGGCGCGCGTCCGAACAAGCCGCGCACGGCCCTGGTGGGCGTGGAGTGGACGTTCTAGGCGGTATCGGTTAGTGCACGGGGCGCCAGTGGCGCCCCTTTTTCATTGTGCTAGTGGCTGTCGCCGCCGGGGTAGTCGATGGCCGTGACGTAGTACGCACGTTCGCCACCGGGGGTGTTGACCACGACCTCGTCGTCCAGGCGCTTGCCCAGCATGGCCCGCGCCATCGGCGAGTCCATGCTCAGCCGGCCCGCGCCGAGGTCGAACTCGTCCGGCCCGACGATGCGCCAGCGCTGTTCCTGGCCGGCGTCGTCCTCCAGCGTGACCCAGGCGCCGAAGAAAATTTTCTCGCGGTCGTCCGGCGGCCGGCTCACTACCTGCAACTCGTCCAGGCGTTTGTTGAGAAAGCGCACCCGCGAGTCGATCTCGCGCAGGCGCCGCTTGCCGTAGATGTAGTCGCCGTTCTCCGAGCGGTCGCCGTTCTTCGCCGCCTCGTGCACCGCCTGGGTGACCTCGGGCCGTTCCACTTTCCACAGCTGGTGCAGTTCCGCGCGCAGGGCCTGTTCGCCCTCGGGGGTGATGTAGGTCGAGCCGCGCCGGCGCGGCGGTCTGTAGCGTCCCATGGGGCGATTCTAGCCGCTGGCGCGGCACAGACAAAATTCCGTCACGCAGCGGCACCTGCGCGGTGCGGCGGGGCAATTGCGGTGCGCTGCGGGATTGATACACTGCGCGCAGACGATCGATGTACGACACAATAACGAAGAAGGATGACGTTTTGATGCTACCCAATGCGAATCGGCGCGGCCTTGCCGCGCTGCTGCTGACATCGGCGCTGCTGGGCGCCTGCAGCGATGGCTCGAACCGCGCGCCCCGGGCGCAGTACGACTTCAGCGCCGTCGACGCCTCGTTCCGGCAGTTCCTGGACGCCACCACCCTGGAGGGCATCAGCTACACCCTGGTCGACCGGGAGCAGGGCACCGTGCACGAGGGGGCGCTGGGCGACCACAGCCTGGATACCGTCGTGCAACTGGCTTCCACCAGCAAGATGCCCTCGTCCTCGCTGCTCATGGCGCTGCACGAGGACCCGGCCCTGGACTACGACGTGGAGGCCGGTATCGACCGCTACCTGCCCTGGGAGGGCGTGCATGGCAACCCCAGTTCGGTGCAGCTGGTGAGCAACACCTCGGGCATCCCCGGGCTGTCCGCGCTGCCCGGCTACGGGCCGCACCTGTGCCAGTTCACCGGCAATACCACGCTGCAGGCCTGCGGCGAGATACTCTACACGGTGCCGCTGCCCGGTACGGTGCCTCCGGGCACGCGCTTCGATTACGGCGGCACCCAGTGGCACCTGGCCGGCGTGGTGGCGGAAAACGTCAGCAACAGCACCTGGAACCAGGCCTTCGACGCCTACATCGGCGAACCCTGCGAGCTGGAGGTGTTCACCTACGGCAATCAGTGGAGCAATCTCGGGGACTGGAACGGCAGCCCGGACAGCCTCAGCGGGCAGGCCAACGCCAGTATCGAGGGCGGGGCCATCACCAACATGCGCGATTACGCGAAAATCCTCTTGCTGCACCTGCGCGGTGGGCGCTGCGGCGACACCCAGGTGCTGTCGCCGCAGGCAGTGGCCTTCATGCAGGAAGATCGCGCCTCGGCGCTGGGCGGCCCCGCCTACGGAATGGGCTGGTGGATAACCCCCGCCGAGGGTGACAACAACGCCCTGTTGTACGACCCGGGCGCCTTCGGCGCGGTGGCCTGGCTGGACGTGGAACGCGGCATCGGCGGCTACGTGGCGATCGACGACTACAGCATGGACAACGCGGGCAACACCCTGCGCCAGGTGCTGGATACCGTCATCCCCCTGCAGCAGCAGATCGTCGACGAGGCGCGCGCCGCCGTCGGGATTGAGTGAATGGCGACCACAGGCGCAAAGACCCGCACGGCGCTGGCGGCGCTGCTGATGCTGGTTGCGGGCGGTGGCGTCCGGGCGGACTGCATCGAGCTGCAGGGCCGCGCGATGCAGGGCGGCCTGGTGTGGGGCCGTGTGGACCCGGGCAGCCAGGTGACGCTGGACGGCGCGGCCCTGGACGTGCTGCCCGACGGCACCACCTTCGCCGGTTTCGGCCGCGATGCGGCGCCCGCCGCCGAACTGGTGCTGCGCCGCGGCGACGCCGAGTGCCGCCAGACCCTGGCGGTGGCGCAGCGCGACTACCACATCCAGCGCGTTGAGGGCGTGCCCCAGCAGACGGTCACCCCGGACCCGCAGCACCAGGCGCGCATCGCGCGCGAACGGCGCCTGGTGGCCGCGGCCAAGGGGCAGCGCCATGCCCGGCCGGAGTGGCTGCACCCGGCCCTGGGGCAGTTCCGCTGGCCGGTCACCGGCCCGATCTCCGGCGTCTACGGCAGCCAGCGCTTCTACAACGGCGTACCGCGCAGCCCCCACTACGGCGTGGATGTGGCGGTGCCCACGGGCACGCCGGTCGGCGCCCCGGGCCCCGGCGTCATCACCCTGGCCGAGCCGGACCTGTTTTTTTCCGGCGGCACGATCATCCTGGACCACGGCTACGGCCTGTCCTCGTCCTTCCTGCACCTGAGCGAGGTGACGGTGCGGGTCGGGCAGGAAGTCGCCGCCGGTGAGGTGATCGGCGCCGTGGGCGCCACCGGCCGCGCCACCGGGCCGCACCTGGACTGGCGCATGAGCTGGCGCGGCGAGCGCGTGGACCCGCAGCTGCTGGCGCCGCCCATGCCCGCCCCGGTGAGCGGCGGCGGGTGACCCGGCGGCGTAAAACTCCGTATAATGACGCCCCTTTGCGCTGATGACTGTATGGCGATGATCGACAAGAAACTGCTCAGTATTCTCGTGTGCCCGGTGACCAAGGCGCCGGTGGAGTACGACGAGGAAAACAACGAACTGGTGTGCAAGGCCTCCGGCCTGGCCTACCCGGTGCGCGACGGCATCCCGGTGATGCTGGAGAGCGAGGCGCGCCAGCTCAGCGCCGATGAAAAGCTGGGCTAGTTCGCCATCCAGACTGCAACCCGGCCACCCATCCAGCTTCCAGAACCCAGGTCCCGACACCATGTCTGACACCGTATTCGGCAAGATACTCGCCGGCGAGATTCCCGCCGAGTTCATCCACGAGGACGAACACTGCGTCGCCATCCACGATATCCATCCCCAGGCGCCGGTGCACGTGCTGGTGATTCCGCGCAAGCCGATCCCCATGCTGGTGGACGCGCAGCCCGAGGACCAGGCCCTGCTCGGCCACCTCATGCTGGTGGCGGGCAAGCTGGCCAGGGAACTGGGCGTGGGCGACGGGTTCCGGCTGATCGTCAACAACGGCGAATCCGTGGGCATGACCATCCATCACCTGCACCTGCATGTCATGGGCGGGCGCACCTACAGCGAACAGGGCATGGCCTGAGGCGCAGCCCCATTTTGTGAGACACGCGATGAAGACCGGAGACATACGCGAGGCCTTCCTGGCCTATTTCGAACAGCAGGGCCATACCCGCGTGGCCAGCAGTTCGCTGGTGCCGGGCAACGACCCGACCCTGCTGTTCACCAACGCCGGCATGAACCAGTTCAAGGACGTGTTCCTGGGTGCCGAGACGCGGCCCTACGCGCGCGCGACCAGCAGCCAGCGCTGCGTGCGCGCCGGCGGCAAGCACAACGACCTGGAGAACGTAGGCTACACGGCGCGCCACCACACCTTCTTCGAGATGCTGGGCAACTTCAGCTTCGGCGACTACTTCAAGCGCGACGCCATCCGTTTCGCCTGGGAGTTCCTCACCGGCACCCTCGGCCTGCCGCCGGAGAAACTCTGGGTCACCTGCCACGTCTCCGACGACGAGGCCGAGCAGATCTGGGTGCAGGACATCGGCTTCCCGCGCGAGCGCATCTCGCGCCTGGACGAGGACAACTTCTGGCAGATGGGCGACACCGGCCCCTGTGGCCCGTGCAGCGAGATCTTCTACGACCACGGCGAACACGTGCCCGGCGGCCCGCCCGGCAGTGACGATGACGACCTGGACCGTTATATCGAGATCTGGAACCTGGTCTTCATGCAGTACAACCGCGGCGCGGACGGCAGCATGGAGCCGCTGCCGCGGCCGTCGGTGGACACGGGCATGGGCCTGGAGCGCATCGCCGCGGTGCTGCAGGGCGTGCACAGCAACTACGAGATCGACCTGTTCCAGGCGCTGATCGCCGAGGCCGCGCGCATCCTGCAGGTGCAGGACCTGGCGCATAACTCCCTGCGTGTGATCGCCGACCACATCCGCTCCTGCGCCTTTCTCGTCGCCGACGGCGTGATGCCCGGCAACGAGGGCCGCGGCTACGTGCTGCGCCGCATCATCCGCCGCGCCGTGCGCCACGGCAACAAGCTCGGCGCGCACGGGCCGTTTTTCTACAAGCTCGTGCCCACCCTCGTGGCGCAGATGGGCGAGGCCTTCCCGGAGCTGGCCACGCGCCAGTCGCAGGTGGAAAAAGCCCTGCTCACCGAGGAAGAACAGTTCGCGCGCACCCTGGACAACGGCCTGCAGATTCTCGAGGAGGCGCTGGCCGCTCTGGACGGCAGCGTGATTCCCGGCGACCTCGTGTTCAAGCTGTACGACACCTACGGCTTTCCGGTGGACCTGACCAACGATATCGCCCGCGAACGCGAGCTGACCCTGGACCTGGACGGCTACGAGGCGGCGATGGCGCGGCAGCGCTCGCGCTCCCAGGAGGGCGGCAGTTTCAAGGTGGACTACAACGACGTGCTGACGCTTGAGGGCAGCACCGAATTTACCGGCTATGAAGGCACCACCGGGCAGGGCAGGGTCAGCGCCATCCTGCGCGACGGCGAGGAAGTGGACAGCCTGGGCGCGGAGCAGTCCGGCGTCGTGGTGCTGGACCGCACGCCGTTCTACGCCGAGTCCGGCGGCCAGGCCGGCGACACCGGGTATCTGGGTGGCGGCGATGCACGCCTTGAGGTCACCGACACGACCAGGGCCGGGGCGCATCACCTGCACCACGTCACCGTGCTGGCGGGCAGCGTCCGCGTCGGCGATACCCTGGACGCGGAGGTCGACCCCGGCCTGCGCCAGCGCACGCGCCTGAACCACAGCGCGACCCACCTGTTGCACGCGGCACTGCGCCGCGTGCTGGGCGAGCACGTGCAGCAGAAAGGCTCGCTGGTGGACTCGGAGAAGCTGCGCTTCGACTTCTCCCACCCCGAAGCGGTCAGCGCGGACGAACTGAAACAGATCGAGACCCTGGTCAACGAGCAGGTGCGCGCCAACACCGCGGTCACCACGCGCTTGATGGGCATGGAGGAGGCGGTGGCCGCCGGCGCCATGGCCCTGTTCGGCGAGAAGTACGGCGACGAGGTGCGCGTGCTGTCCATGGGCGTGGACGATTTTTCCGTGGAGCTGTGCGGCGGCACCCACGCGGCGCGTACCGGCGATATCGGCCTGCTGCGCATCGTCTCCGAGAGCGGCGTGGCCGCTGGCGTGCGCCGTATTGAGGCGGTGACCGGCGCCGGGGCCCTGGCCCTGGTCGACGCGCGCGAGGCGCAGCTGGCGCAGGTCTGCGCGGAGGTCAAGGGCAATGCCGACAACGTGGCGGCGAAGGTGGCCGCCCTGCGCAGCGAGAACCGCGAGCTGGAGAAGGAAATCACCCGACTGAAGCAGAAGCTCGCCTCGGGTGCGGGCTCCGATCTCACTGCCGAGGCGGTGGAGGTGGGCGGCTTCAGGGTGCTGGCGGCGAACGTGGACGGCGCCGACGCGAAATCCCTGCGCGATACCATGGACCAGTGCAAGAACAAGCTGGGCAGTGCGGTGATCCTGCTGGCGGCGGTGAACGACGGAAAAATAGCTCTCACCGCCGGCGTCACCGGCGACCTGACCGACCGCGTGCGTGCCGGCGACCTGATGAAGGAGTTCGCCGGCCGCCTCGGCGGCAAGGGCGGCGGCCGCCCGGACATGGCCCAGGGCGGCGGCGCCGACGTGGCGGCCCTGCCCGAGGTCCTCAAGGCCGTGCCCGACTGGGTATCGAGCCAACTGGGCTGAAGTTGTTTAAAAATCAGCCATTTTGGTGTTTAATACCGCCCCTTTTCGGGGTTCGAGCGACCGCTTCCAAAGAGTGGGGAGCGCCGTTCGCGCCAGAATGAATATCAAGGCGGGCAGCGCCAGCCACGCGCGGATGAGCAGAAAGGCGGTAAGCGGCATTTGTGTCTGGGTGAGCATCCTTCCCGAGAGGTCTGGATGAGCACCCTTCCCGAGAGGTCTGGATGAGCATCCTTCCCGAGGGTCTGGATGAGCACTCTTCCCGAGAGGTCTGGATGAGCATTCTTTCCGCAAACCGGAACGACCGTCATTTCCGCTAGTCTAACCACCCGTCATTCCCGCGAACGCGGGAATCCAGCCGTTCGCTGGAGGACCGTTGGATGTTTAGGGGGCATTCCCGCGAACGCGGGAATCCAGCCGTTCGCTGGAGAGCCGTTGGATGTTCAGGGGTCATTCCCGCGAACGCGGGAATCCAGCCGTTCGCTGGAGGACCGTTGGATGTTCAGGGGTCATTCCCGCGAACGCGGGAATCCAGCCGTTCGCTGGAGAACCGTTGGGAGTTTATGGGGTCATTCCCGCGAACGCGGGAATCCAGTAAGCCCCGGGCAAGCCCAACCCCCGGAAAACCACACAACACGGACCCAGGAAGCCAGTTGAACCTGACAACCCAGCCCCAATACTAGAAACACCAGGGAGACAATGAGCCTCATCGTACAAAAATTCGGCGGCACCTCCGTCGGCGACATCCCGCGCATCGAGGCGGTGGCCGACAAGGTCGCGCGCTTCCGCGCCGAGGGCCACGACGTGGTGGTCGTCGTCTCGGCCATGTCCGGCGAAACCAACCGCCTGATCGAACTGGCCAACCAGGTACAGGAGCGTCCCCTGCCGCGGGAGATGGACGTACTCGTGTCCACCGGCGAGCAGGTCACCACGGCGCTGCTGTCCATGGCCCTGGACAAGCGCGGCGTCAAGGCCAAGTCCTACAACGGCAGCCAGGTGCGCATCCTCACCGACGACGCGCACACCAAGGCGCGCATCCGCGAGATCGACGACGAGCGCCTGCGACGCGAACTCGCCGACGGCTACGTGGTGGTGGTCGCCGGCTTCCAGGGCGTGGACGACGGCGGCAATATCACCACCCTGGGCCGCGGCGGCTCTGACACCACCGCGGTGGCCCTGGCCGCGGCGCTAAAAGCCGACGAATGCCAGATCTACACCGACGTGGACGGCGTATACACCACCGATCCGCGCGTCGTGGACGGCGCCCGGCGGCTGGAGAAGATCACCTTCGAGGAGATGCTGGAAATGGCCAGCATGGGCTCCAAGGTGCTGCAGATCCGCGCCGTGGAATTCGCCGGCAAGTACAACGTGCCCCTGCGCGTGCTGCACAGCTTCCAGGAGGGCCCCGGCACGCTGATCACAATGGAGGAGCAGGAAATGGAAACCCCGACCATCGCAGGCATCGCGTTCAACCGCGACGAGGCCAAGCTGACCATCGAGGGGGTGCCGGATACGCCCGGCGTGGCCTTCGCCATTCTCGGCCCCATCGGCGCCGCGAACATCGAGGTGGACGTGATCGTGCAGAACGTCTCCCACGATGACAAGGCCAATTTTACCTTCACCGTGGGCCGCTCCGACCTGCCGCGCGCCGAGGAGATCCTGCGCCAGGTGGCGCAGGAACTGGGCGCGCGCGAGGTGAGCAGCGACCACAAGATCGCCAAGGTGTCCGTGGTCGGTGTTGGCATGCGCTCCCACGCGGGCGTGGCCAGCCAGATGTTCGAGGCGCTGGCGCAGGTGGGCATCAACATTCTCATGATCACTACCTCGGAGATCAAGATCTCGGTCATCATCGAGGAGAAGTACCTCGAACTGGCCGTGCGCGCATTGCACTCCTCCTTTGGCCTGGACGAAGAGACGCTGGAGGAGGGCACGGCCTGAGGGGTCTTACCCGGATGGTTAACGAACGATTCGCTAGTGGGTGGTAGGGAAAGCCGGTTTGCCAAAGTTGCTTTGTTTTACGATCTCAACTAGTACTACTAATTATGAAAGGTGTATTAAATGATTGATGTATACGGGGCCGTCAGGGCTTCGCAGAGTGAACGACAGATGCGGCCGGGCTCTTCTTGCCGCCAGGGGATGGGAGCGAACAACGCATGCTGATTTTGACCCGCAGGGTGGGTGAATCCCTCATGGTGGGCGACGACATCACCGTCACCGTCCTCGGTGTAAAAGGCAACCAGGTGCGCATCGGCGTCAACGCCCCCAGGGACGTGGCGGTGCACCGCGAGGAAATCTACACCCGTATCAAGGACGACGAGAAAGGCCAGGGCGGAGAACCGTCCGGCAACCAGGGCGTCTGACCCCCCCTAATACTTTGATTTTGCAGCCATTGTGATATGATGCCGCGCTCGTGGCGGGGGCTTCCCCGCGCCGCGACAACCTGTCTGGAGAGCTGGCCGAGTGGCTGAAGGCGCACCCCTGCTAAGGGTGTATAGGTTAACCCCTATCGAGGGTTCGAATCCCTCGCTCTCCGCCATCCATCTATCTGATTTTACAAGCATTATCCTTTTTTCCTTCCGCCCATGGGACCATCTTGGGACCAAACGCTCAGAAACCCCCAATCGCTCCGAGACAAATTGCGCCATGCCAGTGGCATCTTCGGCGATCCACTTGCCATAATGTTCATCGATCATGCGCGTGCTGGTATGACCCACCTGGCGGATGATCCATTCTTTCGCGATGCCGGCGGTCAGCAATTGGCTGATGAAGGTGTGCCGTGCAGTGTTCGGTCCGCGATAGCGCACCTGGGCTTTTTTGAGATGCGCACGCCAAAAGTTATTTCGTACCGTCCCGTCGGATTCGTGTGGCCTCTTCGTGTTGCTGTTTAAGAAAACGAGGCGAACGTCCTCGGAGAATTGTTTCTTATTGTCGCGTGACATGATTTTGAGGCGACGCGTGTCCAGTCGCTCGGTGAAAAGACGCTGCACCTGCAGCCATTGAATCGCCGGCTCAATCAGCTCCACTTCGCGTGTGGAGCGTTTGGTTTTTGTTTGTTTGTAGGATCCGTTCACCCTGGCTCGACACACTTTGACGGTCCCGGTTTCTAAGTCGATATCTTCCCACGCCAGGGCTATGAGCTCGGAGATTCTCAGCCCTGACCAAAACGCAAATCCCATCATATTGATTTCCTGGGTTCGCCGGGTCGGGGTTGAGAGTATTTTTTCTATTTCTGACTGGGTAAATGGATCGGGGTCTTCTCTGTCGCCCAGTGAAAGATTGTCAATCGCGTCGATCGGTGAGTCACTGCGTATGTTGTCCGCTTTCGCATCTTTGAAGATGCCGCGCAGTATGATCATGATTTCATTGATCGTCTTATTTGCGAGTGCACTGAGTTCTACCGCGATCCACTTCTCCAACTCCGTTTTGGTAATCGTGGTGAGTTTGTACGACCCCCACCGAGGGCGTACATGATTCTCTACTTTGGATTTGTAGTTTATATAGGTCGATTGAGCCGTTCTGACTTTCTTGACGGCTAGCCAGAGGTCCAATGCCTGGTCGACGGTTCTGTCGCGGTGTGGGTTCGTGCCGAATAGACGGCAACGCGGGGATTCCGGGAAGTGAGTGGAATAATCAAAGATCTCGCGGCCAATCTCATGCAGTATCGCCGCGCGTTTTTTCTCCGCGAATTTGATGTTCGCTTTGGTGACCCGAAGTCCTTTCAAGGTTTCGCGGCAGCGCACCCCACGATAGCGAAAATCGATACGAATGGTGGCCCCATGCACTTGCACACCATCAGGTAATTCCGAGTCAGGCGACTGTGCCGACGACTTGCTTGTCGATTTGTCAGTGGTAGCCACTCTCTGTCCATTCGTCGATTGCGCGCCAGTTGTACATGATGTTGCCATCTGGCTCCTTCACCCAATGCACACCCTCTAACCAAACCCCCTGTACGCGTTTATGTTTCTGCGCGTCCAGACGGAAACCGGTGAGCTCGGTTAACTTTTTGCCGCGGATCCATTTTGGCAGCGGCACACTGTATTCAAGAGGGTCGTTCATACGGGTCTCGCAGGTTTGTCGCATTGCAGTATGCAAAAGATTAGCACTGAGCTAATTACTACGACAACCGATCCCGTCGCCTAAATCCTTATCGCCGTGCTAAATGGCCTACAGCGCTTCGCCTTTAAAGACGATCACACCGCAAACACTGATGTCGGGCGTCACCTCAATGATGCGATTCGGCCAATCAGGATTGAGCGTTTTGAGATACTTCTTACCTTCCTCCAGAATCAATTGCTTGAACGTCACCTCATTGGACTCTTCCAGTCGCACGACGACAAACTTGCCGTGACTGACCGGTGCCAGTGGATCGACGAAAATCAATTCGCCCTCACGGAATTTTGGTTCCATGCTGGCGCCACGCACGCGCAGCACAAAGGTTTCCTCGCTACATTTGACCGGGCAGAGCAATAGCTCTGTGCCGTAGGGGGGCGGCAGATCTTCTGAGATATCGTGTCCTTTGCCGACCTGATCCCACGAAATCAACCGGTGGCGACTGCCGGTCGCGGGGTCATCGTGCTCCACCGCCGTAGCCGGGTCCTCATCATGACATTCATCCATCCAACCCGGAGGCTTCTTCATCGCCGCCTCTAACTTGGCGGCCAGGTCGTCTCCGATGGATCGTGGCGTACCCTTTTTGGTGGGAAGCTGATTGCGTACCTGGCTCAGGTAGGAGCTGTTGGTTCCCGCGGCACGCGCCAGGCGCACGGCTGAACCCGCTTCGCGAATGAGGGCCTCAAGGTTTTTGAGGCGTGTGGGGCTTTGTTTACGTGTCATGACGAGAGAGTTTAGCAAAATTTAGCAAAATGATAAAGATAAAGTTGGAGCATTAGCTTGTAGGCCAATTTGCGTGGTGCTAATGTATATTCGCATGGAGCTAAAGTATTTTCTTAAGATGGCCACTAAAAGGGAGCGAGCGGAGGTTGCGACGGCCTGCAATGATTCCGTGTCCTACCTCTACCAGATTGCAGGGCATCATCGGTACGCCAGCCCGTTGCTGGCGACCCAAATCGAACTTTCGACCAGGCAGGTTGCCGACGCATCGGGGGGACGGCTGAGACCCGTTCCTCGCGCTTCCATGGTTCGCCATCCCGAGATCTTCTACGGGGTCGCTGGGGAAGACGAGCAAGTGTGTGCGGCGGTGGGTGACTACGATGGGGCAGACTAAACGTTCATCAACGACAGCGACATCCCCGCCGGATGAACTCGTCGCGACCCGGATTGAAGTGACCCGTATCCGCCAATATGATCGCAATCCCCGTCGTCAGCAAAATCCCGAATACGATCGGATCAAGGCTTCTATCCGTGCCGGCGGTCTGGACCAGCCGCTGGTGCTCACGCAGGAGCCCGGTAGCACCGACTACGTCCTGCATACCGGAGGAAATACCCGGTTACGCATTCTTAAAGAGTTGTACGAGGAAACCGCGGACGATCGCTACTACTGGGTGGACTGTGTCATCAGAGCCTGGTCCCAGGAGTCCACGGTTTTACTTGCGCATCTTCGGGAGAATGAGCTGCGCGGGGGTCTATCGTTTATCGATAGAGCCCATGCCGTGTTCGACGTCAAGTCATTGCTCGAAGCGGAACTGTCCATAGAAACCGTGTCGCAGCGACAGTTGGAAACCCTGTTCAGGGAACGCGGTTTCAATCTCAGTCACAGCACGATCTCCAGGATGGGGTATGCCGTGCATACCCTGTGGCCGGTGATGCCAAAAGCGCTGAGCGGGGGGCTGGGTCGACCTCAGATTGAAAAGATTCGGTCGTTGGAGCGCGCCGCACGTCACATCTGGCTACACCGGGAGCTGGGTGATGACAGCGTGTTCGATACCGTATTTGCCGAGCTGTGTCGGCGGTACGACAGTGCTGACTGGGATATACAACCCCTGCGCACCGCGCTGCAATATGAGATCGCGGTGGAATCCGAGCAGAGTGAACATATCATTCATCTCGAAATCGAGGCCCACCTGGCAGGTCGTCCATTTGACCTTGTTGCCATTCCCGATGATGACATTGACGCAGCGTGTCACGATAGTGAACCCGGCAAGCCAGTGGCGAGTGTCGAAGGACCCCAGCTCGCATCACTGAGCTCAAAACCGCGGCCGCAACACACATCGCGGGAACGGGAGGAGGCCGAAGCGGAGGAGCCAAACGACGCGTCGTCGCAAAACACCGCAATGTCAACTGTCCCCACGGGGGTCGCCCGTGATCTGGGTGCAATGGATGTTCCGGCATTGCGCAGTCACCTGCATGCAACCGCGACTCGTTTGGCGGAACATCACGGCCTTGGGGGTTGCGTGAGTCCGCTCCCCGACCATGGATTGGGCTTTATCTTGGCGGATGTTCCCCCTGCGGAACTGACCGAGACGCTGGATCAGGAAATGCTTGGGCTGGTGTCATCGCTGTGGTGGCAACTGGCGGCCTGTTCTGAGGTCACGGCGGCACCGGTCGACATGCTTCTCGATTACCTCGACGAATCGTCAATTCTGCATCAAGCACTGGTAGCGCACGATGCAGAGTTGTTGTTTAGCAATGTCTGGACACTGGATCCTGGTCACATCGGCTGCCAGCTGTGGCAACGGCTGAATCCTGAGGATTGGCAGCTGCTGCTGCAGATGATGGAAACCTATCGGGTGCTGAAAGCCCAGGCCCTTGAAACGGGGTTGCAGCTGTGGGGCGCCGAGGAAGGCGACAACTGATGTCGTCCAATAAGGAAGCAGATCTCACCACTGCCGTCTTGCTTTATGCGATGCGCTGTCTAGCCGAAGGTGATCAACAGGCCCTGCGGGGCATGAATTTTGGCCCCAGGGAGCTGGACGCCCTGGCGGAAATGAACCTGGCGGACCTGTATCGAGCCGATGTCCTGCGCGTGCACTGCCTCAAGATTGACCTGAACCGGGAGGTCTTCTGGCCGATGTTGGCGCACCTGCGCCATCAGCGTGAGTCCGAAGAGTTGCAGCGCACCCTGATAGTGGCCGATGCGCCCCTGGATATGATGCAGCAGCTGTTTGGCATGAGTTCGCGCGAGTACACCCGATGGCGGCGCCTGTTGACGCTCGCCCCCTCTGTTGGCAGGCCGCCTGAACTTGACGAGACTGATACCCACGCGCTCTGGCATGCCTGGCAAGAACGGCTACATGCGCAAGAGGATGAATCCCTGACGGCCGCGGATTACCTGACACTCCAGCGGGAGACGGGGATTGGACTGCGGTCCATCTGGACGCTGGTGCAACGTTGGGAAGCTTACGGCGAGCCCACGACGGGTGGCGGTGCGAATCAGGTCATCGAGAATGGCATATGACGATCCAGGGCCGAGCCCGGAGACCGTCGCCCTTGATGCGCTGATTAAGGCGACCGTCGCCGGGCTCAAAGGGGAGGGTAACCACGCTTCACCAGACGCCATGTTGTTCATGGGCAATTGGCACCAGGCAATACCCGCCATGGTGATTCAGGATCCCATCCTGGAGCCGGTGGACAAAGTGGTGTGGATGGTCATTATGTCCCACGCCAGGGAAACCGGTGGTCGAACCGCGTTCCCGGATTACGACACTATCGCCAACCAAACCAATGTCTCCTCTACCTCGACCGTATCCCGCGCGATAGCGATCCTGCGTCTCACCCGCTGGCTGACCTTGTGCGCGCAATCACGGCGAAAATCCGGGCGCTTTACCGGCAACATCTACGTCTTGCACGATGAGCCACTCCCCCTCGTTGACGCCCTGCACCTTGACGATGCCTATATGGCCTTTGTCGAACAATCGGAGCGACACCACCATGGCCGTGTGCGACTCGTCGCACAGGCTGTCTCGGAGAGCCTGGAAGCAGCCATTCACGGAGGCCAGTGTCTCGCGGAGTCCGAATCGGTAACCGAGCGTCGGTTACAGGCGGCGAAGGTCCTGCGAGATGCGCATAAGGCATCCCCTGATTCGGGCCGCTATTTCGCCTTTACCGGTACGACGGTCAATCGTCTGAAGCGGTCTGTGCCAGATGGGTCGGGGGTAGGGCATGCCCGTAGCCAAAATTCAAAGGCGGAGGCTGAACGTCACTACGGTAGTGGTTGTAGTAGTGATTATAAAAAAACTACAACAACAACCACGATAGCTAATTCCAACGGCGAAGAAAGCGCTTTACTCACCGGCGCGTCCGTTTCTGATCAGCCACTGATCTATCCACCCCGCTTGTCGGATAACCAGAGACGCCTGGCCGATCGATACCTCGACATGATCGCACCTGACGATCGACAGCGTGTGTTGGATGAACTTCAGGGCCGTTTGGAATCCGAACAGAAAGGTATGAAACCGGTGTATGACGAATTGCGCTTTCTACACGCGCTGTGTAAAGCCGCAGAAAAAGGTGAGTTTGTGCCCAATCTCGGGATCAGAGTGGCTGAAGGACGAGTCTCGCGGACTCAGTCGTCTCCGCCACCGCTGGACCCTCAGCAAGAGGCGATCGACGCCGAAAAGCGGGAGCGTGCGCGCGCCCATGGCCTCGAGCAGCTTGCCAAGCTCCGACAGTCATTTGCTTCCAAGGACGATGCATAGCGGGACGCTCAAGCCCGATCGTGCGCATTCAGCGATGACTGCGTATCAACAGCTTTGCGTGGTTACAGTGTCACCAGTTCCCATCCGCGCCTGACGAAACCTCCTCTGAGCCTGTAGCGATATCCGATAGTCGCGCCGCCCGATTCATGGGTTCATAGCGTCGTGAGCGGTCACCAGGAAGCGTGCAGATGCATACTGATAAAGGGGTTCCCGAAGAACATGGTGTTGATGGCCCGGATGAGACACGTCCAGGAGCCTTGCAGGGTGAGGTCTGGCTCAACATCCAGACCTATCAGGCGCAAAGCCTGATCAGGGGACGACGTAGTGCTGAGGGAAAGCCCGCAATTATTGGCCTGGTGGGCTTCGCGGAACGGCTGAAGATTCTTTGGCAAGCGGTCAGGTTCGACGACCCGTTCGCCGATTGGTGGCTGATCAAAGTTGAAGAGCGTGTTTCTGACGTACGTTCACAGTTAGGAGCCCTGCAGAAGCGGCTCGAGTCCATTTTAGTAAGCGACGATTGCTTCGAGGTGGCCTTTGCGCAGTCCAGTCGACCACAGCGTGTATCCCTGCAGTTTGCGAACCCCTATGCCTTTCGCGCGGCACAGATGCTGGCAGACTACGACCGCATGTTGTGTACCTGGATGACCGCCCGTCATCTGGGTATGACAGTGCCGAGCGAACTGACCGACCAGATTCAAGCAAGTGGCCGTTGGCTGCGGGGCGTGTTTGCTCTGCCACAGGGCTACCACTACCTGGAGGTCAGGCGAAGTGATGTGCAGCAGGGGACGGCGCGAGCAGGGCGGGCCCGCGAACGTATGGGCGACCTGCCGCAAGAGGTCCTGAACGGTGACCGGCTTCCCGCGCTGCGCCCGATCAGCTATCGACCAAATGACGTCAGCAATACGATCTCGCGCCAGGATGGGTAGAGCTTATGCCAACGGCCACCCAACAGCGCGTGACTATCCTGTTGGATGTGCGTATTCCGCTGGAGGCTGTGATCCTCAACCGACTTACGCGGTTGCCGGCAGAGCGGCGAACAGATTGGTTGCGGTGTTTACTCGTGACGGGCTTCAGTTCGGAATGCCGTGCGATCAAATCGCAGACCGCGCTACCGCAACGGCTCAATAGGGGTGACTTCGATCGATCAGAGCCCCGCCGGTTGCAGCCACTGGCCTGTCAGGCCCCCTCGACCCAGGCAGACCTGTCGTTGCGAACTAGTGATCAGGATAGCCTGGTCCGGCCCCAGGTTGATGACAGCGCCGACCACACCAAGCCCTTCGCGCACCTAAAAAGCGTGATCGGCCAATAACCGCCTTTGACAGGATTTGAGGACATAGATCGTGAACGAGCGAATGGATAACGAACCGGCACATAACAACCCAGTGGAGGAGCTGGCCGCTGGATCCATGTCGGTGGTCCCTGTTGGGCTGGACGATGGGTATGCCTACACCAAAGTGGCCTTACTTGACGGACGCCTCTTTTGCGTGCCTTCAAGAGCCCGGATGGGTGCCTCCGGTGTGACTTGGATTCGAGATCAGGAGCAACGGATCTTTGAGTATGAGACTGGCGGAACGGTATATTCTGCGGGCGCCGTGGATGGCGAGCCGACACAGTTCGATGAGTACCCGGGATCTGCGCTCAATCGTGTGATAGTCCAGCATGCCTTGCAAAACGCGGGGCTCTCGGGCCGTTCCATTCATCTGGTCACGGGTTTGCCGGTGGCCGCGTTTTACCGTAACGATGGCCAGCGGCGTCTAAAGGCGATCGATCGAAAACGCGATGCACTGAAGTTGACGGTCGAGCCGCTGTCGAACAACCGGAACACGAACAAACGACCCCTGAAGACGAGTATCGCCTTCCATGAGGTGATCCCTGAGGCCCTGGCTGCCTGGTATGACCATGTCATCGTCATGCAGGACGATGGCGTGACCCTGGATGCAGATCGCTTGAACGCACCCATCGCGATTATCGACATCGGCGGGCGCACAACCGATTATGTCGTGGTGCAGGATCAGGGCATCATCCACGGCTCCTCAGGATCGTTGTCGAGCGGCATGCTGAATGTGAAAACGCGGATCTCTGATGGCATTCAGGCCCAGTTCGACCTGACCGAGTTGGGCGAACAGCGTATTGCCATGGCCGTTGATAGCCATCGGTTGCGTGTGCACGGCAAGGATCATGATATCTCAGCCCTGGTGGCAGCCGCGAAGCGAGAACTGGTGGAATTGCTCTATGCCGAGACCCGGCGCAAGCTGGGATTGGGGGCGGAGCTGGATCGGATTCTGTTTGTCGGCGGCGGCAGTGCAGCGCTGGCTAACGACATCGCCGACTGGTTTCCCAATCAAACCATTGCCGATCATGCCGCTTTTGCCAATGCCCGAGGGATGCTCAAGTACCTGCAATACGTCTGCAACGATTCCGAGAGGACCGGATAAAGGCTTTATACGTGGTCACTGCGTTCTCAGTGACAATAAGTATCGTCGGATTGTGTAAACGATACCGCGGCTAAGCCGTCAATCCATCGTCGAGACTCGTCTCGACGTTCACTCACCCTGTCGGGAAGCGCCTTCCCGTCAGGGAATCGCGCTCCCTAGCAGTTCATTATGTTCAAGGAGAATGTGTTATGACCAGTAGACAAACTACCTCTGAAAAGCCGAAGTACTTCGATCTTGATATCCACGGGATCGGTTACCTTAACCGTGTGCGAGAAGTGACGCCAGAGAACGGATCTGCGTTTCTCAGTGTCACCATCGCCGCGCTGCGAGGGCCGGCCGACAACGTCCAGCATACGCACTTTGATTGTGTCGTATCGGGCGAAGAAGCGAAGGACCTGGTGCGCCAGTTGATGCCTGCAGTCGAAGCCGACATGAAAGTGTTGGTGGGGTTTCATCTCAGCGACTTGCAGGCGGAACCCTTCACCTTCAAACAGGGCGAACGCGCTGGTACGACAGGCGTTGGATTGAAGTCTCGACTGCTGCGATTCCAATGGATCAAGGTAGACGGGAAGTCATTTCTGGCGTCGTCGGCGAACAGAAAAGACGTCGCGTAACCACAATCCATGGCAGCATCCACCGATGCTGCCAGTCTTTAAATCCCGCGAGGAAGCCCATTCCTCGCGGAATTGGTCTCCCCGCACCTTCAAGGGAGATCGGTCATGGTTTCGAAATCATCGCCTGCAAAGGTGAATGCTAAAAACCGTTTGGCGAGGCTGAAGATCGCAACGCTCAACGACATTGAAAAGCAGTCTCTGATGGAGCTGGCTCTCGCAATTTTGCAGGACCTGCATCAACCGGGGCTCGAGCTGCCCAGTCCCAATCGTACCCGTGAATTTTTGCGGGTGCTGTTGGCCGACCGGAAAGCAGAAGTGTTTGGTTGTTTGTACCTGGATAACCGGCATCGAGTCATCGAGACCGCTGAGCTGTTCCAGGGAACGATCGACGGTGCAGCAGTGTACCCCCGCGTGGTGGTGCAACAGGCGCTAACGCTCAATGCCGCTGCGGTGATGTTCTTTCACAATCACCCCAGTGGTGTCGCCGAACCCAGTCACGCGGATGAGGCGATTACCCGGCGGCTGAAAGATGCTCTGGCATTGGTGGACATTCGTGTGCTGGATCATTTCATCGTCACCGCCGGTGAGTCGCTATCGTTTGCCGAACGCGGACTGCTTTGAATCAGTATGTACTCAACCCATTGGGGAGTGCCTGCTTCCCAATGGGAAGGAGGGACTCCCCGAATTCTCAACTCATATCCTCAGGGAGAAACTTTATGAAAAGCTCAGGGAAAGCAGCGTTGGAAGATATCTTCGGTCCGGTCATCTCATCGTATAGCCGAGTACAGGCGGTCGAAGACGGTGTTTTGATCGACGTCACGAGCATGGCGCGTGAGGCCGGGTTCAAGTGGCCCGCGGCTCTAACGCACGCGGCATGGTGTGAGTGTGTCGCCTGGACTGAACAAGATAGCCGGCGTCAGGTGCACCAGGATGAGTCCGGTCGTTTATGGGACGTGCTGTTTATGGCGTCCTATGCGATCCGTACGACCACTGACTCTGGCGATCGACTGCGCTTCTCACTATATAGGGTGCCCAAAGACGGGCATTCCGCGGAAGCGGAGGAGGTGACTTTAAAGCTGATGGTAGGCCCCGGCGATGTCGGGGAGCCCGTCATTACGATTATGTTGCCCAACGAAGATTAATGCAGCCGATGAGAATCGGTTCCTTGCCCTGGCCACTTGGGATAAAGTGGCGCCTCTCCCTGGCTCGCCTGCTCTGCTTCCAACGAAACCAGCCCTCACAAAGCCCCACCACTATATCCAACTGACATTTTGACTGTGGTTACACTGTCACCAAGGCCTGAATTGACCTGCTTATTCAACTGCCATGACAGGTCGAAGACCTGGCGTGGGAGTTGATTCGAATGCCGCCCTCGTCACTGGCAAGCGAAGCGGGGTAGTGACGAGGGCGGCGGAGCCCGGAACGACAACGGATTGCGCTCGAATTGGTGAGTTCCGGGCGAGTTCAGTCTGGCTATACTGATGGCCATTGATCAATTGCAGTACAAAACGCGGCCACGGCGGTAACGTGGATGAGGATTGTCGCCCTCGCCATCGAAAATGGCAAAAACGGCAACGGCGCCAGCCGAGCTACCATGGCGCACAGCATCAGCTGCAGCTCATCTTCAGTTTTTTCTCAACGACAGGACGTTCGTCCTCGCTTCAATCGGGCTATCGCCACTTCAAACCCGGCTTGCAAGTTGCCGACTTCCAGCGCGCCGTTTCATCGACGGTTTCATTCAACTCGCGGACTGATGGTTCCGCTCATTTAAAAGGAGGTGAAGTACTCACCATCACAACTGACTCCTAGAGTCCATTGGTTCACCCGGCACCATCTTCAGCAGAAGAGCAGCCAGGTTGCCTGCGACCAGGCTTATCAGGTCGAACGGGGAGTAGTGTCCCTTG
>MDSW01175321.1_pt1 | contig 26469 bp, 27 predicted proteins | sample 811171 | NCBI WGS metagenome assembly MDSW01 (sample SAMN05326641, study PRJNA326480) | marine metagenome | isolation source: seawater | place: Atlantic Ocean: North West | collected 2012 | reverse complement strand
CTCTTAATAAAAAAATGTCAGGACCTGATCATAAAGCAAGTATTACTGAGAAAGAGTTAAAAAATTTAGTTTCAAGTATAAGAGAAACAGAAATAATTTTAGGTCAAAAAGAAAAAAAATTATCAAAAAGTGAAAAAAAAAAACATTATGATAGCTAGAAACTCTATCGTAGCGAATATTGACATCAAAAAAGGTGATAAATTCACAAAAAAAAACTTAACTATTAAAAGACCCGGTTACGGAATTTCACCAATGAATTTCTATAAAGTGTTGGGAAAAAAGGCTACTAGAAATTTTAAAAAAGATGAACTTATTAAAATATGAAACTTTGTTTTATATCAACATCTAGAGCAGATTATGGAACTTTAAAAAGTCTAATTAATCAATTTATTTATAGAAAAAAAATAAAAACCCATCTTATTTTGACTGGCAGTCATAGCGAAAAAATTTACGGAAGTTCAAGTGAAATAGAAAAAGGGGGTAAGTTAAAAATTCATAAAATTAATGTAAAATCAAAAAATTATAATGATAAATATGTTGCCAAATCATTTTCAGAAATATCAACAAAAATAACAGATGAATTTAAAAAAATTAGCCCTGATGCTGTCGTTATTTTTGGAGACAGATATGAGATGTTAGCAGCGACTATTTCGGCTTATATACTAAAAATTAATATTATTCATATTGCTGGGGGAGAAAAAACTTCAGGTTCTTTAGATGAAGGATTTAGACATTGTATAACTAAACTAGCAAATTTACATTTCCCGGTTGCTGCTGAGTACAAAAAAAGACTTTTACAAATGGGGGAAAATCCTAAAACAGTATTTAATTACGGTAGCCTAAATTATGATAAAATAAAAAATAATAAATTCTTAGGAAAAAAAAATCTAGAAAAAGACTTAAAAATCAAATTTAAAAGAAAAAATTTAGTTTTAACTTATCACCCTGATACGCTCGACATAGAAAATACAATTAAAAATCTAGAAATACTTTTATTATCCATTAGCAAACTTAAAGATACTCTTATAATCATTACTTCTCCAAATGCTGACTCAAAAGGTGTTTTAATGATTAAATTTATAAAAAAATTTATTCAAAGGAAAAAACTATCAAATATTGTTTTTTTTAAATCTTTAGGAAGCAGAAAGTATTTATCAATTTTAAAATTTGTTGATGGGGTTATAGGAAATTCATCCAGTGGGATCTCAGAAGTTCCTTTTTTCGGTATTGGAACAATTAATTTAGGCGATAGACAAAACGGGAGGATACTAGTTCCAAGTATAATAAACTGTGATATTTCACAAAATAAAATAAAAAAAGCTATTAAATTATTATATAGCAAAAAATTTAGATCGAATATTCAAAAAAATATGAAACATTACGGCACTGGAAAATCAGTAAAAAAGATTGCAAATAAAATTATAAGTTTTAACTTCAAAAAATTCAAAAAGAAGGAATTTAGAGATTTATAGTTTTTTTGTAATTGTTTGTCTTTGATAATTTTTCACTGATGTCCTATCTTCAATATTTTGTATTATTAAACTTCCAATCCCTATCTCACAATTTTTTCCAATTTTGATATTTTGAAGAATATTGCACCCAGATCCTATAAAAGTTTCTTCTTCTATTTTACAATTTCCACCTAGAGAAGATTGGGGCATAAAGGTTACATAATTAGAAATTTGCGCATTGTGGCCTATATCAGTAAAATTACTAATTAATATAAAATTTTTTAATCTGAGATCAAAACTTAAATGAACATTATTAAAAATAATATTTCCTTTACCAATTTTTAAAGTTGAAGGAATTATTACATTTGGGTGAAATAAGTTTGGTATTTTAAATTTAAATTTATTTATTTCTTTATTATAGATTTTTTTTCTCAGACTTGGATTCGTGATACCACATATAGCGTATATGTTTTTTTTTAAAAATTTTTTTGGAGTATCATATACTTTGATACCTTCAATTTTTTTTCCATTTAAAAATTTATTTTTGTCTATAAAGCCTAATACTGTCCACTTGATTTTTGAATAGTGATTAATTTCTTGTATTAATTTAAGCACTTCTCTTCCTGACGACCCTGCAGAAAAAATTAGAATATTTTTTTTCACAATTTTAGTCTTTTATTTCGTCTTTACTAAAAAGGTTTTTAGCTTCAGCAGGTTTAAAAATTGATTGACCTTGTTTAGTCATGAATTTAGATATAAATTCTTTGTCTTCTCCTGCCAAACATAAACTGCTGTGCTCTCTAAAGTATTTAATCCTGAAACCAAAATCTACAATTTCTTTCAATGGCTGCTTTAAAATATTACCTATCTTAATATGTACATAAGGACAGACTAAAACATCGCCTAGTGGGGTAATATATAATCTATTTACTGTAGTGCACCCTAAAATTTTTTCATTTCCCCTGTCAAAAGGGTTCCAAAGATTTCTTACAAGATTTCCATACTTTTTTCTTAACTTTTTAATATGCTCTCTATCTTTTTCGTCACATATAATTTCTTCCATTTTTTGCCACATACCCGCTGGAACTGCTACATTTAAAAGAGTCTTATATTTTTGTTGTTTTGAATATTTAAGTAATTCCTCAAAATCTGGATTAAAAGCATTGTAATGCCCAACTGTAATATTTAAATATGGATCCATTCCTGCATCTTGAACATGCTTAAGACCCTCAATTGCTTTTTTCCATGAGTCCTTTCTACCCCTAATTTCATCGTGGGTTTTCTCATCCATACTATCTATACTCACTGATACTCTGCTAACTTGATATTTTGCAAGTTTCTCAGCCATTTTTTTATCTAAGTAATACCCGTTAGTTGTTAAATATAAATAAAATCTTTCCGGTTTAATGGCTTCTAATGTCTCAAATAGTAAGTCTGGTCGTAGTAAAAGTTCGCCACCTTGTAAGTCAAACTCAAAATAACCTAGTTCATCGGCTTGGTCAGCTAAATTACCGATAACTTTTGGTGATAAAAATTCTTTCACATGATCGCCTTTAGGAGAATTAGTGAAACAGTATTTACATCTTAAGTTACAGGCATTATTCAAATTTAAATCAATTCCTCTTGTCTTAGTACCCACTTTGCCATCATTTTTATTAACGTAAGTATAAAAATCTCTTAGTTTTTTTACTAAACGGGGTTTATTCAATAAAGGTGAGTTTTTTGGCATTTATTTTTCAATTTTAAACTTATTAATTACATCTGGCAACACAATAGTAAATTCTCCTAAACACGCTACCTGATTATCGACTATACCTTTTGCGGTACAATTAGCAATACCTCTTTTAAAATTTAAAATTTTAGTTTCAATATTCAATTTCGTGTCAGGTAAAATTTTTTTCTTAAATTGCAATTTAGATGCCGAAGTAAGATAAACCACTTTACCTTTGTGCTCAGGTATTGTGAGAAGAGACATTGCGGCCATCTGAACCATAGCTTCAGTTTGTAACATTGCTGGCATGTTTGGGTCGCTAGCCCAATGAACTTTAAAAAACCATTCGTCAGCATTAAGCTTTTTATAACCTTTTGCGTATTTTTCAGGTACAACATCCTCCACATAATCAATCATAAGATAAGGATCTCTATTTTGTTGATACTCTAAAATTTGTTTTTTATCTAAAATCATTTATTCAACACCCACCGTCCTTGAAAGAATATTAATTGTGTCGATCCCGTCCCAAATCAAATTAAAATTGAAAGCCTTGCCTATTTCTACAATTCTATCACCACCCAATAAATTATATTTTGTAATTAGACTTTCAAATTCTTTATTTCTTACTCCAAAATATGTAATCGTCTGACATTTTTTTTTTACATAATTTGATAGTTTATTAATATTTTGTATATGTAACTGAAAAATAATTCCATTTACACCTCTTATATTCTCAATATCTATATTCTGATTATTAATTTCTACTGTATATAAATAATTTTCATACATTTTAACACTACCTATATTTTTATATTTCATTATCTTATCTGTTAAATTTGAATATTTGTTCATCATATGTATTTCATCAAAACTAAATTTCTTCTGAGCTATATTACTTATTTTTTTAAAAAAATAATTTTTGTTTTTTTCACTTATTTTTCCTATCCAAAACAAGAAGTGAGGTGAGTTACAGGCCAGCTGGTCCATTGAGTATACATCATAAAAATATTTTCTCGCTAGCAAGTCTAATGAGGATTGTTTAAGTAAGTTAAATTTTTTACCGTTAATAATGGATACAGAGTATCTATCTGCAAAACAAACATCAATGCATCTAGCAGGAGTAATTATTTTTTTTAATGTTTCAATTGTTTTATCTCCGCCCCATATTATCCTTGCATCAGATTTAGACGAAATATGTTCTGTAAGGTAATTTTCCTGTTCGTGATCATAATTGATGAATAAGTTACTTTTTTTAAAATCTTGATACCTTTTCAAATTAAATAATTTATTTATACTCTTTAACAAAATATTTCTCTCTTTAAAGTTTTTAGAGGGTAATTTTACGATATTCGAATTTCCGCTTAGTAAACCAATTATGAATGAGTATATAAAGTTTACTGGAACATTATTTGGGCATACGTGAAAAACGAGTCCCCTCCCTATTTTGAAAGAATTCGACTTATATTTTTTCTTTAACTTTAAAAGATTTTTTTTAGCACACCACATCATTAAATAAACTAGGTCTGGATAAGTATAAATCTTATTTATTTTCTTAATTTCTCCAGACAAATCCTCTAAAAATCTAATTGATAATTCATCGAAAGGTTTATTAATTATTACTTTCATACTATCTATAAATTTAATTTTATCTTGCATCGCTACAACCTCTAACTTCAGCTTCTTTAGCTCTTCCATAAATTTTAAAATGAGTACTATTTAATCCGCAGTTACATTTTATTCTTGTAATTTTACCTATATCCTCCGTAATAATGTTATGACCTGGATAACTAGTTGGTAAAACAGACATCAATTGAATTAAACCCTTTTGATTATCTGGTAACACATTAAAATTTTTATCTCTAACAATAACATCAGAAAAAATTGAAGATACAAAGTAACCATTATCACATTCAAAAAAAATAGAGCCAGTTTGCTCAATCAATCCATAATAATTATAAATTCTATTAATATTTAATTTTTTTTTAATTTTTCTCTTAAAAATATTATTAGATACCCCTTTATTTTCTAATTTTTTCCAACCCCCCCCATGAATTAATGTTGCGTTTCTAAAGTCGAAATTATAGTTCTGAATTTTTTTATAAAAATTTTCATAAACTGAAGCAGTAAAACCAAATATATAAAACTTCTCATTAGAAAATTTTTCCATAAATTTTCTGAGAATATCATAATTTATCTCTCCATCTTGATTTAATAAATAATACTGCTTCGAAGCTAAAATTGAAAAACCATATAAAGCAGCTAAACTAGCTGAGAATTTTTTTTTATTTGATTGAGAGGGATCCTTTTCAATAAATAACATCGGCCTTCTTTGTTTTCCAAATTTTTGAGATAATATCTTATTCAAAACTTTCACTTGATTTACTGAGTTTGTTTTATCTAAGTAAATTTTTGATTTTTTTCCAGATGATGTACCAGATGAGGATAAAGTTTTGAATATTTGTTTTTCTTTGACGCTAATTAGTTTTCTTAACTTAAAAATTTGAACTGGTAAAAAAGGTAGGCTGTAAAATTTATTGATATTTTTTCTTTTAAAATTTATTTTTTTTACAAAATTTGAATACTCCATACAATTCTTTTTATGATAATTTGTTAGATCACTTAATGTTTGTTTGAACAGTAATTGTTGACTTTTATTATTTGAATTAAATATGTCAGGATTGTCGAGAAATTTATTTATATAATTCATTTTTGAATAACCTATCTATGTCAATTTTATTTCTTTTATTTTTTGGTAATGACTGAACTTTCTTTATTATAAAAAAATTTTTGCTTAATCCAGTTTCTTTATGAATTATATCCAAGATATTATTTTCAGATTCATTAGAAACAGTAAACATATATATTTTTTTATTTTTTTCCGCGAAGCAAGATTTAACATAATTTTTTTGGATAATTTGACTTAATTCGTCAAGATTGATCCTAAGACCAGAAATTTTAATTTCTCTTTCTTTTCTACCGACTATAAAGAAATATCCATCTTTATCTTTCCAAGCTAAATCACCAGTTTTTAATATTCTGTATTTACTATAAGGTTTTGAAAGATCTCTAAAGTTTAAGCTATAGCCCATGAATACATTTTTTCCATTATAAAATATTTCACCTACTTTATTTTTTTTTTTTGTTTTTTTAATAGTGATGTGGCCACCTGGTATTGCTTTACCAATACTACCTATTTTTTTTCTTGCGAATTTGAATGGAAGATAACTTATTCTTGGAGAAGCTTCAGTTTGTCCATACATTTGAATAAAACTTATTTTTTTTTTTTTACAACAGTTTAAAAAATATAAAATTAAATCTTTGTTCATGCTCCCTCCAGCTTGAGTAAGATATTTTAGACTTGGTAAGTTAAAATTTGAAAACTTTAATTTTTTTAATATTTCGTAGTGATAAGGAACTCCCCCAAAACTATTTACTTTATATCTTTTAATTTTATCCCAAAAAACTTTTTCAAAAAAAGACTGATTATTTAATATTATTTTTGAACCTGATATAAAATGTGTATTAATAATAGACATTCCATAGCTATAGCTAGGGGACATAGTTGTTATCGTGGTATGTTTAGAATTAATTTTCAGATATTTACAAATATTTAATGCATTGTCCAAAATATTTTCTTTGCTTAATTTAACAAATTTTGATGAACCTGTACTACCCGAAGTAGATAGCAATACCGCAAGATCTTTATGCATTGGTATTTTTTTTTTGGAGTATAAATATATATTATAATTTCCATAAGATTTTATAAACTTGTAACTCTTAAAACTAATTTTATTTGAACTGTTTATTATTAAGTAATTAGGCTTATACAATTTTGAAATTTTAGTTATTTGGCTCTCATTTATATTTTTATCTAATAAAATTTGTTTAACATTTTTTTTTAAAAAATATAAATATAACTCAATATATGATTTACAATTATCTGCTAACAAAAGACAAATGTCATTATCAGTAATAAAAGATAGTTCATTTTCAGGTTTTAAAAATATTTTTCCAAAAGTTATTGATTTATCTTTTTCATCTATTAAAAAAACTTTTGATGAAAATTTATTAATATTCTTTTCGATTAAATTTTTATACATTACTTAAAATTTCCTTTGATAAAGCTTTCTATTATTTTTAGACCTGGCTCTCTACTTTTTTCGGGATGAAACTGACATCCAACCACGTTTTTATTCTGGACTATTGCTGGTACTTTAATACCACCAAATTTATAATAAGCAATTAAGTTTTCTGTATTTACGTTTAAGGCGTAATAAGAGTGAATGAAGTAAAATTCATCATAATTAGAAAATTTAAAATTATTATTTTTAAAATTTTTATTAATTTTTAGATTGTACCATCCTATATTTGGAATTTTTAACTCTTTTGATTTAAGTGGTATTATGTTTCCTTTTATTAAATTCAAACCCTCGCAAATTCCAAATTCATTGCTATTTTCAAAAAGTAATTGCATTCCCAAACAAATTCCTAACAATGGTGTATCTGAAGATATTGATTTTATTATGTCGAAAATTTTTTGTTCTTTAAGATAGTTTACAGAATTTTTAAAAGCCCCAACTCCTGGTAAAATGAGTTTTTCTGCAGTTAATATTTCTTTTTCGTCTTTACTAATGATTACATCATTTTCAAACCTTTCAACTGCTCTTAAAACACTTAATAAATTTCCATTTCCAGTATCAATTATTACAATTTTACTCATATAGTATTTTTAATTAAATTTTTTTTAATTTCACCAATCGTTAAGTAGTTGTAGTGCAATACTCTAGCTAATGCTAAAGCATCAATATTCATATCATTTAGTTTTGTTATATGATTTAAATCGCCAACACCTCCACTATAAATAATTGGCAGATTAGTTGAGCTTTGAACTAATTTTATCAATTCGTAGTCAGGACCTTTTCCGGTTCCTTCAAAATCTATTGAAGTTAAAAATATCTCTCCTGCTCCTAAATCTTCACATTTTTTTACCCAATCACCAACCTCTAAACCTGTTTTATCCCTTCCATTAGTTACAAAAACTTCCCATCGATTTTTAGCAAATTTTTTTGTTTCTATTGATACAACGATACTTTGACTTCCAAATTTTTTTGATAGTACTTTAATAAAGTCTGGATTTTTTACTGCTTGAGAATTTATTGATATTTTATCTGCTCCTGACTCAAAAGACTTTTCTGCATCTTTGATAGTGCGTATCCCACCCCCAACTGTTAAAGGAACAAATATTTCTTTTGAAGCATTAAAGATGATCTCAGATAATTGATTTCTTCCATACAAGGTTGCGACAGTATCAATAAATATCAACTCATCAATTTCTTCATTATAGTATTTTTTTGCAAATTGGCCTGGATCACCAACTTTTTTTAAACCTTCTAAATTTATACTCTTTATTAAATTTTGGCCTTTAATGTCTAATCTCGCGATTGTTCGCACCTTTTTCATTTTTGTTACTTCCAAACTGCATGCTTAAGTTCCCATTTCGATCCTATTTTTTTCCAAAGATGATCTGGTCTAAAATTATCAATAGTTTTATTAAATTCATTTTCATCCATATCTAAATATTCCAAAATATCTTTAAAAAATATTTTTGGAAATTCCCCATCGTATTTTTTTACTAAAGCAATACCTTCTTCTCTTGTAATTATTTCATTTCTAATTTCTAAAGCAGCATCTTCTGTTGCCCTACCTCTTCCTGTTTTTATGAACCAAGTATAATGATGAAGACCATCGATTTTATCGTCAAGACTAGCATATTTTGTATAGGTACCCTCACTCCTTCCATGTGGATTAACTTCAAAATTAGTTTTTTCTTTAGCAAAATAAAAGTTTGTTTGTGGATTATAATTTATGAAATACGGAAGTTGTAAAACTTGTATATTTGACCCAATAAAATCTTTTTCTTTGAGAGGTAAGTAGGGAATAAGATCTTTTTTAAATATATTGAATTTTTCAAGCTCCTTCAAAGAGTACCCTGCGTAATATAAATCTTCCTCATTTTTATAAGTATAAAGAGAGTGATTTAAAAACTTGTTGTTATAAGAATGAATGTTTCCACCAGAACCCCTTTCAGCTTGGCTGTCACCATAAATTACTAATTTTATTTTCTTTTCTAATGCTACTCTTAAAGGGAAGTATACTTGACCCTGAGCAAATGGCTGAAATGGATGAAGTAAATTCTTAAAACTTAATCTAGTTAGTAATCTATGAATTTTTCCGTCTGGTTTATGAAAATAATTATCATAACCTGAGTCTACCCATTGAATATAATTTCTCCATCCTACATCAGTGTACATGTGAGGTGCCCAAGTACATGTTAATGGATTCATTTTATATTTTTCTTTTAAAACATGTGCAACAAAACGAGAGTCTTTACCTCCACTACCCGGAACAAGAACATCATAGTACCCATCTTTGCTTCTGTATTGATCTAATATTTCTATTAGTTCTTTCTCTCTTTCATCCCAATTAATCTTTTTTTTATAATCATAATACAAGCAAGCAGAGCAAACTTGGTTTTCATCAAATAATGTTCTTCTTTGGAATTTGTCTTTTTTATCTTCATGCGTAACTGAGCCTAAAAATCTTTGATTAGACTCTACGCACTTAACACAAAATTTTACTTCTTGATTTATCATAGTTTACTTGATTTTATGTTCAATATTTGAACGCTACACAATTTTATGTTAAATATCAATGGTATTTTATTGGCAACTATAATGAAAAAAAAAATAATATTTATTTCATCTTTGAATTATGATTTAAGACTTTTTGATAAATTCAATTTAAAAAATTATATTGAATCAGATAAAATTAACACTGAGTTGTGGAAACTAGATTTTAAAAAGAAGAATTTCAAAAATATCAACAGTCCTATCTATACACAAAGTTTAAAACAAGAATTACAAGTAGGTGAAAAAATAATCAGGATCTCAAATTATATTGAACTCTTTAAATTGTTAAAAAAAACTGATAAACGATGTTTTATATTTGATATAACGTTTAGCAGAAATCCAATTTTTTCACTTTTCACAAAAATGTTTGGCGCTAAACTTATTTATCATGGACTTTCTACCTTTCCAATTGTTGAAATTAAAAACAACGATATCAAAGATAAGATTAAAAACATAAATTTTAAAAATTTTTTTTATTTTTTTTACAAGTTTATTTTTTTTGTGATAAGAAAAATAGCAATTAAAGTATTCTCACCTAAATTAGATATTTTTTTTTACAACGGCAATTATGAAAAAAAATTATCAAAAAAAATATCAAAAAAATCAATCAGTTTACATACTCGTGATTATGAACATTATTTGACTGAAAAAAATAATAAAACACCTCGATTAATAAAAAATGATTACATACTTTTTTTAGATATGGGTTACCCAATTCCATATGATAATCATTTCAGTGATGAAAAACCTGTTACGACTGAGGAAAATTACAAGAGTGGGATGATGAATTTTTTAAATTCACTATCAAAAATATTTGAAAAAAAAATTGTTGTTTCACTTCACCCTAATTCGGACAGAAAAGATTTCTTTGGTTTTGATAGTTATAGAGGCAACACCAGTCATTTAGTGAAATATTCTTCCTTCGTAATTGCGCATGATAGCTCTAGTTTACAGTTTGTAGCTTTGTGGAGCAAACCCTGTGTGATCATATACAATAATGATATGGTTAAGAGACTAACGAAAAAAAAGGAAATAGATTGGTTTGAAGAAAAAATGAAACTCAAATCAATTAACATAGATAATTTTGACGAAAAAGACATCAGGTCAAAAATAAATTTCGATAACAAAAATTTTAATGAAAAAAATTACGAAGACTTTATTTTTGAATACATTAAAGATAGTGATGAAAACATCTCAATACCTAAATTAATCATAGAGAAAATATCAAGCTTTCCAAAACACTAAAAATTGTTATTTTACGGGTGAAAATTACTTTTCGAAAAAGAAAGATTGAAATTTCTATAATTTTTATTTAATGTTCATTTATTGAACACATAATATAAAAACATATGAGTAAAAATTTAAATCCTGACGAACATAAAATTTTGAGAAAAATAGGGACCAAACCTCAAACAACTCAGAGAGAGTTAGCTAAGGAGCTTAGTTTTAGCCTTGGCAAACTTAATTACTGCATGAAGGAACTAAAAAAAAAAGGATTAATTAAAATACAAAATTTTAAAAATAATAAAAAGAAATTAAATTATCTTTATGTAATAACCCCTAAAGGTATTGCTGAAAAAACACGTATCACTTTAAGGTTCATGAAACAAAAAATGAAAGAGTATGATGAATTAAAAAAAGAGATAAACGAAAAACAATGAGTTTTTTAGAAGTATCAAAATTATTAAATGTTTTTGATAAAAACCAAAAAAAAGAATTATACTTTTTATTTTTTCTTATAATAATTTCTATGTTTCTCGAAGTATTTAGTATTGGTTTAATTGTTCCAGTAATGATGTCAATATTAAATCAAGATATTACAACTTTATTACCTTTAACAGAACCAATATTAAACTATATTGGATCATATAAAAACAAAGACCTAGTGATTTTTACATCACTTGCTTTAGTATGCTCTTATTTTGTAAAAAATTTATATTTACTTTTTTTTTTGAAGATAGAAGGGGATTATCTAGCTAAAATTGAGAGAAAAATTAAATCTCAATTATTTAATAAGTATATTTCACACAAACATTATAATTATTTCAAAACAAATTCTTCAAAATTGTTAAGTAATATTACTATAGATATACCTATAGTGGTAACAGCAGTGAGAAGCCTTTTAATTTTACTAGCTGAAGGCACAATTGCTTTAGGAATATTCGCTCTTTTATTCCTTTTTGAGCCTGTAATGATGATGTTTAACTTTATTTTGATAATAATTGGTCTATTCTTTTTTAATATTTATTCAAAGAAGAAAGTTAATAATATATCTATAAAAAGAAAAAAATTTACCGACGAACTTTTTTTAACTTTAAATAATAGCTTTGACTCAATTAAAGAAATAAATGTTTTTAATAAAAATGCCTTTTTTCAAAAAATTTTTGATAAAAGTAATTCTGAAATTTACAATATTAATAAAAAATTTCACGTAATACAGGGATTACCTAAAATATTTTATGAATTTATTGGTGTTTTTATGTTGATGGTTTTGATTGTATTTATGACACTTGCTTTTAAAGAGACAAATATGATGTTGTCATTTTTAGCATTAGCTGGAGCTTCAGCTTTTAGACTTATACCCTCAGCTAACAGGATGCTTAACACTTATCAATACCTAGGATATGCACAAAAATCAGTACAAGTGATTAAAGAAGAGCTTAAAAAAGATATTGAAATAGAAAAACAAAAAAAACATACCTTGTCGTTTAAAGATAGAATTTCATTTAAAGATGTTTCTTTTAAATATGATACGAGAAATAGTTATGTTTTAAAAAATATCAATTTCGAATTAAAGAAACCAGATAAAATACTGCTTTATGGTGAAACAGGTGCGGGAAAGAGTACTTTTGTTGAAATTTTACTGGGCTTACTTAAACCTACTAAAGGCAGAGTAGAAGTAGAGAATCATGATATAAATTTAAACTTTAAGGAATGGACTAAAAATATAGGTTATATACCTCAAAAAGTAACTTTAATTGATGGCAGTTTGTTATCGAACATTGCTTTTGGCATTGAAAAGGAAAATATAAATAAAAAATTACTAGATGAAGCTATCGGACTTGCAGAACTTGATAAATTTATTAAAAAACTTCCAGACGGTTTAGAAACTAATGTAGGAGAGTTTGGATCAAAACTTTCAGGCGGTCAAATTCAAAGAATAGGTATCGCAAGAGCCATTTATAGAAATCCAGAAATTTTGATATTAGACGAAGCAACTAATGCTCTGGATGAAGATACTGAGCAAAAAGTCATTTCAAATTTACTAACAAAATTTAAAGATAAAATAATGATTTGTATTTCTCACAACAAAGCACTTTTAGGTAAAATAGATTATAAATTTAAAATTGAGAACGCACAATTAATATCGATATGAAAAATTACAATAAAAATTTAATTTTACCAGATAAAACATTAAAACAAGCTCTTAAACAAATGGAAGAGACTTTTTATAAATGCTTGATAGTAGTAAATAAAAAAAATAGCTTAATGGGAACTATAACTGATGGAGATATAAGAAGAGCGATTATAAAAGGTGCTAAGTTTTCATCTGCTCTTAAAAATTACTATTATAAAAAGCCTTTTTTTTTAAAAAGTGAGTTTGTTCCAAACAAATTAAGTTTATCAAAGAAAAATATGGATTTAAAAGATATAGATTTGATACCGATTGTAGATAAAAATAAAATTGTTGTTAAGGTCAAACCTAAGTCAGAAATATTAAAAACAAACAAATTTAATTTTAAATTGGGTTTAAAATCAGTTCCAGTTGTAATAATGGCAGGAGGAAGAGGAAAAAGATTGATGCCGCACACAAGTACGATACCTAAACCCTTAATGCCAATTAATAATAAATCAATGATCGAACATGTTATTGATAAGTTTATTTATTTTGGCTCTTCGCTTTTTTTTATCACTATCAATTATAAAAAAGAATTACTCAAGGCCTTTTTTTCTATTTCTAACAAAAAAATCAAAGTAAATCTTATTACAGAAAAAATTCCACTTGGAACGGCAGGTTCATTATCTTTAATTAAAAAAAATTTAAAAAAAACTTTTTTCGTAATAAATTGCGATGCTATAATTTCTTGCAATTATAGCTCTCTTTATGAGTTTCATAAAAAAAATAGATCAATTCTTACATTAGTAGTATCGAAAAAAAATAATACTATCCCATATGGTTTATGCAAAATTAACTCGCAAGGTAATTTAATTTCTATAAAAGAAAAACCAAGCATTGATTTTTTAGCCAATACTGGCCTTTATGTAATGGAACCAAGTGTTCTTAAATACATTAAACAGAACACTGCTTTTGATATGAATCAGTTAATAGAGACGTTAATAAAAAAAAGAAAAAAAATTGGTGTATTCCCAATAAATGAAGATGAGTGGAGCGATCTAGGAAACTGGCAAAGTTTAAAAAAATACACTAATTGAAAGTGATTTTAAAAAAAAAAATTATTGCAATAATTTTAGCCAGATCTGGAAGTAAAAGGTTAAAATTTAAAAATATCAAAATCTTCAATGGCAAACCGTTGTTTGTTTGGTCAATGATATCTGCAAATAAATCTAGATATATTGATCAAATTTATTTATCAACTGACAGTAAGAAGATTAATGAACTAGCAAATAAAAACGGCTTTAAATCAAATCAACTAAGAAATAAAAAGCTATCATTAGATCAAACTTCATCTTCAGAAGTAATCTTTGATATCCTAAGTAAGATACAAACAAAATTTGATTATTTTATTTTATTACAACCAACTTCCCCTTTGAGATCTATAAGAGATATAGATTTTGCAATAAAAAAAACTATTCACAATAATTATAATAGTTTAATTTCAGTAAATTCAATTAATAATAAAGTTAATGGAGCAATCTATATTCAAAAAATAAATTATTTTATGAAAAATAAAAAATTTAAATATAAAAATACGTTTCTATATAAAATGCCCCAACAAAGATCAATTGATATAGATACAAAAGAGGATTTTGAAAAAGCTTTAAAAATTAATTGTTAATGAAATTTATTTTTAAATCCTTTTTGAATTATCTTAATTAAGTAATTAATATCTTTGTAACTCGTTGTAGTTGCTAAAAAAATGATACCATTTTTTGAATGATAAATTTTATTTTTAAATAAAAATTTTCTAAATTTATCTATAGCAGACCTATTTTTCTTTTCCAAAAAATCTCTTTGAGTTCTATTTTTAATATCTTTATCTGTAAAAACTATTCTTAAAATTGACGAAAACCTATAACACCTTGCTTGATAATTAAACCTTATAAAAAAATCATTCAATTGGGTTTGAAGATATATAGCTTTCTCATTTAATTTTTCAAATATATTTTTTTTATTTTTGATAATAAATTTAGTCACTTTATTTCCAACATAAGTATTTATTGAGTTCCCCGAGAAGGTCCCACCAAAAAAAACATTTTTTTTATTTTTATTTAACTTATTTACTATATTTTTTTTTAATGCAATTATCCCCATTGGGAAGCCTCCTCCTAAACATTTTCCAAAAGTTGATATCGAAGGATTTAGCTTAAAAATATTTTGCACGCTTGAACAGTTAAATCTTATACCCGTAATGATTTCATCAAATATAAGTGTAATATTATTCTTATTTGCATAATCACTAAGAAACTTTAAATATTTTTTTGTATTCATCGGCAAACATCCTTGAATTGGTTCAATAATAATACACATAATCTTTTTTCGATTTTTGTCTAAAATTTTTTTTGAGTTTTCAATGTTATTGTAGGGTATAAATTTTAAATTTTTAGAATAATTTTTATCTAATCCCTCACTTAATTCGATATTCCTATATTTGTTGTCATTAGTAAAAAGAAGTTCTCCAGTAGAGCCGTGCCAACTACCACTTACAGATATTATTAATTTTTTTTTAGAAATAGCTCTTGCAACTCTTAAGGACTTTATTACCGCCTCAGTCCCAGAATTACAAAAAATAAATTTTGAATACTGAGGAAAAATTTTTTTCAAAGTTTTTGATAAATTTGCAGCATGTAAGTTTTTAGCTGCAAAATTTGAAATATTCAATTTTAAAACTTCACGAACTGAGTCTCGATAAATCTTAGAGTTGTGACCTAATATTAATGAGCCAGCACATAAGGATAAATCTAAAATCTTCTTTTTATTGATAATTATATTGGATCCTTTTCCCGAGGTAATAAAGTCATCTCCTCCAATATATCCTTCGTTCATTATATGTTTGCTCATAGTATCATTTCTTAAAATCTGTTTTTAATCTAATTACAATTTTTTTTCATATTTAGCTAGATTTTGTTTAATTTTCTTTATCAGAATTTAAACTTTAATCTAAGTGGACAAGTTAATCAAATATGATATGTTCAATTATTGAACATTATTAGTTAAATTATGGATCCAAAACAAACAATTAAGAAAAATATAGCAAGAAGAACTAAAATAGTAGACGACTCAGTATACATGTATGAAAATTTTCCAATGCCTACATGGGTTGAACTTAGTCTCATTGATGTTTGTAACAGAAGCTGCTCTTTTTGTCCCAAATCAGATCCTACAGTTGCACCAGATACTTATCAGATGATGAGCCGTAAACTTATAGACAAAGTTCATGATGATTTAAAATTTATGAATTACAAGGGCGCAATTGCTTTAGCTGGTTATGGGGAGCCAATGTTACATAAGGATATCAATTACATAGTAAAAAAACTTTCGAATGTCGCGCCAGTCGAAGTCATCACTAATGGAGACACATTAAATAGTAAAAATTTACAAGATTTGTACCTAAACGAAGTTAATAAGGTTCTAGTAAGTATGTATGACGGTCCTGAACAAGTTGAAAAATTTAAGACTATGGCTCAAAAAGCAAATGTACCTCAAGAGATGATGATTTTAAGAGATAGATGGTATAACGCTGATAGTGAATTTGGATTAAAACTTACTAATCGTGCTGGAACAATTAAAACTGGGAATCAAAAAAGTTTAGAAACTTATAGTACTTGTTATTATCCAACTTATCAATTTCTTATCGATTGGAACGGGGATATATTTTTATGTCCACAAGATTGGCAAAGAAGAGTGTCAATGGGAAACATGATGCAAGAGACATTATTTAAAATCTGGACTGGCAAAATAATATCAAAGTATAGAAAAAATCTATTGCAAGGAAATAGATGCGATAGCCCCTGTAAACAGTGTAATGCTGAAGGAACTTTACTTGGTAAAAATCATGCTAAGAGATGGGCGTCTGTTTATAATTTAGTAGATGGAAAATAAATCTTTCAATATTTTTAAAAATAAAAAAATAATTGTAACTGGACACACAGGTTTTAAAGGTTCATGGCTTATATTGTGGCTAAATAAACTTGGCGCCAATGTATTGGGCCTTTCAATTGATACTCCTACAAAACCTTCTCATTTTCAGTTACTGAATTTAAAATCAATAAAATCCAAAAAATTAGATATAAGAAATTTTAAACTACTCAATAAAGAGATTAAACAGTTTAAACCAGATTTTATTTTCCATTTAGCTGCACAAGCTATAGTTAAAAAATCTTATTTGGATCCAATTAATACATTTAATACAAATACTTTAGGCACAATAAATTTGTTAGAGTCATTAAAAAAAAATAATAAAGAAACAATCTCAATTATTATTACAAGTGATAAAACTTATAAAAATTTTGAGACTAAAAAAGGGTATAAAGAAAATGATTTTTTAGGAGGCGAAGACCCATATGGTGCTTCAAAATCTGCTGCAGATATAGCAATTAATTCATATGTAAAATCATTTTTCAATAACAGAAAAAATAAAAATTTTATTGCAGTTGCACGTGCAGGAAATGTAATTGGAGGTGGAGACTGGTCATCTGATAGATTAATACCTGACTGCATGAGATCTTGTGCAAAAAAGATACCTGTAAAAATTAGAAACCCCAACTCAACAAGACCGTGGCAGCATATTCTTGATGTTATTAACGGTTATTTAACTTTAGCCGTTCAACTTAAAAAAAATAAAAATTTGCATGGAGAAGTTTTTAATTTTGGTCCAAATATGAGCAAAAACTATAAAGTTATAGAAATTTTGAAAAAATCACAAAAGATTTGGCCGTCTATAAAATGGCAAATTAGAAAGGAAAAAAATTTTAAAGAAAATTATTTACTAAATTTAAATAATTCCAAAGCAAGAAAAATCATTAATTGGAAACCAGTTTTAGATATTAATGCTTCAATAAAATTAACTATAGATTGGTACAAATTTTATTCTGAAAATAAAAAAAAAAATATAAAATTAAAATCTTTAACTCAAATTAAAGATTTTGAAAAATTATTAAAAAAGTTATGAAAGTTGTAATTTTAGCAGGAGGTTTAGGCTCAAGATTATCTGAATATACAAAACTTATTCCAAAGCCAATGGTAAGAATTTTAAAAGTTCCTATAATTGTGAGAATAATTAAATATTATAATAAATTTGGATATAAAGACTTTATAATAGCCGCAGGTTACAAAAGTAAAATCATTAAAACATATTTCAAAAAAAATTTAAAAAACCTCAATATAAAAGTCATAGACACTGGAAAAAAAACTATGACAGGGGGAAGGATAAAACGTTTGAAGAAAATTTTGAATAAAGAGAGATTTTTACTTACCTATGGTGATGGTTTATCAAACGTAAATATTAAGGGTCTTTTAAAATTTCATTTAAGAAATAAAAATTATGTGACATTAACCGCGGTAAGACCGCCTGCAAGGTTTGGAGGTATAAAAATCTCAAGGTCTAAAGTTAAATATTTTAAAGAAAAATCCCCACTCGACGAAGGATGGATAAATGGAGGCTTCTTTGTAATGGAACCAAAAATATTTAAATTTCTTAAAAATGATTTAACGGTTTTAGAAAGATCACCTTTAGAAAATATTTGTAGACTTAATAAGTTGGGAGCTTATAAACATTACAAATTTTGGCATTGTATGGACACAATTAGAGATAAAGAAAATTTAGAGGACTTAATAAAAAAAAAATTATTTTTATAAAATGAAAAATAAAATTTTAGTTGTAGGAGGTTCAGGATTTTTGGGTCATAATTTATTAAAAAAAATTTCCTTAATAAAAAATTTTGAAATTTTTTCATTAACAAAGTCAAAATATCAAAAAAAAAAAAAGATTAAAAACGTAAAATATATTTCTTGCGATATAAGAAAATTAAAAGATTTAAAAAAAAAAAATAAATAAAAATTATGAATACGTCATAAATCTTTCCGGTAATATTGATCATAAAAAAAATAATGAAACCTTTGAGGTACATTATAACGGGTTAAATAATTTACTTAAAACTATAAATTTAAAAAAACTTGAATTATTTTTACAGATTGGAAGTTGTCTAGAGTATGGGAGAAAACCCTCTCCGCAAAAAGAAAATTTTTTTTGTAAACCAATATCTTATTACGGAAAAGCAAAATATATGGCATCAAATTTGTTACAAAAAAAAACAACTAATTTTATTATTTTACGTCCGTATCAAGTATATGGACCTTACCAAAAGTATGACAGATTAATTCCTATGGTAATAAAATCATGTTTAAAAAATAAAAATTTTCCATGTACACAAGGTAATCAAGAAAGAGATTTTTTATATGTAGATGATTTTACTGATCTGATAATTAAAATTTTAAAGAAAAAAAAATTTGCAAATAGAATTTTTAATGTTGGATATGGCAAACCAGTAAAAGTAAAAAAAATTATAAATTTGATTCTTAAAATAACTTCAAAAGGCAATCCTTTATTTGGGAATATTAAAATGAGAAAAGATGAAGTTAAAAAACTTTATCCAGATCTTTCGCTTATAAAAAAAGAATTAAAATGGAAACCGAAAATAAGTTTGAAAGAAGGACTTAAAAGAACTGTTGCTTATTATGCCAAAAATTAATTTACCTTTAATAAGTGTAATAATGAATTGCCATAATGGAGCAAGATATTTGAAGCAAAGTATAAAAAGTTTATTAAATCAAAAGTACAATAATTGGGAACTAATTTTTTGGGACAATAAATCAACTGATAGTAGTAAAAAAATATTACTTAGTTTCAAAGATAAAAGAATAAAATATTTTAAATCGAAGAATTTTTTAAGTTTATATAAAGCTAGAAATCTTGCTATAAAAAAGGCTAAAGGAAAATATGTCAGTTTTTTAGATACTGACGATTGGTGGGCTTCTAATAAATTAAAAGATCAAGTTTCAATACTAGAAAAAAAAAAAATTAATTTCGTATATTCTAATTTTTATAAATTTGATAATCGCACAAAAACAAAAAAAATAAATTTTCAAAACATTTTACCAAATAAAAACACAACTCAATCTTTACTTAATAACTACAATATTGGAATATTGTCAGTAATGATTAAAAAAAAAATATTTGATCATAAAAAATTTGATGAAAAATATAATATTATAGGTGACTTCGATTTTTTTATAAAATTAAGTTTAGAGGAAGAATTTATATGCATTCAAAAGCCTCTAGCATATTATAGAATTCACGAAAAAAATTTTTCCAGAAAAATTAAGATTTATTATAATGAATTTAAAATATGGCTGGACAAAAATGAAAACAAATTCAAAAAATTAAATTATTCTCTTTTAAACTTAAAGTTGTACTATTTAAAATTAAAGATAAAGTACTTGTTTAATTATGTATTTCAACAAAGATAATAATTTTTTTCATGGAATTATGTTTCATCATTTCCATGATGATAAAGTTCATAAAAAGGGCCAAGGCTCAATATCACAAGATGATTTTTATAATTTAATTAATTTTATTGGTAAGTCTAATATTTTAAATGCTGATATTTTCTATGAAAAATTTAAAGATGGAAAGTTAAAACCTAAAGAGGTTTGTCTTACATTTGATGACTCAATTAAATGTCAAATCGATATTGCTTTACCAGTACTAGAAGATTTAAATATAAAAAGTTTTTTTTTCACTTATACCTCTTTATTCGAAAAGAAGCCTGATAATTTAGAAGTGTTTAGATACTTTAGAATGAATTATTTTGAAGATATTAATGAATTTTACAACAATTTTTATATTTTTTTAAGTAAAGACCTAAGTCATTTTTTTAAAGATAATGAGGAGATTATCAAAAATAAGAAGAAAAAATTTCCATATTATTCGATCGAAGATTTAAAGTTTAGATTAGTTAGGGATACACTAATTGATAAATCTGAATATGAAAAAGTAATGTTTAATATGATGAAAGAAAAAAAATTTAAACCAGAAAAATTTTATTCTTCGTTATTTTTTAATGAAAAAGATTTAATCAACCTCGATAAACTTGGACATCAAGTTGGATTACATTCTCATAATCATCCAATTTTAATGGAAAAACTAAGTTACAAAAAACAAAAAACTGAGTATGAAAAATGTAAAAGTATAATTTCTCGAATTTTAAAAAAATCTCAATCAGAAATTAAGTTTATGTCACATCCTTGTGGAAGTTACAGTCAAGAAACTTTAAAAATTTTAAGAGAATTAAATATTGAGCTTGGTTTTAAACAAATAATGACAGTTGAGAAAGAAAAAGGAATGATAAAAATTAATAATTCCTCCTTGGAAATAGCGAGGCAAGACCATTCAATAATTACTAAAGAAATGAAAAAATGAAAATTACTTTGTTTACTTCTGATAAAACTAGACATAATTATTTAATAAAATTATTGTCACAAGTGTGTAAAAAATTATTTGTTGTACAAGAGAAATCGAAAAACTTAAGTGAAACAACCCCAGACAATTACATTAAATCAGAGATTGTAAATGATTATTTTAAAAAAGTTAATACCGCTCAAAAAAAAATATTTGGCGATAAATATAATGTTAGTAAAATAAAAAATACAAAGATTTTAGACATACAATCAGGAAGTTTAAGTAAAATTTCTATTGATAAAATAAGTGATTTTTTAAAAAGTGATGTATATGTTGTATTTGGAAGTAGTTACATAAAAAACGAATTGGTAAATTTTCTAATAAAAAAAAAAGCAATAAATATTCATATGGGAATTTCTCCGTATTATAGGGGAACAGATTGTAATTTTTGGGCATTGTTCGATGGCAATGTGCACTTAGTAGGTTCAACTATTCATTTATTATCAAAAGGACTTGATAACGGACCAGTTCTATTTCATGCTGTGTCCAATTTAAAAACAGATATTTTTGAATATACTATGTCTACTGTAAAATCTGCGTTTATTTCAATATCAGAAAAAATTCATAATAAATCTATTTTTGATATCAATCCGATTGCACAGGACAACTCAAAAGAGATTAGATACTCTCAAAAAAAAGATTTTAATGAAAAAACAATTAAAGAATTTTTAAAAAAAAGGATTGACCTTAATGCTAAGGATTTAGACCCCACATTACTAAAAGAACCATATATTCTTGATAATTAAACCCAAATATGTTCATTATTTGAACACTACTTGGTTGACTTTTATAATATATGTTTCTATCATCAAAGAATGAAAACAGAGTCCAAAGTAATATACAATTGTGAGCAACAATTAAAATCAAAAGGATCGCCTGTAATTATAGTCGCTGCTGTCCATGAAGCAGAAGCAGTGGCAAATGCATGTGCAGAAAAAAATATTATAGTTTCTGGAATATGCGATAGTGAAAAAAGAAAATCAGAAAAACCTTTTAACGGTTTAAAAGTTTATCACACACCAGATCTTCCTAAAAATTTCCCTCAAGCTAGATTTATTATTGCATCACAACATGTTCAAGAGTGCGCAGACCAATTAATTGATTTAGGCTATAACGAATTTTATTCACCTTTAGAATTATTAAAAGATTACGATGTAAATAAATATAAACACAGAATTTCTTCTACTTATATGAGATCTAGACTTGATGTTTGTAAAAAAAGTCATGAATATTATTTCGACGACAGTAAAACATATATGCGAAGTTTAGATGTAATGATAACAACTAAATGTTCTCTAAAATGTAGAAACTGTTCTAATTTAATGCAATATTATACAGATCCAAAAAACACTTCTTTAGAAAAAATTAATTCTGCTTTAGATGTTCTTCACAAAAATGTTGATTATATTTCTGAGTTTAGAGTTATAGGTGGCGAGCCACTAATGAACAAAGATTGGGCTAATGTAGTAAACTCTATAAGTGCAAAGAATTCTGATGCAAAAATATTCATCTATACTAATGCAACAATATCACCTAAAGAAGAACATCTTGAAAGTTTGCAAGGAAAAAATGTAAATTTTACAATCACTGACTATGGAAATTTGTCAAGAAACATCGATAAAATGACCGAGAGACTAAATAAATATAATATTACTTTTGATCGTCAACTGGCTGATGATTGGATAGATTGTAGCAATATTAAACATCACAAAAGATCATCTGAAGAATTAAAAGAAGTTTTTAAGCAATGTTGTGTAAAGTATATCTACACTCTCTTACATGGCAAACTTTATAGATGTCCTTTTATAGCTAATGCTGCTAATTTAAATGCAATTCCTGATAACCCTGCTAACTACGTTAATTTATTAACAAACTCAGACAACATAAGACAACAAATTCGTAGATTGGTTAAAGTTGCAAAATTTTTTCCTGCCTGTGATTTCTGCGATGGTAGACCATATGATCCATCAAGCAAATTAGGTTATGACGGAAGAGGAATGATTGCTGCTGGGGAACAAGTTTCAAACCCTATACCATTTAAAGAATACAAATAAATTGAAGTAGCAGATATTTATTCACAATGTCAGAAACTTTAAGCATAAGCATTATTGTTCCTGTTTTTAATGCAGAAAAATATTTGAAAAGATGCTTAGACTCTCTCTTAAATCAAAATTTCAATAAACCATTTGAAATTATACTGATAGATGATGCATCCACTGATAATAGTATTAATATTTTAAAAAGATTTAAATCGCCCTTGATTAAACTAATATCACAAAACCTTAATTGCGGTCCAGCTTCAACGAGAAATACAGGATTGAAGCATGCCAAAGGTAAATATATTTTTTTTTGTGATGCAGATGATACAATTTCTAATGATGCACTTTCTACTTTATATGATGAAGCCGAAGAAAATAATTCAGACTTAATAATAAGTGATAAAAAAATTATAGATAATAACAAAAATTTAAGAGAAAAAGAGTATATCTATGACAGCAATAAAACATTTAAAGACTTTGAAATCACAAAAGAAATTCAAAAAAGATTATTTGATCCGCTTTATATCGAGGGTTTTATAGGTATTACAGGTAGACTTTTTAAAAGATCTTTAATCATAGAAAATAAAATATATTTTCAAAAAGATCTTAGGTATTTAGAAGATGAAATATTTTCCTGGGATATTCTCTCCTTTTGCAAAAATATAAAATATGTTCGACAAAAACTTTATACTTACTATGTATACCCTAATGTAAATACAGGTGTTTCAGAGGGGATTAATCGAGGATACTCCATATCAAACTTTTTAATGGCAAAAAATCATGTAACTAATTGTTTTAAAAAAAGAAATATGAACATAAGCGAAAGCGAAAAATTGGGTGATCAAGCAATGATTTTTTTCGTCATAAGTGCTTTGATTTCTTTTAGCAGGTCTATAATTTTGGGTAAAGTGCACTATAAAAATGGAAAGATAAAATTAAAAGAATTAATTAAAAAAATTATCGAGGATTTACACATTAATAAAGCTATTAAAAATTATAACTGTTCTAAAAATGAGAATAAATGGATACCAAGGGCAATTAACTGGAAAATGAATAAATTATTAGAATTTATGTGCTATAGAAGAGCTAAACAAATTATATCATTAAGACAATAATCCATTTAATTTACATTTTTAATTTATAGAAAAATTTTTATTAATAATATATTAATTAATTAATAGAGAATAATAATTTAAGGACCGTTAGCTCAAAAGTAGAGTACTCCCTTGACATGGGAGGGGTAGTAGGAGCGTTACCTACACGGTCCACCAGATGTAGTTGTTAAATTTAATGGAAGCAGAAAAAAAAGATAACTTTAATTATAATTTACTTAATTTCTTATATTTTATTTTTCCCATTACTTTTATATCAGGTATAGGTACGCTTAATACGGCTGTAGTATTAATTTGTATAATCGGATCAATAACTTTTAGAAATAAATTACATTTAGCAGGAAGTAAAATAGTAGTTATTAGTATCTCGCTTTTTTTTATATTAACAATTTGTTTTACTATCTTCGAAAATATAAATGATTTAAAAAATGAACAGGTCATCAGATCTATTAATTATTTAAGATTTTTGTTATTTTTTTTCATTACAAGTATTTTTATAAAGATAGGTAAATTTAATTTCAGGTTATTTTTAATTTCTAGTTCTCTTTTGGCTTTAGTTTTATCTATAGATATCATCTTTCAATTTTTTTTCGGGTATAATATTTTAGGTTTTGAAGCCTACGAATACAGTCGATATCATTTGAGTGGTTTTCTCAAAGACGAATTAATTGCAGGTGGAATTATTCAAAAATTAAGTCTTTTTACAATCTTACTTTTCCCATTAATTTTTACCAAAAGTAACAACAATAAATCTTTAATTATTATCATTCTAATAATTACATTTTTTATGGGAATTTTTTTTTCAGGAAATAGAATGCCATTAGTTATGTTCATGTTTTCTCTATTTATAATTTTTTTAGTATTTAAAGAGTTTAGATTTCAGGTAGCTTTATCAGTTCTTTTATGTACAGCAATTTTTTTTACGATATTTAATACCCACGAAAATTTCAAAATTTATTATAAAAGTTTTTATAGCAACTCTTCAAAAATGATAGAAAATATCAAAAAGTATAGCGTTATTGAATATCCTGAATTAGAAAATGAAACAAAACCGTTTTTAGAGTCAAAAATTTTTAAAGATGGAAAAGCTGATCAAAATATAGTCAAAAAATATGATGTTTATACTTTTGGAAGCGGTCACTTAATAATTTATTTAACCGCCATTGATTTATGGACTGACAAACCATTCATAGGTAGTGGGATCAAATCTTTTAGAAAAAAATGTGCTTCTAAACTCCACCTTCCCAATAGGGTATGCGAGTCTCATGCGCACAATATTTATCTTGATTTATTAAATGATCTTGGATTATTAGGAGTACTTCCACTTTTTATTTCAATTTTATTTATTTTTAAAAATCAAATTTCAAATTTTAGAAAATTAAAAAACACCGAAAAACTTCTTATAATAACTTTCTTAATAGTTTTAATTATTGAGATTTTTCCTTTAAGAAGTTCCGGCAGCTTTTTTAGCACTCCAAATTCATCGTTTTTATTTTTCCTTTTAGCTGTGTTAAATGGATTTAAAAGAACTGAAAGATCAAAGATTTAATTATTTAAATTACTGTTTTAATTAAAGCATCAAGTATGGTGGCTAAAATGCTCATCATTAAAAAAAAGACGACGGTGCTTAGCAAATATAAGCACTTAAAACAGTTTACAACAAAATAAAATAATAATATAACAACCTGCCTGGTAATTATTGCGAAGGGGCAATACCCGATCCCATTCCGAACTCGGAAGTCAAGTCCTTCAGCGCCGATGGTACTTT
>MDSW01107806.1_pt1 | contig 26474 bp, 26 predicted proteins | sample 811171 | NCBI WGS metagenome assembly MDSW01 (sample SAMN05326641, study PRJNA326480) | marine metagenome | isolation source: seawater | place: Atlantic Ocean: North West | collected 2012 | reverse complement strand
ATTCGCCATACATCCCCCTTTTAAATTGATTCAGCTCCAGAAATAATTTCAATTAATTCTTTTGTAATAAACGCTTGTCGCGTTCTGTTATATTTTAACGTTAAACTATCTATCATTTCACCTGCATTACGTGTGGCATTATCCATTGCAGCCATTCTAGCTCCTTGTTCCCCTGCATCGCTTTCTAATAGTACTTTAAAAATTTGAATAGATACGTTTTTTGGAAGCAAGTCCTTTAAAATTGTTTCTTCATCAGGTTCATAATCATATATTGCTTTAGCCTCAGTGTTATCATCTGACTTTTTCTCTTTTAATGAGCTCGATACATCTAAAGGAATTAATTGTTGTTGTGTTACTTCTTGTGAGATTGCGGATTTAAATTTGTTAAAAACCAAAATACACTTATCAAATTTACCGTCAAAGTATAACTGTTGAAGTTTATTTGAAACTTGTAAGGCTGATTCATATCCAGTAATTGAAACATTCAAATCAGAAAAGCTTTCAATAATTTTATCTTGCATTAAGCGATTAAAAAAATCTCTACTTTTTTTTCCAACAGGAATAAGTTGAACATTTTTGCCTTCATTCTCAAGAGATTTAACAAGTTTAAAAGTTTCTCTATTTATACTACTATTAAAACCTCCACATAAACCTCTATCAGCACTTACGGGAATAACTATATAATTTTGATCATTACCTGTGCCGGTAAGAAGTTTAATAATTCCTTCACCAGATGCTGCTGATGAAGCAAGTGATGCTAACATCTCTTCAAGACGAGATGAATATGGTCTTGCAGCTTCAGCTTTCTCTTGTGATCTTCGTAATTTACTAGCTGCAACCATTTTCATAGCTGAAGTTATTTTTTTCGTAGATCCAACAGAATTTATCTGCGTCTTAATATCTTTTAAACTTGGCATTAATTAATTACTCGCAAACTTCTCAACAAGACTATCTAGAATTGATTTTAATTTATCATCATTTTCTTTAGATAATTCTTTTTCATTATCAATTGCTTTTAGTAGATCTGAATGACTTGTTCTAATTTCATTTAATACTTCTGATTCGAAACGAACAACATCATTAACAGCAACCTTATCAAGATATCCACGTACCCCAGCATAAATAGAAACTACCTGCTCAGGTACAGTTAGTGGAGAGTATTGACCTTGTTTTAAAATTTCAACAAGCCTTGCGCCTCTATCTAATAACTGCTTAGTAGAAGCATCTAGATCAGATGCAAATTGCGCAAATGCTGCCATTTCACGATATTGTGCTAGTTCCAATTTAACTGGACCAGCAATTTTTTTCATCGCTTTTGTTTGAGCAGCAGATCCAACACGACTTACTGATAAACCAACATTAATAGCTGGGCGTATACCAGCAAAAAATAAATTAGTTTCTAAAAATATCTGACCATCTGTAATTGAAATTACATTTGTTGGTATATATGCTGATAAATCTCCAGCTTGAGTTTCAATTACTGGAAGTGCAGTCAAACTACCGCCTCCATGTTCATCGCTCATTTTAGCAGCTCTCTCCAAAAGGCGACTATGAATATAAAATACATCTCCGGGATAAGCCTCTCGACCGGGTGGTCTTCTTAAGAGTAACGACATTTGCCTGTAAGCAACAGCCTGCTTTGATAAATCATCATAAACTATTAGAGCATGCATTCCATTGTCTCTGAAATATTCTCCCATCGTACATCCTGTGTATGCAGATAAAAATTGAAGAGGTGCTGGTTCTGATGCAGTTGCTGATACTACAATAGTATATTCCATCGCTCCATTATCTTCAAGTGTCTTAACTATTTGAGCTACTGTTGATCTTTTTTGTCCAATAGCAACATAAATACAATAAAGTTTCTCTTTTTCATTATTTGATTGATTAACTGACTTTTGGTTAAGTATTGTATCAATAGCAACTGCTGTTTTACCAGTTTGTCTATCTCCGATAATTAATTCACGCTGGCCTCTACCAACAGGAACTAGAGCATCAAGTGCCTTAATACCAGTCTGCATTGGCTCAGAAACACTTTGGCGGGGAATAATTCCAGGTGCTTTTAATTCAATTCTTCTTTTTTCTGATGATTTTATTGGACCTTTACCATCAATTGGGTTTCCAAGACCATCAACAACTCTGCCTAGTAATTCTTTTCCAACAGGAACATCAACAATTTCACCAGTTCGTTTAACAGTATCGCCTTCTTTTATTCCTGTATCATCACCAAATATAGAAACACCTACATTATCCATTTCAAGATTAAGTGCCATTCCCTTAACCCCCCCAGGAAATTCAACCATTTCCCCAGCCTGAACTTTATCTAAACCATAAACACGTGCAATTCCATCACCAACACTTAGAACTGTTCCTATTTCAGCTACATCGGCCTTAGTTTCAAAGTTTGCAATTTGATCTTTAATTACAGATGATATTTCAGCAGCTTTTATTTCCATTACGCCCCCTTCATTGCGATTCTTAGTTTATTTATTTTATTTGCTAAAGAAGAGTCGATCATTTTTGAACCTACTTTAACAACTAATCCTCCTAAAATAAATTTATTCACTTTAAAATTTAAAGAAAGTTTATCCCCTAAAATTTTTTTTAATTGTTCTTTAATATAATTCATTTGTTCTTCATTTAATTTATCAGCTGAAGTAACATCTGCTATAATATCCCCTCTTTTCTTAGCATTTATATTTATAAACTCTGATACTATTTGAAGCAATTTTGAAAATCTTTTATTTTTTTCAATAACCTTTAAAAAAGTTAAAGTGAGTTTGTTTGCTTTAATGCTCAAGAGTAATTTACCTAATATTGTGGCTTTATCAAATGAAGTAATTAACGGACTATTTATGACTGTAAGAAGATTTTTATTATTTTTTAACATTGATTGTAACAAATTTAAGTCTTTAAGAACTTCATCAACTAATTTTGATTCTGACGCTAAATCATATAATGCAGAAGCATATCTGTCAGCAATTAGATCTCCAGAATGTGATTGTGACGGCATTAATTAAATCTCCTTATAGGAATTGTGAGTGGGTATTAACATATCAGAAAATACAGGTAAACTCTCAGTTTGTGCGGCAAATTCGGAAAATACATGAATTGGTAAATCAATTGTGGGTAAATTACATAAATGAATATGGATCTACATCAACTACCACCTTAACAGATGATGGTTTATCAACAAAATTAAGCATTTTTTTATTAAATATATTAAGATTTTTCCTATTATTTCCCTTTAAAAGGATTCTATATCTATATTTTCCCCTTAATAGAAAAATTGTGGCCTCGACAGGACCCAATAATTCTATATTTCTATCAATTTTAGGAATTTGGATAAGTTTTAATGCATAATTTTTTACTAAACTTTTTGATGCTCCAGAAATAATTATGGATGTCATAAATCCATAAGGAGGAATTTTGAAAATCTGTCTTTGTTTTAAAGCTTCAGTGACAAAAGATTTTCTATCTCTTTTTTTGATTGCTTTTATTACTGGTTGATCTGGATAATAAGTTTGTATCATTACTTTACCAGCCTGCTTTGAACGACCGGCTCGACCACTTACTTGTTGTAAAAGGTTGAATGTTTTTTCAACTGCTCTCATGTCTCCACCAAATAATCCAGCATCAGCATCAATTACTCCTACAAACGATAAATTTGGAAAATCATATCCCTTGGCCATAATTTGAGTAGCAACTAAAATATCAATTTTTTTATTTGTAAACTCATAAATAATTTTTTTTACTTTATTTGGTGTGTTAGCGTTATCACTAGACATTATTAAAATTTTTTTATCTGAAAAATGTTTTGACACTTCTTCTGCTATTCTTTCAACTCCTGGTCCAACAAATTTAATAGAGTTTGAAGAAAAACACTTAGGGCAGTTATTTTGTATATCGTTTATATTTCCACAATGATGGCACAGCAAACGATTTTTTTTCTGATGCATAACTAACCAAGATGAACATTGTTTACATTCAAATCTATACCCACATTTTTCACATAAGCTTAAAGGAGAATAGCCTCTACGATTTAAAAAAATTAGAGCCTGCTCTTTTTTATTAACACATTCTTTTAATTCATTGATTATTTTATATGATATCCAATTATTTTTTTCGGGTTTATTTATATTTAAATCTATTAGTTCAATTGATGGTAGAGGTAATCCTGAAAATTGTTTTGAAAGAAATACATGGTGATATTTTTTTTTATTTATATTATTTTGTGTTTCTAAAGAAGGCGTAGCTGAACTTAAAATAACACAACATTTTTGAAGTTTTGCTCTCACAACAGCTAAATCTCTTGCTTGGTATCTAAGATTATCTTCTTGCTTGTAAGAATGGTCATGCTCCTCATCAACTATGATTAACCCTAGATTTGAAAAAGGAATAAATAAACTTGAACGAGCACCGATAACTATAATTGACTCACCATTGTAAGCACGATGCCATATTTCTTTACGTTTTATGTCTGAAATTTTTGAATGCCATACATCAACTTTTATTCCAAATTTTTCAATAAAACGTGTTTCTAGCTGTGGAGTCAAACTTATCTCTGGGAGCATAATCAAAATTTGTTTTTTTTTAATTATATATTTTGCAATAATATCAAAATATACCTCTGTTTTTCCTGAACCAGTTACTCCTTCCAATACTATTGGCTTAGAGCTTGTTTTAATGAATTTATTTATATTTTTTTTAGCAATTAATTGTTCTTTATTTAATTTAACATTTTGAATTTTAATTGAAGAGTTACTTTTTAAAGAAGTTTTAAAATCTATTATTTTCTCGTTTATTATAAATAATTTGAGAATTAACCCAATTGGTGCAAGAGTATATTCATTTATCCAATAAATAAATTCTATAGAGGTTTTACTCAAAATAATTGGAAATACTTTGTATATTTTTTTTATTTTGTATTCAGGCTTTAATACATTGGTTTCAATCACCATGCCAAGTTCAATTGATCTACCGAATGGTACCTGAACAATTTGACCTATTTTAAGTCTATATTCACCAAGATCATAGGTAAATACTTGATTAAATGGTCTATTAACTATTACGTTACAATACATAGGTATTTAAAAAAATATAAAAATTAATAATCTTAATTTTTTAAATTACACTTATATGCTATACAGCAATTAATGAAATTTTTTTAGATACAGCAGATATTAAACAAATTGAAGATCTTATGCCTACTGGACTTGTGGATGGTATTACAACTAATCCATCACTAATTGCTAAAAATGGTGATGATATGGCTAAAACAATACAGAAAATATGCTCGATTGTATCTGGTCCAGTAAGTGCTGAAGTAACAGCAATTGCATATGATAAAATGTTAGAAGAAGGGATATATTTATCCTCATTAGCAAAAAATGTTGCAATTAAAGTTCCTCTAACAGTTAATGGGTTAAAAGCCTGTAAAGAGCTTCGTAATAGAGGAACAATGGTAAATGTCACCTTATGTTTTTCTGCTGCTCAAGCTCTTCTTGCTGCTAAATCTGGTGCGAGTTTTATATCACCATTTGTTGGTCGACTAGATGATGTTGGTGAAAAAGGTATGAGCTTAATAGAAGATATAGTTTTAATGTATGAAAATTATGGTTTTGAAACAGAAGTTTTAGTAGCATCAGTAAGAACCAAACAACATGTAATTGATGCAGCTGTTATAGGGGCTCATGTCGCAACACTACCTCCTAAAGTAATTTATGAATTATATGAACATCCTCTTACTGATAAAGGTTTAAAAGCGTTTTTAGATGATTGGGCAAAAACAGGTCAGTCTATTTTACCAAAGTAAAATGCCGAAAGATGATGGTAATAAATCTAGTGAAGAATTTATAATTAGTTATTTAAATAAAAACAAAAATTTTTTTATTAAGCATCCAGATTTAGCGATTAAACTTCACTATCCGCTTAAAGATAAAAGCTATGATAAAGTTGTAGATTTAGAAACATATAGATATAAAAAAATATCTAGAGAAAATATTGAATTACAAAATCAAATCACTCAAATCCTACTAGCAGGTAAAAGCCATATTATATCTCAAAAAAAAATATTAAAATCATCACTTCGTATTTTAAATACAAAATCATTAATTAAACTTATAGAGGTCATAATATCTGATTTAAAAATCATTTTAGGATGTAATAATGTAAATTGTTTTTTTACTAATAAATCATCATTAACAAAAAATAGCTCTTTAATTGATAATAAAATTGCTAGCAGTTATTTCAGAGATGGAAAAAAAACCTACTTAAATCAAAATCCAAAAGGAATTCTTATTTTTTTCCCAAATCAATCGCGTACAACAAAGTCATACATTTTACTTAAAGCAGAAACTAAAAATGGTAATTTAATCATAGCGATGGGATCCAACGCATCTTCAAAATTTACTCCTGATCAACAAGTCGATTTAATTGAATATTTGACTAAAATCATCGAAATAAAAATTAGTAATTTTGAATTACAATAATAATATTTCTGTTTTTAATGTTTATAAATTTCAGATCTTTTTTGAATAGATTAAAATAATTTTTTAAAGTAATTAATAAAATAATTATTTTTTTCTATAAGTGAATTTCATATTATATATGAATAGCACGACCATCAACACTGAGTGCTGCTTCCTTTACTGCTTCACTAGTAGTTGGATGTGCATGACAAATACGAGCTATATCTTCAGCACTGCCACCAAATTCCATTGTAGTAACAATCTCTGCAATTAACTGGCCTGCATCATGACCTATTATGTGTGCTCCAAGAATAGAATCTGTTTTTTTATCAACTAATATTTTAACAAAACCTTCAGAAGCTGATGTTGTAAGGGCTCTGCCGTTTGCCATGAATGGAAATTTACCAATTGTGTAATCTATTTTTGATTCTTTAAGTTGTTCTTCAGTTTTGCCAACAGAAGCAACTTCAGGACTAGTATAGATAATTGCAGGAATATTATCGTAATTTATATGGGTTTTTTGTCCCTTAATAATCTCAACGCAAGCTACCCCTTCTTCTTCTGCTTTATGTGCTAACATAGGTCCTGGTACTACATCTCCGATTGCATAAATATTATCAATATTTGTTTTAAATTTTTTATCTATTATTATTGAGTTTTGATTATTTGATTTAATTCCAATCTTATCTAAATTTAAACTTTCTGTATTGGGTTTTCTTCCAACTGACATTAAAACAATATTATATTTTTCTTTAATTTGTTTTTTATCTTTGGATGATTCCATAGTCACTTCCACATCATTTGAATTTAATTTTGTAGATATAACTTTGTGGGATAGTTTAAATTCAATCCCTTGTTTTTGTAAAGTTTTCATAAATTCTGATGCAATTTCACTGTCCATATTAGGAATTATACGATCTAAGGCTTCTACTACTGTCACTTTTGCACCTAAACGAGACCAAACTGATCCCATTTCTAAACCAATATAGCCGCCACCTATTACTAACATTTTTTCAGGGACTGCATTTAAAGACAATGCACCTGTAGATGTTACAATTAATTTTTCATCAACAGAAATAGAAGGAATGCTAATTGCTGTTGAGCCAGTTGCGATTATATAATTTGATGCTGTATGTCTTCTTTCATTTTTATCATTTTTAATTTTAATTGTTTTTGAGTCAACAAAAGATGCTTGCCCCGATAAATGAGTTATTTTGTTTTTTTTAAAAAGAAAACCAATCCCAGTTGTTAATTTTTTGACAATATTATTTTTTCTCTGCATCATTTTATTAATATCAAAATTAATCTTTTCAGCTGATATTCCATGATCAGAAATATTATTATTAAGTTCAGAAAATTTTTCTGATGAATTTAAAAGAGCTTTAGATGGGATACAACCTATGTTAAGACATGTGCCGCCTAGTGATGGTTCTTTTTCAACGCACGCAACTTTCATCCCTAATTGAGCAGCTCTAATTGAAGCTACATATCCACCAGGTCCGGATCCAATAACAATTAAATCATAATCTGGCACTTAAAAACCTAAAATTAATTTTGATGGATTTTCTAATAGTTCTTTAACTGATACCAAAAAACCAACACTTTCTTTCCCATCAACAATACGGTGATCATAGCTTAGTGCTAAATACATCATTGAACGTATTACTATGTCATCGTTAATTACAACAGCTCTTTTTTGTATATTATGCATTCCTAATATTCCTGACTGATGACTATTAATGATAGGAGTGCTTAACATTGAACCATAAACTCCACCGTTAGAAATAGTGAAGGTGCCATCTGACAGATCATTCATAGTTAAACTCCCATCTTTTGCTTTATTACTTAATTTAATAATTGCTTTTTCGATTTCTCCAAAAGTCATACTGTCAGCATTTTTTAAAACTGGAACTACAAGCCCTCTTTCAGTACCGACAGCAATACCAATATCAAAATGGTTTTTATATATTATAGAATCATCTCTAATCTCAGCATTAATTGCTGGAAAATTTTTTAAACTCGCTGCTACTGCTTTAACAAAAAATGACATAAATCCTAATTTAACATTATATCTTTCTTTAAAATCATTATTTTTTGCTTCGCGAATTTCAATTATTGGTGACATATTTACTTCATTAAATGTTGTTAAAATAGCTGCCGTATTTTGTGATTCCTTTAAACGAGAAGCGATGGTCTTACGCATTTTTGACATTCTAACCACTTCTTCCCTTGATTTAGAAGTAATTGTTTCAGATTTTTTTGGTTCTTTAAGATAATCTATAACGTCTTCTTTTGTAATACGACCATCATCTCTAGAGGATTGAATAGCATCAGAATTTAAGTTTTCTTCCTCTAGAATTTTTCTAACAGAAGGAGAAGTTTTTTTATTTTCTAAATTATTGTTAGTTGCTCTAGCTTTATTTTCAGTTTCCTTTGATTTCCTACTATCTTTATTTTTATTTACAGAATTTTTTTTCTTTTCTTTATTACCTGTATCCATGTCATTAATTATACCTAATACACCACCAATTTTGATATCTTGACCTTCTTTAACTTTTATTTCAGAAAGTTTGCCTGCTTTAGGTGCAGAAACTTCAACAGTAATTTTCTCCGTTTCTATTTCTACTAATGGTTCATCAACTTCAAATTCATCACCAATATCTTTTAACCACTTTGAAACTGTGGCATCAGTAATTGATTCTCCTAATGTTGGAACAATTAATTCAGTTGACATATTTTTTACTTAATATCATTTAGAAGTATTTATTCAATTGGGAGTTTTCCTCTTATTTGAGATACGCCAGCCCAAGTTTCCTTAATCTCTAGAATATCTGCCTCTAAGGCTAGTCTTATTATATTTTGTTGATTTATATTATGTCTATTTGCTATTCCCGTGGCAGGAGGTGCGGATGGACTTCTTCCTACGTAATAAAGTTTGTTTTGTTTTATTCCAACATCCCGCATTACATTTTCAAGACGGTTCCTAATAAAACCCCATGCTCCCATATTTTTAGGCTCTTCTTGACACCAAATAATTTCTGAATTTATGAAATTAGATAACTCATCTTTAAAATTTTCATAAGGAAAAGGGTAAATTTGTTCTAATCTTATAATCTCTATATGTTTCAGTTTTGATTTTTCAATATGGTCAATTAGTTCAAAATAAATTTTACCTGAACATATAATTAATCTTTTTTTTGATTTTTTTTCTTGAATTGTTGATTTAGAGGTTAAAATACGATGGAATGTTGAGCCATTTATAAAATCCTCTATTGGTGAAATATTTTTATCATGACGAAGAGTTGATTTAGGTGTTAGTATTACGAGTGGCTTTCTAAATTTACGTAATAATTGGCGTCTTAATACATGAAAATAATTTGCTGGACTTGTACAGTTCACAACTTGTATATTATCTTCTGCACACATTTGTAAAAATCTTTCAACACGTGCACTAGTATGTTCTGGACCTTGACCCTCATGTCCATGAGGTAATAAAATAGTTAAACCAGACATTCTAAGCCATTTTCTTTCACCAGTAGTTATAAATTGATCGATCAAAATTTGAGCTCCATTTGCGAAATCTCCAAATTGTGCTTCCCATATTACTAAAGTTTTAGGATCAACCTGAGAATAGCCGTATTCAAATCCAAGAACTCCAAACTCAGATAAAAAACTATCTACTATTTCAAAATAACCCTGATTTTTTTGAAAATGTCTTAAGGGAACAAATCTTTTCTCATCTACCTGATCATATAAAACTGCATGACGTTGACTGAAGGTACCTCTACCTACATCTTGACCAGAAAGTCTAACGCCATAACCTTCATTTAGAAGAGTTGCAAAAGCGAGAGATTCAGAAGTTGCCCAATCTATGTAATTATTATCTAAAAGATTTTTAGATCTTTGATCATATATTTTTTTTATTTTTTTATGAACATTAAAATCATCTGGTATTTTATGAATTCTATTTGAAATTGTTATTAAATCATGTTCTGAAACTGATGTTTTTCCCTTTCTTGCATCAAAACCTGCAGTTGACAAACCTGTCCAACTACCCTCAAGCCAATCAACTTTGTTTGGTTTGTAAGATTTTCCTAAATTTGATTCAACATCTAAAAAATTTTTGAAGTCTTTAGAAATTTTATCAACATTTTCTTGTGTTATCGTCCCATTATTAATTAATTGCTTTTCATAAAGTTTTCGTGTTGTTGGATGTTTGTTTATTGCTTGATACATTAAAGGTTGTGTAAATGATGGTTCGTCTGATTCATTGTGGCCAGATCTTCTATAACAAAACATATCAACTACTACATCTTCTTTAAATTTATTCCTAAATTCTGCAGCAAGTCTACAAACATGAACAACAGCTTCTGGATCATCACCATTAACATGAAAAATGGGGGCTTGAACCATTTTTGCAATTTCTGTGCAATAAGGTGCTGAACGTCCGTATTGAGGCATAGTAGTGAAACCGATTTGATTGTTAATAACAAAATGAATAGTTCCACCAGTTCTAAATCCTCTTAATTGAGACATAGCAAATGTTTCAGCTACAATTCCTTGACCAGCAATAGCTGCATCACCATGTATTAAAAGGCCCACAACTTGATCAGTGGTCTTATCTTTTAATTGTGTTTGTTTACCTCTCACTTTTCCAATTACCACTGGATTAACTGCTTCTAAATGTGAGGGGTTAGGGGTCAAAGATATATGTATTTTTTTTCCCTCAAATTCTCTATCAGAAGAAACCCCTAAATGATATTTAACATCTCCAGAACCTAAAAATTCATTTGGATCACTGGATGATCCTTGAAATTTTGATAAAATACTTTTGTATGGCATTCCTAGAATTGTAGCCAGCATAGTTAACCTGCCCCTATGAGCTGTTCCAATAATTATATCTTGGATCCCACTTATACAACACTGTTTAACTATTTCTTCTATTCCAGCTATTGATGATTCTCCACCTTCTATTCCATAACGTTTAGTTCCTAAAAATTTTTTATCTAAGTATTGTTCAAAAAGTTCAGACTCAACTAAAAGTTTATATATAGATATTTTTCCCTTTTCATTAAAATTTGTTTTATTTTGAACTTCTTCAATTTGTTCTTGAACCCATTGTTTTTGTTCTGGTTGCTGTATATGCAAAAACTCAACACCAATAGAAGCAGAGTATGTTTCTTTTAAAATTTTTATAATTTTACTGAGAGTAGCCCTTTCTAAACCAAGACTTCCATCTATAAATATATCTCTATTTAGATCTGATTCAGTAAATCCATAATTTTTATAATCTAACTCAGGGTGATAATTTTTTTTTGCAATATCAAGTGGATCAAGATTAGCAATCAAATGTCCATTGATTCTAAAAGCACGTATTAATCTTAATGCTCTTATTGAGTCTAATGTAGAGGTTTTAAATGAATCTAAATCAATATTTGGTATCTTTCTAACAATTTTATCAAAAGAAACATCATCAATAACTTTATAAGATCTTTTTTTCCATTTAGGTCCTCCAAAATCTTTAATTATTGTAAAATCATCGTCATTTAAGGACTCAAAAAAACTTATCCAACTAGAGTCTACACTTGATGGTTTTTCTTTATATTTAAAAAATAGTTCAGCTAAATAGGGGGCATTAGCACTATTTAAAAAATTATCATTCATTATAAAAATTCTATATACTAATAAACAAAATATAATATTGAAAATAATTAATGTTAATTATCTTCATTTTGCATTGCTAATAACATAGTCTTTCCTAAAAGGGCTGGTGAGTCTGCGATAAAAACATCAGCTTTTTTTAAAGCATCAATTTTAGATTGAGCAGTTCCTCTATTGCCCGAGATAATCGCACCTGCATGACCCATACGTTTACCTTTAGGGGCAGATTTACCAGCTATAAAAGCTGATACTGGTTTCTTAATTTTAGATGAAATTAAAAATTCTGCAGCATCTTCTTCTTCTGTTCCACCAATTTCACCTATCATAAGAATTCCTTTTGTTTGATCATCTTTTAAAAATAAGCGAAGACAGTCTATAAAGCTCATTCCATGAATAGGGTCTCCACCAATACCAATACATGTTGTTTGTCCCAAACCCACCTGCGAAGTTTGCCAAACAGCTTCATATGTTAGTGTGCCTGAACGGCTTACAATACCAATTTTCCCTTTTTTGTGAATGAAACCTGGCATAATACCTATTTTACATTCATCTGCTGTCACTATACCAGGACAGTTAGGTCCAATAAAGTTTGTATTTTGTTTGTTCACTCTTTCTTTAATTTCTAACATATCTAAAACTGGAATTCCTTCTGTAATACATATTATGGTTTCAATTTTTGCATCTAGCGCTTCATGAATAGCACTTGTTGCAAATTTTGCAGGTACATAAATTACAGAAGCATTTGCATTAGTTGAGTCAACTGCTTCTTTAACGTTATTAAATACTGGAAGATTTAAATGTTGTTTACCACCCTTGCCTGGCGTTACACCTCCTACTAAATTTGTTCCATATTCTAATGCTTTTTCTGAGTGAAAAGTTCCTTGCGCTCCTGTAAAGCCCTGGCATATTACTCTTGTTTCTTTGTTAACAATAATGCTCATTTATTAGATAGCTCTACAACTTTTTTAGCAGCTTCAGTTAAATCATCAATTGAAATCAAATTAATATTTGAATTATTAATTAATTTTCTTCCCTCTGAAGCATTTGTTCCCTGAAATCTAACAACAACAGGTAATTTAAAATTTAATTCATTTATTGCTTCTATGATGCCCTTTGCAATCATATCACAATGAATAATTCCTCCAAAAATATTTATCAATACAGATTTTACGTTTGAATCAGACTGAATAATTTTAAAACCTTTTTTTGTTCTTTCTTTATTGGCCGTTCCGCCTAAATCAAGAAAGTTTGCAGGTTCCTTGCCAAATTCTTTAATTATATCCATAGTGGCCATAGCTAATCCTGCACCATTAACCATACATCCTATTTGACCTTCAAGTTTAATATAATTCATATTATTTTCAGATGCTTCTAATTCTAACTCATTTTCCTCACTTAAATCTCTAAGTTTTAAAAGTTCTGATTGTCTGAATAAAGCATTGTCATCTATGCTAATTTTTGCATCTAAGAGAATGAATTTACCAGATTCATCTAAAACTAATGGATTAATTTCAATCGTTGATGCATCTAATTCTACGAATGCTTTTCCGAGTTTATTAACAATAATTTTTAATTGTTGATATTGATCTTCATTTAGATCAAGAATTTTTCTTAAATCATCTTTGATGTAAAAAGATTTAATATCTTGAAACAAAATATTTTTTATTTTTTCAGGATTTTTTTCAGCAACACTCTCGATGTCAACCCCCCCTGATGATGACACTATCATCATTAGTTTTGAAGTGGTTCGGTCAATTAAAAGGCTAAGGTAGTATTCTTTTTTGATTTTACATCCTTCTTCTACTAAAATTCTATTAACCTTTTTGCCTTGCTTTCCTGTTTGTTTTGTAACTAGCGTATTATTAAGCATTGAATTTGCAACTTTTTTTACTTCATGAGCAGAGTTGACTATTTGAACACCACCTTTATTATTAAATTTATTTTTAAAATAACCTGCTCCTCGACCTCCTGCATGAATTTGTGATTTTACAACCCAAGGTGGTCCTTTTAAAAGTTTTAAATCTGTTTCTAAATTGATCAGATTATTTTCATAAAATTTGCTAGAAAGTAGAGGGAGCTTGTATTTTCTCAGGATTTCTTTTGCCTGATACTCGTGTAAGTTCATTTTTATTTTTTTAAAAGTTTATTAGCTAAGTTAGTTAAATTACGAACTGATTTAACTGAATAATTAAATTGTTTTTTTTCAATATTTGATAATTGCAACTTAATTATTTTTTCTACTCCTTTTTTACCAATGATTACAGGCACGCCAACATACAAACCTTTAATGCCATATTCTCCATTAAGATATGCAGCACATGGTAAAACTCTTTTTTTATCCTTTAAATATGATTCTGCCATTGAAATAGCTGATGAAGCAGGTGCATAAAATGCAGACGTGTTCATTAATTTAACTATTTCGGCGCCACCATCTCGCGTTCTTTTAATAATAGAATCAATTTTCTTTTTTGAAGTAAGTTTAGATTTAATCAAATCTGTAATAGGTATTCCAGAAATAGTTGAATATCTTATAAGGGGTACCATGGTGTCACCGTGTCCACCCAAGACTAATGCATTAATATCATTAACTGATACATTAAATTCTTTTGCTAAAAAATATTTCAATCTTGCACTATCTAACACTCCTGCCATACCAACGCACATATTAGTTTTGATAGATGCAGATTTTTGTAAAACACTCACCATTGCATCAAGTGGATTAGTTATACAAATCACGAAAGCTTTTGGACAATATTTTTTTATTGATTCTCCAACTGTTTTAATAATATTCGAATTTTTTTCTACTAAATCATCTCTGGACATACCTGGTCTCCTAGGAAACCCTGCTGTAACTATAACTACATCTGAATTTATAATATCTTTATAATTAGAAGATCCTAAAATATTACAATCAAAGGATTCAATCGTTGAAGATTGTACGATATCTAAAGCTTTTCCTTTTGGAATGCCATTATGAAGATCAATTAGAACAATATCTCCTAAATTTTTTATCCCTATTAAATGTGCTAATGTTCCGCCAATATTACCCGCTCCAATTAGAGCGATTTTTTTTCTCATTTGTATCATATATAAGAATTATAAATCTGTAACAATAGCCTTCTTCAAATCAGCTATAGCTTTTGCTGGGTTTAAACCTTTAGGGCATGATCTTGTACAATTCATAATTGAATGACATTTATATAGTTTAAGAGAATCATTTATTTCTCTTAAACGACTTTTACGTTCTTCATCTCTAGAATCATTTACCCATCGAGATGCTTGAAGTAAAACAGCAGGACCCAAATATTCATCGCTATTCCACCAATAGCTAGGACAAGAAGTAGTACAACAAAAACATAATACACACTCCCATTTTCCATCTAATTTTTCTCTTTTTTCAGGACTTTGTTTTTTTATTTTTAACCTATCTAAACTACTATTTTGGTTATTTTTATTGGTTTGTAACCAAGGCTTGATAGAAGCAAGCTGCTCATATGCTTTAGTTAAATCAGGCACTAAGTCTTTTATTACTTTCATATGCGGTAGTGGATAAATTTTAACATCTCCTTTAATTTCATCAATTGGTTTTAAACAAGCCAATGTATTAATTCCATCTATATTCATGGCACATGAACCACAAACTCCTTCACGACAAGATCGACGAAATGTTAAAGTCGAATCAATTTCATTTTTAATTTTAATTAATGCATCTAATACCATTGGGCCACATTTTTTTTTATCAAGCTCATATTCATCAATCCTAGGATTTTCATTTTTTTCAGGATCCCAACGATAAACTTTTAAAATCTTTAAAGAATTAACTTTTTCTTTAATCTTAAAAGTTAAGCCTTGATTAATTTTCGAATTTTTGGGTAATTTAAATTGTACCATTTAATATACTCTTTTTTTTGGTGGTATAGATTGAACATGATTAGTCAAAGTATTCATATGAACTGGACGCTTTCCTAATTTTACATTTCCATTTTTTTGCAACCATGCCAAAGAATGTACAAGCCAATTTTTATCATCTCTCATAGTATAATCTTCCCTAGCATGTGCACCTCTAGTTTCTTTTCTATTGAGTGCTGAATATAAGGTTACTTTAGATTGTGCCATTAAATTATGAAGTTCCAACGTTTCTGTTAGATCGGTATTAAAGATTAGTGACTTATCTTTTACATTAATATCATTAACTTCTGTTTCTAATTTTGAAAAATCTTTTATTCCTTCACTAATTAATTTTTCTGTTCTGAATACTGAGCATTTTTTTTGCATAATGTTTTGCATTTTTGTTCTTACTCCACCTGTACTTTCTATGCCTGTATTATGCCTAATTTTATCAAAACGATTTAAAATTTCTTCAGTATTAAATTGACCTTGTTTAACTTTTTTTTCATCTGGTTTGACTTTTTTTGCTGCATTAACCCCCGCAGCTTTACCAAAAACAATCAAATCTATTAATGAATTTGTTCCAAGCCTGTTTGCCCCATGAACAGAAACACATGCGGCTTCCCCTACTGCCATTAGGCCTTCACAAACATTTTCTGGATTACCATCAGTTGGTTGTAAAACTTCAGTACGATAATTAGTAGGAATACCGCCCATATTATAATGTACTGTAGGTAAAACAGGTACTGGCTCTTTAGTTAAATCTACTCCAGCAAAGATTTTAGCAGTTTCATAAATACCTGGAAGTCTTTTATATAAAGTATCATTATTTAAATGTTCCAAATGAAGAAGAACGTGATCAGCATTAGTTCCACAACCTCTTTTTTCATTAATTTCTATTGTCATAGCTCTGCTTACCACATCTCTGGAAGCTAAGTCTTTTGCATTAGGAGCATACCTTTCCATAAATCTTTCACCATCAGAATTTGTTAAGTATCCCCCTTCACCTCTTGCACCTTCTGTAATCAAAACTCCTGCTCCATATACGCCAGTTGGATGAAATTGAATAAATTCCATATCAGAAAGAGGTAGCTGCTGTCTTAATGCCATTGCGCTTCCGTCTCCAGTACATATATGCGCACTTGTGGAGGAAAAATATGCTCGACCGTAACCACCAGTTGCCAAAATTGTTTGATGAGAATAGAATCTGTGAATAGTTCCATCTTCTAAGCACCAAGCAATTACACCACAACAATTTTTATTATCATCCATAAGTAAATCTAAAACAAAATACTCTATAAAAAATTCAACATTGTTTTTTAATGATTGTTGGTAAAGAGTATGTAATAATGCATGGCCAGTTCTATCAGCAGCTGCGCAAGCACGCATAGCAGGTGCTCCTTCACCATTATTTGTTAAGTGTCCTCCAAATGGTCTTTGATATATTTTGCCTTCTTTAGTTCTACTAAAAGGCATTCCGTAAGAATCCAATTCATTCACAGCTTCAGGAGCTTTTGAACATAAATATTCAATAGCATCTTGATCGCCAAGCCAATCTGAACCCTTTACAGTGTCGTACATGTGCCATCGCCAGTCATCCTCTCCCATATTACCTAGTGCTGCACCTATACCTCCTTGTGCTGCTACGGTATGACTTCTGGTTGGAAAAACTTTTGATATACAAGCTGTTTTTAATCCTTCCTCTGCTGCACCTAAAGTTGCTCTTAATCCAGAGCCTCCTGCACCTACAATTATTGCATCATAATTATGATCTGTAATTTTATATGATGTAGTCATGAAAACAAAAATATTTTTAAAACTGATAAAGAAACAACGATCATTGATGTGTATATTAACAAATTAATTATTAAAAAATTAATGAATTTTAATTTTCTTAACTTAATATAGTCGTTAACAATTGTTTCGCATCCTAGCTTTGCGTGAATCAACATTGACAACATCATAATCAAAAATAAAAATGAATTAAGTGCTGAAGCAAAAAAACCATATATTTGATCATAACTCATAGTCACAAAAATCAAACAGTTATAAATAAACCAAAAAGTAAGAGGAATTAGTAAAATTGCAGTTACTCTTTGGGTTAGCCATTTAGTTGTGTAGCTTCTCATTTAATAAACCACACAGCCATAGTGCTAATAAATGTTAAAACAATAACTACATAACCAGAAAGATATATTGTTCGTAACTCAAACCCCCAGCCTAGAGACCAATAAAGATATCTAATACCGTTATATAAATGGTAAAAAATTCCTATAGTCCATAAAAATAAAATAATTTTAAAAATTATATTTGAAGAAATAAATTGGTATAAATAAAAATATTTAGGTCCTAATGCTAGCAGACTGATCCAGAGAGATATTAAAATTGAACCAATAGATAAACCGATTCCACTGAATCTATGGGATATTGACAAAATTGATGTCAAAATTTTTTTATGAATTGTAAGATGTGGGGATAAAGGTCTATTGTCACTCATATTTGAACAAATGTGTTTTGTTATATTATAAATAACTATATTTTTTTTGCAGAATTTCAAAAAAAAATCAGTTTTTTACATGTTTATTAGACTATTTAAATATGTGGGTAAGTCTGTGAATAAACTATTTATTAATATTTAATTGTTTTATTTAATTAATTTCATCATTTTAAAAAGAAAATGCTTATATTTATTGTATTTTTTCTTATTTCAGAGTAATTTTACTTAGCCGGATTTTTCGACTCTGTATTCTTTGCTTCGGAGGAACGCCAGGAAATTTATTCATCTTACCCGCCGTTTGATGAAAAGAGTTTATCTTATTTGGAAAAGTGTCTGCCAAGGTACAATCTATTTAAGAAAATCCGGCTTATTTAAGATTATTTTCAAAAAAATTTTTCATTTTATTGCCATATTCATTTGGATACTTAAACATAGCATCAACATGATAGGCGTCTTCAACTAACCAAAATTTTGAGTCAATATTTTCTTTTTTTGCAATTTTTTGAATATATTCAAAGTGATGAACTGGAATTCTTTTATCTTTTTTACCATGAGTAAAAAAATAAGATTTATCTCTAAGTAATTTTTTTGCAGGAGATAAATTTGAGGGATTAACACCGGTTAATACTTTTCCAAAAAAACTTACTACAGGTCCAAATAAATTTGGCATGCCGTATCTAGCAATTTCATCATTTAAAATCATATTAAATTCACCTAAAGAGCTATCAGACCATATCGCCTTTATTTCATTTTCATTTGCTGCAGCAAATATTACTGTGCTAGCTCCAAGCGAAATACCATGCAGCCCTATTTGGTTAGAATTAAAACCTATTTCTTTTAAAAAATCAAATGCTCCCAAAACATCTTTATACTCATTCAAGCCTAAGTTTTCGTAATTACTTACTTTGTCACTTGCTCCATAATTTCTAAGATCAATAGTTAAAGCATTGATATTATTCTTAATAAGTAAACTAGCAATTAAATTTGACTCTGGCTTACATTTCCCGTTTGGAAATATGCCATGTACTACTATAACTATAGGCCTGTTTAAGTAATAATTAAATAACCATCCATTAATTTTAACTTCATTATCTCGAGAAGGAAAATATACGTTCTGCCATTTATCTAAATGATAATCTGTTGAGTTAAATTTTTCCCGTAAATCTCTTTTTTCTAATATTGAATATTCATGATAATCTTTTTTTGTACTCCAAGTATTTGGCTTAGAGCCTTCATGTAAACCACAAGTTGGATCTATTTTGAGAATACTATATGAAATATATAAACCTATACCTAAATAAAAAATAGGTATAAAAAATAATAATGACCCTAAAATAAAATAAATTTTTTTCATTTAATTAGGTTTGATTAAAGTCATTTCATAAAGGCGACTTGCTGTTCTTTTGAATTCTTTTGATAAACCTTTTATTTTGCACATTGATACAATCGGTTCTTCAGCGAGTAAAACAACTGAACATTTTTGTTCATATAACATATCTATCAAAATAATAAATCTTCTGCACTCATCTACTAAATCATGGTCAAATTGAGGAATATTTTCAATAAATAATAAAGAAAACTTTTTAGCAAGATTTTTATAATCACCATGCCCTAAATTCTCTGAACAAAGTGAGTCAAAATTAGTTAATGCTACATTTGCAGAATAATTTTTTAGTTTTATTAGCCTGTTATTGATTCTAATATTTTTAGAATTTAACATTGATTTATCTACAAACCTTTCAAATAATTTCTTAAACTCTTTTTGTGTGTCTTTATGAATTGGTGAAAAATAAGTTTTAGACTGATTTAATGTTATTCTTCTATAATCTATAGAGTTATCTAGTTTAATGATTTCAAATTTAGATAAAATCAAATCTATAAAAGGTAAAAAATCTCCTCTTTGTAACCCATTTAAATACAATTCTTTAGGATGGAAATTTGAAGAAACTAAAATGAATATATTATATTTATCAAAAAGCATAAAGATTTTTTTTACTATCAATGCATCAACAATATTAAAAATATGCAACTCATCAATAAAAAGAATTTTATTTTTTTTTGATATTTCTTTTACATAACTTTCTAACTTTTTTTCATTTTTATTTACTGAACTTATATTTTTATGAATATTATTCATAAGATGATTGAAATGAATTTTTTCACCAACTTTTGAAAATTGATAAAATAAATTTAATAAAAAAGTTTTACCTGTGCCTACTCCACCATATAAATATATACCTTTTTTAGACTTGCCTTTGTAAAATAATTTATTTTTATTTAACCAAATTTGATCAATTATTTCTAAAACTTTAATTTGTTTAATATCTTTTTTAATAAAATGATTTTCTACAAAACTATTATATTGATCTAAAATTGTAAATTTCATTTATTTGCCTAAAAACTTAGTTAATTTTAATAATATTTCTTTTTCTGTATCAGTAATCGTTCTTTCTTGTTTTTTTTTCTTTAACCTTTTGTATTCTAATAAAAGAAATTTTATACTTTCATTTATTTTTTTATTCATTTATTTTATAAATTATTGGCAATAAAGTAGAAAAAGTAATTATAATTATACTTATAATTGCTATAGTTAAAATGCCAAAACCCCAATCGATTAAATAGCCAAAAATTAATGGAGACAATGCAGTTGCCAAAACTCCACTAGCATGAAGCAATGCCTTAACTGTCCCTAAGCTCTCAACACCATATAATTCAGCCCATAACGCACCAATAAATGGTGTGGTAATTCCCATACTTAATCCATAAAATGACATATAAATAAAAAGGAAAAAATAATTTTCAAAAATTAAAAGAATTAAAATCGATATAAATAAAGGTATCAAGCTAGTTAAAACTGTTTTGCGAGTATTGAATTTATCAATTAACGGTCCTCCTAAAATTAGACCAACTATAGAAAAAATACCAAGAAGAATATAACTTGATCCAAGCATTTCAAGTGACCATCTTTTTTCAGTTATAATAAAGATTTGATGAAAAAAAAGGCCTGTGCCAATAAAAGAATTTGAAATTGATAAAGGTAAATAAATATAAAATTTTTTATCTAATAGAACATCTCTGACTCTCCATTTTTTATTAATGGAATTTTTAAGTAATTTATTTTTTAGATTATTCTGTCTTACTTTTTGATTATTCAATATTATAAAAATTAATGGTATAAAAAAAAATACACTAATAGAAGCTATCAACCATACATATTGAAAATGCATTATATTTAATAATTTTACAACTAAAAGGGGGAGGATCATAACACCTGCCATGCCACCAAGTGTCGAGATTGAAATAGCTTTTCCTCTGTCAGACCCAAAATACCTAGCCATAGTAGTTTCACCTGCATGACTCATTGCACCCTGTCCAAAAAAACGTAATGCAAAAATAATTAAAAATAAAAAAAATACACTATTATAAAATATAAACATACCTAAACATGCAAAAGACAAGCCCAAGGAAACAAAAAAAGAATAAGCTCTTAAATCAATAAAATCTATGAGCTTAGCAAAGAAAATAAGAATTAAAGAACTAAGAGTTGTAGCTAAAGCATATACTAAGCCAAACTCACCTGAAGAAAGATTATAGTGAGTTCTAATTTGTATATTAAATAAAGAAATAAAAAAGGTTTGCCCATAACTAGCAAAAAAAACGATTAGAAAACCATAAAAGAGAAGTTTTGGATCTAATAAAAAAAACTTTTTCATATAAATTTTAATTTAAAAAAATTTAATTTAATTTGTTTACTATTAATTACTTTTTTTAAGCCAAATTTATTATCTAAATATTTAAATTTTTGAGGTTTCGGTAAATTAATAGTTTTAAATTGCAAATTATCAAAACCAAAAAAAACTAGTTGATTAGTATTTTTATTACTCATCTATAACAATTTTAATATAGTTTAATAATCTTAACATTTTTTGTAAATCAATTCTTCCTGTGTTAACATTTCTTGGACTTGGATGGTAGCTTGCAATCATTTTTTTACCATCAGGTAAAATAAATTTTTTCCCATGTTTAAAGATAAAATTTTTATTACTTATATCAAAATTTAACTTATAATAATTAACGCAGGCATCAAAAGCAATTTTCCCTAACGGTACTATAGTATTAATATTTTTTAAATAAGTAATTTCTTTACTAAAAAAATTAAAGCAAGTTTTTAATTCATTAGATGTAGGTTTATCACCCGGAGGTACACAACGCAAAGCAGTTGTTAAGTATAAATTTTTTAACTTTAAACCATCATTTTTATTAATTGATGTTTGTTGATTGGCAAAGCCACTTTTAAAAAGAGATTTGAAAAGAAAATCTGCAGATTTGTCACCAGTAAAAACCCTTCCTGTTCTATTGCCCCCATGTGCAGCTGGTGCTAAGCCAACCATTAATACCTTAGCATGTTTATCTCCAAAACCTGTAATAGGTTTTCCCCAGTAATCTTCGTTAATATATTGTTTTCTTTTTTCTTTAGCAATTTGTTCTCTAAATTTAACAAGCCTGTTACATAGATTACACTTTATTATTGATTGGTTTAGTTTTGAAAGACTCATTTAATTTTCAAAACTTTAATCTAAAGGATATTTATCTTTATAGCTTTTTATCAAATTTGATTTTTGATTTTTTTTATTTAAAAAATAATTTTCAATTATTAGTATATCCAATTCAGTCCCCATAAAGCATTTAAATGCATCTAATGGGTTACATACTATAGGTTCTCCTCTTACATTAAAAGAGGTATTTACTAAAATTGGACATCCTGTTAATTCATTAAATTTTGATGGCAATGAACTACTAGCAAAATTAATACTAGAAAAGATTATGAATCTTAAAAATTAAACTAAATGTGTTTAAATTTATCAATAGCTTATGATAATTTTTTTGTGTAATGAATATAAAAAGGTCTTGTGGTGAAATGGATATCACACATGTCTTCGGAACATGGATTTGGGGTTCGAGTCCCTACAAGACCGCCAAAATAAATAGATAATGGAAAAGTATAAAAAAATATTTTGGATTTCTTCATATCCTAAAAGTGGAAATACATGGATAAGATTAATTCTATGTGGCTTATTTTTTAGTAAGGACGGACGTATAGAAAATTTAAATATTTTAGAAAACATTCCAAAATTAGATACTTATGACAATTTTAAATTTATAAAAAATATATCTATTAAAGATTACAATAAGATTTTTAAATCTAATCAATATGATGAAGGATCAACATCAACTTTAGCTAAATATTGGATAGAGTCTCAAAAAAAAATATCAGGTTTGTATCAAAATATTGGTTTTTTTAAAACTCATAATGCAAGACTTAAATTTAAAGAATATGATTATACTAATGAAATAACTACTTTGGGATTTATTTACGTATATAGAGATCCAAGAGATATTGCTATTTCTTATTCAAAACATTTAAATAAAGAAATTGAATCAACAATAAATTTTATGAAAAGCAATAATATTTTAGGAAATCAAAGTACAAAAAATAGAATGCCAGAATTTATATACAATTGGCAAGATCATTATAAATCATGGAAAAATTTTATAAAAGTACCATCTCTATTTATTAAGTATGAAAATTTAATATCAGACATAGAAAAAGAAATAAATAATATTATTTATTACTTTGATAAAAATCATAATATTTCAATTGAGAATAAAAATGAAAAAATTAAGAATATTATTAAAACAACAAAATTTAAAAATTTGCAAAAAATTGAAAAACAAAAAGGTTTTTTAGAAAAATCAAAATTTTCAGTTTTTTTTCGAAAAGGTAAATTTAAACAATGGCAAAATGAATTAAATTTAAATCAAATAAGCTTGATTGAAAAATCATTTAAACAAAAAATGATTGATTTAAAGTACTTAAAAAATTAATTTTGACCATAAACCTGATAAATATCATCATCAACTTTTGCATTAAAAGAAAGTGATCGTCTTTCACCTTCACTATAAAAAGGATTTACAGAATGATATAAATAATGAGGAAACAAATAAAAGTCTCCAACCTTAGGCTTTTTTGATAAATAACCACTGGACATAAATTGTTTTGAACCATGATGAAAATTGATACTTCCATGAGTATTTACTTTTTGGTCTTGAATTGTATCGCCAAAATTATTAGGAACTTTTAAATATCCAGCACCTGATATATGTCCCGAATGAAAGTGAATAGGATTATACTCATTTTTGAATTGTCTAACTACCCATGCACTTAACAATTCAAACTTATTAACTTCTTTATTTATAGAAAGTTTAATGTATGCTTTTGTACTTTGGAATAAAAAATCATATAAACTACCCTCAATAATTTCTTTAGGTAAGTTGATTTCTTGGGTAACCTGACCAACTAATTCAGGTCCAGCATCAAGTTCTTCAGCTTTAGTTTTATTATTAACCACCTGGGTATCTACAAAATTATTAATAATATCTATTAAATTTTTTGGCATAGTAACTATTCCTAATGAAGGACCAAAAGGTCTTACAATTTTCAAATAAGATTCAGTTTTCATAAAGATTTATATATCATTAAGGTATTCAGAATATTTTGAAATAATAATATTTGCAATTTGAACTGCATTAAGTGCTGCACCTTTTCTTAAATTATCAGACACAACCCATAGACTAAGACCGTTATCAATTGAATCATCATTTCTTATTCTACTAACATACACTTTGTCTTCTCCTGCAATTTCTACTGGTGTTACGTAACCTTCATCTTTTCTGTGATCAACTACTGATATACCTTCAGATTTAGACAAAATTTCTTTGGCATCTTTAGCATCTAATGGAGAGTCAAACTCAATATTTATGGCTTCAGAATGGCCAATAAAAACTGCTGTTCGTACACATGTAGCTGAAACTTTAATGCCTTCATCTAAAATTTTTTTTGTTTCATCAATCATTTTTTGCTCTTCATCAGTATTACCATTCTCTAAAAAAGCACCAATGTGTGGAATTGCATTAAATGCTATTTGTTTAGTAAATTTCTCTTTTTTTAATTCCTGATTTGCATAAACATTTTGAGTTTGATTAAATAACTCATCCATACCCGTCTTGCCAGCCCCTGATACAGCTTGATAAGTTGAAACAACAACTCTATTAATAATAGATTTTTCATGAAGTGGCTTTAAAGCAACTACCATTTGGATTGTTGAACAATTAGGATTTGAAATTATGTTTGTTCTATTTTCATCTTGAAAAAATTCTTCAAGATCATTTGAGTTTACCTCTGGAACTATCAAAGGTATATTTTTTTGCATTCGAAAATGTGAGGTGTTATCAATAACAATACAGCCTGCTTTTGCAGCTTTAGGCGCATACTCAGCAGAAACTTTACCTCCAGGAGAAAATAAGCTAATTTGAGCTTTTGAGAAATCAAATTCATCAAGATCTTCAACAATTATTTCTTTTTCTTTGAACTCAATTTTTTTTCCTTTAGATTTTGATGATGCTAGTAAATACAAATTATTAATAGGAAACTCTATTTGTTCTAAAATTTGAATTATTTCACTTCCTACTGCGCCCGTTGCACCTACTACTGCTACATTATATTTTTGATTCATTTAATTTCCTGATAAAATTTTAAGTTCTTCTATAACGGCATCACCCATTTCTTTAGTAGAAATGATTTTTTTTGCTCCTTCTTTTATATCTGAAGTTCTAAGACCCTTGAATAATACATTTTGAATTGCACTTTCAATTAATTGGCTGTCTTCCTTCATATCAAAACTGTATTTAAGCATCATTGCAAAGCTCATAATCATAGCGAGAGGATTAGCTTTAGATTGACCAGCTATATCAGGAGCACTACCATGAACTGGCTCATACATTGCTGCTCTAGTCCCATTTTCTTTTAATGGTCCGAGAGCTGCGGATGGAAGCATTCCAAGTGAACCTGTTAACATAGCAGCAGTATCACTTAATAAATCGCCAAATAGATTATCAGT
>MDSW01129434.1_pt1 | contig 26486 bp, 25 predicted proteins | sample 811171 | NCBI WGS metagenome assembly MDSW01 (sample SAMN05326641, study PRJNA326480) | marine metagenome | isolation source: seawater | place: Atlantic Ocean: North West | collected 2012 | reverse complement strand
GAATGGGATCGGGTATTACACCTTCGCAAAAATCACCAGGCAGTAGGTTTATATATAAAAAAAAATTATTGTAAACAGTGATTTATTTCACAATTTTGTTGCTAATAAACTCCTTTACATAGTCTTTCAGCATGGTTTTCCCATAAATTTTGTAAACTTTGTTTGATAAATTAATTGTAGTTAATGCTGATGCATATCTTTCTCCCTTTCTTGCGGGTAAAAATTTAATTTTACAATTAAACATTTTTGCTACATCGAGTATTTTGTAACTTTTTTTATTTGTTATTGAATAATGTCTACATTTATTTTTTTTCCATGCAAAAAAACATGCTTTAACTGTATCATTGATATGAGTAAATCTTCTAGATTGCGTACCAGGTTTAACAACTGGTAAAGACATTTTTTTTTTATAATGATCTTCGAAAATACCTATTACTGTTGCCATTTCTCCCTTTGAAATTTGTTTTGGTCCATACACATTATAAAAGTAAATTATTTCAAATCTCATATTAAACCATTTGTTTAGGTTTTCTAATAACTCTAAATTTTTTGCTTTAGAAAATGCATAAGGAGACAAATCTTTATCTTTTCCTTTATTGCCAAGACTTGCTGAAGTTGCAGAATAAATTAACTTAATTTTATTTTTTAAACAAAAATTAAACACTTCGTGTGTTCCAATAGAGTTTGATTCTATGCATTGATTAAATTTCAGAAAACTTTGATATATTCGTGAGAATTCACCAAAATGAAAAAGGGAGTTTATATTTTTTTTATATTTATTAAGTATAGAAGAAATATTTTTTGTATTCCCATTAATATATTTAATTTTTTTATTTTTTATTTCATTTTTTTTGTTTCCTGATGAATAATTATCAATACTAATAATTTTATAATTTGTTTTTTTAATTAAAAAGGAAATAAGATTTGAACCAACAAAACCTGATCCACCAGTAACTATTATTATATTTTTTTTCATTTTAATTGAAATTTTTTTTTCCTAAATGAATTATAGGTTGTTAATATTGAAATTTTAAAATTTGATTTTGCATTCCATCCATATTTTTTTGCTAGTGAAATATCTAAAACTTTTCTTGGAGTTCCGTTTGGTTTAGACTTATCATATTTTATAATTATTTTTCTTTCAGGAATTAAAGTTTTTAATACTTGTTTTGCAAAAAAGTTAATTGAGTAATCTTTTCCTGTCCCTATATTAATCAAATGATGCTTTGTTTTTTTTTTCATAAAATACAAACATGCATTTGCTAGATCATCAACATATATTAATTCTCTTTTTGCTTTGCCATTACCCCATAAGTTAAGATGTTTAGTTTTTTTTCTTTTAATTAAATCAATCTTTCTTATTAATGATGGAAAAAAATGCGAGTTTAAAGGATGGTAATTATCGTTTGGACCATAAGTATTAGTAGGCATTAAGCATTTATAATTAGTGTTATATTGCTCATTATAACTTTGGCACATTTTAATTCCTGCTATTTTTGCTATAGCGTAAGCATCATTTGTAGGTTCAAGAGGCCCAGATAAAAGATATTCCTCTTTTATAGGTTGCTTGCAATTTCTAGGGTAAACACAACTTGAGCCTAGAAATATAAGATTTTTAACACCAGACAGATATGCAGAATGAATTAAATTATTTTGTATTGATAAATTTTCATAAATAAATTCTGCTTTATATTTGTTATTAGAATATATGCCTCCAACTTTAGCTGCTGCTATAAAAATAAAAGTTGGCTTATGTTTTTTTAGAAAAGCTAAAACTTTATTTTGATTTGTTAAATCTAATTTTTTTCTATTTGCTGTTATAATTTTTTTATAACCTTTTTCTTTTAATTTTCTTATTATTGCGCTTCCAACTAATCCTTTATGACCCGCAACATATATTTTTGAATTAATTGAAATCATTAAAGTTAATTTTTAAGTTCAAAACTAACCATTTCCTTAACAAGCATTTTTATGGAAGTTTTTGGCTTCCAGTTCAATTCTCTTCTTGCCTTTTTGGAATTACCCAAAAGTGTGTCTACTTCTAATGGTCTATAGTATGCCTTATCACACTCAACAATACATTTCCCTCCTACTTCAAAACACTTGGAATTAATTCCTTTTCCTTTCCAAAAGTATTTTATATTTAATTCCTTTAAGACTAAATCAACAAATTGTTTTACTGAATATTGTTTACCGGTTGATATAACGTAATCATCAGGTCTACTTTTTTGAAGCATTTTCCACATAGCTTCAACATAATCTCTAGCGTGGCCCCAATCTCTTTTTGCATTTAAATTTCCTAAAAATAATTTTTTTTGCCTTTTAAGTTTAATTTTGCATAAAGCTGATACTATTTTTTTTGTTACAAAAGTTTCTCCTCTCATAGGGCTTTCGTGATTAAATAAAATACCGTTACAAGCAAATATATTATAAGCTTCTCTATAATTTATAGTTATCCAATGCGCATAAACTTTCGCAACACCATACGGGCTTCTTGGATAAAATGGAGTTTTTTCATTTTGTGGTGTTTCCTGTACTTTTCCAAACATTTCTGAGGTTCCTGCTTGATAAAATTTAGTTTTTTTTTGTAGTTTATGAAATCTAATAGCTTCTAATATTCTTAAGGCTCCTATTGCGTCTGCATTAGCTGTATATTCTGGAACTTCAAATGAAACAGCGACATGTGATTGTGCGGCTAAATTATAAATTTCATCTGGTTTAATTTTTTTTATTAAAGAAGAAACTGATATAGCATCTGTTACATCGCCATAATGTAATATAAATTTTCTGGTTTTTTCATGAGGGTCTTGATAAATGTGGTCTATTCTTCCCGTGTTTAAAGAAGATGATCTTCGTTTAACACCATGTACTATATATTTTTTTTTTAACAGAAGTTGAGCCAAATAAGAACCATCTTGTCCTGTAATACCAAATATTAAAGCAACTTTAGTTTTCATCAATTTTTGAACAATTTTTTACTAATTGTTATACAATCTTTTTTAAGTTCAGATAAGGAATTTCTAATTTTCAATTTTTTCATTAGCTTTTGATTATTTAGAGTAAAACAATCGCTATTAAAACCTTTTTTTATGTTTAATATAGCAACTTTTTTACCATTATAAATGTTAAGCCATTTAATAAGATTATTTAAATAAACCTTTTTTCCTAAAGAAACATTATAAATACCTTTAATATTTAATTTAATTATATGGAAAACTATTTCAGAAAATTTATTAATTGAAATAAAATCTTTATAAATTTTTTTATTTTCAAATATATATCCCATGCTTATATATTTTACAAATTGATCTATAAAAGTTTTGTGTAATTTTTTTTTGTTCTTCTTATGTAAGCCAATTATATTTGATATTCGCAAAACTATAACTTTTTTATTTAAAATTTTTTTTATACTATTTTCAGAAATTAATTTATTTTTTGAATAATTACATAATGGCCTTTTAATAGTATTTTCATTTATATTATATTTGGGAATATAAATTTTTCTTGTGCTTAAAAAAATTAATTTAGTATTAAATTTTGAAATCAACTTTGCAATATTTAAATCATGATCAAATCTTGAATTATACTTTTTATTTATAAAATTTTTATTAGATGAACAATTAATTATATAATTATATTCATTTTTAAATAAATTTTTACTTAAAAAATTTCTATAACCAGTTATTTTAGTTTTAATTTTTTTTTTTTTTAAATAAACATTAAGATTGCTACCAATAAAACTATTTTTACCAATTATTAGTATTTTTATATTTTTCATATAATTTTATTAATTAATGATGTAATATAGAAATCTATATTTCCCTTATAAGCTATTTTATTTTTTAAAAAAAAATGCTTGATATAATTATGAGCTTGCATTCTTCTTTTCCACCACGATGAAGATAGAAATTTAAATTTTGAAGACTCCATAAATGGTGATTGTCTATAATATGTTAAGTTTCTCTTTAAAATAAAATAGTTTTTTGAAACATATAATAAATATATTGCAATTCTAAAATCCATCCATATATCGAAAAACTTTTTTAATTTAATTTTTTCTATAATTGGTTTAAAATATTCTCTTCTCATAGAAATACAGCTCTGTGGGGGTATATAAGGCCAAAAATTATCTAAAAATTTTTTATTAATTTCTTTTATTATTTTTTTTTTTTTATATTTATAAATAGGAAGATCATATATTACATTTATATTTTTTTTAGATTTAAAAATATTTATAACTCTTTCAATTTTTGTATTTATGAAAAAATCATCACTATCTAAAAAAAAAATTATTTTACCTCTAGATTTTTTAAAAGCCCGTTCATACGCATAAAGTTGATTTAATGAGCCATGTTTTCCTCTATTTTTATTTCTAATTATTTTAATATTTTTAAATTTTGAAGCTACCTTGATGGAATTATCATTAGATGCATCATCATGAAAAATTATTTCTATATTTTTATAGGTCTGCTTTTTTAAAGATTGAATACATTTACCAATAAAGTTTTGATTATTATAATTTGCTATTAAAACTGAAACTTTAATATTTTTTTTCAATTTAAAAACCCTCATTAATATAAATGTACTCAAAAGTTTTTCTAAATGGCATTTTTGCTTTAAAAATCATTTTAAATTTATTTTTAACTAATAGTTTATTGATATCGCTAAAACTGTAATTTTTATTGATCATATTGTCATAATGATGTTCAAACATGATAATTTTTGTGTCTAAAATTTTTTTATTAAGACCCAACAAAACTTCATATTCATACCCCTCAGTGTCAATTTTAAGAAAATCTATATTTTTTATTGCATTATCTCCCAAATAATCAGAAAGACGAGTTATTTGAATTTCAAAAATTTCAAATAATTTTTCATTTTTAAGAAAATTTAAATATTTTAATTTTTTTTTATAGTAAGGTGATTTAAGATTTATCGAGTTAATTGTTGAGGAAGAACTTTCTTTAAATTGTTTAAAAGATTCTTTTTTATTTTCTCTTCCTAGAGCTATATTTTCAATTATTATTTTAGTATCTTTATACTTATTTAGAAAAAAACTTTCCTTTTCTCTCAAAAATTTAAAATTTACTGGACTTGCCTCAAAGGAAATTATTTTTGCAACATTCATATTGTCTAAAAATAATTGAATAGACTCTCCTTTGTGTGCCCCAACATCTATTAATATTTCTATGTTATCAAAGCCTTTTTTTTTTAAAAATTTAAAAATTTTTTTCTGATGAAAAAAATCAAATAATTTTATTATAAAAAGAACTAATTTTTGTATCATTTATTATTTATAAAAATTATTTTTCCATATTTTTTCTTTACTTTTGAATCCTTAAAATTACAACTTTGTTCTGAAATTAAACAATCTTCATGTTTTTTTAATAGACTATCTAACTCATATTGAATTCTAAAATAATGATCATCAATAAAATAAAATGTAGATTTTATTGGCTCATAGTTATAAATTTTTACTTCTTTATTAATTCTACTAACATTTCTAGTCAAAAATATAATTGATGTCAGTAAAATTATTAAAAATACTGTTTTATTAAACTTTTTATAATTTATTTTATTTGTTTCTAATAATATTGATATTGGAATAAAAAGTATTAAAGCAAAAATACAATATCCGCCATATCTTAATGCTGGATGATTATAAAACCATTCAAAGGCTAACAATAATAAAATAAAATAAACAAAAAATATTAATTTATTTTTCTTTTTTAAGTTTTTTAAAATTAGTTTTTGTCTAAACAACAATAAAACAAATAATATTAAAAATATAACACCAAAAATAAAATCTGAGACTTTATTAAAAAAATATTCAGTAATCCAATTTCCCAACCAATTAAAATTCCGTATATATTCTTGAGGATTTTCAACCCTAAAGTTGGGTCCTGCACCTGCCTTTGACCAAAGTTCATACCAATTATTCATAAGTTTGACTTCAGAATAAGAAATCGACCAACTTAATTTATCAATACACGTGATTGTTAGTGGATAAATTATACAACCGGTATTTATAAAATAAGATCCTAAAACAAATATTAATAAAACTGAAAATAATAAAAAAAAGCGATTGTTAACAAATTCTAAAGTTCCTGAATAAAAATTTTTATATTTACTCAATGAAAATAAAAATAAAGGGAAAAAAAATAAAATATATAAAATATAAAAAGCCTTTAATGATATTATGATTGCTGCAAGTAAAAAAATATATGGAATACCTAAAAACTTCTTATCATTACTATTAATTAAATTTAATATTTCTATAATAAAAATAAATATTAAAATTTGGGCCGACCTATCTGTTCCATGTTCCGCTATTCTATAAAAAAATATGTTAATAAAAATTAATGAAAATAAACTTAAATAATTTATAAAGTTAATTTTCACTGATTTAGTTTCAAAACTAACAAAATAATTATGAATTTTTTTAAGCAATATTATGTTTGCAAACCCTAAAATAAATGTCTGGCCAAAATTGAATAGGTTGTATTCAGCCAGTGGTAGATAAAATAAAGAATTTAAATAAAATATTGATGAAGGTGTTCTAAATCCATGATTAAACTGACCAACACCAAAAAATAAACTTTGATTAGTAAGATAGTGGGTATATGGAAAATGATAGTAGGGAAAATCATCATGGTTTTTAAATATAAGTAATGAAATAAATATTGTAGAAAAAACAATAATTGAAAGAATTAGTTCTTTTTTAAGTTTAAATATTTTATTTTTTATAAATAAAATAAATAACAATAAACCAAAAATAATAACTATAAGATTATGGTATTGGGAATGAGCAATAAAATAATTGCTTAAATAAGAATATACTATCAGTAGATAAATACCAAATAAACCTACATACCCAAAATTATTATTATTTAACTTTTTGTCTAATATTTTTAATAAAATTAAACCGTATCCTATTATTGAAAATAAAATTAAGAAATAGGATGATATGTATATTATTAAATTATAAAACATTTGGTATTTATAAGCAATTTTATATATTAAAACATATTTAATTTTTTAATTAAAATTTAAAATGAAAAAATCCTCATATTTAATATTTTTATTATATTCTATTTTTTTATTGGCCTTTTTTTTTAATGCCGATCCTAATGGAGGGGCATATAAAGATTACCTTAATCATATAAATGTATTTGAAGATTTTAAAGAAAATTTTATAAATACGTTATTTAACTATGATAAATACTCTACGAGACATTCTCCAGTTCTATATATATTTATTTCAATTTTATATAAAATAGGAATATCAGATTTTTTTGTTAGACTAATAAGTGTTCATGTTTGCATATTTTTAATATTTATTTTTTATAAGTGTCTAGTTATTAAATTTAAATCAGTAAATAAAAATAATCTTATTCTTTTTTCTGGAATAATTTTTTTATCTCCAAGTTTTTGGTCTTTATCAATTTGGCCAGATAGTAGAATTTTTGGACTTTTGTTTTTCTGTCTAAGTATTTTCTATTTTTTAAAATTCAAGGAAAATAATAATTTTAAAAATTCATTGAAATGTGTTTTTGCTTATTCTGCTGCTTCTTATTTAAGCCCAAATTTTTCATTATTTTCTTTATATTTTTTTTATGAATTTTATAAAAAATTTGGTTTAAAAAAAGAATTAATAATAATTGTACTATTAAATATAATTTTAGCTTTACCGGCTTTCATTTATCTTTTTTCTTTGGATGAAATCTTTTTATTTAAAAGTGCTGTACCTTCTGATTTAATAAGAGAAGCAGATTATTTAAATATTGCGAATAAAATATTAATAATCTCTTCAATAATTTTTTTTTACTTTATTCCTTTTTTAATTTCAGACAGCCTAGGAACAAATATTAAACTTAATAATTTTGAGAATTTAATAATTTCTTTTCTTATCTTAATCTTGTGTATATTTTATTTTGATTATAATTATTTATTTACAGGTGGTGGTTTCTTTTTTAAAGCTTCCTACTTTTTAAGTAAAAATAATTATATTTTTTATTTTATTTGTTTTTTTTCAATTTTTTATTTAGTTAATATCTGTAAGTATAATTTTGAAAATTTTTTTCTTATTTTGCTACTATTACTAAGCAACCCTCAGTATACGATTTACCATAAATATTATGATCCTTTATTATTAATAATATTTTCATTATTGTTTAATCTTAATTTGAATAAAAAAAAATTATTTAATTATAGGAGTATTATAATATTTTATTTACATATTGGATCCTTTTTAATATTAAACTTTTTAAAATGAAAGATTTAACTCTTCTAATACCTGCAAAAAATGAATCTGAGAGCCTGCCTCAAGTAATAGAAGAACTAAAAAAATTTAGTTATAATTTTAAAGTTATTCTTCACCCAACTGATACAAAAACTATAGAGTCACTTACTAAATACAATGCAGAAATTGTTTACCAAAAAAACTTTGGATATGGAGATGCTCTTATAGAAGGAATAAAAAATTGTAATACAAAATTTTTTTGTATTTTTAATGCAGATGGCTCGTTTAATCCGAACGAAATTAGTAATATGTATATGTATCTAGAAAATAACAAATTAGACATTATTTTTGGATCTAGATACCAAAAAAATTCTGGCAGTGATGATGACAATATCATTACATTAATAGGAAATTATATTTTTACATATTTAGGAAAAATATTTTTTAAATTAAAAATAACTGATATTTTATATACATTTGTTATTGGAAAAACTGATCAAGTAAATTTATTAAATTTAAAAAGAAAAGATTTTGGCTTTTGTGTTGAATTGCCTATAAAAGCGAATAGAAATAATTTAAATATTGGTTCTACAAATTCTTATGAAAGAAAAAGATTGGCTGGTAAAAAAAATGTCAATGCATTTAAAGATGGTTTTTTGATATTAACATATATGATTCAATTATTTTTTAATAAATGAAAGATATATTTTTTTTTTTGAATAAAGAAAAAAAATTAAATTTTCCAATACTAATAATAAGTTTTTTTCCAATTATTTTGTTTTTAGGTTCTGGTGTAATAAATTTTTTTATAATTTTATTAGATTTAATATTTTTGATAGAAATAATTAAAAATAAAAGATTATTTTTGTTAAAAAATATTTTTTTTTATTTATTAATAGTATTTTGGGCAATATTAATAATAAATCTTTATTTCAGCATCGATTATCAAAATTCTTTGGGAAGAAGCTTGGGATTTATTAGATTTATTATTCTTATTTTTGCATTTCAATACTATTTAAATTACATGAAATGCAAATATCAAAATATAGTTTTTAAAACCTGGTGCTTAACTTTTTTTATTATTTCTATTGATCTTATTTATGAATTTTCATTTGGTAAAAATATCTTTGGATATAGTTCTTATATGCCGGGTCGCCTTGCGGGATTTTTTAATGAAGAATTAAAAATTGGATATCTATATTCTTCATTGATCTTATTTTCTTTAAGCTATCTATTTATATTATTTTTTAAAGAAAGAAAAAATGTTTTTTTTAATAATAAAAATTTTTTTTATTTTTTAATATTTTTTTCACTATTTGTTTCATTTATCATAGGTGAAAGATCTAATTTTTTAAAAGCTTTGATTATGATAACATTTTTCATTTTTTTAGTAGATCAAAAATTTATATATAGAAAAATTATCATCTTATTTTCTTTTTTCTTAATTTTATTTTTTATTATTTTAAATAGTGACAGTTACAAATATAGATTTTGGACTATGTTAATTAAGCCAAGTATCGAAAAACCTGTTTCGTTTTTAAAAAAATCAAATTATGGGCAGCATTATATGGTTGCAATAGAGGTATTTAAAAATAATAAAATTTATGGGGTCGGTTTAAAAAATTATAGAGAAGAAGTAAAAAAAGATATTTATAATAAAAATTCGTCTATTCATCCTCATCAAGTACATTTTGAAATATTAGCTGAGTTAGGTTTAATTGGTTATTTTTATTTTTTAATATTTTTTGTTATAACTTTATTTTTTTCAATAAATTCCTATTTTAAAGAAAAAAATATCTATAAATTATCTGCAATTTTATTTGTATTTGTTAATTTGATGCCAGTAATTCCTACTGGTAGCTTTTTTACAACATATACGGCAACTATATTTTGGATAAATTTTGCAATAATGCTACCTAATAACCGTTTATTAAATAAGCTATAATCTAAATCTAAATAAAAATAATCTTAAATATATATAGGTATAAACGCCTAAATTTATAAGAATTAAAAAGAACTGAAATTGTGTATTTCCACTTTTAAGAAATGCCAAATAAATTATAATAAAATTATATAAGTTAATTACAACGCCAGTAAAAGAATTGAGATAGTTTTCTCTAATTTTTAATTTTTTTGAAAAGTAAAAATAAAGTAATTGATGAAAATGCTTATTGTCCGCACTTACTGGTGATAATCCAAACTTAAATTTTCTAATTATTGAAAAAAGCAACTCATATGATGGGTACCAAACTAAAAGTAAAATAAAAAAGGGGGATATTTGATCATTATATTCGTGTAGTTTAATTAAAATAAAGCTAAAGATTAATCCAAGCGCATATGCCCCTGAATCTCCCATAAATAATTTTTTTATAAAATTAAAGATGAATAAAATAGATATTAAAATAGTCCAATATAAATAATCATTATTCAATAAATCTAAATTTGGAATCAAATTCGAATTTAATAAATTAATTAAAATAATTAGATAGTAACCAATAAGCAAAGTATTTAGACCGTCAATAAAATTTGATCCATTTACGAGTATAAGTACACAAAATAAAACAAAAATAAAATTAAAATATTTATTAGTTAATATTTCATCTAAGAAAATAACTCTAGTATCAAATATTTCTAAATTATTAAAATAAACAAAAGATGAAATTATTATAATTTGAATTAAAAATCTTATTTTTGGAGAATTTAAATATTTAAAATCTGACAAAATACCTAGAAAAAAAATTAAAAATATATGAATTTTTAAAATTTGAGAAAAACTATCAAGAAAAAATACAAAACCTAGTACAATAAAAATACCTCCAATAATGGGTATCTGATCTTTTTCAACAAATCTTTGGTGTCCTTCTCCGGTATAACTTAAACCAAAAGAAATTTTTTTTAAATAATATGATAAAAATATAATTGCTAAAGGAAATAAAATTAAAAAGTAAATTTTCATTTAGATTAAGTATTATTAATTCTTTTATATATATATAACTTAATAAAGTAAAATATCCTCAAAATTTTAATTAATAATAATTTTAATCGTGAAGATCTAAAGCGCCTGCAGCATATTGGCGGTATTTTTCGTCAAACTCTTTTCCTAATTTAACAAACATTTTTTCACCTTCGGGTGTTGGTTGTTCTGCAATTTTAATTTCATCCCATCTATCTTTTGGAAATTTAATATAAAAACTAAAAACTCTAGCTATTCCCTGAATTTCATCTTTAGATATGGTTGGCATTCTTAGCATACTTTCACTTGTATTTGATAAAGAACAAATTTCTTCATCTTTTAGATATCCTTTCTCTATTGCTAATGTTCTTAAGGGTGTTCCGTGATATGGTGCAAAAATAAAAGCACCTGTTGCATCTATATTTTCAGGCAATTTTCTAACAAAATTTATAGTATCAAATATTAACTCCCTAGTTTCGTCTGGCATTCCAATAATACTGTTAGCACATGATGTATATTTGTGTTGGCTTGCTATTTCAAAAGCTTTGATTTGAACTTCGTTTTTTACGTTTCTCTTTAGATAGTTTCTTCGATATTCATAATTTCCATGCTCGATTCCAATATTCATTCTCAACATATTCATTTCTTCAAGACCCGCGGCTCTATGTTCTGTAATTGTTTCTGCTCTAGTGTTCATCCAAAAAGGAATTTTATAATCTGAATAAAGTTCTTTTAGCTCATCAAACTCTCTATTTGACATAGCTAAAAATGTATCAACTACAAAATAAATTAAATTGGGATCGTATTTTTTTACTAAAAATTCTAATTCTTTTTTCAATCTCTGGATACTTTTTTTTCTGTGAAATTTTCCTCCAGTTTCCGCTTTATATTCAACATTGTTAGAAGGAGAATTACAAAATGTACATGTATATGGACATCCCCTTTGTGTCTCAAGACCTACTGCTCTCCAAATTTTTCCTTGCATTGGTCTATATAAACTTCCTGGTTCAAATAAATCCCAATCTGGTATAGGAACCTCATTTATATCAATTGGAGGTCTCATTCCGTTCCTTACGATTTTACCTTCTTCCTTTATAGTAAAATTTTGGATCTTATCTATTCTTTCACCTGAACATAATTTTTTACACATTTCAACAACAGCCCCTTCTCCTTCGCCTCTGCAAACATAATCCACTAGCTCATTATGAATAATTTTATCAGAAGCATATGTTGCAAAAACACCTCCAAAAAGTGTTTTAAAATTTCTTTTATTTTTAGAAACTGATTTTAATAAATCTATAGCTAAAAAATATGTACTTTCTAAGACTGATACTAAAATTAAATCCGGATTAAAAGTTTCTACTTTTTTTTTAAAAGATTCGACAATTCCAATCTTTGGTTTAACCCCTTTTGATGTCCACTCTTTATTATCATATTTGGCAACATTTCTATTAGCCACTTTTTCTTCATTTGTATTTTTACCTAAGGTTAAAGAATCTATATCTTCATAGTAAGTGCAATCAAACAAGTCTAAGATAAAACCTTCTCTTTTTAGAAGAGACGTAAATATGCCAATTGACTGAGGCATTAAAGCACTCATATGTAAATTTGGATAAAGCATTAAAATTTTAAAATCTTTAGGCGCTCTAGATTTAAATGAAGATTTTATCATAATTTAGATTGTTTACTTATAACCAAATTAAAATCTTTTTTAATATAGTTAATTACGATAAATGTTAAATAAGAATAAAAAATTGTAGAGATTAGTGTATTCGAAAAAAAAGGAATGGCCAAAGTATAACATTCTAAAATACCCTTTAAATCTTGAGAATATAGTCCACTGTTAAGCCAAACAATAAAATTGGAATACAAAAAAAATATAATTGAACCTAAAAAACTAAAAAATATTAAATTTTTATAATTAATTTTTGTACTAAATTTAAAAAAAAGATAACTTATAAATATTAAGCAAATATAAATATGAATCATGCCACTATGCAGTCCAATTATTAAATCACTTATAAGCATTGATCCAATTAGAACAATTAAGGATATCAACAATGTTTCGAAAATAATTCCACACATTATTGCTACTGAGATTATGGGGGTAAAATTTGGAGGGTGTGGTATCAATCTAGAAAAAACTAATATCACAATCAACATAGCAAAATATAAAGTTTTTTTCTTTTTTCTTTTTTCAAAATAACTCATAAAATTATAATATTTAATAAAGTTAAAATTACCAAGTCTAATTTTTAAAAAATTGATTTTAAACCCATTCTAAATAGTCTTCCTTCCTGAGAATAACCATGAGGCCTTTGGTATTTTTCATCAAAAATGTTAGTAGAATTTAAAAAAACATTAAATTGACCAAAATTTTTTCTTAGAGAAATATCTACAATATCACTACTATCCATTTCTACAGTTGAAAAACTTGTTGAATGTGTATCAAAATGTTTACCATAATGTTTATAAGTTAGATTTAGTTGAAATTTACCAAAAAGGTTATTTTTAAATTTTCTATTTAAATTTAAACCATATACCTTTTCTGGCCTTCTTAGTTGGTCAGACCCATCAGTTTTTTTTGAAGATTGGAAAGATGAGTAAAGTAAAATTTTATTTTTTTCGTTAAAAAAATTAATTTCAGCATCTATTCCAGATTGATTTAGATCTGTTTGACTAAAATTGTTAACATATTTATTATTTTTATATTCTATTTGTTCATAAATGCTTGATTTATATCCTAATAAAGAAAAAACTAAATTTTCATTAAAATTGTAATCTCCATATAATTGATTTGTATAACTCTTTTCTGGTTGTAAAAATTTATTTCCAGAATAACCATAATTATCTGTTCCAAATAATTCATAAATTGTTGGGTTCCTTAATCCAGTCATTCTTGACATTCCAAATGTTAATTGATTCATTTTTTGCTGAAGATTTAATTTATATGTTTCATTAGAACCTGTAATTTTATTATCATCATTTCTTAAGAATAAAGATAAATTAGTATTTTCAAAAAAATTCCAACCTAAATTTCCATAGATAGAAGTATTATCATAATGTCCTTTTGTAGATGCAGAATAAGAACCATTATTTATAAATTCTCCCCAGTCATATCTATATTCAGATCCAATGCCATATGATAAATTTTTGATAAATATTCCTGATCGATCATATTTTAAACCTGTAGCTTCACTATCATAGTAATCTATAATTCCTTGTTCGTCATATTCTCTGTCATATTTATTATAATAAAAAATGAATTTATCTTCAGAATCTTTTTTTATATTTGAAAGTCCAAATTGAGAAGTGAGCATTTTATTATCCCCTTCAAATCCAATTTCATTACTCTTGGAATTGTCATATTCAGATATTGTTTGTCTTAAATATGTTGAATTTGAAACTTTAATATTTGTATTTAACCAGCTTTCAAAATTTAAGTTTCCACTTAAATTATTGATTTCATCTTTTTCTTTTCCGCCATATCTGGCTGAATTGGTTTTACTATTAACTCCACCAATTTTAAAATTTAATGTGGAAGAATTATCTGTAATATAATTTTTATTAATTAAAAAATCATAGTTATCCTTATTAAAAGATGAAAAATTAAAACTATCTTTATAATCTGCTTTTGTAATAATATTAATTGCTCCTGCTATTGAGTTTACTCCAAAATTACTTCCACCTGCTCCTTGATAAACTTCGACTTGGTGTATTGTTTGAATAAAATCTAATCCAAAATCATATAACCCCTGGGTTTGAGATTGGTCATTAATGGCAACGCCATTTATTAAAACCAGTGTGTGATTAGAGCCTGCTCCTCTCATAAATAATGAAGCAGTTTGTCCCCTTGGTCCAGACTGAGTTATACTAATATTTGGAATTACATTTAATACATCAATCAAATCTATTGCACCACTCTCTTCAATATTTTTTCTCGAAATTATAGTTTTTTTAATTCCAATCTCTGAAAATTTAGAAGTATTTGAAATATTACTTTTTATTTGAATGCATGGAGTTTTATTATACCAACTGCATTCTTTATTACCTGATTCATTGATTTCAGATGCTGAAAGCAAATTTCCAACTATAAAGAAATAAAAAAAAATTATATATAATAATATTTTTGGCATCAAATTTTTTTTGTGCCGATGCCAATTTTTCATTGCAGAATTAGACTTTTCCTGGCCTTCATTCAGCAGCGGACTTGAGTTGGGTGGCGCTCGGACTTAACTTATTCTAGTTTACCGTTGCAGGAACAGTTAATGATTCTAACATTATTTCCCACCATGCATTTCAACCTGATTTGTTTATATATAAAAAAACTATTATGTAAATAGAATAATTTAATGGAAATAAATTACTTACTTCTTTTTTTTAAATAATTAATTGAAAGTAAAAATAGATAATAAAATGATTTAAAGTAATTAAATTTCATATAAGTGTTATAAACTGTGAATCCATCGAAAAGTTTTTGAACAATACTTGAAGAAAGAGAATTATCTACTTTTCTCCATTTAACTAGTTTTTTTTTAATAGATTTTATCTTTATGCCAGATTTTACTAATTTAAGCCACAATACAAAATCTTCTTTGGTTTTCAGGTCAGGAAATGTAAATTTTTTATTTAGTAATTTTTTATTTATAACAACAGTAGATAATCCTATGTTGCACGATTTAAGCAACTCATCAAAGTTTTCATAGTTATAAGCGACTCTATCGCTTTTCTCTTTACCAAATTCATCAATTATTGAATAAGATGTGTGAGAAAAATCACACAAACTTTCTTTCATAAATTTAATTTGAATTTTTAACTTATTTTTTAACCATAAATCATCGGCATCTAAAAATGCTATAAACTTTCCCTTTGCAAATCTGATTCCTTTATTTCTAGATAATCCTACACCTAAATTTTTTTTATTAACTAAAATGTTTATTCTTTTATCTTTTTTTGCTAAATTTTTGATATAGTTAAGATCTGACTTAATTGGATCATCGTAAATTATTATTATTTCTATATTGCTGTAAGACTGTTTAATTGCTGAAATTATTGCAGATTTTATAAATTTTCTTTTTCTGTAGTATGGAATTATAATACTTACAAGTTTCATAAATTAATTTTATTACTAAATTATTCATATATATAGAATTTAATGAAGAAATATAAACTAGTTATTTTTATGCCATCTATTGAAGGGGGTGGGGTTGAAAAAAATTTATTTATAATAACCAATTATTTAGCTTCAAAAGTTAAAAAAGCAATTGTTATTACTGTAAATGATGAATTTAAAAATAAATTTAATAAAAATATTGAAATTATAACCCCTAAAAAAAATATATGGAAGAAATTTGGAAGAAAGATCAAATATTTTATTTGCCTAATAAACCTAATAAAAATAATTTTAAATAATAAAAATATTTCAGTTTTTTCGTTTTAAGCTAATATGTATGCTATTGTGATTTGTAAGCTATTCGGAATAAAGATAATAACCAGATCAAATTCGTCTCCAAGTGGCTGGTCCAAAAATTTTATAAAACTTTTTATTTTTCAAAAAATTTTAAAAAGTGCAGATAAAATTATAGTTAATAGTCAAGAATTTAAATATGAAATGAAAAGAAAATTTAAAGTTAATGCATATTGTATTTATAATCCTCTAGACAAAAAAAGAATAATTAAACTTTCAAAAGAAAAGATAAAATATAATTTTTTTGATAAGAATAAAAATATATTAAAAATAATTAATATTGGAAGATATGTTGATCAAAAAGACCAGTTAACTTTACTAAAGGCATTGAATTTAATTAAATCTAAAGTTAATTTTAAAGCCGTTATAATGGGAAGAGGCATAAAAAAGAGGGAAATGGAAATATTTATAAGAAAAAATAATTTATATAAAAATGTTAAACTTTTAAAATTTCAAAATAATCCCTATAAGTATTTAGTAAAGAGTAATCTATTTATATTAACTTCAATTTTTGAAGGTTTGCCAAATGTTTTATTAGAAGCATTAACTTTAAAAAAAATAATAATTTCATCTAATTGTCCTACGGGCCCAAAAGAAATTTTAGAATATGGAAAAGGAGGAATATTATTTGAAATGTCTGATTACAAAAAATTAGCTAGTAACATTTTGCATGTATCAAAAAATTTTAAAAGATTAAGAAAAAAAGTTAACTTTGGCTTTAAATCTTTAAAAAGATTTGACTCTGAAAAAAATCTTAATAAGTATTTATATATAGTTAGGAAGACTTTGAAAGTATGATTTTAAAAATTATTTTAATTTTAAAAAAAATATATATTGGTTTTTTTAGTAAAATTGGTTTTATGCCCATACTAAAAGATGTGAGAATATCTAAAGACAGAAAAGATATTAAATTACACAAAACATCGACAGGGGATTATTTTTTACCAAAATATTTTTATCAAGATATTATTATTAAATCTATAAGTAAAAATCGTATTTACGATGAAGATGTTTATGAATGTAGTAAAAATTATATAACTGACAACTCATCTGTTTTAGATCTTGGTGCCAGTTATGGTCAAATGAGTATACTTATGGGAAAATTAAAAAAAAATGTGACGGTTCATAGCTTTGAAGCTAATGGATATGTTTTTTCAATTCTTAAAAAAAATTTGAAAATAAATAATACTCAATCTCAATGTTATAATGTTGCTATAACAGATGACTCAAATAAAAAATATTATTTTCCTAAATCAAATCCTGAAAAATTTAAAACACTCGGTTCATATAGTTTAAGAGAAAATAAGGAAGAAGGTCAAAATAACCAAATCAAATCAATGAAAATTGATGACTTACATTTTGATAAAAAAATTTCATTTATGAAAATTGATATTCAAGGCCTAGACCTTGAAGGAATGATGGGGGCACGAAAAACAATAAAAAAACATAGAATGCCAATTATTTTTGAGTATGAAAATTTCTTTCAAAATGAATTAAATTTTAATTTCCAAGATTACATAAATTTCGTAAACGAAATAGAATATAAATTTGAAAAAATCATTGGATGTAATAATTTCTTAATACTGCCTAAATAATTAATTTTTATTAATAATATTATTTAATTCTAAAAAATGTTTTAAAAATGTATAATTTTTAGACTGTTTTTTTAAAAATAATTTTTTTTTATTTTTTTCTTTTTCTTCAGACAAATTAAATTTTTCAACGGCTTGTATCAAATCTTGGCTGGAATTTGTTTTAAATATAAATCCACCCTCATTATTATTTAAAAATTCTTTTGGACCATAATTACAGTCCGATGATAAAACAGTAACATTACAAGCGGCGGCTTCAATCATTACCCATCCTGGGTCTTCCCATAAAGATGATATTATTACAAGCTCGGACTTTAATAAAAATTTATAAATATTACTATGATAACCAGCAAATTTTATTCTATCTTCTAAAAATAATTTCTTAACATTCATTTTTAATTCATCTTCAAGTTCCCCTTCACCAACAATTATAAGGTTATATTTATCAAAAACATTATTTTTAAAATTCTCAATAATTAACTTTTGATTTTTTTGTTTTGAAAGCCTTCCAATAGATAAAATGAAAGGCTTATGTAGATATTCTTTATCTATATTTTGCTTTTTTAATTTATTTATTTTTGAAATACTGATTACCGGATCTCTTAAAAGATGTATTTTTCTTTCATTAAATATTTTTTCTTTTTTCAAATTCTGCAAGGTTCCTTCTGTGGGTGTTGTAATTATATCAATTTTTTTTGAAACTAATCTCCACAAAGTTTTTCTAAAAAAATTTAATCTCGGTAAACCTGAAATTCTTAAAATAATTTTTGTTTTGAAATTAAATATTACCTTTAGTATTAAAGGTAATGAAGTAATCAAATGGACTACAATATAATCAGGATTATCTTTTTTTAATAGTCGCAATAATGGAAAGAAAGAGTAAATAAATATTTTAATATAATTTAACCTCATAAAAAAACCATATTTTGGAAAAAAAAAACTTAAGTCGACAATTTTTTTAATTTCAATTTTATCATTTATTATAGATTTAAAATTATCCCATTCTTTTAAAGTATCTATTAAAGAAACCTTGATATTTTTTGAATATCTATTCGTTGCAATAGCAGAATTTAAAACTGCCCTTACTGTTGCTACATTTGATAGAACTGGACACCAATAATATAAATTTATATCTTTTTTTTTCATAAATATTGAACTAATAATTAATTATACATTTTTTAAAAAAATATTTTTATTTACTAAAAAATTGACTTATATAAATATCTCAAAAAATTTAAAAATACATCCAAGCTTTCTCCAATATAAAGCAGTTTCAAAAAAAATAAAAAAAAAAAGATTTACCATAATGAGAAAATATATTGATCAAAATATGACAAACAATTTTAATAAACCGCTTGTAACAATAATAACTGTAGTTAAAAATAGCTCAGATGTTATAGAAAATACTATCAAAAGTGTTTTAAAACAAACTTATAAAAATATTGAGTATATCGTGATTGAGGGCAAATCAAACGATGATAGCTACATTAAAATTAAAAAATATAAAAAATATTTATCTGTTTTGTTAAGTGAAAAAGATAAAGGAATTTTCGATGCAATGAATAAGGGTATAATACTATCCTCAGGAAGTATAATTGGAATTATAAATTCAGGTGACGTCTATGAAAAAAAAGCAGTAGAAATTGCAGTAAAAAATTTAAAAAAAATAGACTATTTATTTGGACCAGTTAAAAAAAATAGAATTTTATTTAACTTTAAACCAAACTTGATTGATTACAAATTTAATATTTTTCCAAGTCATTCAACATCTTTTTTTGTAAAAAAAAAATTACATGAAGAATTAGGTTTATATAATATAAAATATAAACTTTCCGCAGATAATGATTTGATATTTAAATTAATTAAGTCAAAAAAAAAATATTTGATTTTAAGCCCAAAAAAACTTTTTGGAACCTGCCAGCCACACAATTATTCTTCTAAATTTTCGTTGATACAACATTTGAATGAAGAGTTCAAAATAAGATTACAAAATGATCAAAGTATCATTTTTCTATTTATGTTATATTTAATTAAATTAAATTATTATATTTACTTTCGTTTGAAAAAATTTTTTTAATTAATTAATTTATGAAAATTGCATTTATACCTTCAACATATTTTCCTTTTATAGGAGGGGCTGAGGTACAAACACATAATCTGGCAAACAAACTAATTGAATTAGGAGTAGAAGTTGATTTAATTCATTTAGAAAAGAAAATAAATGTAAAATATAATTATAATTTTTTTAATTTAAATAAAATTTTAGTTAATATAATTTATATTTTTCATTATTATTTTTCTATTGATATTAGATTTTTATTAATTCCATTTTTTAAAAATTTAATAAAAAAAAAGAAAATATCATTGTTGGCACTTTCATTCTCTAAACTATAAAACTCTTCTATATATATCTATTTTAAAAAAGCTTGGACAAAAAATCTACGTCACTTTTCAAGGTGCCGATATTCAAATTAAAAAAAACATAAATTATGGATACAGATTAGATATCAAATTTGATTTACTTTTAAAAAAAAATTTAATTTATATTGATAAGTTTCTATCTATATCAAAAGAAATAGATAAAGAATTAGAAAAATTAAAAGTACCAAATAAAAAAATTTTATACTTTCCAAATAGTGTTGAGGTGTCAAAATTTAATAAAATTAAAAAAAATAAATTTAATAAGGATGAATTAATACTGATAACAGTTGCTAGAAATTCAGAAAAAAAGAAGGGGTATGATTTGATAACAAAAGTTTATCCACTATTAGATAAAAAAATAAAGTTTAAGTGGTATATAATTGGAAAGAATTCAAAAAAATTACTTGATAAAAAAAATTTTAATAATTTTAAAAATTTATATATTTTAGATGAAATTAAGAATGATAATGAATTATATTTTCCTCATTCTAATTTAATTAAATTATACAAAAATTCAGATTTATATCTAAATTTATCAAGAATAGAGTCTTTTGGAATAACATTTATTGAGGCTATGTCCGCCAATATACCTATTATAAGTTTTAGAACTCCGGGCGGTAGAATATTAATAAAAAATAAACAAAATGGAATTTTAGTTAAAAATGGAGATTTTAAAAACTATGTTAAAAGTATTATTCAGTTTAAAAAAAATAAAGCTATGAATTTTACCTTTAATAAAAAATATTTAAAAAAATTTGATCTTAAAAGAAACGCCTCAACTCTAATAAATTATTATAAAAAATAATATTTTTTATTTTTTAATTTAAAATCAGATAGCAAATTAAAAGATAAATTGTCTTTAAGTAATTTAAATGGAATATTATTTTCTAAAAAACTAATAATTAAGCTAGAAGATTGAGATAAAATTATAGATTTAAAAATTTTTTTATTGGGAATTTTATTTATTAATTTAATATTATTTGAAAAATTATAATTATTTAAATTTATCTTTGGATGGGGTTTAATAAAAAACTTATATCTTTTATTTTTAAAGTTAGTTAACAAATTAATCATTCTACTAAAATCATGCAAACCAAGTAATACAACATAATTATATTTATATTTTTTATTATTACTTAGTATTCGTTTATAATTTCTTATCTCTCTTTCCATTAAATTATTATTCTCTAAATTTATTTTGGATTTATATTTATTTTTATAAATTTTTTCTAAAAGTTTCGATTTTAAAATTATTTTATCTGGGAAAGAATTTTTATACCTTGTAGAAATATCTTCCCAAATAAAATTTCTACTGTTAAGTCCATGTTGATAACCAATCGTTCTAAGCTTGGGTATTCTTGATTTAATATTTTGATGTATTTGAATTCCAAAAGCATATTCAAACAAAAAATAGTTAAATTTTTTAATTTTATTATTTATTAAAAAATTAGTAATAGCGTTTAAGAATATTTCAGTTTTATGAAACTTTATATAAGAAAATTTGAATAAATTTATATAGGAATCGGTAAAGTTAACTTTGTCGATTATTAATTTTTTTTTATTAATTTTTTGATAAATTGTTCTATTTCTTAAAATACTTATAAAAAAAATAATTAAATCTTTAAATGAAATATATTTTTCGATATGAAAAAAAAATTTATTATTTTTTATTATAAAAATTCTTTTTATTAATTTAAAGATATTTTCCTGAATATGAGACTCGTCTGATAAAAAAGTGTTTAAATAAATATTATTTTTTTTTTTATAAAGATAATTCTTTTTTTTTTTAAAAAATAAAGGAAAGATTGAAAAATAAATACTATCCTCATTTAAAATCTTCTTATTTTCAAAGATCAAAAACATTTTAACAATTATAACCTTGATTAGAAAAAATAAGTTTGTTTTTAAAAAAGATACTGAGTTTATATAACTTTTATTTTTTATAAATTTAATATTTTTTTCTTCTGTAAGACTTTTGTAAGAATTATAAAATTCGTTATCATCTGTAATAATTTTAATGTTATTTTTATATTTCTTAACAATTTTTTTTAAGTATAAAATTTTAACTGTTTTATAATATTGTTTATATCTATCATTTCTAAAATTATTAATTTCTAGACAAGATTGAAATTTTTCCTTGTTTATATTTGTATATTTAGCTAACCCTTTTATTAATTTTTGTTTTTCTAATTTAAAATTATAGTTCCAAAAACTTATTATATTGCATTTTCCTTCTATAATTTTTCCACTTGATAGATAAATAACATCATAAAAGTCAAATTTCTTATCAAAATCTTGTTTTGTATCTAAAATTAATAGTTTTTTTTTGTCCATTAAAAGTTAGGACCAGATTATATTTAATTTAGTATTAAAATTGTTTTTTTTTATTATTTGCTTAAGGTTTTTAATTATATCTAAATTTCTTTCTGATTTTTCGATATTTTGAACTTGAATTATTTTTGCCTTTTTTGCTATACAAAATGCTACAGAAAAAAATAGTACGAAATTATTTTTATATTTACACATACCTTCCTCTATTTTGGGATTTTCTGATTTTGTATAATTATAATTTATAAGCTGGTCTTTATTTTTAAATTTCATTTTTTTTAATATTTCGTAATTTGGAGAGATAATTTTTTTTTTTAAGTCACTCACTTTATTTAGCTCAGTAAAAATTCTGAATGGATTACATATAAAAATATAATCTAAAAAATTATAATCAAAATTTGTCAAGTAATTCATTGAGGATATTTTGAAGCCTCTTTGTTTAAATGATGATAAATTCATTTTTTTATTTTTTATATTTTCACTTAATATTAAAATTTTATTTAGTTTAATTGAATTAATTTTTTTCAATTTGTTTACTTTAAGAAAAAGTTTGTCAAATAAATCTTTTGCAAAACTACTTGCTTTATTTTTCTTTAAGAATTCAAGTATTTCAAGCATCACATAAAAAGAAAATTTATTTTCAGATAATAATAATTGTACATATGATGGATGAATATTATTTTTAGCTGAGTAGAAGTAATGATAGTTTGGACCCCAATTATATCTTTGTATTAATGGTATCATTTCTTTATCTATTAGTGAGTATAATTTTTCATTTTTCTTTTGTGGAATATTTTTAACAGTATCTAAAAATTCCTCCAATTTTAAGTTACCAGCCCCTCTACCCATGCCAGTTAAGGATGTATCAATATAGCCAAAACCTAATTTAATTGCCATTTTTGCATTTTCCAAAGCTTGTCCTAAATTATTATGTGCGTGCAATCCAAAATTTTTAATATTAAAATTTTTTTTTATTTCTTTAGTAATTCTTGCGAGCTTGTCTGGATCACAATTACCAAAGCTGTCTGCTAAATAAAAAATATTTACTTTTAACTTTTTACAAGCTTTAAAAAAAGTTATTATTTCACTATTTTTTAAAACTGTAAATTTCATTAAATTTACTGCTACTTGAAACTTGTTTTTTCTTAATCTTTTAATAACTCTTTCAAGCAAATATTTATCCTGGTAATTACATGCGAGTCTAATCAGGGGAATTTGGGAAGATTCTTTTTTACTAAATTTTTTATCTATATTTAAAAAGTAATTTTCATTTTTGAAATCAGATAAGTCTGCCATAGCACACATCTTTATATTTTTTGGAATTGTAAGATTTTTCACATATGAATAATCTGACCTGCTAAATGGTCCAAAATCTCTTGAATTTATAATTTTTTTAAATCCAATCTCAATATAATCTATACCTAATTGGCTTAATACATTTAAATAATTATTTGCAAATTTTTTTGTAAAATTCCAATTATTATAGTAACCACCATCTCTTAAAGTGCAGTCTAATATTTTAAATTTATTATTCATAATTGTTTTTATTTTATTAAGATTTATATTTTACTTTTATAAATATTCTATTAGCAAATTAATATAATTTTATAAAGTTATATTAAATAAAAATTTATCTAGGACTATCTAAATAATATGAAATCTCTTCTGAAATAAGTTTATAACCTTCTTCATTATAATGATTTTTCTTTCTGTATGGGAAAAGGCTTAGTGGATCTTTGTGTTTTTTAAAAACTAACTTATCAATATCAATTATATTTATATTTAAGTCTTGAACTAATTTGATAATTTTATTTTTTTCAAAAGCATCTGTATATTTAATTGTGTATGAAAATCTTGGAAGGTAGACAAAGTATAGATCAATTTTATTACTATCCAAATATTCTTTATGTATTTTTAATATTTTTTGTAACCTATCATAATCACTTTGTGGATAGCTAAATTTAGCAAGCTTAAAAAACTCCCTAATTTTATATAATTTTAAACTTTTTTTGTAATCCCAAAGATCATCAGCATTTGTTATGCCTTTTTCCTCTAATTTTTTTTGCTTTTTATCGAAATAAATTATTCTTTCCATGTATTCATTTTTAAAAAAGGTTTTTAATACTTCGTCTACTTCACTCTGTCTATTTGCAAGATTTTGACTAAAATTTTTAGATAAATACTTTTTAAAAATATTTTCTTCATAACTATAAGAAGTGGCTAAATCAGATAAATCATTTCCCTCATAAAAAAACCATAAAACTATTTTTGGTTTATATTTTTTTGTAAATTCTATTATGCTGGCATGTTGAATTAGTGGACCATTGCCACTATAAGCTAAATTAATTGTATTTTTTCCTAATTTTCTTAAATTTTCACCAATATCATTATCTGGATCTACACAAGCTCCATGAGCAAATGAGTCTCCAGAAAAAATAATATCAATACTTTCATAATCCCAAACATAATCTGGATTATTAAACCCATGTCTATCGCTTCTGTATATAGACCATTTACCAGATTCATTACAAAATACTGTTAGTTTATTTGAAATTCCGCCTACAGGAAATATCGTGTTTTTGTTTTTGTGTTTATACTTTAAATAATGGCTAGGAGGTAATTGCGATACTGGATCGTAATCTTTATATTCTTCAAGTATCTCACTAGTAACTCTTGTATCATAATTTATTCTTTTTTTATTTTTATTTTCTTGAAAGATATTTGAAAAAAGAAAAATTTCTACACAATACAATCCTATGATTAAACTAAAAGATGAAATAATAATTAATGGTTTTAAGGATTTTCCAAAATATAAAATTATGAGCCAAACGATTATAGAGATAATTATTATTTTATAATAAGCATCATAATAGTTTACAAAAGCTTCATTATCGTTGTAAAATATTTTGTCCTTATAAATCACATAACTTAATATTAAAAAGTTTAAAGTAATTATTAATTTAATGATAAAATTAGAAATATAATTAAGTTTTTTTTCAAATGAAGTTTTCATGGTCAATATTTAATTGTCTTTTAAATAAAATCAATTAAATATCTTTTAAAATAATTTTATAAATTAATGAACATAAAAACATCATCAAATAGGAGTTTTGGAATAGTTTTTTTTGTTGTATTTTTATTAATTTCTATTTGGCCAATTCTCAATGGAGAAGAGCTTAGAATTTGGTCTTTAATTATATCAATAGTTTTTCTTGTTTTGGGTTTACTAGACTCTAAAATACTTTCACCTTTAAATAAATTATGGTTTAAGTTTGGAATTTTCCTAGGAAATTTTATAGCTCCAATTGTAATGGGGTTAATTTTTTTTCTAGTAGCAACACCAACAGGATATTTAATGAAAATTTTTAAAAAAGACCTGATTAATTTAAAAAAAAACAATGAAAAAACTTATTGGATTGAAAAAAAAGAAATAAAAACTAGTATGAAAAATCAATTTTAAAAATGGAATTTATAAAAGAATTT
>MDSW01081323.1_pt1 | contig 26493 bp, 21 predicted proteins | sample 811171 | NCBI WGS metagenome assembly MDSW01 (sample SAMN05326641, study PRJNA326480) | marine metagenome | isolation source: seawater | place: Atlantic Ocean: North West | collected 2012 | reverse complement strand
GGGTGGGCGGAGAGATGCGACGGGCAAAGTCCTTAAGGATCGGCGTTCACCACGCCAACGCGGTCGTATGGGGACCAGTGTCCTTATGTACCTTTCGCCGAATCCATCCGCCCGCGTTTCCCGCCCCCGGCGCGGTGGTTCTCCGCGGGCGTCTTCATCGGCCAGTACGGGTTCGGCGTCCGCGTCGTCACCTCCTCCACCGTGGGCAACGACGCGTGCGTGCGCGTGTAGTGCTTCGTCTCCCCGCGCCAGTACTCCAGCGGTTTGCACCGCTGCCGCGTCGACCGGCGAATCGGTCGCCCGTCGATATGCTCCAAGTCGTGCCGCGACCCGGCGGCGACGAGCGACTTCCGTCGCGAAAACTCCTTCCGCTCGCGCTTGTGCGGCGTCCCGGCCGGCTTCCGCGGGCCGATGAACTTCCGCTTCCGCCCGAAGAAGCCCTTGCCGTCGACCGTCATCGGATCGTTGTACCCGTCCACGAGCGTCCCGCTCGCGTGATGATGGTAGTTAAACGCCGCGGGCGTCCGCTCGCCCCAATCGTCGCCGTCGTACCCGCCGCCGTCGCCGCCAAAGTCGCCGTCGTCCATCTCATCTCCTCCAAACCCGCCAGGAGGGCCGACATCGTTAAGCGGCGGTTCCGGTTCCGTGCCGAACGACACGCCGCGCCTTCGCGCTTCCGCGAACGCGCCGCCTTGCTCGACGCTGCCGCTTTGTGTCGCGTTCGCGTTCCCCCCCGTGAGTCCGAACGCGCCGTCGAACGACGCGCCGGAGCCGCCCGAGCCCGCGGCGACGCCGCTCGCGGAGCCGTCCAAGGAGCCCCTTAACGTCACCGCGGAAGGCGGCGGCGCCGGGTCCGCGTAGATCTCGCCCTCTTTTCGCATGCTCGTGGGCACCGTCTTGAGGACGAGGGAGAAGGTCCGCGCGGCGACGCGTCGACCGGTGCCCGGGCGCGTGCGCATCATTCCGCGGCGGTGGGTCACGCGCGGGGGTTTTGAGCGTTCCTTCTTCGCGGTGGGGGTGCCGATGTCCATCGCGTCGCCGAACGTCACCGCGCCCGTGGCCATGGACGACTTGAAGGAGACGCGGCGCGTCGTGCCTCCGGGGGAGGACGCGACGGCGTCGCTCGTTGGCAATTTCGGCGTCTTGAACGCGGACTTGAACGCGCCGCCGCCGTTCGCGGGAACGTTCGGGTTGCGCATCGCGAGAGGTTTCCTGCGCGTCGAGGGAGAGTTTTGAAGGATGTTCAGCGCGATGCGAGCGCGAACGCCGCGCGTGAGGCGCGGTGTGAACGGCGGCGACGCGTCCGCGACGCGCGTCACGAAGCGTTTTCCGAGAAATGCACGGGTCGCGAGACGCGCGAAATCGGCGTCGCGAGATTTCGTCCGCGGGGCGCGAGTCGCGCGCGCGCACCGTAAGACGATCTCGAACCGCCGCGGCTGGACTTCGCGCGCGTCCTCGCGCACGTTTGCCTCGACGGCCTCTCGGCGCGTCATGGCGAGCGGTTCAACCTCCATCGCGTCGCGTGGCGCGCGAGAAGTGAATGCGAGCGCGCGACAGCTGTCGGGGGTACGTAAGAAAATGAACGGTCGGTCGGTCGCTGCGCTGAATTTTTTTTGAAACTATCAAACGTTTTTCACCCACCCGTTGGTTTCAACTTTGATCGCGATCCCTTTCAACCTCATAGCGAAGGGATTTCCGCCGAAAATCCCTTCGCAAATCCCTTCGCGCTCCGCACCAAACAGTTCAAAGGAAATGTCTTGACTGACCGCGTGTAGGCTGTTGGATACTTGGACGTAAACTGACCATTATTTCGTCGTCGGAATCGCGCTGTCCCAGCATTTTTCTCAATTTCTTTACAGCTAACAAGTGCGCGCGTCGTATGTACCCACTCTCGCGCGATGCTAAGCTCTACGATCACCGCCGCGCCGCTTTCGGCGGCCGCCCGTCGTCCGCTTCGTCGAACGTCGGCGCCCGGCGCGTCTGCCCGACCGCGGCGGGCGGCGCCGCGCGCGCAGCCTCCGCAGCCTCCGCGACGGACGCCACGCCCCCCGCCCCCGCATCCGCCGCCGCCGCCGCCGCGACTCTCTGGTTGATGAACGCCAAGTCCTGCGCCGGCGACGCGTACGCGTGCGTGCTCTCGCCGACGAACGCGAACAGCGACTTGGACCCGGGGGTCATCGCCCCGAGCGGGAGCGGGGTCCCCGGGGCGCCCACGTACGGCACCCCGCCGGGCGACGGCGACGGACCGACCGAGCCGCCCGCGTGGAGGTCGGCTCTGGCCGCGGCGCCGCCGCGCATCGGCGACACGTACACGTTCCGGTTGATCACGCCCGCGGGGCCCGTCCCGACCGCGGTGAGCTGCTTCCGCGGGGACTGGAGCCCGACGGGGAGTTGCGCGGATGACGCGGGCGGGGATGTCGCGGCGTCCGCGCCGGCGGTCTCCTGCGTCTCGTGGCACGACACCCGGGCCTGCGGTTTCAGCGACAGCAAAAATTGCTTCACCGCCGGGACGAACACCTTGTTGTAAAACGCGATGATGTCCCCCTGCGTGATCACCTCCAGCTCCGGGTCCGACTGCGACATCACGACGGTCCAGAACACCTCCTCGCGGCACTGCGGCTGCTTCTGGTAGTGGTAGATGATGTCGCGGAACGGCACCGTCTTTCCCTTGAGCGCGCCGTCTTTGTTCACCTTGCACGTTCCGTACACGGCGCACAGGATAATCTGGTCGAGGTGCCTGTTGTACAGCAGAGAGGTGTTGTCGTACAGCGCGTGCTCCACGAGCGAGTACGCCTGCTGCGTGAGCGACGACGGCAACGACAGGCGGTCGCACAAGTCCGCGAGCCTGCGCGCGCTGAGGCGCATCACCTTCGCGAAGAAGATCCGCAGGGAGTTTCGCGCGGTGACGTCGCCGGCGGCGCCCGGGGGTTTTTCTCGCGTGAACTTCGTCGGCAGGGGCTTGTCGCGATCGAGCGCGCCCGGTCCCGAAATGGTGACCACGGTCGTCGCGCCCGACGCGTCCCTCGGTTTGATCGACCGCAGAGACGGGCGCGCCGGGGTCGTCGCCCCGCGCAGCGGCGTCGAGAACGCGTTGATCGCGTCCGGGTTCGAGAGTCGCGGCGGCGACGCGCGCGCGTCGTCGTCGGCGGCGGCGGCGGCGCCGCCGCCGCCGTCGTCGTCCTCGGCTTCCTCCGCCACCGCGGCGACGGAGAAGCTCTCGCTCCGCTCTCTCTTCACCCCGCCGCTGGCGGGGGATTTCGACGCCATAGAGCCGCGTTCCGTCGCGCCGGATTGCTTGCTCACGGCGGCGAGCGCGGCAGCCGCGGGGCGCGGCGCCGGCGCGCCCGTCTCCGCGGCGATCATAAACGACAGCAGCGTGCTCCCTCTTCGCCACGCCATGTGCTCCATGATCTTCTCCTCGATCGCGTTGAAGTGCTTCTTGATCTCGCGCGGCATCGTCGCGTCCGCCCTGACGAACGGCTCGATCACGTTCGAGACGTCGAACGCGTCGAGCCCGAGCAGCGTCGGTATCGCGGGGAATTTCAACGTCGCCGTCTTGTAGGACGCGACGACAACCTCCGCGGCGCACGAGAGGACGCTTCGGACGAATCGACTCGACCCGAGCAGCGACTCGAACGCGAGCTTCTGCGTCGGCGTCGGGTCCGGGACGATGATGAGCCCCGCGGGCGTGTCCGGGGGGCTCTGCTCCGCCGCGAGCGCGGCGATGTCCGCGACGGAGCCGTGCGCGTCGTGTAGGTCGTCTTTGGATTTTTGGAGGCTCTTGGAGTGCGCTCCTCGCGAAGAAGGCGCGCCGCCGGCGGCCACCGTGGCCGCCGCGGTCGTCGCCGCCTTCTTCGCCTCGTCCACCGCGCGTCTCTTCCCACCTGTCACGTGCGCGTTCCGCTTGTGCTCGTTCTCGAGTATGCGCACCATGAAGTACGCGAACACTTTCACGGCTTCCTCTTGCCGTCGCTTCACGAGGCTGTCCAGCGACGCGTTGGTCGCCGCCGTCGCGTCCCCGGGCGACGCCGTAACAACCGCCCGCGCCGCGGCGACGCCGTTGACGGCGACGAGAAAGGCATCCTCCCGCAGCGCCGCGGACGTCTTCCCCGCGAGCACCGTCACGCTCGCCATGAGCTTCTTCGCGACGTCGACGGAGACGAATCGAGACAGGCGCACGACCGGGTCGTGCGCGTCCGCGCCCGACGCGTTTAACCGCTTCCGCGGCGACACGACGCCGTGCAGCCACGACGCCGACGCCATCGCCTCGGAGATGGGCGTGAACGGCACCGCGCCGGGCCCGGAGATCCTGCCGCCGGGGACGCCGCCGATCCCGCCGAGACCGCTCGCGCCGCCGCCGGGGATCGAACCGCCGCCGCCGCCGCCGCCGCCCGCGCCGCCGCGGAACGGCGTCGCGCCGACGCCGGCGCCCAACCGCATCGGCGACGGTCCGAGCAGCGAGCTCACGGCGCCGGCGCCGCGCCACGGCGTCGCGGCGACGACGCCGCCGGGCCCGGGGGTCGCGGCGACGCCGCCGCTGCCGCCCGTCTTCGGCGCTTTGCTCGTGTCGCCGAGCACCTTCGTCGCCGCGCTCTCCTCGTCCGCGTCGTTCGCGAGGTACAGCTGTTCGTCGAGGCTCAGGTGGCCGAGTTCCGTCGCCGCGCGTTCGTACGTCGCCTTGGCCGCCGCCGCCGCCGTCTTCAGCGCTTGAACCGCCGCGTCGTCGCCCTTTGCGTGTGTGTCGGGGATCAGACCGAGGAACCGGCTCGGGCCGCTCGCGGACATCGTCGCCGGCGGCGAGGGTTTCAGTAGTTTCACGGTCGCGGCGGCGGCGGCGGTCGCGGCGGTCGCGGCGCCTCGCGCCGGGCTGCGTTTCATCCCGGGCGCTCTCCCCGGGCTCGCCGCCGAATTCGCCGCCGAGAGCCTCGCGAAGTCAGCCGCGAACGCTTCGCCCTGGACGACGTCCCGCTCGAAGTCCTTCAGCATGTCCCGCAGCTGATCGATCTTCGTCTTGGACGACACCGACAACGACGCGAGCGCGTCGAGCTTCCCGTCGGCGTCTTTTTCAGACATGGACACCATGTTCACGAGCGACGTTCGCAACAGCCGCGGCGGCGCGTTGACGAGAACGAACGCCTGGACGACGACGAGGAGGTGGTACAGGCTGTACAGGTCCGGGAACTTCGGCAGCATCGCGTGCTTCGCGGCGAGGAACAGACTCCACCCGAGCCTCGCGAGGTCGGCGCCGCCGGGGGGCGCGCGGTCAAAGTGCAGGTCGAGGAAGAGCTTGTACTTTTGCGCGACGACGCGCGTAAACGCGAACGAGGTGCGTAGTTCGCTCACGGACAGATCCGCCTCGAGCTGATTCAGTCCCTCGCCGGCGGGGTTCGACGCGCCGTCGACTCCGCGCGCGTTCTTCGCGTTCGGGGATCCCATCGGGGATCCCATCGGGGACGACGACTTCGCGGATCTCGGCGACTTGGACGCCGACGCGGACGTCCCTTTCGCGCCGGCGGACGACGACCGCTTCACGCGCGCGTGCAGCGCCGTCGCGTTCGCCATCATGAACTTCCTCAGCGCCCTGAAGAAGTCCACGCAGTTCACGTCGAACGTCGTGAGCACGCGCGTCAGCGATCGCTTCGAGGCGTCTTCTTCGATCGACGACGGCGACGACGGCGGCGGCTTCTTCGCGCCGCGCGTCGACGCATTCTTTTTCGCGGAGCCTCCGTCCGCTTCGTCCGCGGCTCGGCGCACGCCCGCGGCGACGAACGCCGCGCACGCGTGCCATTCGTTCGGTCTCTGTGAAGCGAAGGAGACGCCGGGGAGGGTGGTCGAGTCAGCGTCGACCGACGCGAGCGGGGACGCGCGATCTGGGCTGGAGGCGCTTTTGGCGGCAAAAAAAGGATAGAAAAAACAACGCGAAAAGATGGGGGATGCGCGCGGGCGGGGACGCACGAACGACGCGTCGATCGCGACGACGTTCTTCTCCACGAGCGTGGGCGCGCATTCCATCAGGATATCCACCGCGTCCTCCACCGCGTCGGCGTCGAACCCGAGCGCGGACGCGCACGCGGTCGCGAACGCGTCGACGTCGAACGTCTCGCGGTGCCCGACCGATGCCGCGCGCTCGGCGTCCGCGGGCGCGCGCATCGCGCGCGATCCCGGCTCCGTCGCGGGCGCGTTCCTCGACGTCGTCGCCGCGCGAGCGCTCATCGACGCGATGCGGTTCTCACGGTGCGTTCAGACGCGGTTTTCGCCGTTTTAAGACGTCGACGACGCCCCCGACGCGCGTCTCCGACGCGTCTCGGGACCTCCGGGAGACGCGCGAGCGCGAAAAGAGCGCGAAAAAAAAACACCGACGATGGCGTGAATTCCGCGGAGTCGTATCGTTCGCGACGCGATCGATTCGAGCGGCGAAACGCGCGTCGAACGTCCGGAGTCGTCGAGTGCCGCGCGTCCGGTGCGCGAAAGCTCAACGCGCGATCGCGAGCCGCGGGACGCGGGACGCTGTGCGCGCGATGGGCCGCGCGGCGCGTGATATTTCGGGGTTTTCCATTTCGCCGACGAGGGCGTGACGACGCACTTTTTTCTTGTTAGCCTCGCGTGGTCGGCCGGTGAAACGGCTCCCCGGTAGGGTCAAGAATTTCGCGTTAGTTTCGACGAGCGTTTTTCCTCGATGAAATCGATCGCTCGCCGTTGAAGATGCTCTTTTTTATGCCCACCGCGATGCGATTTTCGCTGCACCTGATGACTGGACTGTGACTGGACTGGATCAGGGATATTTTCGAGTCACGAACCGAGGGAATTTCGGGCGCAAACCGTTAAATTAACTCGTCCGCCGCGCCGCCACGCGCCACTCTCTCGAGCGCAACCTCTGCGTCGCACCAAGAGAAAGGTAAAAAGGTGCGAAACGAACGCGAACGCGACTTCCCGCTTTGCGCGTCGAGGCGCGGCGCGCGCGCGGCGCGCGCCGCTTTGCGCGCCGCGCGCGAAGTTTTCCCGCGCGACAATTCAGAATTCGAATTCTCCTCAATTCCCACGCGATAATTCCCTGACGTCCTCCGCGCGTCCCCCCCACCCCCGACCCCGCAGACCGGCCAAAATGGGCATCTTCAGCAGCAGCAAGAAGAAGAACAAGAAGAAGCTCGCGAACGCGCAGGCGGACGCCACGGGCGCGTCCTTCGCGTACCACCGCAACACGACGGCGCTGGTCATCAAGTACAACCTTCAGTACTTCCCAATGTCCATCCTCCGCCGCTCCCCGATGAACCTCCTGGACCTTCCGTACCTGCTCATCAAGTGGGTGCTGTTCTTCATCCTGAGCATCCTCGAGATTCCGTATAACATCGTCATGAGGATTATCTCGCCGGTGTTGCGCCCGATCAACCGCTTCGTGATCGCGCCGCTCATGGCGGTGTACTTTTGGGTGGTCTTCTTCCCGATAAGCTTCCTGATCCGCGTGACGCAGATTCCGAGGATCATCGGTCTGCTGCTCGGCAACGTCGTCGGCCGCACGTTGTGGAGGATCATCACGTTCCCGTTCCTGTACCCGCCGATCAACTGGACTATCGACCTCCTCCGGCTTCTCAACCCGATGCGGTACCTCCCGGTGCCCCCGCCGGGGTACTTCAACCGCGGGACGACGAGCGGCAAGAAGGTCATCAAGAAGACGCCGAGCAAGAAGCGCTGAGCGGCGGTCGTCGGAGGTGGTTGAAGATTAACGCTGCTTGAGGGGAGATGCGTTAGTACCCCTTGTTACATAATACGCGGAGGGAGGAGGAAAACGGAGGACGCGCGCGCGTCGCCGCCGAAGAAGGCTGGCGAATCAGCCGCGACGAACATGTCTATAAGATATTTAATACCCCTCTTGATTAAAAACTGAAAGAGTATCCAAAAGTTCCACCGTCGACTCGTCCTCGTCGAGCGCACCCCGTCGCCCCGACCTCGTCGTCTACGCTACCTCTGCTACCACCGCACCGTTCGCGCGCCGCGCGTCCAGACGATCAGTCGCTCTCCCACGCGTCGTCTTCCCTCGCGCGTTTCTTATCCTTCTCAGGGCCGTTCTATACGAGCGAATGTCGGGGTGGAGTTGAAAGGCGTCAGTTGGAGTTGAAAGGCGTCGAGGGCGGGGATTGAAAGCGAGGGGTGGAAGGAGAGACACGCCGGGCAAAGTCCTTAAGGACCGGCGTTCACCACGCCGACGCGGTCGTATGGGGACCAGTGTATAGAACGCGCCTCAGACGCGTCTTCGGCTTGGTCCCCCCCGGGCTCGAGCGCGCTCGGCCATACCAACGCGGCTCGCAGCGCCGCGTTGGAGATCTCCACCGCAGACTTCCTGACGATCGCGCACGCGACGTCCGCGTTCTCGCCCGTCGCCTCGATGCCCGAACAGTCCTTCTTGCATAACGCCTCGACGTCGACCGTTTCGTCGCCGCGGCCGACGAGGGAGAAGATTTCCCCGACGAGTCGAATAATCGCCGCGGACGCGCGCCGTTCCAACCTCTTCTCCGCGTCCTTCTCCCTCCCCGGCCGCGGGTCCTCCATCTCGTACCGCGAGCGCGCGGCGGATATCATCGCGTCCGGGAGCGCGAACGCGTCGCCGTCCACCGCGCGGTGAAGAAACGCGCGCGTCGGCAGGTCGCGCTCTCGGAGCGCCGCCTCGGGGTCGTTCCACACGAGCGATGATATCGGGGTGGAGTTCAAAGGCGTCAGATGGAGTTGAAAGGCGTCGAGGTGTGTCGGGATTGAAAGCGAGAGGTCAGCGGAGAGATGCGCCGGGAAGTGAAGTCCTTAAGGATCGGCGTTCACCACGCCAACGCGGTCGTACGGGGACCAGTGTGAGATAGAACGCGCCTCCGCCTCCGCCTCCGACGCCGCGACGTCGCCGCGCCAATGCACGTCGCCCTTCCACAGCCACAACTTTCGGAGATCCACCGCGAGGACGTCGCACGGGTTGTTCGGGATCACGAACCCGTGGCACCGCAACAGCTCTTCGTTCCCTTTCGCGCCGTAGTTGATGAAGACCTCGTCGCCCGCTTTCGTCGCGACGCCCGCGCGAAGCTCGTAAAACGCGTCGCCGGCGTCGTCTTCGACAATCTCGAGGGTCGCCGTGCTCCCGGCGCGGTGGTTGCACATATCCACCAGCGGCACGAGCGCGTCGACGTCGCCGCCTCCCGTGAAGCCTTTCCTAGGGAACCGCAGCGTCATCGCGCGCGACCAGAACACCGCGTGCGCCCACTTGAGGTCGTCGACGGAGAAGACGAAGAACGCGTCGTCGGCGTCGCCGAACGCCTTGGATCGCGACCTCGCGATCGCGTCCGCGACGGCGTGGATGCGCGCCAGCGTCGCTCGCGTGCGGGATAAGAGGTCGCCGCGGAGGCGGCGTTCGATGTCCTCGTCCGACCACCCGATCGGGAGCGCGTTCACGAGCTCGGCGCCGGGGAGGGAGAGGACGTAGCGCGCGCGGGAAATTTGGACGAGATTCTCATCGGACGCGGGCGCCTTGTCGACGTCTGAGCGCGCGCGTTCGTTCAAGAGATGGAGCTGCAGACGCTCGCGAGCGTCGAGCGGCTCGCCGTCCACCCTCAGGGCGTCGATCGCGTCGTCGAACTCGTCGCCGTCGCGCGCGTACCACGCGTGAGCGACTGGGCATCGCACGAGGACGCCGCCGCCCTCGACGTCGCGCGCGGCGAACACGCCGACGCCCGCGTCGCGCGTCGCCTTGAGACAGACCGCGTGCGCGCACCCGGCCTTCTCCAAGCTCTTCACGAGCGCGTCGCCGCGCGCGAGGCGTTCGTCCGCGTCCATCTCGAGCGCGACGGCGACGCGCGGAGTGACGACGACGCGACGAGATCGAGACGCGACGTTTCAATGAGGTGCGTTCTTACAAAAGTTTTTCACCCATATATCGGTTTCAACACTTGATCGCGTCTCCTTTCAACTGACCGATGAACATTTTTTGTATGGAATGGCCCTGAAGCTTTCAACGTGAGCGTACTGTACTCGTAAAAATAATCGGTGCTGTCAACGTAGGGCCCTAGGTAGGCGTTCGCGCGTCGTCCGTCACGCCGCGGAAGGCGCGTCCTCCTTCTTCCCCCCGCCCCCCAACCGCCTGCGGATCCCCCGAACCATCCCCACCAGCGCGCCCGTGACCGCGGCCCACGCCATGAGCCCCATCATGAACGCCGCGCTGAGCGCGCCCCTCGGCGCGGAGAGCTTGGACCGAATCATGAGCCTCGCGATCTCGCGCCGACGCTTATCGAGGTTCACCCTGCAGTTGAACGCGTCCGGCGACCCCTCCGCGAACACCTCGCACTCCTCGTACCCGTTCGCCGCCGGATTCGCGCGATCGAACAAGAACCGCCACAGGCTCTTGCTGAACGCGACGAACGTCTCGAAGACGCTACGAGGGCTCGCGGCGGCGACGGCGTCGGCGAAGCTCTCCCTGGCGCCCTTGACGATGGTGCTTCGCAGCGCCTCCGGCGGCACGAGGCTCTCCGGCGACGCCTGGACGATGATCCGCCGCAGCGCGCTCCCGGAAGAAGAGCTCACGAGCTCGGTGACGAGCCTGGAGACGCTCTCGCGCGTGTGCTCGTCGAACCCGCCGCGCGTCGGCGCGCCGTTAGCTGTCTTCTCCGCAGCCTTGGCCGCGCGTCGCTCCATCTCGTCGACGGCTCTCGCGGCTTCCTCCTCGATCCCGGTTGTCCCGGTCCCGGTCGCGGTCGCGGTCGCGCTGTTGCCGCTACTGCTCGCGGCGGCGACGTCGTTCGCGTCCCCGCCCGCGGTCTCCGTGAGCGCGATGAGCTTCTTCCAGTCGATGCCGCGGCCGTCCGCGGCGATGAGCGTCTTTCGGAGTTGCTCGCGGCCGCGTTTGGTTTTGGGCGCGAGCGCGCGGAATAACGCCGTCGGCGCCGCGAGCTCGTACATGTTCGCGCCGGTCCGCACCGCGCAGAAGTCCAGCGTCGTGAGCGATCGGATGATGAACACCATGTACGGCGGGAGCTGGAAACGCCACGCGGTCGACAATTTCGTGAGATCCATCACGAGCTCGGTGAAGTTGGTGAAGTCCTTCTCCGGGTCGTCGCCGTCCATGCACTTGGCGAACGCCTCGCGAAACGTCTCATCGTCGCGGTCTTCCCACCCGCCCTCGCCGCCGGTGTAGTCCCCCTCCGCGCCGGTCGCGCTGACCCACGTCTGCGGCGTGTCCGGGAGCATCTCGATGATCCGGAGGTTATCGATGAGGTCGCCCCAGTCCCGGTTCAAAATGTTCAGGATGCACCCCGCCATCGCCTCTTGTTGCGCGTTGTTCACTCTGCACACCAACCCAAAGTCGAGCAGCGCGAGCTTCCCTTCCGGGGTGTACAGCATATTACCCTCGTGCGGGTCCGCGTGCACGAGCCCGGTGCGGAACAGCTGCGCGCTCGAGCACTCGACGCCCATCTGCACCATGCGGAACTGCTCGTCGTCCGACAGTTCCTTCATCGGCTTTCCGACGATCCACTCTTGCGTCAGCACGCGTCGTCCGGTCAACTTCGCGTAGTGCCTCGGCACGAACAGAAAGTCCATGAACCGCAAGCTCCGTCGGAAGTCCGCCGCGTTCCTCGCCTCCACGGTGTAGTCCAGCTCCTGGAAGATCCCCGCCCCGACGCGGTCGACGATGTTCGCCAATCCCGTGCTGCCGTTGAAGCCGCTCTCCTCGACCCAGATCAACGCGAGCCGCGCGATGTGCAGATCCAGCGCGATCTGTCGCAAAACCCCCGGCCGCTGCACCTTCACCGCGACGTCGATCGCGGCGCCGTCAGTGTCAGTTGCCCTCTTTTCCCACCCGTCCGCGTCCTCGTCCCACAGCGTGCCCTTGTACACCTGTCCGATGGACGCCGCCGCCACGGGCTCCGCGGATAACGTCTTGTACAGCGTCCTCGCCGCGGGGTTCCCCGCCCACGTCTTATCCCCCGGCGCGATCGGGCCGTCCCAGTTAAACTCCTTGCGGATGTTTCGGTACGCGTCATCGCTGCTGAACGCTTTCATCTGGTCCTGCAGTGGTTTCAGCGCGTCCGCGGCTTCGTCGCCGATGATGTCCGGCCGCGTGGAGAGCGTCTGAGGGTGATTGTCCATACGAGCGAACGTCGGGGTGGAGTTGAGAGGCGTCAGAAGCGGAGTTGAAAGGCGTCGAGGTGTGTCGGGATTGAAACCGAGGGGCGGGCGGAGAGATGCGCCGGGAAGTGAAGTCCTTAAGGAACGGCGTTCACGACGCCGACGCCGTCGTACGGGGACCGGCGTGAATCAGAACGCGCCTGCGCCATCTTCACGAACACCGGGCCCAACCCCGCGATCCCGTCCCGCAGCGTGCTCGCGCGGGTTCGAGACCCGTCGGGGACGTTGGTCTTCTCCTCCCACGTCCACACCGCGTACAGGCGCGCGGCGACGGCGGTGACCTCGGCGAGCCGCGTCGCCACCTCCGTCGGCGAGGACGAGAAGTACCCCCCGATGAGCAGGAGCTTCTGCGCGGTGTCCAGCGACGGGTCAAAGTCCAGGACGATGTCGTCCAGCGTCGCGTACGCCTCGCTGCGCTTCTTCATCGCCGCCGCGGTCGCGTCGTCCACGCGGAGCTTATCCACGAACGCGACGTTGTTGGTTTTCCGCGTCATCGTCTCACGCGCCTCCGCGGCGATGGCGTCGACGCCGTCGGTCGCGGTCGCGTCGAGCGGGACGGCGCCGGGAGGGGGGACGCAGTTCTCGTCCCCGTCCGCGCACTCCGTCTCCGCTCTCGTCTCCGTGCCGATCGCGCGCGTTCGCGTCTCGCGTCGCGGAGACGCGCGCGCGGTCGGGAACCCGCGCGACGTCGACGCGAGCGGCGGCGACGACGTCGTCCGCGAGCGCGAATCAGCGAAGAGCCGGACGCCGCCGGCGAGCGCGCCGCGGGCGCCGCCGCCGAGGCGCGCCGCGGGGTTGGACGCGACGCGCCACGCGGTCGCGGCGCGCGATCGCGCGCGGCGGCCGACGCGCGGCCGCGTCGCGACCCCGGGCGGTCGAAGCGGCGGGACGCCGGGGACGACGGTCGTCATCCCGCGTCACGCGTCGTCGGTCGCCGCGGAGCGCTCCTCTCCGGTTTTCCGTTCGCGTTCCCGCTCCCTACTCGCCGCGCCGCGACGCGCGTCCGTCGCTCGCTGTCCGGAGCCCCCGCGACGCCGCGCGCGTCCGCCGCGCGCGTTCGCGTCGATCCGCGCGGCGTCGAGTGCCGTCGCGTGATCCCCGTGGCGACGTCTCTCGCGTCGTCGTCAGTGCCGCGCGCGACGTCGACGCTTCCGCCGATGAAGAAAGACGCCTGCCGCCTCTGATTAAGTTGATGAGGATAGCGCTTTCCCCCATCTGCGGGGCCCACGTCAGGGACGCGAGTGGTCGTCGCGTGCTCGCGTTTTCGCGGGCGCTTTTTGTATGCGTTTCAGTCACGATTGGAGGCTCGAAAAAGTACCGCGCGAGAATGGCGAAACTGACCCTCTCGGCGAATCGTCGGAAGCTGAACAGCAGCTCGCTCGAAAGCGAAAGCTCGAAACGCTCGGCGTCGCACGCATTTGGTCCTCGCGCCCGCGCGCGCGCGCGCCCTCCCTCGCTCGCGACGTCGCCGCGCATGCCATCGAGCGCGCGTCGCATCGAGTGACGGAGGGAGTCGCGCGACGCGTCCGCGGCGAGCGCGCGACTCTCGCGGAAGCCTCTCGCGGACGCGCGCGCTCGCCGGCGCGGTCGTTCCATCGCGCGGGCCGCGGGGGGGGGCGAGCGAGCTCGCGGGGGCGGACGCGTAGTCGACAGCAGATCCGACCGAGATGGTCGCTCCTCCGCCGCGGCGAGGAGACGCGTCGACCCTCGCGCGGCCCGCGGGCGGCGGCGACGACGTCGCCGTCGTCGCCGACGACGACGCGAAAGCGTCTCCCGGCCGCGCGAGGGCGCCGCTCCCGTCGCTCTCGCTGACGGCGTCCCCGGAGAGCTCGTTCGGGACGATCACGGGGTGGCAGCGCATCGCGGACGACGTGCGCGCGGAGGAAGAAGCCGCGGCCGCGGGCGCGGGCGGCGTCTTACCGCCGATCCCCGCGCGCGAAATCGCGCCCGCGTCCGCGTCCGCCGCCGCCGCCGCCGTCGCCGAGGTTCCGGACGACGACGTGGACGTATCGGACGCGGAGATCGCCTTTAACGATCGGTACGAATTTCTCCGCGAGATCGGCGCGGGGAGCTTCGGCAGGGTGTTCCTCGCGCGGCGACGAAACGACGGGAAGCTGTTCGCCGTGAAGGTGGTGGACATCAGCGCCATGGACGGCAAGTCCAGGGCGGAGACGAAGAACGAGGTGGACGTCCTGAAGATGTTGAGTCACCCGAACGTCGTGAGGTACCACGAGGCGGCGCTCGCGCGCGGCGGCGGCGGATCTGGCGGCTCCGGGGGAAGGGGAGGTTATGGGAAACCTCGCGAGCTGCGGATCGTCATGGAGTACGTCTCCAGGGGCGACCTCGGGGAGCGCGTCAAGGAGATCGCGAAGATGCGGGGTAACAATGGAAGAAACGTCCCCGGGAGCGGCGTTACATGCGGCGGCGGCGGGTCGCTCACCGAGGACGAGGTGATGTCGTACTTCACGCAAATCGCGCTCGCGCTGCGGCACCTGCATCGCAAGGGGATTCTCCACAGAGACCTGAAGCTCGCGAACGTGTTCGTGAACGAGGGCGAGGACGGCCAGGACGTGGTCAAGCTCGGAGATTTCGGCATCTCCAAGGTGCTCGCGTCGCAGACGGGGTTCTGCAACACCGTGGTCGGCACGCCGTACTACCTGTCGCCGGAGATGTGCATGGGCCGACGATACGACGCGAAGTCAGGTGCGTTCTACGATGCAAACGTTTTTCACCCATCGCCCGGTTGGTTTCTACATTATTTGATCGCGTGGGTCCCTTTCAACTGACCGATGAACATATTTTGCATGGAACGGCCCGCATCAGACGTGTGGGCGCTCGGGTGCGTCCTGTACGAGCTCTGCAACGACGGCGCGCACGCGTTCGAGGGCAAGTCGCTGCCCGCGCTCGTGATGAACATCCTCAAAGGGCGCTTCACCCCGCTGAGCCGCGCGAGGTTCGGTCGAGACGTCCGAGAGCTTCAGACGTCGTTGCTCGCGCTCGAGCCGGGGCGACGGCCGAGCGTGGACGACGCGTTGCGGTCGCCCGCGGCGCGCGCGTGTCTGACAAGACTGGCGACGAGGGGGGCGAGCGCGACTCGCGCTCGCGGCGACGACGGCGGAGTCGTCGCGGACGCGGAGCCTGGATGTTCTCCCGGGTCGTCGTTGAGGGAGGAGGCGCGGCGGGTGCTGGAAGAGCTCGGGACCCCCGCGACGGCGCCGGAGGCGCGTCCGAGCGTCCGGGCCGAGCCGCCGCCGGCGGCAGCGGCGCGTCCGCGGTGGGACGACGGGCGGCGGCGGCGAGCCCCGCGCGGGGCGAAGGACGTCGACTCCCCCGCGGCGCCGCTCGCGGTCGCCGCGCGCCGCCGCGCGGCGCTCGCGCTGCGCGCGAAGCGTGAGTCCGACCTCCGCGCGGCGATGGAAGCGCAGGCGCGTCCCGTACGCTGGTCCCCGCGCGACCGCGTCCGCACGGCGAACGCCGTTCCTCGAGGACTTTCTCGCCCGGCGTGTCTCTCCGCGCACCCCTTCCTTGCAACGCCCGCCCGCGACGCCTTTCAACTCCGCTTCTGACGTCTTTCAACTCCACCCTCGACCCTCAGGCGGAGAAGCGGCGGCGCGCGTCGGAGGCGAAGGAGACGCGCAAGGCGGAGCGGGCCGAGAGAGAACACGAGAAGGCGCGCGCGCGGAGGGAGCATCAGCGAAGGGTCGAGCGCGCGAAGCCGAGATTCGATCGGAACGCGATCAATCCCGCGTTCGCGGCGGACGCGAACGGCGCGGACGCGGTCGTGTTGCTGCCGCCGATGCGGAAGCGGCAGCCGACGGACGCGCCGGTGGCGGCGAATCCGGCGGCGGCGCGAGGGCTGAACGCGACGCGCCGCCGCGCCGCCGCCGCCGCCGACGACGACGGGGAGACGTCGGTCGACCGACGCGAGCGCGACGACGGCAGGATCGAGATGAGGTCCGCGTCCGTCGCGCCTCCGACCGCGAGAAGTTTGAACGACGACGACGACGACGACGACGACGACGAAGAGCTCGAGCTCAGGGCGTTGGAGGAGGAAGCGGAGAACGCGCGCGCGCTCGTGGAACAGCTCGGGATGGACGACGACGACGACGACGACGACGACGACGACGACGACAGAGCCGCCGCCGCCGCCGCGCCGCCGCCCGCGCGCGCGGTCCTCCCGCCCCCCGCGGCGTTCGTCATCTCCTTCGAGCACGAGAAGCGCCGCGCGCCGACGACCGCCGCGCGCCGACGACGACCGCGCGCCGACGGCGGGTCCGGGTCTCCGCGGGACGGCGACACCGCGTCCGTCGCGGCGCTCAGGTGCGTTCTACGCGAACATGTTTCACCCACCGCTCGGTTTCTACTGTACATTTGATCGATCGCGTCCCCTTTCGACTGACCGATGAACGTGTTTCGCATGGAATCGCCCTCAGACGCGAGTGCGTCGCCGCGTTGGGACTGCAAGGGTTCCAACGCGCGTACGCGTGTCAGAGGCTTCGCGCGTCGGCGGCGGCGTCGGCGGCGGACGACGGCGGCGACGGCGGCGGCGGCGACGGCGACGGCGGGTTAGTTAAGGTAATAGGGAAAGATCACGCGCACGTGGCGCCGCTGGTCGAGATGCTCGTCCTCCTCGAAGGCGTCACCCTCGAGGACGGAGACGGCGGGTGAAAATACGAGTACGTAGCGTTGTTATTTTTTTGGAATCGACGGACGTCTACGCGTCTTCCGTCTTTTGACGCTTCGGGATGCGAAACGACCCCGGCTGCGGGCTCGCGAGGAGCCCGTCCAACGCGTCGTCGCCCTCAGTTTCAGTCGTCGCCACCGGTGCGGGTCCGTCCTCCTCCTCCTCCTTCGCGTTCTTCTTCTTCTTCTTCTTCGTTTTCTTCCCGCCTCCTCCGCCGCCTCCTCCGCCGCCGCCCCCCGCCGCCCCCGCTCCCGCCGCGGGGCTCTCCTCCTCCTTCTTCTCTCTCTTCTCTTTCTTCGCCGTCTTCGGCCGCGGCGGCGTCCGCAACTCCTCCGGCAGCCCCGCTCGCACGTGCGCGAGCTCCGCGACGAACAACGTGTTGTGCGCCCAGCCCGCGTGCGACCCGAACACCGCCACGATGGCGGCTTCAACCTCGTCCATCACCCTGAACGGCGGTGAAGCGATCGGTCAGTCGAACGTCTTGCCGGTCAAACGTTGAAAGGGAAGCGCGGGTGAAGAGTGGCGACGGGAAAAGTCCTCAAGGAACGGCGTGCACCACGCGAACGGGGTCGTATGGGAAGCAGTCTCACCGCGGCGTCAACGACTTGGACGCGAGCGCCGGCACGTAGTGCTCCACCGCGAGCTGCCACACGTGCGTGTCCACGGGGATCGCGTCGTGCTTGTCCAGGGAGAAGAGACACACGCACGCGGCGACTTTCGGGCCGACGCCGGGGAGCTCCGCGAGCGCCGCCCGCGCGTCCCGGTACGGCGTCTCAGCGGCGCGGAGTTTCATCAGGTACGCGTCGGGACCTTTCAATACGAGCGAACGTCGGGGTGGAGTTGAAAGGCGTCAGGTGGAGTTGAAAGGCGTCGAGGTGTGTCGGGATTGAAAGCAGCGAGGGGTAGTGGGCGGAGAGATGCGCCGGGCAGTCCGTCCGTCTCACCTTCCGGTTTGGCGACCAGCGCCGCGACGGCGCCGGCGATGAACTTCGCCCTGTACCCGAATCCCATCCCTCGCAGGGTCTCCTCGGACGCGGCCCGGAGCTGCGCGACCGTCGGGAACGCGTAGAAGTCGCCCAGGGGCTCGTCGTCGGGCTCGAGCGCGGCGGCGGTCTTCTCTGTCTCGGTGACGGTTGACGTTCCATCTTCTCCGCCGCCGTTCGCGTCCTCCCGGGGCGTCGTCGGCGTCGTCTTCGTCTTCGTCTTCTTTTTCGGCGTCGGCGTCGCCGCCGCCGCCTTCCGCATCCCGCGCACGCGCTCGTCCGGGGCCAACTTGGTGCCGTACGCCGCGCACAACCGCTCGACCATGCCGTGTATCCTCGAGATGTGATTGTTGCTGCTGCATATGAACGAGAACAGACACTCCGCCGGGTCCTGCCGCAGCATTCGGCACCCCGGAAGGTGCGGCGCGAGCTTCGCGAACCGCGCGTCCGCCGCCGCCCACGCCTCGGACAGCGACGCGAGCGACGTGGAGATATTGAAGTACTCCGCGATTACCGCCGCGTCCGAGGCTTCGCTCTCGTCGTCGCCGCGGCAGTGCACGCGGTACAGGACGTCGTCGACGTCTTGACGCATCGAGACGACGCGGCGGCCGATCACGCCGACGTAATCGCCGTCCGCGTTTTTCCGCCATCGGAACGACTGCCCGGTCGGGAGCGTGTTCTCCAACCGCAGCTCCTTCGCGGGCGTGCCGAGGGAGCGCCACGCGTCGTCGTCTGATTCGTCGTCGTTCGCGGACGCAGTCGCGGTCGCGCGTTTCCGCGGCGTGGACGCGGCGGCGGTCGTCGTCGTCGTCATCGCGTCGCGACGACCGCGGGGCTTCCGAGGTTGCGATCCGAGGTGCCGTGATGTCGGCGTGATGCCGCGCGGTCGGAGCTGAAACGCGCCGCTCGCGATGCTGGCTCTCGAGGAGGAGAGCGTCGCGACCGCGCGTCTCACCGCTGCCGTTGCGCCCGCGGCGGTGACTATCGCGCGGAGCATGCCATTCTCGCGCGCGCGAGGTGTGATCGCGGCGGAGCGGGGAGGCGGTCGGAGTTGGCTTTCTGTTTGCTTGGCGCGAAAACTTTTCGAGGGGTCCCGAGCCGTCGCGCCTCTTCGCCTTCCGCGATCCCCAGCCGCGCCGCCGCCGAGGTTCGACGTCGCGCGGCGGCGATATCGAGGCGTACGACGTAACGCGCCGTACACGTACTCGACGCGAGCGCGAGTCAGGAGGAGACGAGCGGGCGCGTCCGTTACGCGCGCGTACCGTATCGACGACGACGACGACGAGACGTCACTCGGCTCCTCCTCGAGCACGCCGCCGCACGCACGCACGCACGCACCACGCACGCACGCGACGCGCGCGCGCCGCCTTCCGTCCCTCTCCGCCGCATCGCTCGCAGGCGCGCGCGCGAATCGCGCGCCCCATCCCGCGCCGCGACCTCGACGCCCCGACGGCCGGGGGGACCCCCGTCGCGGTCGCGTCGCGTCGTCTCGCGTTCCGTCGTCCCTCCGCCTCGCGCTCACGACCCCCGCCCCTCCCCGCCCCTCCCTCGCCTTCGCCGCGATGTAGCCATGCCCATCACGGAGGTCAAGATGATCCACAAGGGCTCGTGGGGTCCGAAAGGGACGCTCATCGGGGTCAACGTCGAGGACGGCGAGAAGAAGTCCTCCATCAAGCGCAAGCTCGTCGGTAAGACGGGCCTGCGAGAGGAAGACATGAAGGTGCGTTCTATACACTGGTTCCCATACGACCCCGTCAGCGTGGTGAACGCCGATCCTTAAGGACTTTTGCCGTCGTCTCTCTCCGCCCACCCCTCGATTTCGATCACCGCCCTCGACGCCTTTCAACTCCACCTGACGCCTTTCAACTCCACCTCGACATTCGCTTGTATGGAACGACCCTGAAGCTCATGCTCGTGGGCATCTCGCAGTTTGGCTGCGCGGACCGCCGGACGAACATCAAACACGGGAACTGCGGCGTCGCGTTGGGGTCTGGCTTGGTGTTTCCGTCCGCGGCGAACAACATCAAGCCGCACCAGCCGCTGGCGACGAAGAACCGCATCGATAACAACGGGAACTGGTCCGAGGGGACGTGAGACGCGAGGGAGGGGGGAGCGACGCGACGGAGAGAGAAAGTCGCGTCAGTTTTTTTGTTTTGGTCTTTTCGTCGTCGTCGTCGTCGTCGTGTCGTCGTTTCAACGATCGCTAATAAATCTGTCTTCCTCTCGTCGCCGTCGCACTGCACGGTCCCCTCTTTCCTTCCAGTGTCCGCGCCACACAAACCGCGCGCTCACTCGTGGTGGTACGGATACCGAGTGTATTCCGCGTACACCGGCCGTCCGTTTTCGTCCAAGTGCAAAATCTCGAAACACTTGTCGCAGAAGAAGCACGGCGAACACGGCGCGAGCTCGTCCGCGATCGTGACGTGCTTCGCGTCGAACACGTCGCACATCTGGCATCGCCTCCGAAATGGGCGTCCGCGGAATATACGCAGCGGGTACACGTGTCGGTCCTTCGGGTCGTCCGCGTGCGCGAGCCGGATGTCGCGAATCGTCATCACGTGCTCGCAGTCGCCCTGATGCTGATAGCTGTAATGCTTCCCGCACGCGAGCGAGAGGTCGTTAAACGTCACGCCGCGCATCTCCCGCGCGGTGTACAGAGGCGTCCGCCCCGCCGCGGCTCTCTTCGCCGCCTCGCCGCCAATCTTTCTCGCCTCGACGATCGCCTCGTCCTCGCTCTTCCCCGCGTCCAGGAGTCTGTCGTACTCGGCGACGGCGGCTGAGGGCCGTTCCATACGAGCGAACGTCGGGGTGGAGTTGAAAGGCGTCAGAAGCGGAGTTGAAAGGCGCCGAGGTCGGGGATTGAAAGCGAGGGGTGGGCGCAGAGATGCGCCGGGAGAGAAAGGTCCTTAAGGAACGGCGTTCGCCACGCCGACGCGGTCGTATGGGAACCAGTGTGAGATAGAACGCGCCCGAGTGAAACGCCTCGAGGACGTGATCGCGCGCGCCGGGCACCGTCGGCGTCGGACCGCCGTTCGCTTCCTCGTCGAGCTTCTTCTGCTGCGCGATGATAGACTCGGAGTAGTCCACGGCCGCGATCGGGCCGGTCCAGCTGTGTATCGGGCGCTGCACGCGCGGGTCCGGCGGCAAATCGAAGACGCCGCCCTCGGGCTTGACGTACGGCACGCCGCCAGGGTACGCGCTTCGAGGTCCGGGCGCGCGCGGTTTGTCCTTCAACCACTCCGGGGTCTCCACGAAGTTCGGGTCCGGGAGCGGCTGCTCCTCGGGGTTCGCGCTGCCGTGGCGCCGCTCCCACGTGCTCGGGTCGCCCAAGTGCTTGTCGCGGATCTTGATGATCTCGGCTTTCGCCTTTTCAAAGAGGGCGCGTTCGCGCGCGAAATCAGGGCCGATCGGCGGCGGCGGCGGCGGCGGCACCGACGGCGGCGCCCCGAGCCCGCGCATGTCGTTGTAGAAGCACCCCTCGATGAAAAAGTACCCGTTCCGCGTCGGCGGGAGCCCGATCTCCTCCGCTTGAAGGTCCGAGCAGCACCGTATCGAGTCCTTCAGCTCCTCCAACGTGTTCGACCTGATCGACGGCGACAGGGAACGCGGGGTGAACGATGGGTCAGTCGCGCGTTGAAAGGGAAGCGCGGGGTGAAGCGTGAAGACGGGAGAGAAAGTCCTTAAGGAATGAAGTTCACAACGCGAACGCGGTCGTATGGGAACCGGTCAGCGCGGGAACGGGGCGACGCTCACCCGAGGCACATGAACTCCTCGAGAACTTGCTCCGGGTTGGCCGGGTTGTGCATCGAACAAAACACGACGACGTCCAAGTTCGGGGTGATATGCACCGGCTTCCCCTCGCGCGTCACGCCGAGCTCGTATTCCTCCTTCGTGGGGACTTTCCACCGCCGCTGGTCGTCCACGTCGATCGTGACCTCGTGGACGTCGTCCGCGGTTTTATACTTTGGCCTCGGCGGCGTCTTCCACTGGGAGGAGCCGTCCTCGGGGACGAGAGCCACAGCGCGCGAGTCGTCGCCGCGCGCAGCCTCGTCGTCGTCGTCGTCGTCGTCGTCGTCGTCGTCGTCGTCGTCGCTGAGGGTACCCAGCGCGGCGGCGCGCGCCTTCGCCTCCCGTTCCTTCGCGCGCTTCGCCGCCGCCTTCTTCGCCGCCTTGGCCGCTTTCTCTGCCGCCGCCGCGCGCTCCTTCTCTTCTCGCTTCTCGCGCTCGAGGTTCTTCTCGTGCAACGCCGCGCGGTCCAGAGCCTCCGCGATGTCGTGCGGGAGCACGAGCGGGAGCGGGATCTTCTGCGTCTTTTGTTTCCGGTACCTGGACGGGATGGGGATTCTCAGGTCCTCTTCGTCGTCCGCGTCCTCGCCGCGCGCGTCCTTCTCCTTATTCGGCGCGTTCGCGAGCGCGAGGATGCGGCTGTCGGCGCCGCCGCCGGCGCCGGCGCCGCCGCGCGCGTCCACCGTCTTCCTCGGCCGCCCCCGAGTCCCCCTATTCCGATTCCGCGCGGTCGCGATCTCGTCGTCCTCGCTCTCGTCCGCGGATTGAATCTCGCTCTCCATCGCCGTCGTCTTCGCCGTCGTCTTCGCCGTCGTCTTCGCGGCCCCCGGCGCTTCGTCCGCGTCTCTCATCTCCGCGTCTCTCATCTCCGCGTCTCTCCCGCCGCCGCCGCCGCCGCCTCCGCCCGTTCCCGGGATCCCGCCCTCGGGCATGACGTACGATACCCTCTTCCCGCCGACGTCCTCCCACACGATCGGCGTCTCGAGCTCTTTCTCGCCCTCTTTCGCCTCTCGCACGACGACGACGTCCGATATGATCGAGTATTCACCCGTCTCCTCATCCCGGAACAACTCCGCGACGCGTTCGGCGAGCTTCCGGACTCGCTCCGCGCCGCCGTCCTTCATCGCGCGCTGGATCACCTCGTCCACGGTCTCCACCGGGTGCGCCTCCTTCGGCTTCGGTTTCGGCTCTATGATCGCCCTCGCGGCTTCGGAACCGAGCGCGGCTTTCAGTCTCGCCGCCACGGCTTCGGGCTCGTCCGCGAGCGACGACACCTTGACGGGGAGCGTCGCCGGCGTCGGTCGCCTCGGGTCGATCACGCGCGCGGTCTTCGCGGGGACTCGCGCGATCGTGACGATCTTGTATCGCTCGCGGTCGGGGTCCTCCGGGAGAGGTTCGCGGTTCCGCCTCTCGCGCGGCGGTTTCTTCGGTTTCCTCGCGTCGGCGTCGTCGTCGTCGTCGTCGTCGTCCGAATCGTCGTCGTCGTCGTCTCCCCGTCGTCGCCCGCGTCCTCGCCCGCGTCCTCGTCCTCTCCCGGGGGGGCGTCCTCTCCCGCGTCCGCTTCCGCTCGCCGCGCCGCGTCCTCCCTCGCCTCGTCCACCGCGCGTCGTCCTCGTCGTCGTCGTCGTCACCGCCGCCGCCGCGTCGGTCGTCGTCTTCGCGGGCGGCGTCTTCTTCGTCTTCGGCTTGGTTGGTTTTCCCGCGTCGAGGAAGCCTCGCCGCAGCGGCTTCCCCGGGAACATCGACATCGTCGTCGGCGCCGGTCTTCCCGTCCGCGCGTCTTCCGCGACGTCCGGCGCGTCTTTCGCGGCGTCCGTCGCCGCCGCCGCCGCCGCCGCCGCCTTCGGCGGGCGGCCGCGCCCGCGCGTCGCGGGCGCAGCCTCCTCGGATCCGCCCGCGACGTTCTTCTCCGATCTCGTCTCCGCGCTCGCGCCGTCCGCCGCCGCCGCCGCCGCCTTCGGCGGGCGCCCGCGCGGGCGCTTCGGCGCCGGCGGCTCCTCGCCCGCGTCGCCGCCCTCGGCGGCGACGGTCGCCTTCTCGGGCGGCATCGCGAGCGCGATCCGGTCTGATGGGGCCGCGCGAATCGAATTCGCATTATTTTGAGTTTCATCAGTTCGTCCTTCTGTTCGTCTCGATCGAGAAGAATTCAGCGTCCATCACATCGCAGGCCGCGGCCCTCGTCTCGGGGCGGACGCGGGGTCCACGGCGCGGACCCCGCCGTCGGGATGGCGCCGCCCGACGCGGAGGACGCGGGGGACGCCTCGGAGTGCTCCTCCTCCGAGTGCTCGTTCCACTCGTTCGACGCATCGGATCCCTCCGCGTCGAACGAGGAGGACGACGATTCGACGGCGTCGCGCCCCGACGCGGTCGACGCCCGCACACCGGAGCCGCCGCGACCGGACGCGCCGCGCGGGGCCGCCGCCGACTCGGACGCGTCCACCACGTCGGGCTCCGACGCCGACGCGTCCACGTCGGACGCCGAGTCGGACTCGGACGACGAGCCGATGCTGAGCTACGCGCGAGTGGGCGCGTCGGTGCCGTCCGCGCTGGAGTCCGCAGACGACGCGACGTGCGCGGCTTTCGCGGCGAACGGGAAGCTCGCGCTCGGGCTCCGCTCCGGGCTCGTCCTCGTCGTGGACGGCGCGAGCGGGGAGACGACGCATCGAACGCGCGCGCACCCGGGGCGACGCGTGGAGGACGTGTCGATGGACGCGACGGGCGCGTTCGTCGCGTCGTGCGCGGACGACGGCGTCGTCGTCGTGCACGCGCTGGTTTCGAACGGCGGCGGCGGGGGAGAAGAAGGCGACGCGTCGACGACCGCGATCTTGAGGATCGTGTGCGAGCATAGTATAAAAACGGTCGCGATCGATCCGTTATTCGCGTCGAAACGCGCGCGCCGCGTCGTCTACGGCGGCGTCACGGGGGAGCTGGCGTTGAACGGGAGGGCGCCCGGCGCGGGGGAAACGCGCGCGTCGTCGACGTTACACGCGGGCGAGGGCGTCGTGCGCCTGACGCGGTGGGCCGGCGATCTGATCGCGTGGGCGAACGATCTCGGCGTGAAGCTGTACGACGTTCAACGGCGTCAGAGGGTCGCGTTCATCGACAAGCCCAGGGGGACGCCGAAGCCGGAGGAGGCGCGTTCTATCTCACGCTGGTTCCCATACGACCGCGTCGGCGTGGTGAACGCCGATCCTTAAGGACTTTCGCCGTCGTCTCTCTCCGCCCACACCTCGCTTTCAACGCCCGCCCTCGGCGCCTTTCAACTCCGCTTCTGACGCCTTTCAACTCCCTCAGTGCGCGCCGAGGGCGGCGTGGTTGGACCCGGACGGCGGCGCCGTCGCCGTCGCGTGGGGGGACTGCGTGAAGATCGCGCGCGTGCTGACGCGCGTGGAGCGGCGCGCGGGTGGTGGTGGTGGGGGCGGTGGTAGTGGTGGGGGCGGTCCCGCGATTCGGGGGACCATCGGCGGGCGGACGAAGACGGGCGAAGAGGAAGACGAGACGAGCGGCGACGAGACGTCGTCGTCGTCTACGACGACGACGCGATACGTCGAGATCGTCTCCGTGTTCCAAGTCGACGGGTACCGCGTCGCCGGGCTGGCGCCGTTCGGCGGCGACGCGCTCGTCGTCCTCGCCTTCGTCGTCGAGGACGACGACGACGAGGAGGAGGACGACGACGCGGCGGACCGCCGCGGCGGCGCCGGCGCCGACGCCGCGCCGGCGCCCGGTCCCGGTCGGGGCCCGCGTCGTCGTCGGTCGGCGCAGCCGGAGTTTCGCGTCGTGACGTGGGATAACGAGGAGCTCGCGAGGGACGCGTTGGGCGTCCGCGCGTTCGAGACGCGCGCGGCGAACGACTACGCGCTGGCGTGCGCGCTCCCGGGGAGCGCGGCGTCGACCGAAGAGGATCAGGAGGACGCGTTCAGGAGGACCCCGACGCCGACGTACTACCTCATCTCTCCGAAGGACGTCGTGAAGGCGACGCCGCGGACGTTCGAAGAGCGCGCGCGCTGGCTCGCGTCGAGGCGTAAGTACGAGCTCGCGCTGGAGATTTGCGAGGCGGAGTGCGCGTCGTCGACGTCCGCCTCGGCGTCCGTCGCCGCCGCGCTTCTTCGCGAGATCGCCGCGGAGTACCTGACAGAACTCCTATCCGAGGAGAAGACGCTCGCGAAAGCCGCGAGCGCGTGCCCGCGGCTGCTCCGCGGCTCCGCGGAGGAGTGGGTCAAGTGGATCGACGTCTTCGCGGGCGTCCGCGGCGGCCTCGGCGCGTTGGCGCCGTACGTGCCGACCGCCTCGCCGACGCTCCCTCGCGCCGCGTACGAAACCGTCCTCCTCGCGTTTCTCGCCGACCCGAGAGACCACCCGCGGTTCCTCGCCATCGTGAAAGGTGCGTTCTATACACTGGTTCCCATACGACCGCGTCGGCGTGGTGAACGCCGATCCTTAAGGACTTTGCCCGGCGCTTCTCTCCGCCCAGGGTCCCTCGCTTTCAATCCCCGCCCTCGACGCCTTTCAACTCCATCTGACGCCTATGAACTCCACCCCGACGTTCGCTCGTATGGAATGGCCCTGAAAGCGTGGCCCGCGAGTTTGTACGGCGTCCCCGCGCTCATCGCGGCGACGCGGCGGCAGGCGACGGTCGCGCACGCCCCGGGGGGATGGGCGGGGGCGGGACCCGACGACGACGACGACGCGGCGGCGGCCGCGAACGATTCCCCGACGTTGAAGGAGGCGCTCGCGGAGCTCTACCTCCTCGACGGCCAGGCCCCGAGGGCGCTCGCGACGCACCTCGAGCTCGGGAGACGCTCAGGTGCGTTCTACACACTGGTTCCCATACGACCGCGTTGGCGTGGTGAACGCCGATCCTTAAGGACTTTGCCCGGCGCATCTCTC
>MDSW01073998.1_pt1 | contig 26496 bp, 25 predicted proteins | sample 811171 | NCBI WGS metagenome assembly MDSW01 (sample SAMN05326641, study PRJNA326480) | marine metagenome | isolation source: seawater | place: Atlantic Ocean: North West | collected 2012 | reverse complement strand
TTAAGACGCATTGTAAATCCTAGTTTATCAAACTCATTCTTTGTCTTTCTACCATTATCACGAATTGATTTAATTTTTGATACGATCTCTTCATCATCCGTGGTAGTCATTCCTCCATCTCCACCCACTGTCATATTCTTTGTTGGATAAAATGAAAAACAACCTATATCGCCAAGACTACCAACCTTTTTTCCTTTGTATTGTGCACCATGTGCTTGACATGCATCTTCTATAATTGGAATTTTTTGTTCTTCTGCAAACGATTTGACCGAATCAAAATCACAAGGATTACCGTAAATATGAACAGGAATAATTGCATTCACATTATTATCTATATTTGATAGATCTATACCTCCATCATTCATGTCAATATCTGTAAGAATTGGTTTTGCATTTGTCATTCTGATACAATTTGCTGAAGCGATGAATGAATTTGTTGGGGTAATGACCTTATGTGATTCTCCTATTCCTAATGCCATCAATGATATTTGCAATGCACCATTTCCAGAACTAACGGATGCTGCATATCTTGTACCCGTATATTCTGCAAACTCCTCTTCAAACTTTGAGACACTTTCTCCACCTACAAATGATTCATTTCGTAATGTATGAATTGCAGCTTCTTCCATTTCTTCTGTAAATTCTTGAATAAAAAATGGAATTTTCATAAAACTTGTATTTTAAGCCAGTTTATTATGTTTAGTTAGAATTTATATGAAAACACCATTGAAACAGTACTAATCTGTTCCCTGTTTTAAAAATACCAACAATGATTTAACATCATACACATGCCCACCATTTTCTTTTAGATCATGAGTAATTATCATCAAATTTTGTTTTTTATCATGTAGTGAATAAGCTTCTTCAATCTTAGATGCAGAATATAGAGAATTTGCTTCATACCCAAACATAGAATCTTCATTCAATCCCCATGACAAATATAATGACTTTGGGGCTATTGATGAAATCAAATCTGAGTCATCATAATATTGTAAAATTTTTGGTGTAATGGCGGTTCCAGAAGTTAAATATGTACTTTGTAAACCGCTTGCTATTGCAACATTCTTGATATCATTATCTAAAATTGACAAATATTGTGCAATATCTCCTCCTAAAGACAAACCCACAACAGAAATATTTTCTCCATCAACATATTCCACTTTTTTCATTAATTGTAGTACTTGAAATGCATCTAGTGTTTGTAATGTTTTAAGATTAAATCCTAAATTATGTAATTGTCTGTCTAATATTTTTCCTGAACAATAAATATCAGGTTCTTCACAATTGAAACCAGCATTTATCTTTCTTTCACCCCATCCTCTATTCTCTATGACATACACTACATAACCCATCTCAGTAATTTTTTCACCTATTCCACTCTGAAAATAATACTCTGATAATTCACTTGGAAGATTAATTACATCTGCACTTCCTTGATTTCCACTAGCTGGGATAACTAATACGGCTGGGGCACAAATTTCCTTATCACACGGTGTTAATTTTTTCACATCATTTGGAAATAATTCATAAAAAATTATTTTATCATTATCGTATGCATCAATAGAAAATTTTGTTATTGTGTATGTATCATTTTTCTGTTCAGAAATTTTCAAAGCTTTATAATCAATATTATTGGAAATTTCAGGAAATTCATACAATTCCAAAAATTTTGTTTGTATTCGTTCTTTCCAAGGGATAAAGTCCCTTTTTTCATTAACATTTTTCTCAAAACTCAGATGTAACTCATTATGATTGTTATATATCTCTGGAAAATTTGGCAATTCTAAAGTTTCTATCTCATCTATTGATAATCTCTCAAAATACGATGAGAAAAAAATAAAATTTCCTAAAATTGAAAAAATTAAGGAAACTGATAAAATAACAATTAATCTATTCAATTCTATTCCATTTATTATAAGAAATTACATCGTCAAGCCATTTAATTAATTCATTTTTTGGATTCCAATGTAATAATTCTCTTGCATGTTGAATGTCCGCTTGACTATATTTGATATCTCCATCTATGGCTTCTAGATATTCTTCTTTCAAATCTAACTTGGAAAATTCTAATACTTTTTTTGCTAATTCAGATATTGTAATCGTCTCTCCTGTTCCAATATTAAAAAATCCTTTATTTACTTCACTATTCATTGCGTCAAAATTTGCTTGAGCAACATCTTCAACATGAATAAAATCTCTGCGTTGTTCTCCTGTTCCAAAAATCTGGGGTGATTGTTTTATTGAAATATTATGAAGAAATTTTGTTAAAACTCCTGCATATGCTAAATTTTGTCCAATTCCAAATACATTAAAATATCTTAAACCAATTATGTTAGTTCCATTATTTGTAAATTCTTCTGCCAAAAACTCGTCATCCAATTTTGTTTGTCCATATGGATTAATTGGATTACGTTCAAAATTTTCTTTAATAGGAATTTTTTTTACATCTCCGTAAACACTAGATGAGCTTGCAAATACCGTCTTTATTCCAAATTTTTTTCCTATCTTGAATATATTTTCTGTTCCCTTAACATTTACTTTTTGATATCTTTCTCTTTGTTCATAAGATTCTTGAACCACAGTTAGTGCCGCTTCATGAAAAATTCCATCTACATCTTCACAAACCTTCTCGACTTTTTCAAAATCTAAAATATCATAATTAAAAAATTCAATATCTTTCTCTACACTTATGATATTGTCTTTTTTTCCACTGTGTAAATTATCAATAATTACAACATTGTGACCATTTTTGACCAATAATTTTACAATATTACTACCAATAAAACCTGCACCGCCAGTCACAACATATTTCATAACCATCCTCCTTTTGGCATATGTTTAAGTATTAAGTAAAATAGAAAAACAAAATTAAATAATCAATAACATAAAATATTAAAATGACACTAGTTAATCCAGATTCCATCAAAACTATTTTGACATTGAGATACTCTCATTCTCTGAATTCTGATCTAGCAAATCTTACCTGGAAAGATTTCAATCAAAAACACACTGAAACTAGTTCATCTCATGTGGCCAATTTAATCCAAAATACATTTGAAAAAAATGAAAATTTATTGAAAAATAAACCTGTTATTTCTCTCAGTGCTGGAATTGATTCCACACTAATACTAACTCTATTAAGAAAAAATTATCCAGATTTACCACTTGAATCAATATCGATATCATTTCCTAATAGTGTTGATGAATCTGAAAAGGCACAAAAAATTGCTGAAAAATTAAATGTTAATCATAATATAATACACGTAGAAAACTTTTTTGAACATTTACCTGAAGCTATATCCATAATTAAACAGCCCTTTTGGGATTTACATTGGTATGAAGTTGCAAAAAAATCCAAGTCACTTGGAAATATACTAATTTCTGGTGATGGTGGTGATGAATTATTTGGTGGTTATACATTCCGCTATCAAAAATTCTTATCGATTATATCTGATCACTCTACTGTTTCAGAAAAAATCAATTGTTATCTATCTTGTCATGAACGTGATTGGGTTATAGATCAAGAGGAGTTATTTGGAGAAAAAATCAATTTTTCTTGGAAGGAAATCCATTCTATTTTAAAACCATATTTTGATAATTCACTTTCACCACTTGATCAGGTGTTTCTAGCTGATTATAATGGTAAATTACTCTTTAACATGTCTCCTATTTACAAACTATTTCATCAAAACCTTGAAACAGATTATTTTGCACCATTGTTATCTAATGAATTAACCTCTTTTGCTGCAACAGTACCTCATAATTTAAAATATGATTCGGAAAATAACATTGGTAAAAAACCACTAAGAAAAATTTTACAAGACAACAATATGTTACAGTATACCATTAAAGAAAAACAAGGTTTTTCTGTTAACACTCAAAACTTGTGGAAATCATCTGGAAAATCTATGTTTAATTATTTTCTCGATAATGGACGAGTCATCAAAGACGGATGGATTAATGGAAATTGGATAAAAAATAATATCAATAAACCATCTCTTGAACCTAGAATAATCAATAAATTCTTTGGAATACTTGCATTTGAAATATGGTATAGATTATTCATCACCAAAGATCTAAAATCTAATGAAAAATTAATCTTCTAATTATTTTGTATATCTATTCATCATTTCTACAAAGTTTTTTGAAATAACATCCCAACTAAAATTTTTACTGACAAATTCTCGTCCATTCTCACCCATCTCTTTTCTTTGATTTTTATTGTTTAGTAATAAAGAAATCTTCTCAATAATTTGTAAATGATTATCTTTCTCAACTAAAAACCCTGTTTTCCTATCTTTCATCAATTCTGGTATACCGCCTACGTTTGTTGCAATTACAGGTTTTTTCATCAATTGAGCTTCTTGTAATGATAAAGGAGACATATCAATACCTGTAAGTAGTGCATAGATGTCTATCTCTGTTAAAAACTGTCTAATTTTTTTTGGATAATCTAGTTTTCCTAACCAATTAAAATTATCATAGATTTCTAAAAATGGTAATACTTCTTTTCTATATGGTCCATCTCCTACCCAATAGAATGTAACATCTGGAAAAGCTTCTAGTACTTTTGGTAAATACATTAATTGTTTTGTCTTTTCCCAAATGTTTGCACTTTGTACTAATCCAACACAGGGATGTTTTAGGTTCATTCCTTTTTCATCATACCATTTAGAAGGATCAATTCCTTGGTAGAGAACATCTGTTTTTTTATCTGGGAAAAAATTGTGAACTCTTTTTTCTAAATATTCACAAATAGGTAAAATTGCAGTAGATTTATCAAAACACTTGTTTGCAATTCTTTCTTTGTACCAAATGACTCCTCTCATCATAGGTGATTTGTAAAGTGTCTTCTTCGCCATTTCTACTTCTTCCCAAAAATCTCCTCTAAGATGAACTAAAACTGGAATATCTAATTCAGTAGATGCTAATCCAAAATTTGTTTGTCTATCCACAAAAATTACATCCGGCTTAAATTCTGAAATTAAACTATTAAATCGCTTTTTTGTCTCAAACCATTTTGATATATTTCTACTAGGAAAACCTGAATATACTGATGTATCAATAACAACTCTACATTGAACCTTAATCTTTTCAAGACTCTTTGCAAATTCCTCAAGATGAAAAATCTTTGATGGTGATCCAGCTATTAATATTTTCAACACACTTATCTCAAAAAATTTGTTTATCTATCTTACTTATGATACCCATTTTATGACTTGTTTTGATAGAATTGTTGATATATATGACTAAGAAAATTATTCCATGAAACAGAATTTCTTCTTTAGACTTTGGTTTTATTTTAGAAATGGATGGGGAACTTATTTTGCCTTTATCTTTGCAGCAATAAATACTCTTACTGTAACATATTTTCTTGCTATTGAAAACTATCCTATTCTAAGTGAAATATTTCCTACATTTGTTCATTACATTGTAATTGTATGTTCTATTGGTATACCAGTACTAATTGGAATCGGATACTTGCATTTCAAAAAAAGTTTAGCTTATTCCTCAGAAGCTGATATCGTTACTGAAAATCATCCATATAATTACAGAATATTACCTGGCTTTAATACTGAAGTGGTGTTTCCGCTTTATCTAGTCTTAAGTGAAATGATGATTAAATGGTCTAAAGATGAAAAACTTACTGATGATGATATAAAACAATTAAATGATCTTAAAGAAAAAATACAAAAATTACTTCGAGGAGAAATGGTTGGCCAACCAAGAAAAAAATTAAATTCAGAATTCTCAGAAACCAACAAAGAAAATTAATTAGAAAAAACTCTTCTCACTTTTTTAAGATGTAATCTATTTGCAATCAAATATCCCATTATTCGTAATTTTAATCTGAATTTTGATGTTCCTCTGACTGCTCCTTTATATTTTTTATACATAGTCTGAAATAACTCATCCCATTGTTTTGCAATCATATTTGGTTCTGAAAGATTCATTACAAAATTATATTCCTCTTCAGCTAATTTTTCTCTGAATATTTTGTCTGTTACAACTTTATCAATTGTATCCGCGATTATTTTTGGATCATTTGAATGTGGTAAAAATGGTGATGAAATAGTTTTTCCATTAACTATGTACATTCGTTTTGGGTCTGCATAATGTATTACAGGTCTCTTACATAATGCACCTGAGCGTTCTACATCAGCTTGAATCCCACTAACTTGTCCCAAAATTGCATCTACGGAAACCATGTATTTTCCTAATTCTTCTCTTGGCATTATTGGAGTAAATTTAACTTGTTTAGGAGGATTTTCTATCCATTTCCTTGCTAGTTTTTCCTCATTAGGATTTCTATTATCATACCATTCTACTTGAATTATTTCAAAATCAGATTTACAAAGTTCTAACGCATTCCAAATCTTATCTGTACCTTTTTGTAACCCCATTCTTGCAGGACTAAGAAATGTAAACTTGTCCATTTTCTTCTTTAATGGCTCTACATCTGGATTGAATATTGTTGTGTCAACTATATATCCTGAAATTCTCACATGATCATCTCTATATTTTTTTAAATGTTCTAGTAATTCATCATCAGTAACAACTGCTGCTATTGCATTATCATATGCTTTTTTATAATAACTTCTTTCCCAGAAATTAAAATCATAAATTGGTTTGTCTGTTGATAGTGGATCATACATATTCTTTACAAAAGGTGGAGATCTAATATCATGACCACAGAAATATGCAATGTAATTCAAATCTGCCAAATAAGACATTAGTAATCCTGTCGATGACATTGCAATACAAATATCAAAATTATTTTTTATTTCATTTATACGTTCTAAATTTTCTTTTACTTTTGAGCCCTTAAAAAATTCAACATCTTTTTTAATATCCATCACTTTGCTTGGACCATCCCAAGGAAAATTGATTAAATGTATATCAGACTCAACAAATTTTTTAAACATAACTATATTATTTGATAAATCCCCAATTGCAAGTACTTTCAAAGTCATAATTTATCAAATTTTTTAGGCATTTTAAGCATTAAGATACTATTGAATCATACAATATGCTTTTATTATTTTAGTCTAAGTTGATTTAACGCTATGAAATTAGAAAAAGAAAGATTATTGGTAATTTCACCTCATGCAGATGATGAAGTACTTGGTTGTTATGGCTTAATTAAAAAAATTAAAGATAATGGTGGTGAAGTATTCGTTCAAATTCTATCTCTAGGTGGCTATAAAAAAATTGAAGGTAATAAAATCACAACAGAAGAATGGCAAAAAGAATTAGCACAAGTTTCCAAAATATTAGAACTTGATGATTTTGATGTGGCATATACAAATAATGAAATTCAACATATTGATACGAAACCTCAACAAGAATTAATTGAATATATTGAAAATAAAAGTAAAATATCAATTTCAAAAATTAAACCAACAATAGTTGCGATACCTACAATATTTTCAACTCACCAAGATCATACTTTTGCTTACAAAGTTGCTATTGCTGCATTAAGGCCACATCCACAAAAAGCCACCCATATGCCACAACTAGTAATCTCTTATGAATCACCTGAATATTATTTCTGGTCTGCATATTCAGAATTTGGTAGATTTCAACCAAATTTTTATCTTAATTTATCAAAAGATGACCTTAACAAAAAGTCAGAAATTCTAAATTTGTATTCTACTCAAATGAGAGAAGGTCAACGTGGTGGGGAAAATCTTTCATCTTTGGCTCGTATTCGTGGAAATGAAATTGGATTAGAGTATGCAGAAGCATTTCATATTCATAGATTATTTACATAAAATCGATTTAAATGAATAAAAAAATTGTAGTTTGTGGATGTACAGAATTTGGTTATGATGTAACCGATCATTTAATTTCACAAGGTATTCCAATTGCACAAATTGTTTCTCTAAATCCTGAACAGGCAGAAAAATCAAAAGTTTCTGGGTACAAATCATTTGAAACGCTTTCAAAAAAATCTAAAATCCCAATTTTTTATCCAAAATTATATTCTATGAAAGATGAACAGGATCTTTCATTTTTTCAGAAAGAAAAATTTGATTTACTACTTGTATGTGGATGGCAACGCCTTATCCCTGAAGATATTTTAAAAACTCTAACTATAGGTGGAATTGGTTCTCATGGCAGTTCAGAATTATTACCAAAAGGAAGAGGTCGTTCACCTGTAAATTGGTCTATCATTGAAGGGAAGAAACATTTTATCTTACAATTATTCCTTTTAACTCCTGGTGTTGATGATGGAGACATACTTTTTCATCAAACTTTTGATATTAATGAATGGGATACTTGTCAAACAATTTATTACAAAATATCACTTGTAATGAAACAATCTTTAACTAAATTAATTCCAAAAATTTTTCAAAATGATTTCTCTAGAATACCTCAAAAAGGAGAAGCCAGTTTTTATCCAAAAAGAACTCCTGAAGATGGAAAAATATCTTGGGAAAAAACTGTATTTGAAATACATAATTTGATTAAAGCAGTAACTAAACCATATCCTGGATCATTTTCATTTATTAAGGAACAAAAGATAATGTTCTGGAAAGCTCAACCATTCGATAGTAAAATTGATTTCCTTGATGCAAAAATTGGTCAAATTGTAGAAAAATTTGAGACTGGAGATTTTATTGTAAAATGTAAAACTGGCTCAATTTTAATCACTGAGTATGACGGTGAAGTAAATACTGGTGATATATTTACCTAGTAACAGTATTAACCTAAAAAATTTTGAGATGTTTATGAAGACAAAAAATGTTGTTGCTGGTCTAGGTGAAATTGGTAATCCAATTCTCAAACTAATCTCTAAAAACTCAATTTCTGTTGGATATGATAAAAATAAAAAATTAATGAATCTTTCATCATTTGAAAAATATTCAGATTTGCCAACAAAATTTTTGCATGTTTGCATTCCTTACACAAAAAATTTTATCTCAAATGTTAAATCTCTTGAAAAATTATTTTCTCCAGAATTTATAGTAATACACAGCACAATCAAACCATATACAACAAAAAAAATCCAATCAAATTCAACAATACCTATTATCTATAGTGCTACCCGTGGGGTTCACAAAAGAATGTTATTTGATCTAAAACGCTACACAAAATTTTTTGCTATAGAAAATAGTGCAAAAAATAAAAAATTAGCCGCAAAATCTTTTTCACTGTTAATGAAAAAATCAGGTGTCAAAACAAAGGAAATGTCTGTTCCAATAACTCTAGAATTAGCAAAGATAGTATGCGATACATCATATTATGGTTGGCTAATTAATTATGCACAAATGAGTAAAATGATTACCATTAAACACAATGTTAGTTACGATGAGATGTGGCAATTTTCTGATGAAATTCACAAATATCTAGGAAATCGGCCAAAAATGTTTCCTGGAATTATTGGTGGGCATTGTGTTATTCCAAATTTAGATTTAATTGAAAATGATACATTAAACATGATTAAAGACACAAACAAACAATTTAACATAAAAACTTCTAAAAAGAAAAAAGCAAAACAATCTGGAAAAGGAAAAATCCGCTGAAATCTTGTATTATATAACTAATTAAAAAAGTGAAATCTAAAAATGAAATTTGATAAAAGATTCTATTTTATTCTGGTAGGAGCTATTACTGTCTACATTGCTTTTCTTATTATCTCTGATCTAAATGTAATATCAAATAAAATTCTAGACATGAAACCAGAGTATTTGGTGTATATTCTAATTCTAGCACCTTCTAGTTGGTTTATAGTTTTTCTACGTTGGCATTTACTTTTAAAAAATTCAAATATAGACATACCAAAGAAAGAAAATTTTAAAATTTACATGACTGGTTTTGCAATGTCTGCTACTCCTGGAAAAATTGGAGAATTAATTAAATCACAACTACTACATCAAAAATTTCAAGTACCTAAAAAAAATTCAATCCCAATAATTATTTCTGAACAATTTTATAACATAATTGGAATTTTGGTAATCTCGATTTTAGGATTATTTTATTTTGATTTTAGCATATATGCTGTTTTTATAACAAGTGGATTACTGATAACAATCTATTTTCTTCTTTCATCTCAAAAAACTTTTAAAAAATTCACAGATATCATATCGCGAAAGAAATTCTTAAAGAAATATGCTCCTTCTCTCTCTGATTCTCATTCTATATTAAAAAAATCTGTCAGTGGTAAAATAACTATTATCGCTTCTTTCTTATCTGTTATTTTTTGGTTAATTGAATCAGTTATAGCGTATCTTGTTTTACTTTCTTTTGATATCCAAAGTTTAGAATTTTTACAACTAGCAGCTACATACACAACTTCTATAATTATCGGTGTAATCTCATTTTTACCTATGGGAATTGGTGTTGTAGAAGGAAGTTTAGCTGGTTTCTTTTCATATCAAAATATTGAAATTCCTCTTGCATTAACTCTGGTCATCTTCATCAGAATTTTTACTAGATGGTATGGTGTAGTTGTTGGATTTATTTTTATGAAATTAATTGGTGGATTTTCACTTAATTCATCTCAAGACTAATCAAATAGCCTTAAACTTTGTAATTGTATTTAGATATGAATCTCCCGTTCCAATATCTATGACATCATCTTTTTGATTGAGTTCTATAGCTGAAATATTGCCTCCCCAATCAATTAATTTTTGTATTCCACTTGTTAATTGTAATTCTTTTTTATTATTTTTTACTTCTTTCAATGCTTTGAAAATTGACGGTTTAAATCTGTATAATGCAACTATTGAAAAATTGGATTTTGGATTTTTGGGTTTTTCTTCTACATTTACCACTTGTAATTCATTATCTTTTCTCTCTACCACAGCTACACCAAATCTTCTTGGATCTGAAACTTTCTTCAATAATAATATCGCATCGTTTTCACCTTCCAATTTTGCCTTGAGTAATTTTTTGATAATCTTATCTCCTGTAGGTAGTAATGTATCCCCAGCAGTTACCAGAAAATCATCATTACCAACAAATGACTCTGCATGTTTTACTGCATCACCAAATCCAAGCGGTTTTGGTTGATTCATCCAAAATATTTTTGATTTATCCAGCATAGAATAAAATTTCTCCAAATCCATTCTAAATCTTGATTTTTTCTGAAAATTTTTCAAAAATTCCCGATTGGGTAAAAAATGATCTTCAATAGTTCTTTTCTGTTTACCAACAATTATGCAGTACTCTCGTAATCCAAAATTATAAAATTTCTCAAAAATTATTTGAATTAATGGTTTAACAATTATTTCGCCATTTCCCCCCTGTAAAAATAATGGCATCATTTCTTTAGGTATTTCTTTAGTAACTGGAAGTAATCTTGTACCTAGTCCTCCAGCAGGAATAACAATCTTATTTATCATAATCCTCTAAATTAATTCTCTTAAAAATACTATTCCACTCTCTTTGACTATTCCTAATGTGAGTAAAGATTAACTCAAATTCTCAGATGGAGAAATTTTCTCCCCTATTATTGTCAAAACTATCGTAATAACATCCTTTGGTTTTATTTTTTTACCTTCTTCATAAGTTCGTCCATGATAGGTAATTGGTACATCAAATGTTCTCCTAGATATTTTAATTATTTTTGATAAAATCTCTGCTTGTTGTTCCCAACCATCAGTTCTCAGTTTCATAGGATCTATGTTTGATCTTCTGAAGATAAGATATCCACTATAAATATCTGAGAACTTTGTATGATTTAATAGATTGAATAAGGTCGTGATAAAATTATTTCCTATTCTATTTTTAGAATAACCTCCACGTCTAGTTAATGACGATGTCATTAATCTACTTCCCATAACAATATCTGCATCTTGTTTAATAATTGGTTCCAAAAGTTTTCCATATTCTGAAGGATCATATTCCATATCTGCATCTTGAAATAAAATGTATTCTCCTGTTGCAGCTTTTAATCCCTCCCTTACTGCTCCTCCTTTTCCCTTATTTTTTTCTAAATTAATTAATTTATGATAAAGATGAGAAAATTCTTTTAGAATATTTAATGAATTATCTGTTGAACCATCATTAACAATTATTATCTCCATTTTAATTCCTGTAACATTTTGTTCATTAATTTTTTCTAGTATCAAATGTAATGTTTTTTCTTCATTATAGACTGGAACAATAATACTTACTTTGATTTCTTTTTCTTTCATTGTGATCCTTCATAATTTTCATTTGTCCACTGGAAAAATCTCTCCAAACCTTCATCAAGACTAACACTTGGATTGTAATCTATCTGATCTTTTGCTTTCTGTATGTTAGGACATCTCCTATTTGGTTCATCTGATGGGTATGACTCTGGATAATCTATAATTTGGTATTCTATTTCTGAACCTAAGATATCTCTAATCTTCTTCACAAGTTCTATCATTGAAATTTCTGGATTAGGATTTCCAATGTTATACGCTTCCCCATTTTGACCATCAATTATGACTTTAAACAAACCAACTATTGCATCTGTAATATAACAAAAAGTTCTGGTCTGTTTTCCATGACCATAAATCTTCAATGGCAATCCTGCTTTAATTCTACTACCAAAATTAGGCAATACTCTGAAATCTTTTTCTTGCATTCCAGGACCGTAGAAATTGAAAGGACGTATAATGTTGGTATTGACGCCAAAATTTGTCTGATAAATATGACATAAAGTTTCACCAACTCTTTTACCTTCATCATAACAAGATCTTGGACCTAACGTAGATACATTCCCTCTATAATCTTCTGAGGTTGGAATATTTTCTTTATGAGGATCACCATAAACCTCACTAGATGAAAAGAAAATAAATTTTGAATTATTTGCTTTAGCTAATTCCAACATATGTCTAGTTCCATCAATTGCAACATCAAGTGTTTCTAATGGAAATTTTCTGTAGTAATGTGGACTTGCTATTCCGGCAGCATGAACAACATAATCTGGTTTATAATTTGTTTCAAGAGTTTTTATCACATCGTGTTCTACAAATGTAATGTTTTCATCTTCAGTAACATTAGATCCTAATGCACCTGATGTGATTAGATTATCAATTCCAATAAATTTTATAGGATTTTTTATGTAATCTAAATTAATTTTCCTTATTACATCAATGAAGTATCTTCCTAAAAACCCTCTAGCACCAGTCATCAAAATTGTTTTTCCTTCTAACTTATCCTTAGTTTTTATCCGTTCAGCTATTTCATTAACATCTGAATCCAACAAAAATCTTTTCATTTAATACACTTCCAATTTTGGTAATGGAATAATAAAATGTCCACCATTTTCTTTGAATTTAATTTGTTTCTTCATTATTGATTCTGCAAAATTCCAAGCTAATATAATAATATAATCTGGTTTTTTTTCAGAAATTTTCTCTGATGAATAAACTGGAATGTGCATGCCTGGAGAGAATAATCCTTGTTTTAAGGGACTATCGTCAATTATACAATCTATTATTTCTTCATTAATAGAGAATTGATACATGAATGTAGTAGCTTTTGCAGGAGCTCCAAAACCAACTATTATTTTTCCTTCACTTTTTATTTTTTTAAATAAATCCTGTAACTCAATTTTTTTTATTTGTATACGATTGAAAAAATCTTTGTATGTATTCAGTTTATCTAAACCAAGTTCTCTCTCTAAATTAATACACTCTAATACTGATTCTCTGACTCTAAATTTTCCCTCTTTTAATTTTACAATACATCTTAAGGATCCTCCGTGACTCTTTATCCTATTTGCTTCTATCAATGTCATTCCATTTCTCTCAAAAAATGAAACTAAAGGAATTACTGAGTGGTATGATACGTGTTCATGATATATTGTATCAAAAAGTAAATTGTTTATCACGTCGGCAAGATATGAAACCTCAAACACAAAAATTCCATCCTTTGATAATAGATTTTTTATCCCGCATACAAAATCTAATAGGTCATCTACATGCGCAAATACATTATTTGCCGTAATTATGCCTGCTTTGCCATACTTCTCTTTTATTCTATTTGAGCACTCATAATTGAAAAAATCATTGATTGTTTCAATTCCTTGTGAATTAGCCTTACTGGATATTTCTTTTGCAGGATCTATTCCAATTACTCTGTGACCATTTTCTTTAAAGAATTTCAATAAAGTCCCATCATTTGATCCAATATCAATTACCAATGAATCCTTCAATTCTGAAAAATTCTTCAAAATATAACCTGCATAATCTTCAAAATGTTTTACAAAAATAGGAGAGGTTCCAGAAACATAAACATAATTCTCAAATAAAACTCTTGGATCAACAATATCTAGTAATTGTACATGAAAACAATCTTCACAGAAATAAATCTCCAAAGGAAAAAGTTCTTGCACTTCTGAAATCTTTTCTTTTTTTACAAATGCATTTGCAGGTGGTGTTGATTCAAGTTTAAAACATTGAGTTATTCTTTCGCTTCCGCACAAACGACAATTTATTCGTTTTTTGCATTGATTACTCATTTGAAAACATTCTCGGGAGAAACTAATTCCACCCTTACCAAATCAGCTTCATATTCAGATTGTACGCGTGAATTGCCTCCTAGTGTCAAAAATACAGTATCTTTGTGAAAAACCATTGCATGTTCAACCATTGGAGGAGTAAAAAACAGCTCATCTTTTTTTATTTTTTCTAATTCTGGATCTTCTTTGTCACCTACTTTTCTATGATAATAATCAATTTCACCTTCTAAAACATAACAAAAATGCCAATCAGTCTTGTGATAATGATTTGCTCTAACAGTACCTTTTTTTGATGAAATTAGGACACAACTTTTCATAGTTAAATCCACCAACGGTTGAATTCCTCCTCTTTCATCTACAAAAGGTTTTTCTAGTTTTATCTTAACTTCATTAGGTAAAATCTGGTTATTATTTTCACTAGAAGACATATTTACAATTTTTTTGATGAGTTTAAAAAGTTATCATATGATTCATTCTCACCTACTCCCAATGAAATAAAAATTATTTCTTTATCATCAATTTTTAATATTCTTCTTGTATCTATGAACAATTTTTTTTTCAATTTTTTTATTTGTCTTGAAGTGATTTTTTTATAATTATCCCACGGTGTCATTAAGACTGCGCAGTCAGATAATCTAAAAACATCATCAATTTTTTTGCAATAAGTAATTTTGTCAGCAAAAATTTCTATTGTATTGTCTATTGCTTTAGGATCATGTGTAAAAATAATGCATTTTTGTTTTAAGAGATGCTTTATTAGTCGTATTGAAACTGATTCTCTAATATCATCTGTATTTTCTTTAAATGATAAACCGAAAATCCCAATTTTTTTGCTTTTTAAATTTCCTAACTCTTTTTCTAAAATTTTACTAATTGATAAAACCTGTTTTTGATTATTTTCTTGTACTGCTTCTAACAATTTTGGATTATACCCTACACTTTTTGAATAACTTATCAGAGCTTGAACATCTTTAGGAAAACATGAACCACCATACCCTGGTCCTGCTCTTAAGAATGAACTACTAATTCGAGGATCCATTCCCATTACTTTCGCAATATCATCAACATTTGTACCTGGAATGTTTTGACAAATATTTGCGAGTGCATTAATAAAACTAATTTTAGTTGCTAAAAATGCATTATTGGCATATTTTATCATTTCTGCAGTTGTATTATTTGTTTCAAAGTACTGCTGGTTTTTTGGATAAATAGATTTATAGAATTTTAAAATATTTTTACGTGATTCTTGATTTCGACCTCCTATTACAATAACATGGGGGTTGATTGTGTCATACATTGCTGATCCTTCACGTAGAAATTCTGGATTTGATACAATTTCATAATCTTTTCCTTCCACATTTCCATTTTTCTCTAAAATCTGTTTGATAATTTTTACTGCAGTATCTGGAATAACAGTACTTTTTAAAATAATATTTGTTTTTTTAGAGTTTTTATTTAGATTCATAGAAATTTTTTTAGTAACTAATTTCACAGATTCAAGATTTATCTTATTTTTTTTATCTAAGGGTGTTCCAACTGTAATAAAAATAAAATCACTATTTAGAGTTCTTGAATTAATGTCGGTTGTAAATTCTTGGAATTTTTTTCCTTTTTTTAGAAATTTCTCAAGATCTGGCTCAAAAAAATCTGCACATCCTTTTCCCAATTCATCAATCTTTTTTTGATTTGAGTCTATACCAATAACCTTGATTTTCTTAGAGCTCAAAAATGAGGTTAAAGTTAAGCCTACGAATCCTAATCCAATTATTGTAACTCTGAACAATGTATTTTCATCAAAATATAATTTATAATAAAGATTTTTGAGAAATTGATCCTTTTCTTAGTCATAAAATCATTTGAGCATAAAATATTCTTTTTTTATATATGCCAAAAAATTTGATAGCATATCTTATAATCTATCTGAAATTCAGAATGATGTATTTGAATAACAATATTTCTCTGTTATCTTCATTTTCATCCAAAAACATGGTTGTAATTTTAACTATTATTGGCGTTATTTCATTAATCTTCAAATTATATCTTGCAGATTTTTCTACTCCTGTTTTTTCTGATGCGTTAGAATATACTCAACATTCAATAGCTCAATCACAAGGTCAATTTTTACAACATCCTCAAAGACACTCTGGTTGGCCTCTGTTTCAAACTGTATTTATGAATTTAATTAATTCTAATAATTTTCTAGATTATTCAAATATCAGTAAAATTCTAAGTATTTCTATTTCATCATTAACTATTATACCTGTATATTTTCTATCAAAAAAATTCTTTAATCCTGGATTAAGTTTATTGGCTGTAGGTTTTTTTGCATTTGAACCAAGATTAATTCAGAATTCCACTCTTGGTTTCTCTGAACCTCTCTTCATTCTTGTGATGGTGTCATCAATTTATTTTATAACTAAAAATGAAACTAAATTCATAGTCTTATCTTTTATTTTAGCAGCAATTCTTTGGTGGATTAGACCAAATGGATTTATTTTATTTTTTATTATATCTATAATTTATTTTGCAAAAGTTCGATTTAATTTTATTTCAATTAGAAATTTTCTAATTTTTGCTTTAATATTTTCATTAATAGTTACCCCGCTATTACTTCAAAGATATGATCAATTTGGTGATCCGATGTATAATTGGATTGGTGAAAGAATTTGGGTAGGAGAATATTCACACAGTAGAAGTATCTCTCCCGGAGAATCATATTCTTCTATTGATTTTATTAATGATTTTGGAATTCAAAGTTTCTTTGAACGTTTTGTTTCAAATGGAATCTATACTTTATCCTCAACTCTCTCATACATGATGTTACCATTTCTAATCTTTCTAACTCCGCTAGGAATTATTCTTTGTATAAAAAAACAAATCTCAAAACTTGGTTTTTCCCCAATATGGATAACTTTATTGGTTTCACTATTGGCTTCAATCATCCCATTTGCTGTAATTCCAGATAAGCGATTAATTCTTTATCTATTTCCTTTTTTAATTATTTTTGCAATTATTCCAATAAATCATTATTTTGATAAATTTTCATTCTCAAGGAATAATTCCAAGATATCTTTACTCATAATCTTTGCAGTTTTAATAGTAATATCTTCATTCATGATTTCCCGTTATGAACTTTCAGATATTACTTCAGAACAAGAACAAATCAACTTTACAAAACATCTCTATCAAAATTTTGAAGGTAAATTATTATTTGAACCATATAATACACAAAAATATTTTAATCATCCTTCACTCTATGAAGATAAAACTGACTTCTTATCGATAAAAATTAATGAAGATTGGAAAGATGGTGAAACATTCTTTGATTATCCAGATATAAAATTTTCAAGAATCTCTATTTTTGGAAATGATATGCACGAATTTCTTGAAAATGGCGAAAAAGATGGATTAACTCATGTTATGGCAACATCTCAAAATACATCATTTTTTAATTTCATCAATGATTTGTATCTAAATGATGAACAATATACATTTCTCAAAAAAGTTTATGACTCAGATGACTTTGATCATAAAAAATTTCATGTAAAAGTTTTTGAAATTGATTATATTGAATTTGAAACTTTCAAAAAGAATTCTACGGATTAATTATATCAAATTCTTTAAAATCTATTTTAAATATCTTGAAATCATACTCATAATTTTTTTCCTTAGAATCATAAATTTTCTCTAAATACAAAAATTTTTCCTCATTTTCTAAAATATCTTTAATAAAATCTGGCCGCATTGGATTACTATCAACAACTATGTGTTCTAATCCATTTGAGCGATTCTTATTGATAAATTCTTCAATATTTTGAGAATTACTGTAAGGTAAGAACTTTGTATGATTTGTTACTTCTTCTCTTAATAATGGAAATTCTCCATGTTGTTCAATAACTGTAACTCTTCTAAATGCCTCTTCAGGATAGTGATTATTTATCACATTGAATACATCCTTTGTTTCAAGTGCTATCTTGTATGCTTCATTTTCATGCTCAAAATTTTCTTTGTATTTGATAACTCCTGCAGACATGAAAATAAGTGAAATTATGATTATTATCAAAATTAAATTTCTTTTTTCCATATTCTTAGAAATTCTATCAATCGCAAATAATGAAATTAAAGTAAAAATTGGGAAAAGATCTAACATATAGCGAAAATCCTGAATCCCTCTTCCAAATGCATACAATTCAGGAATAGCTAAAACAATAATGAATAAAATTAATGAATTTTTCTTGTAGTCTCTTTTTTTAAATAAATAAAAAATTCCTAACGGCATAAAAATTATGAAGGTTGGAACCATCACCCATATCAAATTTTGAATTATTGAACCAATTGCTAAATCTGGGAAGAATTTTCTTTTATCAGGATCTTCATTCAAGAAGTTATTTTCAGTTACTACTGACATTCCTGCATTAACATGACTAAATATTCCGTCATAACCCATTGTGTCTATCTTGACTGCTGACATTGGTAGTAATACTAGAACAAAAATTGCTATAGCTAGAAAATATTTTCTTAGATCTTTCGAATCTCTTCTAAAACGTACCAAGTAAATTATTGTCATAGGAATAATTATTAGAACACCTTCATATCGGACAAGTGAAAATATAGCTGCAACTACAAATGATAGAATGATAATCTTTTTGTTAGAACTTAGAAACAACCATAAAACAGTTGTTATTAGAAAAACGAATAATGATTCAGTAACCCCTAAAAATGAATTAAGAATTAATCTTGGGGCAAATGCAATGAATGCTGTTGCTAATATGGAAATTGTTTGTCCAAAGAATCTTCTTGAAAGATAATACATTGGAATTATAGTTAGGATTGAAAATACAACCGCAATTGATCTTTGAATATTCATGTAATCCAAATAATTATTTGAATCTGACATTGTAAAAAAAACTGAAACAATTGTTGGCCACATATTATTTGGCAAATCATAGGTTTCAGGAAAAGTTCCTAAAATGCTTATGTCATTTGCATACCAAAAATATAGTAACGAATCCATCACTAATGGAATTTCAAATGGAAAAAAATACATCCTTAAAGAAAAACTAGCTACTCCTATGATGGCTACAAAAATGATACTTGAATAATGCCTATTTTCCACTAATTTTCTTTCCAAAAATATTGCCTCCAATTTTATTAGAGACTCGATGAAATGGATTTGTTCTATAAATCACATAATCAAAATCAGATGCTTTTAGTAATTCTAAAAGATCATCTATCTTATGATTTCTCTCTCTAATACCGTATTCAATTTTAACCATATCTACCATTTTTAGTGAATCTTTTGTAAGAAAAAACTGGCAACCTTTACAGTCCATCTTAAGTAAATCAACATGATTTATTTTAAATTCTTCAATAGCTGACTCGACTGAATATCCTTTAACTTTGGTGGTTTTGGCATCTTTGCCGTGTAGGTTGTATACAAATGATGCACTAACTCCAATGTCACTTGAATCTGAATGATAAAATGTTAAAATTTCATCTTTCCCAATTGCAGCATTTACTGGAATTATATTTTTAGCAATACTTGGATTTAAGCTCAAATTCCTAATCATTGCATCATAATGTGCCCTAATTGGTTCAAATGCATAAACAGTTGCTCCTAAACTTGCATAATATAGAGGCGTGTCACCACATTCTGCACCAACATCTATTACAATTTTCCCATTCCAATCGATATCTGAATTTATGAAATGTATTTTATTTACAAATGTTTCAACTATTGTATTACCAGGATGTATTGAATCCATAAAAAACTTGATACCATTTGGTGTCTCGATAATTTTCTTACCTTTGCTCTCATAAAGATGAAAGGTTTTATCTCTTTTAGATTTGATATCATTTTTACCACTAATGAAATCTGCACCATATTTTGTTCCAAAATATAATAACAGTAACAAATTCTCTGTTTCAAGATCTAATTTTTTTGTATCTATATCAAAAAAATTCTTCCCATCAAAAGATAAATTTAGAAATTGTTCATCTCTAAACTTTGATATCATAGAATAACCAACAATTCCCATAATACTTTGTAATATGTCGAATTGAGATTTTTTTAATTTAATTTTCAACCCATTTTTTAATATTAGCTGTATTTCTTCAAATCCAAAAACAACTGCAAATAATAAAGAAATTTTATTTTGTACAATATTCAAAAATGGGGCAAGAAAATAGATTAGTCCTAAATTACTCATAAAATTCATTTTCTCTCATTTACTCCAAACTTAAACCTCACTTATCACTTGTCTTTGACATCTTATGACTAAATATCAAAAACATTGCTTGACTTGATGCTGCAATCAAATGTGTCACTGCTAAGCCGATTATTCCATAAATTGTACCTAATAAAATTATACCAAAAATCATTATCATCATTTGTATAACTGATGAAATTAAAACAAATCTACTTTTCTCTTCAGCAAAAAATTTTGACCAAAAAATAAGAACAAGATTTGAAGGGATAACACTCAAACTCATTATTCTAATTGCAATAATTGCATCTGTATATTCTGGAAAGAAAACCGGTATTATCTCAGGTAATATAAAAAATCCTGATATTCCTATTCCACTTGTGATAATAATACTTAATTTCTTTAATTTTGTATTTGGGTTCTTGTTGACATCTTCTGGCAAAAAATACTTGTATAATATATTTGAAAACATTGTCAAAACTGCAAAAATTTGCAGTGCTAATGCATAATTCCCAAGAATTGTAAAACCCAGTAAAAATGGAATCAATAGCTTATCAACATCTCTTCTAAATCCAGAAGCAATCATGATGATGTAATTATTCAAGATGAATTCTTTTCTTGGTACTAATAATCCAAAATCTATCTTTGAATTTTGAAAACCTTTCACCATTATTATGATGAATGGGATATAAGAAACTGCAAGCGCAAAAATTATTCCTTCTACTCCGATTATATTATAAGAAATTATGCCGATACCAACTAAAAGACCTTTTTGGAATAGAAGAAATTTTGAATAACTACCATAACATCTTTTTCCTAGAATTGTTGCAATAGAAAGATCATTAATTACAAATGCAAAAATCAAAATGCCTACATCAACTCTGTATAAAATAAAGAAAATTATTACTGATGAAACAAGACTGATGATTAGTGATATAAAATATAATGTTGATTCAATCTTGACTTTTTTCCCAACATAAACTGTAACAACATTTGTTGTACCCACCAGTGCAATTATTTGTACAAGTGCAGCAATTCCTAAAAAATAACTAATTTCTCCATATTGATCTGCTTTTATCGAAGATGCAATGTAAAACCAAAAAACTGCACCCATACCTCCTCCAATTACATCGGAAAAACCTACAGATGCTAATCCTTTAAGTCCTAAAATTTTCCTTCGTAATCCCTCGCCATTATTCATTCTAATCTTTATTTGCGGTATTGTTTTCGCGGATAACTGAAATTAATGAATGCAAAAGTATTGCAGCAATTAGTAAAACCAGTCCTGCTAAAAATGAACCAATAGCAATTAATGCTAGTATTGGAGAAAAACTCCCAAACTCTGAAAATTCTTGTAATGTCCAAATAATAAAAAATAAACCTATACTGGAAATAATTATTCCTGGAACTCCATAAAATTTTAGAGGATGTTCTATTGAAGTAAATTTTACAGTACTCAAAATAACTGATGTACCATGTGAAACAGGATTGTGTGTTGATGTTTCACCTTGATAAAGTATCTTAATTGGAACTTCAGCAATTTTCATACCTTTTGTACTAGCTTTGATTAAAATCTCAGTTGAAACTCCCATCCCTTTTTCTATTGGTGTGATATCTGAAAGAATTTTTTTTGAATATGCTCTAAAACCACTTTGAGAATCAGTAAGATTTTCCTTAATCGATGCATTCGTAATTTTAGTTATAATCTTAATTCCAAATTTCCTATATTCTGGAACTTCACTAATATCTTCAGAAAGAAATCTTGAGCCTATCACAACATCTGCTTTTTTGTCTTGGAGAGGTTCAATTACTTTAGAAATATCTTCAACTCTATGTTGTCCATCTGCATCAAAAGTAACTAAAATATCTCCACTCATTTCTTTTGCTTTCAAAAAAATACTTCTAATTGCAGCACCATATCCTAAATTTTTTTCATGATTAATTACTAATGCACCGTGATTATTGGCAATTTTGGATGTTGAATCAGTTGAACCATCATCACAAACAATTATCGTATTTGTGATTTTCTTGATTTTAGATAAAATTTCTGCAATATTCTTTTCTTCATTAAATGCTGGAATTCCTACTATAATATTCAATATTTCATCTACCACAGAAATTGTTAGTTAATTAATGTTAAGCATGATTTTTCTGCACCAAATTGTTGCTATGAATTTTTTTTAATTTTTGTCACTAAGAAAATCTCTGATAAATACAAATACTTCTAAACTATAGATCTTTTATGTCTCATCTTGAATTTAGTTTAATATTATCATCACCAACTGATGATCTAATGGAATTAATAACTGATTTTGAAAATTTACCAAAATATCTTCCTGATCAATTACAAAATGTAAAAATAATTGAAAAAAATAATAATGGAACAATTACTGAAGAACAAATTGTTTTTTCATCTGTTATCAAAAATAAAATAACACAACAAACGCGTCACCTACAAATTTCAAAAAACACTATAAACTCTGAAATTATTTCTGGTCCTGCAAAAGGTTCTGTAATATCTATCAAATTCTCTGATAGTCAAAATGGAACAAAAGTAGATGTAAATGTTGAGCTAAAACTTAGTTTGAAAGCCAGATTCTTATCTCCACTTATACAAAAATTCTATAAAACTGTGGTAAGTGGGATGTTATACAAAATAAATGCGGATGCAATGAATCATGCATCAAGTGTTTGAGTGATAAAAATGGATGATTTTTCAGAAATAATTAATTGGAATAATGTTTTTACACAATCTAAAAATTTCCAAACAAGTAAACCATGTAAATTTGCATTTATAGAAAATTTTTTTCATGAAGATTTTTATAAAAAACTCCATGATTCATATCCAAAATTTGATGATAATTGGGACCATATTACCACTTATGATAAAAATCATTGGAGTAGAAAGTGGGCCGGAACAACAACTCACGGTGTTGTACGTGATGGAGATGATAATTCATTAAGTTCTGAATGGAATATTCTAAAAAAATATGCATCAACAAAAGAATTTTCAGATAATTTTAAAAAATTTACCAATGTAGCTGTAGAAAAATTAAAGCATTTTCATTTTATTGGTATGTCTCAAGGTGGATTTCAATTACCACATGCACATAACATTGGACCTAGTACTCTGGTAATGATGTTATATTTCTCAAAAGATTGGAACAAAGGTGATCCTGGTGCAACATACATTGCATCAGACTTGGATGAATCATCGATAATATTTGAACCTTATAATTTAGATAATACGCTTGTAATTTTTCAAGATTCCCAATATGCGATTCATGGTGCTAGATATCTTGAAAAAGATGTTAAAAGAAAAGCATTACAAATAACACTGGAAGGTTGGTCACCCACATCAGGTTGGTCTGGTGGTGATCCTGATAAGATTATTGAAGAAAGAAGTAAAAACTTAGTTGAATTATGATGAAAATAGCAATTACAGGTGGTTCAGGTTTTATTGGTACACATTTGGTAAATTTATTAAAAAAAGAACATGATATACTTATTCTAGATAGAGCGCCATCAAAAATTCATGATGTGGATTTCATTGAATGTGATTTATTGGAATCAGAAAAAATATCTAATGCTTTAGAAAATACTGATATTGTCATTCATCTTGCAGCCGCAGTTGGGGTAAAGTTAACCGAAGAAAATCCTTTACACACTCTAAATCTCAATATTCAAGGAACTCAAAATATACTGGAATCGTCAAAAAAAAATAATGTAAAAAAAATTATTTTTGCATCATCGTCTGAAATTTATGGTGAAGCTGTACATGTTCCAATTAAAGAAACTGATCCCCCGATGCCAATAACAAATTATGGTGTTAGTAAAATAACTGGAGAAGAATATGTAAAAGCATTTTCAAAAACATCATCAATGAAATATTCTATACTCAGATTTTTTAATGCATATGGACCAGGTCAATCAAGTTCATTTGTTATGTCCGAATTTGTTTCTAAAGCTGTATCAAATAAGCCCATCACTATTCATGGTAGTGGGGAACAATTGCGGGCTTTTTGTCATATTCATGATATTGTAAATGGAATTAATCTATGTTTATCAAATGGTGATAACCAAATTTTCAATATAGGTAATAACAAAGAACCCATAACAATATTTGATCTAGCAAAAAATATTAAAAGCATTACCGAATCTGACAGTGAAATTACTTTTCTACCTTTTGAAAATACTGAAAGAAAAAGAACATCAGAAATTATGAAACGTATTCCGGACATACAAAAAGCACATGATATTCTTGGTTACAATCCACAAATTTCTTTAAATGAGGGTATTAAATCAATTTTTAAGTGAAGAGAATTGTATTTCCAAACTATCGATGAAATTAAAAAAAGAGTTGTAGACTGTAATGTTAAAATCTGTGTAATTGGTGTAGGAACAATCGGTTTACCACTAGCAACATTTCTTGCAAAAAAAGGGTTTAAAGTTAATGGATTAGATATAAGTCAACGAAGGGTAGATCAAATCAACAATGCAACTGTGATTTATGAATATCAAGACATGTTAAGAGATGTAACAAAAAATAAAAATCTTCTTGCAACTACAGATCCAGAAAATGCATTAAATGATGTAGAGGTAATTTTTGTATGTGTTCCTACTCCATTAAATAAGAATAATGAAATGGATATTGTAAATCTTAATGATGTGGCAAAAAGAATTTCTCCTTTCTTAAAAAAAGGAATGATTTTAATTTTTGAAAGTTCTGTTGCTATTGGAACTACTAAGCAAATTTCTGAAACTATTGAATCTCTCACTAATCTGAAATTTGGAGACGATTTAGGTCTGGCATATTGTCCTGAAAGATATAATCCAACTCCTATGAAAAAACAAACTCAAGATACCGAATTTAATATTCATTCACGCGGAGAAAATTTTACCGTTGACAAAATTAGTAGAGTCGTAGGTGGAATTAATGAAAAAAGTACTGAAATTACTCAATTATTTTATTCACAATTTATTACAACAGGAGTTACAAAACTATCATCTATTGAAGCAGCTGAAGCAACAAAATTACTAGAAAATATTTTTCGTGATGTTAATATTGCATTAGTAAATGAATTAGCAAAGATTTTTCCAAAATTTGGCTTGGATGTTTTTGAAATAATTAATGCAGCAAAAACAAAACCTTTTGCATTTATGCCACATTTTCCTGGAGCAGGTGTTGGTGGTGAATGTATACCTGTTGATACTTGGTACTTAATTAGCCAAGCAGAAGAATTGGGAATTGATACAAAATTAATGAAAGTTGCAAGAAGTGTCAATGATTCCATGCCAGATCATGTTGTAGCAATATTAGAAGATGAACTTAATAAAATTGGAAAAAAACTTGAATCATCACAAGTAACAATTCTAGGATTATGTTACAAAAAAAATATACCTGATGTTAGATTAAGCCCAACATTTCCATTGATAGAAAAACTTACTTCAAAAAATGTGAATACAATTGTATGTGATCCTGTTTATGAAAAAATTAATTCACCAGTTAAATTAACGCCAATTATTGATTCATTTAAGAAATCTGATGCTATTTTATTAATCACTGATCATGATGATTTTCAAAATCTTAATTTTGAAAAAATCAGTACTGAAATGAATACCAAGATAGTCATAGATGGCAGAAATTTCTTTAATCATGACAATCTCGATAAATTTGGTTTTACTTATAGGGCAATTGGAAAACCAGAATAATTATCATCTTCTAAAAATAACTAATCGTCATTGATAGATTTTTTGTAACCTTCAAATGGATCTACATGACTATTGATTTTTAGTAAATCAGGTTCATTTTCTATAATTTTTAAAATATCATTCATTAAGATT
>MDSW01171416.1_pt1 | contig 26497 bp, 37 predicted proteins | sample 811171 | NCBI WGS metagenome assembly MDSW01 (sample SAMN05326641, study PRJNA326480) | marine metagenome | isolation source: seawater | place: Atlantic Ocean: North West | collected 2012 | reverse complement strand
ATGCAAGAAGAGCTCCAAGTGCTCCTGGATCAAGGGCAAGAAGTCTGGCAAGGGCAAGCACAAGGGCTACTGCAAGAAGTCGACCAAGAAGAAGTCCACCAAGAAGAAGGTCATGAAGAAGACCAAGTCGCCCAAGAAGCCCAAGAAGACTAAGTCACCCAAGAAGACTAAGTCGCCCAAGAAGACTAAGTCGCCCAAGAAGAAGTCTAAGTCGCCCAAGGCAAGCCTCTGCAACACTCTCAAGAGTGGTAAGAAGAAGAAGAGCAAGCCATGCAAGAAGAGCAAGAAGTGCTCATGGATCAAGGGCAAGAAGTCTGGCAAGGGCAAGCACAAGGGCTACTGCAAGAAGTCTACCAAGAAGAAGTCCACCAAGAAGAAGTCCACCAAGAAGAAGGTCATGAAGAAGACCAAGTCGCCCAAGAAGACCATGAAGAAGAAGAAGACCATGAAGAAGAAGACCAAGTCTCCCAAGGCAAGCCTCTGCAACACTCTCAAGAGTGGCAAGAAGAAGAAGAGCAAGCCATGCAAGAAGAGCTCCAAGTGCTCCTGGATCAAGGGCAAGAAGGGCTCCCACAAGGGATACTGCAAGAAGGCGTAAATAAAAATTCCAAAATCATTTTAGAAATGAGCAATTTTTTTTGTTGAGGAAAACAAAAATGTCAGACTCCGATCTTTTAGTTCAACAATATGATACAACAATTTCGCAAGTGTACAATCTACCATTTATAGAAGGACGCTATCTTCTTCAATTGGTTACACAAAGACCCAATCTTTTTCCTTTGACAGAACAAGATATTGAGAGAGCCTATAATACATTGAATAAAGCAAGAGATTTACAAGATTACTTAACTGATATTGGCGCGATTAGGGCACCAAATATTGACATGCACGCATTATATAAATTTTGCGTCAACCCAATCGCTTACCAACAGTTCGAACACTCTAAGCTTATTTCGGAGTTGCCTGATGCAATAATTTCTCATTACAATCTCGCATTTGTTGCAAATGCACGCAATTTTCCTATTTGTGAACAAGATGCACAAGTAAATGCAGTATGTGAACAATCACAAAATCCACGAATTTGCTATGAACAAAACTTAGGATTGACGCAACAAGCAAATACCAACTCAGCAGTCGTATTAAGTAAACAATTGATGCGTTTTCTATGTAGAAATGTCAACAGCTTGTTACACGACGCATATACTTTAGGAATGAATACAATTCACACTACAATAAACCAAAACTGGACTAGATTTCAACAAAATAGAGGACCGGACAAGATTGATTATGTCCAAATTGATGTCATCACACAACCAGTTGCAATGATTCCGCAATTAAGTATTAGAATATCAAAACAACATCATATTGCAAGGTTAAAGAATGAGTTAGGGTTGAGTGACAGTATGGCTCGTGCTAATACAACCGCTGAAACATTTATACCTTATGTAAAACGCCGAACTAAAGACGAACTCATTCAGCCTCATTCACGGCGTTTAGAAAAAGCAGTTATGACTAATAATAGATTAAATCTTCAAATCACTTTAGGCAGACTTTGATTCGATCAAAAGGAATTTTTTTCATCTACAACGCTGGCATCTACAACGCTGGTACAACAAAAGCGAAATTCGTACGCATAGCGACAAACAACGGTGTCTCACCAGGAAGAGATGTTCCACCAATAGACGCACCCAAATCTAATAAATGAGACTTCAACGCATTCGGAAAATTGTTCATAATCACAAACTTTGGTGACTGCTCAACACGAAGAAATCGTTTGAATAGCCGACTTGATTTTGCACACACTGGAAACTTGTCCATTTGGAAGGTATGCTTCACAGCAGCAAACAATCGGAGCAACGCTCTGCTTTCACATCGATCTGTGCTCACATTGATTAATGTTGCGTGCTCAATCTGCAATTCAATTTGCAATCTTGAAGAAACTCTTTCTAACGAACCGTCGCTCAAAATCAATCGATCAATGTAAGCAAATGCATTCAAAACCTTGCTCAAATTCGTAGATTCTTTTTTGCCGTATATGCGAAGTGTGCAGCATTTGCACTCAAGAAGATTGGACATAGAGCCATACAATATAGGAGTATTACAACCCCTAAAAATATCAGCATCAATCCGGCAAGATGTTGGTCGTTTCCGCAAACTTTGCACGAGTAAAGAAAGAACACGATCACAAGGCACCCAATCTGAAAAAGCAATCTTGAGCAAAAATAAAGCATCGTGCCACCATAAATTGCATATCTCCAGATGATCGAACTTTGCAAACAACTGAACCGCTTTCTCAATACTCAACTTTGGTCCAAGCGCGAAGATTGGCGGCATCCGCAAATTCACTGCATACTTCATGATCCAGTCAAATAATCTTGTGTCCACCTTCTCTTCAATAATATGCTTTGTTTGCAAATAGTCTTCGACATTATGTTTCCAATTGCTGCTTGTCAAAGACAGATTGTGAAGACTCTCTATGCAACAATGTGCAGTAATACAGCATCCTTCGTCAAATGTAAGTGTATCCATTGAGGATAAAATTTTGTTCGAAAAAAAATTATGGATCTAAATACCGCAACCCAAATTTGCCACAGAACAAATCAGACTTGGGGAATAGATGTCTTACTCATTGAGCAGAACAGAATTCATGTATCCGATATGTTAAAATGTTGGATAGAGTCGTCGCTTCCAGTAAAGAATGAATGTGTGTGCATATATTTTGGCGTTGACGAAAACAACATGTGCCAAAGTAAAGTACGATTTGATATATGTCGATATCCTGGTATGCACTTTTATCTCGTTGACTCGCGTACTAATCAGATGCTCTTGCTGTAAAGCTGAGTATAAATTTTTAGGATCTTGTGTCTTAGGAATCAAATCCGCATCATCTTTTAACGCGCTTAATGAATAGACATACATTAGAATACAAAAATCCTCTAGTGCGAAACCAACAGAATCATATATTGTCACTCCTTCACCACGTTTGAAATTCTTGTCAGTGAAAAGATTGCTGATTTCTGTGACTAGACATTCGGGAATTCGTTGTATTTCTCCCTCAATTCTTGTTTGCGGTTCGTACTCCACATATATTGAAGCTCGCTTCAATGTTTCGATATCCAATTCTGTTTTTCCAGGCCTATCACCTCCTATCGCATTTATGTGCACATTTTCTTTAAGGAAATTGTCAGGCAATAAGCAGGCATGCGAATCTACATTTGTGCATGTTGTCACAATATCGGCATTTTTTACAGCATCTTCTACACATGAACAAATTTCAATACTGAAATTCCATTCACTCAAATTCTTTTTCACCTTTTCACTGGCTTTCGCATCAATATCATACAAATAAAGTTGATGTATATTGCAAATTTTCTGAAATGCAATCGCTTGAAATTCACATTGAGCTCCGTTGCCAATTAACGCCATGCTTTTAGAATTGTTTGGCATTAGGTATTTTCCAACAAGTGCAGATGTCACTGCAGTCCTCAGAGCCGTTAGTAAAGTCATTTCTGATAAAAGCAACGGATAACCTGTTTTTACCGATGACAACATGCCTATTCCTACGACGCTCAGTAAATTAGAAGATGGATTATCTTTGTGACAATTCACATATTTGAATGCATAATAATTGTCGTCAGAAATGGGCATCAATTCTAGAGGACCATACTTAGTGTAGGTCGCTATACGTTCTTGCTTTGAGTAGGTACTCCAATGTTCGGCATACAACACGAACATTTCTTCAGATAAATGTTGCATGAATTCTGATATTCCTCCAACATCATGAACTAATTGCTTGATATTCTCAACACTACATACCAACATTTTTTGTATCAACCTCACATTTTTTCCAAGTTTTTTTTCCGAACTGAAATAAATATGTGGCCATCTGTAATCAATTCATATAGGCTGCAATACTCTGGAATCGATGATAAAAGTTCAGCTATCAAGACTCTTAATGAATCTGAGAAAGAAGCTTTAGATGCCTTAATTCAATTACCATATGTAACTTCTACAAATACAAATCCTAACGCAATCGCAATTAAATTATCTACACAAGCAACAAGCCCTTCATGGAAGTTTAATCTTAGCAACTACGAAGAGCTTATCAAAAACGAAGATGAATTTCCAGACATTATCATTCTTGTTGTCAGAGACGACGATGGATTGACAACTTCTTTCAAACATCCATTTGACAAATGGAATGATCCAATACAACTCTTGTACGCAATTATTCGACTGCAATTTCATGCACATCAGCATTTAGAAGTTGTAAAAAATATCTTCTAGACGACTATTTTTTTATTCGTCCTCTTCGTCACTAGAATTATCTTCTATGTCTGTGTCTTCGTGATATCGCAAATGTCCCGTACCGCACTCAGAATAATTTCAAATGAATGCGTGCACCTAACAGTTTTTCTAGAAAGGTTGGATTTTCCATTTACTTTTTTTTTCGATGCAAATTATAAAATGGATAGAAAAGCTTTTATGGAACACTGGAGTAAAAAAAAATTAGGTTCTAAAAAATATGAATTCGAACTTAAAAAACAGATAAGCAGGCAATTTCCAGATAAAAATACTCAAAAAATAAAGGAATGGCTTACTAATACTGAGAATATACTAAATCAATCCGATGTAAAGAAAGATAGCGTTAGCGGATGGGTCTATACAGATATAAACGATAAATTGATTAATGTGATCAAGGTAAACTTGCAGTACAGTAATATCGTTGAAAGTGAAACTCGGGTGAACTGGAAACGATTCAAAGAATTATTTACAGAAGCTCATATGAAGATGATGGCAGAACTCAAAGAAAATTTAGAAGATATGATTGATGAATACGACAGTCGTGAGATGGAAAGACTTGAATTCACTCAAGAAGACTTGAAAACAATCAAAAATAAACTAAATAACTTGAAGACATTCAAAGGATTTGATTCTGATCGAACCGGTGCAAGACAAGTTCTAGAGAATGTGATTGCAAAAGCACAAACAACCTATGACAAACGACTTCAAGATCAAAGAAAAAAAGAAGAAGATTTACGCCGAGATCGAAAGACCGACGCAGAAGAGGCTGTTAGGAATATGAAATTTGCAGAAGCTTCAAGATCAGGTAAAGAAAAAGTTCCATACGATAAAAGACGATCGACTAAGGAGATACCTATGCAGGGAATAACAAAACGAAGACGACAATCACATAGTCGAGTCGTAGTTAGTAGTGATAGTGATGATTGAGTTCTTATTGTAATGTATGTGATAGATACGCAACGCCATATGCAATACCACCTGCAACAGAACCCAATAACATAATTTCAAGTAACGAGAATACAATATTTTTCGAACCCGCCAACTTGTAGCGCAATATAGAAACGATAAGCAAAGACACTAAGAATAAAGCCACAGAAATTACAAATTCAAACTGCTTTGCTAAAGAGTACCCCAATAATGGTATTATTCCAAAAATCATGAAGCTACTAAAGCATGAAATTCCTAGGATCAAAGAATTACCAACAGAAGTTTGTGTTCGCGAACTCAAGTACTCGCTTGTCCCCATCGAGAACGCATCTGCAACAAGACTAGAAAATCCAATAATTATAACGGAATTCTTAGATACATTACCGGCGATTCCTCCTGCTATTATGACAAAAGAAGTAACCAAGCCGTCTATTGACCCCAAAATCGTTGGTCTTAATATCGTCTTCAAATCACATAGAGTTGGTTCTGCTATATTTACCTCTTCAAAAACTGGTGTCAAAGTCGTCTTGTATTTTTTTGTGGGAGGATTATTATGAATTCCTATAGAACCAGTTTTCATATTTTTAAAATCCATAAATATTATTTAGTTGAAGCACCGTATAAATTTAACATGACCTTGCGGTTTTTTTTTCTCTGTCATATACATATGTATCGATCACAATGGTTTCCCAACGCTACTGGTCGTGATATACCAATGACAAGTCGATTTGGTGTCGAACAAAATGTTAGAAACACTGTTATAGAATCACAACCGCTCACCTTACCACCCATACCAAAATCATTTCCAATGCAGCATCGTTTGCAAAAAAACCCACGATGGTCTGATAAACTTCCACAACTCCCAATCAAGCCTCCAGCAGGAAAAATTCATCTGCCACACGCTCCTAAAATTAAAAGAGAATCTCCAGCAGGAAAAATTCATCTGCCAAAAATACAAGCTCCCAACATTAAAACAAGACCCGAGTCTCTAAATACTTTAATTGTGATTGGGAAGAGGCAAGACTGAGAAAAAAAAACCAGAAACATTACAATTCTGAAATGTTGGAATACCATGCATTTTTAGCAGCATCGTCTGCATGTCCACTAATGACAATCACATGATCTACGAATGTCGATTGGTGCCAATCCCACAATTGTTTCATATTTTTAGACATCATGTAATATTGTGTTTCTTGACATTTATTTTGCAGAATGTATGGAGACCACAAACAGCATTCTATTTTATGAGTGCATGCATTCGGTGAACGACACACCATAATACTAACTTGGCTTTGATACATGCATACTATAGAAAATGCATCCGGATGTTCAAGTGTTAGTCTAGCTTTTATAAAATTGGAAGTCACTTCTTCATTGTTAAGAATCACGTTGTGATCAATTGGAAGAATAACTGGTTTCCATAGCTTTATTAACATTTTGCTTTCTGTTTTGGGGAAAATCGCATGTAAATGTGTGTTCATAGACAAACAAAACGTTACTAACATCCACATTTTTAACTGAGAAACTTATTTTTTTATGTCTTTTCGCGACTTGTATTTTCTCTTCTGAGCTTGTTTTAATGGATATACAACTTGCTTTATGGATTTGTCGTCTTTGACATCTGGTTTGATAGTATGCTTTCGATTAAATAAAGGTCGATTAAATCTTATTCTTCTTGTGTAATTATCAAATTTCACGATACAGAATATTACGAAAATGCACACTATACTTGCACTCATTGCGTAAATAAATGCATTCAGCACTGTTTGGTCATTTTCTGGCAAAAATGATACGATTGCTTCTTTTAAAAAGTCAGACCAAGCATTACCTAGAGTGAGAAAAATTCCAAAAGTGCCTCCGATAATGAATGTAGTGCCAAAATTATTATTGATAGCAGAATTCCTAAAATCTTCCATGATTGCTGTTAAAAGAAACATTAAAAAAAAACGCGGATAATGAAAATGTTTTATAACATATACAATTAAAATGGAACATGTAAAGTTTATTTCGATATCATCTGGAGGCGCACGAGCAGTTACATTTATAGGAGCACTAAAAGCACTTAAACAACATTACGGTTTAGAAGAACATCTTCCAAACATTGTAGGATTTGCAGGTTGTTCAGCAGGTGCAATTATTGCTATGTGTCTTTGTATTGGTTTCACAATAGACGAGTTATACCAACAACTTGAACTACTCTCTTTTGATGCAATAGCTCCAGAATTTGATATATCCTTGTTCCTTCACGATTATGGTCTGAACAGCGGAAACATGTTCAAACAACTAATAGGTTCCATGTTACAATCAAAAGGATTGTCTTATAGTATTACATTCAAAACTTTAAAACAATATTTCAATTCCAAGCTCATAGTGGTAACAACTGCTTTAGCAACAGAAGGTACACAACATGTATACTTAAGTGCGGATACTCACCCTAACCTATCAGTTGTAGAAGCTATTTATATGAGTGCATGTGTGCCAGTTTTGTTCAAACCAGCACAACTAAATGGAATTTTACATGTAGATGGTGCCTTGACAATGACCTCTCCTGAATATTTCGATCCTGAAAAAACGTTAGTACTTGTCAACACATTAGACAAAAATTTGCCATGTACAAACTTGACAAACTACCTTACTCGTCTGCTATCTGCATCTGTTGACATTCAACAACCTGACAGTTATGCGTCCAAGTGTCGTTTATGTATAAAAATAAAATTACCAGATGATCTAGCACAATGCGGTGCAGTCGATCGAGGCCACAATGAATCAAAGAGTAAGAGATTTAGTCAGATTGGCTTCTATACTGTTCTAGCATACATGAATTCGAACTTTACATTAACCATGAATACGATTCTTCAAATGGTATTGAATAATTTTGTCGAGTTCTACCAGTCAAGTGAAAACGACGATACTGCATATTAAGAGTTTGAATTTGGCTTTGAAGTTTGTCGAGGAAAAGAAAAAGCATTGCGAATACAATTCCTGAAATCACCAACAATATAGTAAATCGTTTGGATTCTTCTTTTCTCATCTCATAAATCTCAACAATAAGCTTCTGCATCAGCTCAATTTTTTGTTTTTCTTCAATTGATTTTGCAAGCACATCAAAATCTTCTTCTAATTCAATTTTTGTATGTTTTGCAGCCAGCATATCATGCACACCGGGTTGTTTCACATCTTGAGTTGGCAATCTTTGGTCAACTTGGTGATAATCCTTTGCGACTGGCGGAGTAATAATAATATCGTTCCATGCTTCACTCAAAGAAACTGCCATTCTTATATCTTCACAATTTTTTTTTTTTGCGACAACCAATTCTCCGGTCCGGTGGTACGACTTAAAAAATATTTTCAATCCAAAATAAACATGGATCATATACAGAAATTTGAACACAATGTAATGATACGTGTTCGTGATATTAATAATGCAAAAAATGTTAATAGTACACAATTAGACATAAGACCTAGTTATCTGTTTTTGGGTGTCACTATAGGGTTAATTATATCTCGAATCACTGCCCTGACTAAAAAGTAGCGTTCATCAACACAAAATGAAAAACAAGATAAATGAAAAATGGATAAGAACTTGAGAGATCGTTTTGAACAAATTCTGAACGACGACATACAACCTGTACAATCACAACCTCAACTCGTTGAAAATCGATCGTATCAAATGCCGAAGAAAAATGAAATGCATCAACAAGTGGAAGCAGCAAAATCACGCGTAGATATTACAAAAGTATTTTTGATCGCTATCGTGGTTGGAGCGTTATGCTTTTTATTGCTAAAATACACTAATTGCATTCCATCTTACTCAGATCACATCTTAGATTTCTCAAACGCGTTACAAAAACAAGAAGAAATCGAAGAACCACCGACCAAGAAGCTAACAAAAAAAATAGATATTGAAGAAGAAGATTCAGATCCTCTGTTTCAAGAATTTGATTCATAAATTACTTACTTGCTCACATCGCAGTTAGAAACAAGAGCAGAACGATCCCATGTGGCGTCAAATGCTAAAACATGACCCGGGGTCTTCATCTTGCACATAGCAGATGTAATATTGTGTGATGCGGTCTTGCAATCAGTTATCTTATCACTGGATGGAGTAGCAACACCGATACGATCGTAAGCCATCTCTCGTTTATCATTTAGAGTTGCTTGATAAAAACCATTTGCAGTTAGGTCAGATTGGGTCTTGGGACACTTTGTAGAATCCGTCATTTTTTCTAGATATCAGACATTTTTTTTCACAACAAACGAAAAACTACGTTCAATGAACAAAAAAATGTTTCACGATTACAAAACACCATCATGTCGGTTTCTGGATATGACGCCGAACGTGTTAATAAAATATCTCAAATCATGCCACAGTTTGCGCAAGTCGCTCAGGTAGGTGATATTGTTCATCTTGGTCTCGAGGGTGATCCTTTGTTCCCATCATCCTTTAGTGCATCTCGTCCTTCTGGAACAATTACATCCATTGAAGAGAGAGCCAATGATCATCTCATTGGTATGCAACTTCAAGATGGATCGAATGTCAAGTACAGCTCGATGACTTTAGCCGCAGACCAAGTATGGGAATTCACTGACGATACCTTCCAGAATGTTATGCAGAGACAGAAAGAAATTCATCGTGCTGAATCTCCAGTGGAAGTCGCACCGGAGAGTGCACCACAAGAGACTGCACAGCCAGAATACCGTGGCACTTCTGACGACATGCAATCATTGATGAATGAAATTTCCGCACTCAAACAACAGCTCAGTGTAGAGCGCGAAAATAACAAAAATTTCCACAACACTATGATTGCAAGCATGAACGAGATGGCAAACGATATATGCAAACTCGACTCTTCGGGCAATAATGCTGAATTCTGCCGCACACTCACATCATCCTACGGAAAACTCATGGAAGCTCGCGCTGAGGAGCAATTGTATCGTGGCAAGAATGAGGAGAGTGACGAGGATGACGAAGAAGATGAGGAGGAGGAGGAGGAGGAGGAAGATGACTTCTCAGCTGATGACACTGATTTCTTCTAAACTCAAAAATCTCAAAAAAAACTCGCATTCGCTCGGAATCGCTTATATATTCCTTGATTATATTCAGAAGATGAACTTGTAATCACTCGAGCACTGTCGTATTTTTTTGCAAATACTTTGTTCAATTCAGTTGTCAAATATGTTTGCCAATCATTCTTGTCCTCAAATACATCTTTTTGCAAAACACGTAATACGAAAAAATTGTTTTCAACTGCAAGTTCCTCTTTTATAAGATCATTTTCAATATACTCCCACCCTGTCTTCCAAGATGCAATAGGTCGAAAATGTTGAGGCCCATCAACTTCAATCAGAATATTCTCCACTCGAAAATCAAATGAAAACTTTCCACTCCAACTAAATTTTACTTGTGTATCCACCTCATAATTGGATTTCAGAAAATTAAACAATTTGACTTCTGTTTTATTATTGCACATACTACAACCGTGTTTTTCCATATGACTTGCACATTGCATATAATGTCGATTGCACTTACTGCATTCTAATTTGTATTGTTTTGACGAAGATTTCCACACATTTCGTGGAATTTTTGAATTTTCGCTCGACCATTCATTTACAACTCTTGGAATAGACGCTAAACTATTCGAAAAACAAAAAAAACAATTTTCTTTTGCACATGGTTCACAACGCTTTCTTTTTAAACAAAACCTGCATTTTTTTTCATATTCGTGATTACATACAGAACACTTCATGATACTCTCATATCAATAATTTACAAATTTGATTACTTCTTGTCACGACTTGATCCACTCTTCTTCTCACTTTTCGAATCAACCTTGTTGTCACGGCTTGAATCAACCTTCTTTGCATTATCTTTCTTTTCACGACTCGAATCGACCTTCTTCTCGCTCTTTGCATCGACCTTCTTCTCACGGCTCGAATCGACCTTCTTCTCGCTCTTTGCATCATCTTTCTTTTCACGACTCGAATCGACCTTCTTCTCGCTCTTTGCATCTTTCTTCTCACGGCTCGAATCGACCTTCTTCTCGCTCTTTGCATCTTTCTTCTCACGGCTCGAATCCACCTTTTTCTCGCTCTTTGCATCATCTTTCTTCTCACGGCTCGAATCCACCTTCTTCTCGCTCTTTGCATCATCTTTCTTCTCACGGCTCGAATCCACCTTCTTCTCACTGTTTGAATCGACCTTCTTCTGTTTTACATTCTCAGTCTCATCTTCATCATCTTCAAAATTTTCATCATCTTCTTCGTCATCTTCACCATAGGCATCTTCAATAGATTCATCATCATCTTCACTAAAATCTTCATCTTCTAGAGCAGCTCGCATTTCAGAATCTGGAATATCACAGAGCATCATTTTGCGATACTCTGCACTTGCAAATACTTCTTCTTCGTATCGTACTACTGGTTTACGAATCCTCTTGCTCACAATGATATTGCTAACATCAATATCTTCGTTTTGATCTTCTACATACTTTCCTTCTGTAGTAGCTTTCTCACTTCTATCAGAACTATCATCTTCTCCCTCATCATCTTCCTCGTCATCGTCTTCTTCCTCATCATCTTCCTCAAAATCGTCTTCGCCTTCATCCTCATCTTCATCGTCATCGATGAAACTCTCCATGTCATCATCATCTTCCTCCTCTTCGTCGCTTTCTCTTTCTGTAGTTGGCGCAGAAACACTCTTTGTTTTAGAAGTATTTGGAGCAGAAACCGCTCTTGATGTTGTTGGTGCAGATACAGATTCGTTTGTAGATTGCTTTGAAGTTCGCGATGTCTTTAACGATCCGTTCATTTCTTTAGAAACATGCTCATCGTCTTTCGACTTCTTCGATACCGGAAATTCCACAGGTTCTACAACACGTTTACTACGTTTAGAATTACCATTTAATTTCTCGCCATGCTCTTTGAGAATTTCATTTTTAAGTGCGTTATCGCTTATATCAGGTGCGGATAAATTGTTTGCAGATGTAGTCATCGTTTATTTTGTAATGCACATAAAAAATTTGATTCGTATTTTCAACGCGATTTCTGGAAAATATTTCGTTTAAATTGGTAAGCCGACTATTTTTTTCTTGCGTAAAGAAAACACACCATGGCCGCTTACTGCTCAGGATCAAGCGGCTCCGGAGCTCTCACCCAACTTATCGCACAAGGTGCACTTGATGCTTACTTGTCACAAAACGCAACCTTCACATTTTGGAAGGTCCGTTACAATAAGCACACTAACTTCGCGATGGAGTCCATCGGACAGCCTTTCAACACCGCAGTTGCTTTTGGCACTGAGGCTCAGATTACTCTCAACAGAAATGGTGATTTGATCTACTACATGTATGTCGTCGTTGACCTCCCAGGTATCACTGCCTGCGATGTTGTCAAGGAGAACTGCGTCGGCCTCGCTGCTGGCAACCAGTTCCCAGTTTTCATGGATCAGTCGTGCGCTCCCTGCGCCAAGAACGACGAGGCCGCAATCGCCGATTACATCGACGACGGCTTCACCGATGCTTCCTCTGGCGAGAAGCAGGTCAAGCTCAAGCAGGCTAAGGACAAGTGGCTCCGCGACAAGTACGGTCAGGGCGCCACTCTCGAGTGCTGCGATGAGGTCGAGGATTGCCCCGACAACCTCTGCCCCGAGCTTGGCGGCGTTTGGGCTCACTGGACCAACGACATTGGCCAGTTCCTCATCCGCTGTGCTCGTGTCGTGATCGGTGGCTCCACCGTCGACACCCTCTACAACGACTTCCTCTTCATGTGGGAGGAGCTCACTGGCAAGTCTGGCCGTCGTCTCACTGAGATGATTGGCAAGCGCTACACCCGCACCCAGCTCATCTGCGACTCGCGCCAGAAGAGAATGCTCTACGTGCCCCTCCCCTTCTGGTTCACCCAGCACTCGGGCCAGGCTCTCGCCCTTGCCTCGCTCCAGTTCCACGGTGTCCAGATCCACGTCGAGTTCGAACGCCTCGAGCGCTGCATCGTCGTCTCTGGCACCAATGTCGCCGTCAAGAACTGCGCCACTGCTTGCTGCCTCTCACCCAACGATCTCTCGGCTTGCCTTGAGACCACATATGTCTACCTTGACAACACTGAGCGTGATCGCTTCGCCACTACCCACTACGAAGTTCTCATCGTCCAGAACCAGGCCTTCCACATGCAGACCACCAACTCCCAGGTTCGCATGCAGCTCAACTTCAACCACCCCGTTCTTGAGTTCATCTGGGCCGTCCGTCGTCAGTGCCACGAGCGCTGCAACAACTGGTACAACTACTCTGGCATTGACAACCGTGACCCAGTTGTCTCGGCTGCTCTCTACCTCAACAACCAGTCTCGCTTCTCGAACAAGCCTGGCACATGGTTCCGTCTCGTCCAGCCCTACCAGCACCACAGCAACATCCCAGATTGCTTCATCTACGTTTACTCGTTCGCCCTCCACCCCGAGGACCCATCGCCATCCGGCTCGTGCAACATGTCGCGTATCGACCACGTCGACCTCAACCTCCAGCTCCAGGATGGTCTTGGCAAGGAACAGGTTACCGTCATGGTCTTCGCTCGCAACTGGAACGTCCTTCGTTTCCGCGAGGGCCTTGCGGGCCTTGCATTCGCCAACTAAATCTCATCAAGGTATAACAGTGCAATAAAAAAAACAATTTTTTTTGCAACTGTTTTGCGTTTGATTCTACTTCCCGCGACCGATGGGTGAAAGTGACGGAGCTCGCTTGTCGAGATTTTACGAAGAAGAACGAGAACGCCAAGAACAACAAGAACAACAATAACGAAACACTGAATAATGATTTGGTTTTTTTTATGTAGACAGATTATAACACATGCATGCTCCTTTTCTCACGACATACCCACCACTCATCAGCAACACAGGAATGAAAATCGGAGCCCTTACAGCACTAACAAGTGCGGTGATGGATCAAGAAAATGTCGACTTTCCAGATGGAAGATTGAACGCAGAAAGTTGGACAATGATTTTATTTAATCTTTTATTCCTTGGTCCATTTGTTTATTCATGCATGAATCCATTCTTGACAGCCAAAAAACACATTGTCAAAACTTTTTGTGACATATTTAATTTGGTCGCAGTACATTCAGCAGTTTATGCATTAATTCATCGGTGCATGCATAAAATAGTCGCATTCAGACCGATTCACAAAGCTCACCATCAATATAAAAATGTTGTTCTTCCAAGCAATGCTAACGCAGTTTCGGCAAATGAATTTTTATTTGCTTACATGCTTCCTTTTGTTACAGGCTGCATTCTCATTCGTCCAACATCCTTTGCACTCATGTCCGCAACTTTGATTGTGTCTGGTTTCAATCTTGTGATTCATTCAAATCTTGCTACAAAATTCAAATGGCCCTGGTTTCTCGTAACACCTTCGGATCATCTAGAGCATCATGAATTTAAAACACAAACCTATTCCGCTCCAACCTTTTCTTGGAGAAAAATATTTGATGCATTACATCAATCGTGTAAAAAATGCAACATATCGTGTAAACAATGCAAGAAATGTTAAAAAAAATCATTTCGCACTAAATTGCACCGTCCGGGTTACGCTCCCGATCATCCAGCTTGGAAGGCTGACATGCTACTATCACATCCACGGTGCTTCCACAGGATGCATCACTAAGCATCCTACCTGTACAGTTCCAAAAAAAAATCATAAAGCAAACGCATTCTCACTCCCATAATTTATGCAAGGACCAAATAGGTGTGCCTTTTCCTGTACTCCAATCAGTAAAACGATTGACATAATGACGACAATCATATACGCCAATCACATATCTTTGACACAAATCACACTTTTCAAACGACAAAATATCTTCCCAACTTTTTGAAGTCTTTCCCCAATGAATTAATCTGGTCTCTATATGTCTTTCTTCTCTATACGATGCGAATTCTTCGTTTTCATAATCGTCAATGTTGTAAGTTGGAAATAATGTCATGTCTATATTCTGTTTGGCAGTTGTCACATAGGATTTACCATCATTGTTTGGACGAAAGTCAAACCGCATCGTTCCATATAGATCATTAAACGATACACCAATGTGCAATAAATTATGCCTATTACTGAATTTATCTAAATGAATAAAAACATCTTTGTACAATCCGTAAACTAAGAGATGAAGAATACTCATTTATTTTTTTCGAAAAAAAAATGGATGGTCTATTCGTCGACAACAACTCATGCTTGTGTCTTATTACACCGATTTACTGTGGTGAACATAAAGAAGAATGGCACATTCATCGCGCAGATGAAGACAATTTCGACGGCTATAACGGAACAATAAAAAGACTAAGGATGTCATCCAAGTACATTCAAATGTCTTTATGTAGCGAACATGTACAAGGAGTTTTTGACGGCAAAGATTGCATCACATGGGACGACGGTGCAAAATGGCGACGATTACGAGTATCTTATGATCAAATCCAAACATTAAGATATCGTCCATATGCACCTTTAAGTCTCCATCTTATTCATTTGCTGTACAATCTCATACTTTACCTATATCAACGATGCAAAAAGCAGATGATGCTTTAAACATTTGAATCCTCTTGCGATACATTTTGCGATACATTTTGCGATACAGCAAGTCGTGTCGTCACTACATTCTCTTGTGGCGGTGTATCTTGTAGTAGTAGAGGTACATCTTGTGGAGGTACTTCACCTTCCTCAAGTTGATTTTCAATCGATGCTTGAGTCAAACTGTTTCGTAAACTAGACGGAATCGCCTGAACACTTAAATATGCTATAAGATTGTTTCGTGTCTCATCTTTGATGGACGGAATCTTATCATGAAATGAATGTCTACACAATGGACATTTGCGATTCTCTAGATGTATGAAACATTGCATACACAAAAAATGACCCATACTAGCACAAGGTAAACGCACGAATATTTTTTCAGAATGATCCTCAAAACATATTGGACATTCCATTTGACGATACAGAAAAAAAAATATTGCACCTAAAAAAAGATGTCAGTCCTCACAACAGTTGGAAACGGTCTAAAATCTGTAAAATACATGACATGGATCATATTAGCTATCACAATCGCTGTTCTAGTCCTTACCGTTTATTATACCGAATACTACAACACTAGTTTCAAAGAACAAATAGAAGAGCAAATGAATGTACATTTATTCTATACTCTCCTGTTTGTAGTGGTGTTCGCAGTAATGACACATATGCTTGTAAAAATCGAAACAGGAGCTGTATACTCAATGAAATGTCAACACGGTGAAAGCTATCGAACACAATTGAGCAAGACACAGCACATGTTGTGGAGATTATTACATTTCTTCCCATTTGTTGGAGATCTTGTCAATGTATACTACTTCCATACATGTTCACGACAGTGAATTTAGCTGCATCAAAGAAAATACTGTAATATTCTTACGCAAATTATGTATTACTTCATCAATATGACAACAAAGTAGAACAGAACAACCTGTACGAAAACATGTCGTACCAATACTTTTATTGAAGCATAATCCAACTCCTTTTATATGTGTTACATTTTCAACTTTTCTGATTTCTTGCAACATATTTATTTTTTTTTTCAATCTGATCGACGCGAGGAAAACTATATTTGAAAATGATTACGATAGCTAAATGGAAGAACTTGAGTCGATATTGTCGGTAAAAGGCATTCAGGAGGAAGCATTCGTAACTAAGATGGTGACATCGTTCAACGAGGAGGGATACGACTCCATGGACTTGGATACTTCGCGCAATCGGTTTTTCATTCTTGCCATCTCGGTCATTCGGAACAGCGGATTGACGCAATTTCTTGAAGTCGGTCCAGGTGCGAGCGCAAAGCTCACAAATTACATCCTGAGCAACGAATGTCGAGATGTCATGTGTGAATACCAGGAATCGAGCTACGTTGTGGCCATAGAGGTCAATGCAGACAGCGCCGAAAGGGCCCGTATAAGTCTCCACAAGCACAATCCAAAGCGGTATAAACTCGTCTGCGGTGACGCCGTTGACATCTGCAATCAAGACTGCTTCAAAGAAGCGTTCGAGTGCCTTGTCGCCGAGGTCATTGGCTTCGTGGCATCGTGCGAAGGCCAGTGCCGCATCTTGCACGCTGCGGCACCTTGTTTGAAGCCTCACGTGCGGTTCGCCCCAAGACGGTTCGCCACGTACCTTACGCCTTACACAGGTGATCTGCCAGAGGCAATTGGCACGGACGATGCGGTACGCATTCGACACTTATCATTCACACGGCTGATGAAGAACAAGTTTGTTGCCAAGGATTCTGCTGCCCTGCGAATCGAAGAGTGGGATTCTACAGCGATGGGGGAAGCAACTTCTCGAACGTTTGAATCGCGCATGCAATTCCCTGCCGGTGTAACTGCACTCGTGGGTCATATACGGTTGGATCAGGGCAGCGAAACGAGCGAATGGTGCTCAAGTGCACCCTGGTGCACTGCAAAGCACAGAGCGAAGAACTGGGACAACCTCATAATCCAATTGTCTGCCGAGTTTTCAGGCCGAGAGGTACATCTGAGATCGACGGTCAGCGCCTTCACTGGCAATCCGACGTACAAACTGAAGTTTTCGTGCGCGCAGACGGGTAGGCTATTTGAGAAAGAGCTTGTCTTCAGCACGACTGATCTGGTGCACATGAGACGGCTCGGCTGATTCTCCGGCGTTGGTGAAAGAGAAAGTCAAGATTAATTCACTTGAAAAACTTGAAAAATCTTTTTTTTTGACAAAATGCAAGTCTACTCCCATATTTTCTTCTACAGTTTAAATACCAATAATACGAACCATGTTCTCATTTGATCAAAGTTAGCATTATTTTTTTGAGATGTCCTCCCATGATAAATCTGAGGCCAACACAACATGTTTTGATGGAAAAATGTCCAATATCTTTTCAAAAGATTTACAATTATCGGATAATTTCATCGAAGACAATACTTTATCGTATGATGTATAAACTTTTCCAGATTTTACCAGTCGAACTACATATGAAGTTCGACATGAACCGGCAGTCACAGAATGCATTGCTAAATTGTTAAAATGATTTCCAACACCCACACTATTACACTTCTTATTCGCAAAGAAATATGCGAACGGTCTCATTATTATTGTAAGCATACGATGGGGTACACTAAATATGTTGAAATTTTGATTAATCAAACAATTCACATAAGAAAGAAGAGGCCACTCTAATGTTTGCAAACTCCCACCATCTTCCGTCAAATTGAAATGAATTGACACGAAATGTCTATTTACAATGGCATCAAATGGAGTATCATTAATGAATGGACCAAGACTCTCATGATCCGAATGCCACGCAACCTCGTTTCCCTTGGAATGAAATAGTACATCAAACGCAATCGTATACTCGGGGAAACAATCAGATATATGAGATTTAATTCCTTCCAACTCAGGAGAATGAATAAACATGCCCGCATATATACGTTTCGCCCAAACACTTTTATGAGCCTGTAATTCTGTGGTATCTTTTTCAAACATGTCAAGGAGATGAGAAACTTCTTCTTGAGAAAGCTTCATTTTTTGATGATGCATTTTTTTTTCTCTCATGATGTCTGAAAAGATTCATAATTCGCTTTCTATAAGCTTGTTTGGTGACAAGATATTTTTCAAGTGATTCATACGGAGACGGACTTGGTTGTACCTGTTGACAGTAAACTTGCAAGCATAAAAAAAGACAGACAAACCCTCTCATCATATTTTAAGATCATGAAATTATTGTAGTAAAACAATGAACGAATCAAGTTCTTAATGTTCTTTCAATGCTTTGGTGCGCGTAGTATACAGCATTGAAACATCCAAGTGATACCTGAATAATCACACATAAAATTGGCGCAGTACATACACCAGATATGGTATTCTGAGTAAGAAGTAAAGAAGAGAAAAGAATACCAGGACACCGGAATAACACATTTATGAATGCCGAGAAGCGTGGCTCATCGATTGTAAGAAACATACCACATTTTTGCATTATAAGTAGAATATATATGAGACCGCCAGGTAATCCACAAATGAAGAAAAGATTGCAATTGCCAAGAATACCCCAATCGAATATGTATCCGGGCAAAGGCAGTAATGTGACAAACAAACAATGATGGAAAATATCCTGAGAAGAGAGCGGATAGAATATTACATGATAAAAATGCAACCACAAAGCCAAACACATGGGAAATTTGCTGCTCTCAAATGTATTCAAATGAAGTTGTACATTCGCCGCGTCAAAAGGCATTTGAATAGCTTTATATACAGACCTAAAAGTATGCACTGACAGAACTAAATTTATGATTGCATGCACCGCAAACCATCTGACGGTATGAGTTTTTTGTGGATTCAGAGGTTTCACAAATAATGAGGCGCAGTGCGCAATAGATAAACACATGACAGATAAAAGATGGTCATTCATTTTTTGTGTTGTTCAGCAAAAAAAAAGATTCAATTTTGACCGGACTGTTCTAAACAACGACTTGACTTTTGCGTAGGCTCATATTCATCATCAGAGAAACTTTCTCTTCTCTTTTTTCTCACAACCGTGTGCACCGTATAATGAGGCATGGTCTGCATTGATAATTTCAAATAATGTATATGCTGCGTGTATTGGTTCTTGAGTATACTTAACTGACACAACTCTTCATGAACAATCTTCATTTTTTCGCTAATGTCAGATAACTTTAATTCTGCATCATGAATGATTGAATCCAATGGATCTTCCTCAACAACATCGGAATCCATTCGAAAAAAAATTAAAATGATCGATGCAATCATCACGATAACTTTTGAATTTCTAGTGATCTTGACAATGCTGTACTATGTAGTCAAACATAATATTCACAGCGATGTGAATCCGGTTTAAGATTACTGATTATACGAATACGAAGTATCATAAGAACGATCATAAGTTCTAGACACCGCACCTGCTGCAGCCATTACGTTAGACACACCACAATATACTGAATTTGTAAGCATAAAGTAAATATTAAACATACTGATTAGCGTAATCACACCAAGTACAGCTGCAATACTCCAAGTGATAGTACGCGTATGATCTTGATCCTGTACATAATTTCCGTCTGCAGTTAAGAAGAGGGCTAACGTTGTGTTTACTAAATCTTCACAAATCCCGTTATGAGCCTTACTATGGGAATGTGTTCCCCCATTGTGATTGAATCGCATATCACACTTGTTCCAATTTTCTGTTAGACACGAAACTACCTGTGTCGTTAAATCGACAGGAAATTGTGCAACCTCCCCAACATTTGGACAATTTTTATCATATGGACATGTCACCGTTGATGAAATCGGTGCAGATAACTCGACCTCCGGTGATGGGGCTAATGAAGGTGATGGTGTAGTTGGTGTAGTTGATGTAGTTGGTGTAATCGCAATAGTACAATTTATTGGACCTGTCTTGCATCGCAGTTCATTCGTAGAAATGTTGCGTATTAAGTCATGTGTTGGTTGTGTCCTGCACTTACCAGGATGTCCTGCGCATCTTGCGGTTTGATTGTTGTATAAATATGAATATCCACTACAATCGCATTTTTCACTGAAACCGGTACTATGCTTTCTTCTTGTCTTCTTCATTCTGCAATTTGTAGTAGAGCTTCCAGCTACATGTGTACCAACAACTACTTCTTCATCTGTTTGTACAGAATCGACATTGTACGATACTAGCTCATGACTACTTTGCGATTCGTCAACTGTGACATTCACAGATTCATGATATGGCCTCGAGAATCCAACATATACCAAAATAACGCTTATAACAATCATTATAATCACACCAGGTACATAAAATAAAGCTCTCACTTTACATACTGTATCACTTCCAGCTTGAAGATTTTGTGCAGCACTCTGATTAGCTCCCATTTACATATATCAATTAAATTTTTTCTCCGCTGATGCTTAAAAAAAATGAATTCAGAATATCAAATCTGTAAACTTCCTGGGGTGACTGGATTGGCATCCCACAAAAGAATACGAGTACCAAAAAAAGAATTCTCACTTGCAAAACCTGCAAAAAAAATAATGATGACAGTACTCGTGTTATCTTTCGTTATGATTTTACGAAACCAGTTTTCTACGCTTTGGTAAAACTTCACATTTGCCAAAAAAAAATCAAATGAATATCTTCATTCTACTCGTTGTGTGTATGACGACACATAGTACACACCTCAGAAATTATTTATATGAACAAAGCTTACGAAATCGACAAAAAATACATGATCATATCGTCCGTTTTGCAAATGATTCAAACATCATTCACATAAACAGACAATCGTCAATCAACATCTGTCGACTTTCATAATTGGCGCCTCTTCTAGAATGTAATATCATTTTTTGAACTAGTGAAAATAGTACTACACAACAGCCGCACACTATGACACTGTAATTGAGTTATTCTGAGAATCTTCGAGAAAATGACTTACAACTCCAACAATAAAACACAACCAGTTCGGCATCAATGGCCGTGAACGCAATAAACATATTAGTGTCATCAACATTACAATCATATCATAGTCTGGATTTCGATTCGTGTTCCACCATAAAAATATACAACGCCGATAATAAAATCTAGTACTTACCATCGCCGTGGAAACACAACACGAAAAAAGCTTTGTAAACAAGTTGTTTGTAGTCATAAGCCCATAAACAAGAACATAAACAAAACAATCGTGCAAAAGTTGCTGAACACTCTTGTTAAGAAAATATAGATTCATACAACAGAAGAATTGAGTGAGATAAATTATTCTATACATCCATTTTTCTTCTCTAGCATAGTTGGAACAGAAATACGACAAGATGATAGAAAGATACAACAAAATTGCAAACATTTACTAGTTCCTATTCAAAAAAATAATTTGATCAAAAAGAAACTTCTGGCCATCTCATGGGTTTTCATGTAAGGATATATCATTCGTCATTTCTATATTAAAAAATACCATATAGGAAATGAATTTTGATATTGGAATAGTAACATTGAACAAACATAGTGACTTATTCGATCAGATGACGCGTTTATTTCCAGATGCCAATGTGTTTTTACAAACTGGCGTTGATGTTCGAAATTCTTCTATTGAAAATTTAAGAGAAGCAGACATTATAAGTGATTCTGCATATATAGCTTTGAATGATGGTCGCAAATCCCATTGGGAATTGATGTCCTTGGGTGGAATCGGAATATTCTTAGCAAACAAAGACGCGCTTTTGAAAAATGTGACAAGACCTCTGTTATTATTCGAAGATGATTGTATTATAAAAGATGTTAAAAAGTTTGTAAGCGAAGTTAATGTTTTGCTTCATCATCAAGATGAATATGATGTCGCCGTATTTGGAGCATTGATACTTTCGGATCCTCTCACAAAGACATGCACCCCGTTTTTTAAGAATGATGATTGGAATTATATTGAAGGACAATTTATTTTCATGCATAGTGTATTATACTCTACAAAAGGAAGAAAAAAAATAGGTGAATATTATTCACAAAATCAACTCACCATGCAAATTGATGGAGTGTTGTCCTTGTTGTCGAAACGTAAAAAAATAAAACTTCTTGTTCAAGAAAAAAAGCATACTACCCGACAGAAAACTCATCCCAGTAGTATTCAAAATGATATTTGCCTGCTATGCTTCATAAAGGGTGGAAAAACAGGTGATATTATCATAATATTTTTTATAATACTCGTTCTGATTACGTGGTTTATGATTTACTATTGGTCTCGTAAAGGCTGCACGATTCACACAAATTAGGATTGTTAGTATTGATTGCCTTTACACCGTCTTCTTTCGCGTATTCACACATTTTCGTACATATCTTTACGCGATCGTCGTCACATGTGATTGTATTAACGCCTGTTTCTAATGTTGCAAGTCTGACAATTTTTTCATTTGTATTTATTTCCATTTTTATTTCAGTGCAATATTTTATAATTGGAAATTAGTTCACGTTCAAAAAAAATAATTTGCAATACAACAAACATGAGAGTTCTTGTTGCAGCATGCGCCGCAACTATATCATCTGTTTGCGTCCATCCTCTTGATACATTTTATATCCGACATCAACTTAAGGCTAAAACCTCAGTAAACAATGTATGGGCAGGTTGTTTGGAATCAGCATTCTCTTCTTTTTTTACTACTGGAATGTATTTTACCACATATGAAGCTTGCTTGAATGAAATCACTGGAAATCACCGTATTCCGGTTTCTGCGTTCCTCGGGACTTCGTCCTCTGAATTTATATCAACTCCACTGAGCGTATACAAAAAACGCATCCAAGTAAAAGAAAACAATTTGGAAGAAACAAAGCCTTTAATTCTAAGACAATGGATTCATCTATATTTTCTAAATGTTGCGAACAAATTCCCAAAATCAATCGTCAAATACTCTATCTATGAACCCCTTCTTGTTGCATTGAACCTAAAATATTCTAGATTCATTTCAGGTTTTTTAAGTGCATTCATCTCATCATTGATTGCATCAGTGTTATTTGAACCATTAGAAGTGAAACGATTATACACAGCCCTTGGAATGAAAGCAAATTACACAAAAATTTACAATGGACTGAAATTTGGAATCATATCTTCGATCATTCGGAACAGTATTGGACATGCAATTCTTGAAAAATTTGCTCCACGATAATTTTTCAGAAAAAAAAATCAAAATGAAGTATTGCACATTCTCGAATATTTCTCTAATTTTCGTATGCTCAATTGCATTCTTTGGTCTGCTTTATGCGGCAGAAGAGACCGCTAAACTACTAGATCACAAGAACATTACAGAAATCACATTTGGTAAAGATGTCGAGGTGTTCACTGCACACACTATGACAATTGCTGTTCTTTTTTTGTGTGTTATCATTCTGACATGCAAAACGCATATACTCGCTAAAAGACTCCGTCAAGTACAACTCACACCACAACTCTATGAAAGCATGACCAATTGATGCGTTCAATGTACCTTTCGAAATATTGGTATCAAAGTTAATGCGCATTTCCGTTGAAGAATTCCTTAAACTTCCGAAATGGAAATTATTCATGTTTTCGTCAAGTGACGCATTTCCTGACGAAGTAAATGGGAATAATGATGTGTGTATGCTAACACACAATGAGATCTCCGACATACAACATGCCGTCAAAGCATCCGACACCAAGATCTATGATGCATTCGCACTTCAAACTTGGTTGAGTAAGCAATATGATATGTTTTATGTTATTCCCGGGTTAAATATCACAGAAATTGAGTATTGTAGTATTGTAGAGTATAACTTGAGAAAATACTTTAACCTTGCAAAATTTATCTTTTCCTCCACGCACCACTCTTTACAACAAAAACTTTCACACAAATTACGTAAATACACAAAATCATACAACAAAAAACGGTGCGTCAACATAATCAAGGTTACTCACACTATACAAACTCTCAGACTTCAAAAATTACAAATCAAAAAAAAAGGTTGCCTTGTACCAAGCTCCCTTAGCGCATTCACGCCTTACCAACCACATTCTTGATTTTTTACTTCTCCATTGTTGCCTTCTGGAAAGATTGTAGTGCAGGAAGAAGATTGTCAATATTGTTCGCAAACTTACTCATGTCAGCTTCGTCACACTGAGACAGCACTTCCTGACCTATGTCAGATAAATTCATAGAAGACAAATCTGCACGACCATTTACAATATCATCTGCAAGCTTGTTCGCAATATTCTCAATCCTACCCATCATATTTGTTGGAATATTTTCACCAACCGCTGCAAAACCATTCAACTGGACAATCACAGACCACATCTCATTCGTCAACATACTATCATCAAGCACAAACTCGTCAAAATGATTCACAATATGTTGAAACGCCACTACATTCTTCTGATTACAAAGATTCGTAATCTTCATATTATTGACACTATCCTTTGCATATTCGGACCATCTAGAAAGTAATTTCTGCATTTGCTCATCATTCTTGTTTTGAGTAATATCTGTATTGCCACTCATCTCACAAAATTTCGATAACGATGTCTGAAATGCCTTCGTCATTGATGGTTTTTCGACATTAGCTGCTTGCTTCTTACTCTTGATGTTCTTGTGAATTTCCTCGCGTGATGGCACATACAATGGTTTCTCATTAACATGTTTCCATGCATTTGCATTGATTTCGAGAATAAATTTCCATACAATTTTTTTCTGTTCCTCCGTCAAATCGTTCTTGTACTTTTCAACGAATTTGATATCAAACATGTTAGGACATACAAGTTCTATTCCGTCGATATCATTGTATTCACATGAATGATTTAAATTTGCAGGTTGATTAATTATCCTTTCCACTGGCTTACTATACTTAATCTTCTTATGAAGAGGCAGCTTCAGATTCGTTACATGATACGAAATAATTTCATCCCAATTACACTCATCTGAAGACACCTTCTCAAATTGTTCCTTCACCATTTCACAAGCTGGAAACACATCGCTCATATACCGCATGAAATCACAATAGAACTGAGAAAATGTCTGCTTATATCTAGTCGCAAATATGTCTGCCATTCTTTTCTTGTGCACATTTTAAAAAAAATAGTCCTGAACGACGAACTCTAATTATTGAAACATTGATGGATAACATTTCACAAGACATTTTGCAGTAAGATCCACATCATATTCTGCATCATGTGCTTTCTCTTCATCGTAAATTACATTGTTTTGCTTTGCAAGATTTTTTAAAGAAGGTCCAATCCATCTTCTTATTTTCTTGTAATAGTACGCAGTGCCCTTTGCTTTTGTATCAGAATTAACACAAGTGCAAAATCGTTCGCACCTATTTAATTGTTCAAAAAAAGTATTGTCCATGAGATTCTGCTCTTTCACGGTTTCAAGAATCACATCATTCCAATCATATTTGATATTATGAGCCACAATCGTTGTGGGTTCGTCATCTATCATATCCGTAAGTCTCTTCAAAACTTGTACAAATGGAATACCCTGTTCTTGACATACTTTCACACTTAAATGTGGACAATTCTCAAGTACGAATGGGTCAAGACGCTCCGCACCATGAATTATCATATTATCTCTCTTCACAATATCACCTTGTTCATTCAACAATGCAGCAGCTAACTGTATTGGATAATTTGCACGAGGAAGAGGCATCAAATCCTCTTGATACGACTTGTAATTATTAGACTTGTCCACACCATTTCCAGTGGTCTCAAAATCAATCACAAGATATTTCATTTTATTTTTTGCGTCTTGAAAATTTT
>MDSW01185550.1_pt1 | contig 26498 bp, 28 predicted proteins | sample 811171 | NCBI WGS metagenome assembly MDSW01 (sample SAMN05326641, study PRJNA326480) | marine metagenome | isolation source: seawater | place: Atlantic Ocean: North West | collected 2012 | reverse complement strand
TCAGGATATGGGCTTCCAATGATTGCAATTGTCATAATTTATTTTTTTGATCCAAAAGGATTTGAAAAATGTAAAAATACGCCTTTTTCTCCTAAATGGTTTATTGAGTACTCAATTCTTAAAATTTTATCATAATAAGTCACATAATCTAGGGCAACACCTTTCCCCCATAATAATTGACTGTCCATTAGGTTAGTCTTTGTATTTGGGTAATCATAAATATAGCCCATATCTGAAAAGATGCCAAGGTAGATTGAATAATGTGATTTTTTGAACTGCTTCATTTTGACATAAGGAATGTCAAAATTTGTTTTTTCTATGATTGCATATTTTAAAGCAGTTTTACTTAGCCAAAATTGTTGCCCATCTATAACATAATGCTCATATCCTCTCACGTAATCAATAAATCCAAACCCTTCTTGTGAAAAATAAGGCATTTGATTCTCAGAAGATAATTTGAATTTAAAACTTGTACCTAAGAAAACTCGTTCTTTTGGCTCTAAATATTTTTCTCCCGTAAGTTTAAGTTCAAAATTTTCTACAGGGCTGCTTCCATTGAAATATTTTGAAGCTTCTAATTCTATAAAGTATCCATTTAAAGGGTAGATGGTATAATCCCTATGTTCATTCGTAAATTGATATCCTGTTTTAAAGTATGATCCAGAATTTTGGCTGTTACTAAGATAATTTGGATTTATAGTTGTAATACTATCAGATATGATAGACTGGAAGTAATAGAATTTTAATTTATGTTTTTTGTGTAGGTTTTTTCTATATAGGAACTCAATATTAATACTATAATCTTTTGATGTATAATTCTCAGTTTCTTCATAATAGATTAGCTCATTTTGTAGTGTATTGTAGAAAGTTTTCTTTCTTCTGAAAAGCTCTAAGTTTGTATTTATACCAATTGTTTTCTTCTTATTAAAATAAGGTAATTGATATGAAAATAAATAATGCTCTTTAAATCCTCTCCTTATTTTAAATTGTAATAATTCATTCCGACCTCTAAAGTTTTCCCAATTAAAGAATATCCCATAATTTAACCTTGAAAAGTCAGAGTAATGATTTGTTTTGAATTCATTCCACCACGTATTAAAATTTCTTTCTGAAATTTCAATAATAGGATATGGCCAAAAATACCATCTTTCTATTACAGTAATTAAAATAGTATTTTTATCTCTTTGAATATTGATAAAATTAAAGAGCTCTAAGTTCTGAAGATTCTCTGTGCTTTCTTGCATTTTTTTCTCTAAAATAGGCACGCTATAACTCTCTCCTTTATTAAAAGACAGCTCTCTTTCAATTACCTCATATTTTGTAATGATGTTCCCTTTTACTTGAATATTATTTATTGTAATATGATTTTGTCCGAATGCACAACAATAATAGAATAGTATTAGCACTACTAGAAAATTTTTCATCTTATGGATTCAGGAATCTCATTAATGATTCATACCTTTCTAAAAAATCACCGTCAGCTTCTTCTTCTTTATAAGAAGCACTGACAGTATATTCACGCCTTTCAAAATCTTTGATAATTGCAGTGATATCTTGTTTATTAAGCTTTAAAGTGACCTCAATATCTTTTGAGTTATGTTTTGAGATGATGTATGAGCTTAATATTTTTGCATCATTACTTTCAATAATACTTGCAATCTCGGTTAAAGAGTAATCATGATGATTCATTTCTAAGACAATTACTCCACCAACAGATTGAATCGTTGCTGATTTTGCAATTGTATACATTAGTTTTCGGTTTGTGATAACACCTTTATATTGGTTTTCTTCATCTAGAACTGGCACAATAGATAAGTTGTTTTTTTCTAAAACTTCAATAATATCAAATAAATGCTGATTGTATTTTACATGAGGTGACGCTAAATTATTTAAATGCTCCTCAATATATTCTTCTGGGGATTCCCAGTTCATAATCTCTTTATCTGAAACTACTGCTAGAAAGTAGTTATTTTTAACAATAGCAAGGTGATGTACTCTGAATTGATCCATCATCTCTAAAGCTCTTGCTCCATTTTCTTGAGGATGGATACTTTCAATAGTTGAAGAAATAAGTTTGTTAGCTTGCATTATGCAAAGATACTATTTTTTACTTTTGCTATTAATTATGACTAAGTTAAGCGTTAACATAAATAAGATAGCAACTATACGTAATGCTCGAGGTGGAGATATCCCAAATCTTGTAGAGACAGCTATTAATTGTCAGAAGTTTGGCGCTGATGGTATTACAGTGCATCCAAGGCCTGACGAAAGACATATTACAAAAAAGGATGTTTTTGATATCAAGCCAATTATTAAAACTGAGTTTAATATAGAAGGATATCCTTCTTCAGATTTTATAAAAATGGTTCTTAAAGTAAGGCCGGAACAAGTAACCTTAGTGCCAGATGGTCCTGATGTAATTACCTCTTGTGCAGGTTGGGATACGATAAAGTTTAAGGATTATCTAAAAGAGATAATTAGTGTTTTTAAGGCTGATGGTATTAGAACGTCTATTTTTATAGATCCTAAGATAGAGATGATAGAAGGAGCAAAGATTTGTGGAACTGATAGGGTTGAGCTTTACACAGAAGAGTATGCTAGTAATTATTTTTTAAATAAAGTAAAGGCAATTCAACCGTATGTTTTAGCAGCAAAGAAGGCCATAGAATTAGGTGTTGGAATAAATGCAGGACATGATTTAAGTTTAGAGAACTTAGATTTCTTTGCAAAAAATATTCCAAATTTGAAAGAGGTTTCTATTGGTCATGCACTTATAAGTGATGCAATTTACTTAGGATTGGAGAACACTATTCAAATGTATAAGCGACTTTTATAGGTGAGGCTTTATTCAAAGATATATGGAGATAAAAATAAGGACTTAATAATCCTTCATGGTCTTTTCGGGATGAGTGATAATTGGAATACTCTTGGTAAGCAATTTTCAAAAAATTACAGAGTTCATCTTATTGATCTGCGGAATCATGGCCGATCACCACATTCTCAGGAATTTAATTATGATGTAATGTGTTCCGATATCTTAGAATATATTCAGATTAATGACATTAACAAGCCTATTCTTTTAGGGCATTCTCTAGGTGGTAAAGTAGCAATGAAATTTGCTTTTACATATAAGGATAAAATAGAGAAATTAATAGTTGCTGATATAGCTCCAAGGAGATATGATACTGATTTTGCAGAGAAGGTGTTACAAACATTATATAGATTGCCTTTAGAAAATTTTGAGAAAAGAGAGGAAATAGATGAGACACTTTCTAGTATCTATAGTGATAGAGGAATGAGATTGTTTTTAATGAAAAATTTGTTTAGAAATGAAAATAAAGCATTTGATTGGCGATTTAATTTAAATGTACTTTTAGACAACGTAACTAATATACAAGAAGCAGATTTTATTAAAGGTATTTGTGATACGCCTACTCTTTTTATGAAAGGTGGAGGTTCAAGTTATATAACTAGTGAAGATGAAGTAATCATTAAAAAACATTTTTCTAATTGTAGTATTGTAACAATTGAGGATGCAGGGCATTGGCTACATGCAGAAAATCCAGAAGAATTCTATGATGAAGTTATGCGATTTTGCTTAATTTAGATGAGAGTTAAAAGAAATTAGAATTTAATAATCTCTCCTTCTGTAGCTAAATTAAATCCTTTCCCTAGAACATCTTTCTGTGCACTACTTTTTTCTATTAACAATGGATTAGTATGATTAAAATGAATAAAGTATACCTTCCTCCTGTCTTTTTTTGATAGAGTAGAAAAAAGCTCTATACTCTCTTCTACAAAAGGATGTGGAATTTCACTCATATCCCGTTTGAGTTCTCCATTTTTATAAAAAGTAGCATCTAGAAATGCATAATCTACTTTTTGTATAATCTGAGTGATACTATTTTCCCATTTTCCCCATTTGTCAATATCTGGTATAAAAATTAAAGCTTTGTTATTTATTACAATTTTATAGCCTACAGTTTCAGAAAACTCATCTCTATGAGGGACTAAGAAAGGCTTTATTTGAATATTTTTATTTAAGTAAACAATAGAATCAGCTGCAAGTTTTTTAAGGCTAATATTTTCTAAATTTATTAGTTGGCTCCATGGACCATTTTGTTTTAGAAAAGAACTCATTTTTGGCATTGCAAAAACAGGAACTTCTTTAGCTCCTATTGCCTCTCTTCCTAGATGCATAAGACCTGTATAGTGTCCTATATGCGCATGAGTTAGTAAGATTCCATCTAATTTTTCAGTGCCTGTTTTACTTTTAAGAAGCTGGAGTTGGTTTTTGAAATTTGGAGTAGCATCAATAATCCACTGTTCTTTTGTTGTTGGATCTATAATTGCTAAACATGAGGTCATTCGTTGTAGTTTTGAGTTCTCCCAGGCTATTTTACAACAGGATTTTGTGCAATTCATTTGGGGGTAACCTGCATCTTGAGCAATTCCTAAAACCATTATATAAGGTGTTTTTAGATTTTCTTCTTGATCTGCGGAACAAGAAATAAATACTATTATTAGAAGTAATATAGCAGGTCTCATTTTATTATTTTTTCAAAACAATGGTATTTATTTTTATTTGGCTTTAAGTCAATCGTTCCTAATTCTTTATATCCCAACTTCTTGTAAAATAGTATAGCTTTTGGATTGCCTGAATACGTGTCTAGTCGTATAGATGTTAATGCTCTTTCTCGTATTAATTCCTCTGCAAATAACATTAATTTTTTCCCAATTTTTTTACTCCATAACTCCTCTTTAACTGCTAACCTGTGTACAACTAAGAAAGATGTTGATTTGTCTTGCCAATCAATATTTAAATAACTCTTATCTTGTTTCTGATCGATATTAATTCCTGCAATAATACCATCTTTATTTTCTGCAATATAATAGGTTTCAGATTCTAAATCTGAGGCTATAATTTCTTCATTAGGGTAGCTTTTGTCCCACTGATCAATGCTGTTTTTTATCATTCCTTTAATGCAAGAAGAATACATTTGCATGATTTCTGACAAATCTGATATTTGACCTTTTCGTATTATCATTCTATTAATAGATTACAGCCTCTTATATCTGCATTGTTAAATCGACCAAGCACTGAAAAGCTCCCATCATTAAATGTCTTCCCTAGATCTTCAGTAGCAATAAAAGGACATGAATATATATTTGCTAAATCTATTATATTTATTCCTCCAGTTTTATTGTCTCCTATTATTGATAATGGATCATTTATGTCTCTTATTAAGATTTTTTTCCATGATGGTGAGTTAAATATCCCGTTTCCTTTTGAGTAGCTTTGTGATAATAGTTCTGTCATTCCATATTCAGAATGAATATTTTCTAAAGAGAATGCAGATTTAAGTTTTTCATGCAGCTCTTCTTTTAGCATGTCTTTTCTGTTCCCTTTTGTGCCTCCCGTTTCAATAATAATCGTATTTTTAAGTTTTTGAGGAAATTCTTCAGCAAGGTCCAAGAGGGCATAACTAATGCCAAATAAAATTGTTTTTTGATTCGAATGTTCTAGTTTATTTAACTTTTTTGCAAGTTTAGTATAGTTGTTTAAGTAAAATCCACTATCTTGATTTTTACTTTTTGAGATTAGATCATCTATCATATAAATAAGTGACGATCCATTTCTTTCTCTATAATTAGGTAGTAATGATAAGATGCAGTAATCTGTAATATTGTCATAAAATAGTTCAAATGATTTCAGGTATGAATTTTGATATATTGAGAGATCAGCAACTAGATGTTTACTTTGCCGGCCTGTAGTTCCACTACTTGTAAAGATCCCTTCTGCTTTTCTGCTTTGACAAATAATTTGTTTTGATTTAAAGGTGCTAATTGGAAGGAATGGTATTTCACTAATATTAGCAGGTCTCTTGCCTTTTAATATTAATGGGGCATATTTTGCATAAATTCGGTTAGTCTTTATTTGATAATCAAACATGTCTAATGCAAGCTCTTCGAACTGAGCGTTATTTTGAATGTCAAAGATTCTATTTTGCATATTGCAAAATTATAGTTATAAATTTTTTCTGAAGAATATATATAAGATAAATCCAGTAATCAAGGCGAGAAATCCTTTTAATGCTCCTAATTCAGCTGTAATAATTGAAGCTTCTTGAAGCCAAGAAAATACAGCAAACATAATTCCAAACCCTGAAATTAAAAGCCATATTTCCTTATTGATATTTTTTTTCATAAGCTTCCTAGATTTAAACAAAAATAGCCCTACAAATGTAGGGCTATTTTATTAGTTTTTCACAAATTGAGTTTCGTATTAAAATTTATACTCTAAATTTAAGAATAAAGTGTTTTCAGCTTCAGAGTCTTCTGCAGCATCGGTCCATGTTTGCATGTTTAATGCAATTGTAACACCTTTTGTCATTTTTCTTTCAATTCCGTATAAAGTATATGAGCCTGCTTGTGTTGTTTCTGAAGCATCATCATATCTTGCAAATAATTTATAGTTTTCAGCTATTTTATATGCTCCATATACTGACATCAACTGTTGTTCAGAGTCAAGTAAATTACCTGCATTTTGCATTATATTTTGTTCTGCTCCAATTGTCATATTGTCTGTTGAGTAAGCAATGGCAGCTGTTGTTATTGTTTGTGATGCGCTTGAATCGTCATAAGATGATCTTGGAGAGATGTCCTGATTTGCTCTTAATGAAATATTACCTATTTTATAAGTAATACCTAAACCTCCTCTAAATAATCCATTAGATGCTTGTGTTTTTTTATATCCTTCGCCATTTAAAACTTGCGCATCTAGGCTAATATTATCAGAGATTTTGTAATCTGCTGTTAGACCAAGATCTGCAGAATTTGCCCATTTATATTTATCCTGGGCAGATTTAGCAATATATCTTCTCCCCCATGCTTTTTCCATAAATTTAAAGTTTTTTGCCCCTACCATTCCAAAATTAAGATTTAAATTTTCAGAAGCACTCCATTTTAAAGAGGCGATTTTTAGAAATGCTGTATAAGCACTTCCGCTACTATTACTACCTACATCAAATGTTATTTTTGTAGAGAATTTCTCATCTATATTGTAAGAGTATCCTAAATATGCTCTTTTTAGTTCAAACTCTTTAAATGCTTGCTCTCCTTCTTCAGTAGATATGTCATAATTGAAGTTAGAGAAGATTTTGAGAGAAGGAGTTCCTTCTTGTGCACTTATATTCATTGATATAAGAAATGCACTACTAAGTAATAAGATGATTTTTTTCATAATTTTCTTTTAAAGTTAAATTTTAGTAAATAATATTTTGTTTTATAAGCCTATTTTTGAGAAGAACTTTACAATTCCTGAAGCAAATTCTTGTGGAATAGTTTCAAGCATTGATGATACTGTTAGTTGGTCATTTACTCCAATAGCAATAGCAATGGAAATTACTAATCCCAAAAGAGCATAAGTCATGTCTTTCAGCCCTAATTTGATAGCATGTAAGATGTTATTATCACCTGTTTTCATAATTGCCATACCTAATTCTCTTCCTGCTAGTAGCCCAATAAATACCCATGTTGTGCTCATAGGGACCTTCGAGTGTAACTTAAAGTAAAATAATATCACACAATAAATTAAATCAATTAAAGTTGCAAAACGAACATCTGTAACTACAGATTTTTCTGTTACAATTTTTTGAATTCTTCCTCCTTTATAATAAAGTAAAAGCCCTAATCCAATTACAACAATTGAGGTAAAGCCAATAAATTCTCCTGTATTCAAGCTTCTTGGTAGGTAGACTGCAATATTTGCAGCATCTTGCATAAGCCATACTGACCAAAGTGTCCCTGATGTAATCCATTGAGCTATCGTCCATCCAAATTTTGCTTCTCCTGTAAAGTGTTTTTTAGCTGCTTTAGCAACAAGTAAGAAGAAAAATAATCCCATTAAAAAGGATAAAATATATCCACTCATACTTTTTGCAAGTACTCCTCCAACAGCAGCTGGAGTTGCCGCAAAAGAGGTAAGAAGGATAAATGTAGTAGAGACAGGCATCCTTAGTCTAGTAAGAATTAATAAAAATATAGGAGCTGCAATTTGCAGGAAATGAAATTTTGTAGGTGCAATCTCAAATCCTTTAGAGGTTAATCTTCCATGGCTAACGTCTCCCGCTAAGGTTATCCAACTATAAAGCATTGTGAAAAAGAAAATTCCTCCAATGAAAATCCATAGGACCCACCATTTTTTATCTTGGTTTGACGCAATAAATGTTCCTATTGTTTGGATACTGTCATTTGCAATTGCTGCATAGGCTGCAAATATAAATCCTGCCCACATAGCATATTGCGGGTAAGGTGTTAAAAACATTGCTATAAGAAATGATATGCAAATGAATGCTAAAAATGATCTTTCTCCTTTTGGTAGCCAGACTACTTGAGGGTAGCCAAAGCCTTTTAGAATTTTCTTCATGTTAATTTTAAATTTTAGACAATAATAACTAGTTTGTTAATTCAGAATGTTAAATTTAGATTAAGAAAACAATATATAATTATTAAAAATATTTTTTAAAAAAAAGTACAGCCGTCAAAAACAACTATACTTTAAAGATCTTTAAGGTATCGCTAATTAAAATTATTAAAGAGCAGTAAAAAATACAGCGATCATTAAGGCTAAGTAAATAACAGCTGATAAATCTTTCTTTTGAGTAGTGCTTTCCATCTTTTTTGTTTTAAATTTAATGCAAAAATACATACAGATTATAGTTATCATGTTAATAAGGCATTATGTATATGTTAAGAAATTGTTAAGTATTGCTTTAATATAGCAAATCTTAATGAAAAAAGTGATCAATCTTAATGTAATAATTAGATTTGCATTATGTCAGACTCATATAAGATATTATTAGTTGATGATGAAAAAGATATTTTAGAATTTCTTTCTTATAATTTAAGGAAGGAATCATTTACTGTAAGAACTGCTCTAAATGGAGAGTTAGCTATAGAAGAAGCCAAAATCTTTAAACCAGATTTAATTATACTAGATGTAATGATGCCAGAAATGGATGGGATCACTGCTTGTGCTGCGATAAGAGAAATTTCTGATTTAAAAGATGTTTTAATTTTATTTTTAACTGCTAGATCTGAGGAATATTCTGAGTTAGCAGGATTTGATGCGGGAGCAGATGACTATGTTACAAAGCCTATCAAACCTAAACTATTAATTAGCAGAATAAAAGCTCTTTTAAAAAGAAATAAGAAAAAAGTAATAGATAGTTTTATAAAAATAGGTGATATTGAAGTTGATAAATCAAAACATTTATTGTTATTCAAGAAAGAAGAGATTCATTTAGCAAGAAAAGAATTTAATTTATTATATTATCTGATGACTGTTCCTGGGAAAGTTTTTACAAGACAAGAAATTATATCTGAGATATGGAAAGATGCTTTTGTTGGAGACAGAACAATAGATGTACATGTTCGTAAGATAAGAGAAAAAATAGGTGTAAATCATATAAAAACTATAAAAGGAGTAGGTTATAAATTTGACATCTAATGAAAATTAATACGCCAATTCGGATTGCTATATTTTTAAGCTGTATAATTTTTGCTTTAGCTGTTATTATATTTTATTTTGGCGAAGACAGGTTAAATATATTCTATAGTCTTGTTGTATTTTTTGTTTTTGTCATAGCTCTTATATATTATGTTGTCAAGCAGTTCTTTCATGAAAGGATTAAAGTGATTTATAAAAGCATATATAAGTTTAAAGGCACTTCAAATATTAAGGAACTAGATATTGACAATGTAGAACAAGAAGCTGAAGAGTGGGCAGATGCAAAGGAAGAGGAGCTCAATGCTTATAAAAGACATGAAAACTATAGAAGAGAATTTATAGGAAATGTCTCGCATGAGCTTAAAACACCTATTTTTAATATCCAAGGGTATATTCAAACTTTATTAGATGGCGGGCTCAATGATGAGACGATTAATATGAAATATCTTGAAAGAACTAATAAGAGTGTTGATAGGATGATTAATATTGTTGAAGATCTAGAGGTAATATCTAGATTAGAGACTGAGGATACTCAGTTAGAATTTCAACCATTTAATATAGTAAAGCTTTCAAATGAAGTTCTTGAGGCTTTTGAAATGAAGGCTGAAATAATGAATATTAGCTTAGAGCTAATAAATGAATCGCATGCTGAATACGTAATAGGCGATAGAGATAAAATTCAGCAAGTATTCATGAATCTTATTAGTAACTCTATTAAATATGGGAAAAAAGGAGGAACCACTCAGGTTAAGTTTTATGACATGAATAATAATATGTTAATTGAGGTTGCCGATGATGGCATAGGTATTGCAGAAGATTCTTTAGATCGTTTATTTGAAAGATTTTATCGAGTTGATAAGAATAGATCTAGAGAGATTGGAGGAACTGGCCTTGGGCTAGCCATTGTAAAGCATATATTAGAAGGCCATAATCAACAAATAAATGTCAGAAGTACTGTTGGTGTTGGTTCAACTTTTTCCTTTATTTTAGAAAAGGGAAAATAATTCTTGCCAATCTACTAATCCTTTTTTTGATTCAATAAAACCAGAGTAATTTTTACATTCAATTATTGCTTTTTCAAAGTCGAATTGATGTTGTTCTTGATAGTAACAGAGTTTCTTTTTACTAAATAATTTTGCTAAATATTCTTGTTCTGTTTGGCCTGGAGTTGGAATAAAGAAGGCCTTACTGTTAAGCTTCTCTAAATCCATAATAGTCGAATATCCAGGGCGACAGATTATTAGATTTGCCTGTAAAATTACCTTATTTAGTTCTTTGGCATTTAAATGTGATTTAATAGTGATCCTGCCTATCTTTTTCGTATTATTTAACTCTGGCTTCCCTAATACTATAAGAGATCTTTCTTTCCTATTATTTAATGCTTTTATAATTCCCTTCTCTAGTATTTTTCGTTGTGGCTCAGGCCCAGATATTATTGCTAGAAAATCATATTTTTTTTCGCTTTGCTGATATTTAAATCTAGATTGAGGTCCTATATAGATAGTATTATTTGGCAGTATATTTGGTTTTGATAGATTTCCAGCCAAATTATGTTCTTTGTCATCGATTACCCAGCAAGCGTCAAATTTATTGATATATTTATAGTTAATTTTTTTAATGAATTCAGTAAAATAAGGACTCTGAATTTCCAATTGATGAGTAATAAAAACACACGGAACTTTTTTAGAATAGAGTCCGAATCGATTATCTGAGATCACAGCGTCAATCTTATAATCCTTGATTATGTGATTTAAGGAATGATTTTCTTTTTTAATATTATATATAAGTTTTGGAATTTGGAAAACCATACTTATAATCATAGGTAAATATTTTGGGTATTTTATATTATATCCTGTAAAACGAACTATTTCCAATTTAGGAAATTCAGTGCTAAGTAAATGCATCGGTCTTGCATCAGCAGCTATTACAACTTCGTATCCATTAGAGAGTAATGCTTTAATAATAGGGATACATCTAGTTGCATGCCCTATTCCCCAGTCAAGTGGGGCTACAAGAATTCGTTTTTTTGTTTTCACAGGCCGAAAATAGTTAAAACAAATTATTTTTGTATCAAAATAAAAGTTTTGGGAAAAAATAAGTTAAAAAAGTTTGCTCAGATGGAATCTTTTCATCATGTAAAACAGCCTTCATTAGAGTTGTTAGAATCTGAGTATTATTTAAAGGGAAGGTGGAAGAAAGAGTTCTTTAAAAATAAAAACCCTTTGGTCTTAGAGTTAGGATGTGGCATGGGAGAATATAGTGTTGGCTTGGCCGAAAGATTTCCAGAAAAGAATTTTTTAGGTATAGATATAAAAGGGGCAAGAATGTGGCAGGGGGCATCTTCTTCTATAGAAAAAGGATTAAATAATGTTGGTTTTTTGCGTATTCGTATTGAGTGGATTGAAAAATGTTTTGAGCGCAATGAAGTTGATGAGATTTGGATTACTTTTCCTGACCCTCAGCTTAAAAGGAGGAGGGGAACAAAGCGATTGACTCATCCTGTTTTTTTAAAGAAGTATAAAAATATCTTAATGAGAAAAGGATCTATTCATCTAAAAACGGATAGTCAATTTCTACATGGATTTACTTTGGGAATTATTGCCGCAGAAGAATATGTTTTAGAAGATAGTACAAATGATCTTTATGCCTCTTTAGTTTTTAGAGATCATATGGAAATTAAAACTCATTATGAAAATATTTATTTAGATAAAGGTATGCCAATTACTTATTTAAGGTTTCAATTAAAATGATAGTAGAATCTAGTATAAAGATTTATCTTTACCAAATCAAAGATTTTAGATTATGAAATTAAATAAGAAGGTTATTTTAGAGGCGCTTTCTAACATTACATTGCCAAATGAAGGTAAGAGTATTGTTGATGAGGGAGCTATTAAAAATATTCAGATCTTTGGGACTGATATAGAGCTTGATATTGAGATTAAAAATCCAACATTGCAGTATAAAAAAAGAGTAGAGCTAGAATGTATTAAAGCGATACATAATCATGCTTATGAGAAGGCCAAGATAAAAGTAAATTTGATTGTCAATTCGATAGAGAAAAACATTCAAATAAAAGGTAAGAATATTCCTGGAGTTAAGAATATTATTGCTATTTCTTCTGCTAAGGGTGGGGTTGGCAAATCAACTATATCGGCTAACTTTGCGGTTAGTTTATCAAATTTAGGCTATAAAGTAGGAATCATAGACGCAGATATTTATGGCCCTTCTATGCATATTATGTTTGGGTTGGAAGGAGAAACTCCTGCAGCTATAAGTGTTGATGGAAAGACCAAAATCAAACCTTTAGAAAGTTATGGAGTTAAATTACTTTCTATAGGCTTCTTTGCTCATAGTCAACAGGCAGTAGTATGGAGAGGTCCTATGGCCTCAAAAGCATTAAATCAACTACTTTGGGATACACATTGGGGTGATCTAGATTACTTAGTGGTAGATTTACCTCCTGGTACTGGAGATGTTCATCTTTCTTTAGTTCAATCTATTCCTTTAACTGGAGCTGTTGTTGTGAGTACTCCACAAAATATTGCTCTTGCTGATGCAAAGAAAGGTGTAAACATGTTTCAGATGGAAAGTATTAATGTGCCTGTATTAGGCATAGTAGAGAACATGTCTTATTTTACTCCTGAAGAATTGCCAGCTAATAAATATTATATTTTTGGAAAAGAAGGAGCTAAAGGTTTAGCTGAGCAATTAGAACTGCAGCTTTTAGGAGAGATTCCTTTAGTTCAATCTGTAAGAGAAGCAGCAGATGCAGGTAGACCAGTAGTATTGCAGGGAACTACGCCTATCGCTTTAGAGTTGTTAAAAATGACTAAAAAAATATTAGAATCAATTAAAAAAAGAAATCTTAATTTAGCACCTACAAAGCCTGTAGAACTAAGTCATTCAAAAGGGTGTTCAAAAAACTAAAATAGTATGGGAATTATTACTGACACGAAAATTATTAAGAAGATTAAAGATGCTCTTGAAGAGATTAGGCCTTTTCTAGAAGGAGATGGTGGAGATATTCATTTTATTGAGTTGACCGATGATTGGGTTGTCAAAGTCAAATTAGTTGGGGCCTGTAGTAGTTGTGATATCAGTATGATGACGTTAAAAAATGGTGTAGAGGTTGTGATAAAGAAAGCTGTTCCACAAGTTAAAGAAGTTATTGAGGTTTCTTAGCTCCTAGCTAGTATTATAAATATTGTTTTTTGAGGGTTGGCAAATCCTCTTATTTAGAATAAGTATAAATTGCAAAAAAGATGATTCTAGCTATACTTGAGTTGGCAGAAAGATTTAAATTTGTTGCCGGAAAATGGAATCGGAGAGAATATGAAGCAGTATCGTAGTGTTAAGGCCTTAATAATAATATTATTAATCTTACCTATATCTAATTTATTTGCAGATGATATAACATCTGGAGAGAAACTTTTCAAGCAGAATTGTACTGCTTGTCATACAATGACAAGCGCTCGTTTAGTCGGCCCTGGATTAGAGGGCGTTACTGATAAATATGAGAAAGAGTGGTTGATTAAATGGATCAGGAATTCTCAGGAGCTTATAGCTAGTGGAGATGAACGAGCTATTGCAATATTTGAGGAGTATAATAAAGTTGCTATGACTTCTTTTGATTTTTCAGATCAAGAGTTCTCAGACTTATTAGCATACCTTGCTAATCCACCAGTTATAGAAGAAGCAATTGCAACCTCCAATAATATTCCTATAGAGGAGGGGATGAGTACTTCAACTAAGCTTATGATTATTAGCTTAGTCTTAGTAACATTAGTTTATCTACTTGTTTCATTAAAAAATAATCTTAAGAGCGCCTTAGGAAAAGACACAGAAACTATCCCTGAAACTTTAATAGGTCAATATAGTTTATTTATTTCTAATAATATAAATGTTATATTTGTTAGTGCTATTTTTACGATTATAATGCTAAAATTTACTTATGATGGCTTGATGGGAGTTGGAGTAACTACTAATTATCAACCTTCTCAGCCTATAGAGTTTTCTCATAAAATACACGCTGGTCAAAATGGTGTTGATTGTAATTACTGCCATTCAAGTGCTAGAAAAAGTAAGCATTCCGGGATCCCTTCAGCTAATGTATGTATGAATTGTCATACGTATATAAATGAAGGCTCTATTACAGGAACTACTGAGATTCAGAAGATATATGATGCAATTGGTTTCGACCCTAAAACACGAACTTATATTGACGGGTATGTTCAAAAGCCAATTGAGTGGGTAAGAATACATAATCTTCCAGATCATGCATATTTTAATCATTCTCAACATGTTGTTGCAGGTGGAATTGAATGTCAAGAATGTCATGGCCCAGTTGAAGAGATGGATGTTTTGTATCAATATTCAGAATTAACTATGGACTGGTGCGTAGAGTGTCATAGAGAAACAGAGGTTCAGATGGAGGGGAATAATTATTATACTCATTTACATGAACAGCTTAAAGAAAAATATAAAGGAGAGAAGATTACTGTTGATAAGATGGGAGGTTTAGAATGTGCTAAATGTCATTATTAATTTGATAAGAATGAAAAAGGATAAGAAATATTGGAAAGGTATAGGAGAGTTAGAAAATGATCCTAATGTCAAAAACTTGGGGCATAATGAATTTGTAGAAGAATTACCTCTTGATGATTTCTTATCTGAAGACTTGTCTTCGACATCAACCTCCAGAAGAGATTTTTTGAAGTTTTTAGGCTTTTCTACAGCTGCAGCTACTCTAGCTTCTTGTGAGACTCCAATTGTTAAATCTATTCCTTATGTTGTTAAACCGGATGAGATTACTCCAGGGGTTGCGAATTATTATGCTACATCAATCTATGACGGAAGGGATTATGCTAGTGTTTTAGTTAAAAATAGAGAAGGAAGACCAATAAAAATAGAAAACAATAAGACTTGTACTAATGCTAGAGTGCAGGCATCAGTTTTATCATTATATGATTCTGCTAGATTAAAAAACCCATTAAAGAATGGTGTTGAAGAGGAATGGTCATTATTAGATACAGAGATAAAGACACGTCTTTCTAAAATCACTGGAAAGAAAATAGTTTTTTTAACAGCAACTATAATCAGCCCTTCTTTAAAGAGCCTTCTAGATAAGTTCTCACTAAAATATCCTAATTTTGAGCATATTATGTATGATTCTATTCCTTATGATGGAATCTTAAATGCGAATATGCAATCTTTTGGTTTGCGAGCTATTCCAAGTTATTATTTTGATAAAGCTAATATTATTGTGTCATTTGGGGCTGATTTTATAGGCAACTGGTTAAATAATGATTATTCTACGGACTATATTAAGGCAAGAAATCCAAAGAATGGTGCAATGTCTAAGCATTATCAGATAGAGTCGAACCTTAGTTTAACTGGATCTAATGCAGATAAGCGTATTCCAATAAAACCTTCTGAGCAAAAAATATTACTATCTGATCTATATAAGGCATTATTAAATAAGGCTCAGCCTAATGATAATCGATTATTAGATATAGTTGATAAATTAAGAAGTAATAAATCTAAATCGATTGTCATATGTGATAGTAATGATATTAAGATTCAATTATTAGTCAATAGTATAAACTCTATCTTAAATAATTATAATAATACTATATCTTTAAAAAGACCTTCTTATATCAAACAGGGCGATAGTAGTAAAGTAGATAATTTAATCAAAGAGATGAAAGATGGTGATGTAGGGGCTTTAATAACATATAAAGTCAATCCATCATACAACTTATATAATGCTGCAGAATTTAATAAAGCGTTATTAAAAGTTGATTTAAAAATATCAACATCATCATATAATGATGAAACAGCATCTTTAATGGATTATGTATGTCCTGACAATCACAATCTAGAGAGTTGGGGTGATCTTCACCCTTCTCACAATATTTATACGTTGATGCAGCCGACTATCGCTCCATTATTTAATACTAGGCAATTTGAGGAGACCTTATTAAATTGGATGGATGAAGATGATTATCACGCATACTTATCTAATTTTTGGAAGGAAAAAGGTGTAAATTGGGAGAAAGCAGTACATGATGGGTTTTTTGATTTTGAAGATAAAGAACCAGAACTAAACTCCATCTCTAATTTAGATCCTATGATCTTAAATTCTCAAGTTTCTAAACAAGGGGTTGAATTAGTAATATATGAGAAGATAGGAATCGGAGATGGTACACAAGCTAATAATCCTTGGCTACAAGAATTTCCTGACCCAATTTCTAGATCATGTTGGGATAATTATATAACGGTTTCGGCTAGCACTGCAAGAAAACTTAATTTAAAGAATTGGAATGTTTCAAATGGAGCATTGAATGGAAGTATTGTTAATATTAAATCAGATAATATTATTATTGAGAATGTTCCTGTAATGATACAGCCAGGACAAGCAAATAATACTGCTGGTTTAGCACTAGGATATGGGAGAACTAAATCAGGAAAGGCCGCTAACAATGTTGGTTTCAATGCATTCCCTTTATTGAAATCAAAGACACTTTCTATTGAACTTACTGAAGGAGAGCATGAATTTGCATCTATACAATTACATCATACTATGATGGGGAGAGATATGGTTAAGGAAACTACGTTGTCAGATTATATTAAAGATCCTTCTTCAGGAAATGACAGAACAACTTATCCAACGTTTAAAGGAGATTTACCTGCTGATAAACTTAGTCTCTATGATGAACACGATTTAAAAACAGGTCATTTCTGGAATTTGTCAATTGATTTAACAGCTTGTACTGGATGTGGAGAATGTGTTATTTCATGTCAGGCTGAGAATAACATTCCCGTTGTTGGTAAAGAAGAGATGAGGAAAAGTCGTGATATGCATTGGATGAGAATTGATAGATATTATTCTTCTGATATGACTAAAGACATCGCAAAGGAGAATGATATTTCTGCAATTGATATGTATAAAGAGATGGAGGAACCATCAGAAAATCCAGAGGTTGTTTTTCAACCTGTAATGTGTCAGCATTGTAATAATGCTCCATGTGAGAATGTATGTCCAGTTGCAGCAACTACTCACAGTAATGAGGGGCTTAATCAGATGACATATAATAGGTGTGTTGGAACACGATATTGTGCTAATAACTGCCCTTACAAGGTAAGACGTTTTAATTGGTTCCAGTATTCTGATAATGAAAGATTTGATTTCAATATGAATGATGATTATGGGAAAATGGTATTGAATCCTGATGTAGTTGTAAGATCTAGAGGTGTTATTGAGAAGTGTAGTATGTGTATTCAAAAGATACAAGAACTGAAATTAACAGCAAAGAAAGAAGGGAGGCCTATCTTAGATGAAGAGGCTCAGACTGTCTGCGCATCTTCTTGTTCAACTAATGCCATAGTATTTGGAGATGCTAATAATACTGAAAGTGAAGTTTCTAAACTTAAACAAGATGAGAGGGCATATGACCTATTAGACCATTTAAATGTTAATCCATCTGTTTTTTATCAAACTAAAGTAAGAAATAAATCATAATGCATAAAGAATCAAAAATAAGAGACCCATTAATTCTTGGCAATAAGACTTACCATGATATAACAAAAGATATTGCTAGGCCTGTTGAAGGTAAGGCAAATAAGTATTGGTGGATTTTATTTTCTTTATCCGCGGCTTTGATGTTGTGGGGTTTTGCTTGTATGGCATATACTATTGGTACAGGTATTGGAGCTTGGGGTTTAAATAAAACTATTGATTGGGCTTGGGATATTACCAACTTTGTGTGGTGGATTGGAATTGGTCATGCTGGAACATTAATTTCTGCAGTACTACTATTATTTAGACAAAAGTGGAGAATGGCAATTAATAGGTCTGCAGAGGCAATGACTATATTTGGTGTTGCACAAGCTGGATTATTCCCACTTATACATATGGGTAGGCCATGGTTAGCATATTGGGTTTTCCCAATTCCAAATCAGTTTGGTTCACTTTGGGTTAATTTTAACTCTCCATTACTTTGGGATGTATTTGCTATTTCAACTTATTTAACAGTTTCTGTGGTATTTTGGTATATTGGTTTAATACCTGATTTTGCCATGATTAGAGACAGGCTAGACAAAACAATATCTCCAATGAGAAAGAAGCTTTATACATTAATGGCTTTTGGATGGAGTGGTCGGGCTAAGCATTGGCAGCGATTTGAAGAAGTATCTTTAGTTTTAGCAGGTCTTGCTACACCGCTTGTGTTTTCAGTTCATTCGATTGTTAGTATGGATTTTGCTACTTCTGTTATTCCAGGATGGCATACAACTATTTTTCCGCCATATTTTGTTTTAGGAGCACTTTTCTCTGGATTTGCTATGGTAGAGACATTATTAATTATCATGAGAAAGGTTGTTAATATGGAATCTTACATTACTATTAAGCATATTGAGTATATGAATGTAATTATTCTTTTTACAGGATCATTAGTTGGTGTAGCTTATATTACTGAGCTTTTTATGGCATGGTATTCAGGCGTTGAATTTGAGCAGTATGCTTTCTTAAATAGAGCAACAGGCCCATATTGGTGGGCATATGCTAGTATGATGACATGCAATGTAGTAATACCTCAGTTGTATTGGATATATAAAATACGAACATCGTTTGTAGCAACATTTATTTTATCTATATTTGTTAATATTGGTATGTGGTTTGAGCGTTTTGTTATTATTGTAACTTCATTACATCGTGACTTCCTCCCTTCTTCATGGACTATGTTCTCTCCTACTTTTATTGACATTGGAATCTTTCTTGGTACAATAGGGTTCTTTTTTGTATTATTCTTAATGTATGCTAGAGCTTTTCCAGTTGTTGCGCAGGCTGAGTTAAAAAGTATTTTAAAATCATCAGGTTCTGAATATAAAAAGTAAAGATGAAAATGAAAATTATACATGCTATTTTTGATGATGAACAAGACGTTTTAAGTGTTGTTAAAGATTTAAGAGATAGAGAAATTGAGGTTAATGAAGTATATAGTCCATTTCCTATACATGGGTTAGACCCAGTCCTTGGTTTAAAAGAGACTAGAATGGCAATAACTGCATTTATTTATGGGTGTATTGGATTGACATTTGGGGCATTATTAATTTATTATATTATGATATCTGGGGTTGGAAAGAGTTGGCCAATGAATATCGGTGGAAAACCAAATTTTACCTTTTATCATAATTTACCATCTTTTGTGCCAATTATGTTTGAGTGTACTGTCCTTTTTGCTGGCCATTTAATGTCAATTACATATCTTTTTAGGAATAAATTATATCCAGGAGCAACTACAACAAGTCCAGATCCAAGAACAACAGATGATAAATTTTTAGTTGAGCTAACATATACAGATAATAAAGATGATATTATTGCCTTGCTTAAAAAGTCTAATGTTACTGAAATAAATGAGAAAGATGAAATATAGATTTATAATAATTTGTAGTATTTATCTCTTAGTTACTTCTTGCAGTAATGACGGTCGCGGCTATGAGTATATGCCAAATATGTATCGCTCTCCATCATTAGAAACATATGGGAAAAATAAGATATTTAATGATAGTATTAATGCAAGAAAACCTGTTGCAGGAACTATTGCAAGAGGTTATTTAAAGACGTTTAATTACGGTCCTTCTTTAGAGGATTATTTATTGGCAGGTGAACATGCGATTAATCCGTTAGAATCTAATAGTGATAATATCTCTGATGGCGAGGCACTTTATTCAATGTTTTGTGAACATTGCCATGGCCCTGATGGAGCTGGTGGAGGGTCTATAACTCACCCTATTTATTCTGTAGTTCCTTATTATAATGATGACAAACAAAAAAGAAGATCAGGAACTACTATGAGTGAATTAAAATCTGGTCATATATTTCATGCAATTACATATGGTTTAAATGCAATGGGGCCACATGCTTCACAGCTAACAGAGACAGAAAGATGGAAGATAGTATTATATGTTCAGGAACTTCAGAAATATAGTAATGAATAAAACAACTAATATGTATATTACAAATAGAAGTGTTAGTATTGCTTCACTAGTTATGATATTAATAGGTCTTTTTTCTGTGTGTATTGCATTTATTACTGATCCGCATGCGGCATGGACTAATCTTTTGTTTAATAATTATTTCTTTTTAGGGATTTCTTTATTTGCTGTTTTCTTTGTCGCGTTACAATATGTTGCTGAAGCGGGTTGGTCAACTATTCTTAAAAGAGTTCCAGAAGCTATCATGACGTTTCTACCTTATACATCAATTGTGATGTTATTTATAGTTGTTACAGCAGTTTTACACTTTGGGGGGAACCATATTTATCATTGGTTAGAGCCTGGAATTATGACAGAAGGATCTGCTAATTATGATAAGATTATTGCAGGTAAGGAGCCCTATTTAAATGCCACATTTTTTCTTATTAGGTCATTTATATATGTTATTATATGGGTGTATTGCGCTAGAAGATTACGGCAAATTTCTTTAGAAGGAGACCTTGAAGGAGATATAGGAGAAAAATCGTATTGGAAAGGCTTGAGAGTATCTGGATGGTTTATTGTACTTTTTGCAGTTACATCATCAACAGCTGCCTGGGATTGGATTATGTCAATAGATACTCATTGGTTTAGCACCTTGTTTGGATGGTATATATTTAGTGAATGGGCGGTAATAGGATTTGCTAGTATATTATTAATGACCTTGCTTTTAAACAAACAAGGCTATCTAAGGCACTTAAATGATAGTCACATTCATGATTTAGGAAAGTGGCTTTTTGCTTTTTCTATAGTGTGGACGTATATGTGGTTTTCTCAGTTTATGCTAATATGGTATGCAAATATTCCAGAAGAGGTGATCTATCATATGGAAAGAATAGAATTAGATAATTATAGATTTCTTTCTTGGTTTAGTTTAGCTATTAATTTTATCATCCCAGCTCTTTTTCTAATGAGTAGAGATGCAAAAAGAAATAAAAATCGTTTAATTTTTGTGTGTATTGTTGTTTTAATAGGTCACTGGATTAATTCTTATTTACTATTTGCTCCTGGCACACTTCACGATCATGGACATTTAGGAATACTTGAGATAGGTTTAGGAATAGGTTTTCTTGGTCTATTTATTAAAGTGGTATTGACTAGTCTTAGTAAAAGAGATATTGAATTAAAGCATCATCCATTCTTAGAAGAAAGCAAACATTTACATACATAAACCATTTTATTGTTAATATATTTTAAAGGGTTGGATTAATCTGACCCTTTTTTTATGCTTACTTTTGCTGATATTATGAATGAAGATGATCAAATAGATTCTGAAGAGTTTAATGAAGAATTTCAAATAGAAAATGTATTAAGGCCAAAATTATTTGCTGATTTTGAGGGGCAAGAAAAGATAGTTGATAATCTTAAAGTCTTTATTGAAGCAGCAAAGCAAAGAGAAGATGCTCTTGATCACGTTTTATTACATGGTCCTCCAGGCTTAGGAAAAACTACTCTAGCTAATATTATCGCTAATGAACTAGATGTAGGAATTAAGACTACTTCAGGCCCAGTATTGGATAAACCTGGTGATTTAGCAGGATTACTTACTACCTTAGAAGAACGAGATGTTCTCTTTATTGACGAAATACATAGGTTGAATCCAATTGTGGAGGAATATCTCTATTCTGCTATGGAAGATTATCAGATTGATATTATGATTGAGTCAGGGCCAAATGCAAGAACTGTTCAGATTAAAATAAATCCATTTACTTTAATAGGAGCAACAACACGTTCAGGCTTATTAACGTCTCCTTTAAGAGCGCGTTTTGGGATTAACTCTAGATTAGAATATTATAAATTAGATTTATTATCAAATATTGTAAATCGTTCTTCATCAATATTAGATGTTAGGATTGAAAAAAATGCTGCATCTGAGATTGCAGGTAGAAGCAGAGGAACTCCAAGGATCGCAAATGCACTTTTAAGAAGGGTAAGGGATTTTGCTCAGATTAAAGGAGATGGAAATATTAATAAAAGCATTACGCAATATTCTTTAACAGCATTGAATGTTGATGAACATGGTTTAGATGCTATGGATAATAGAATCTTATCAACTATTATTGATAAATTTAAAGGAGGTCCTGTTGGACTAACAACTATCTCTACAGCTGTAGGGGAGCAAGCAGGAACTATTGAGGAGGTATATGAACCATACCTTATTCAGGAAGGGTATCTAATGCGAACTCCTAGAGGCAGAAAAGCAACTGATTTAGCATATAAACATCTGGGTAGAGTAAATTCTTCTGGGCAGAAAGATCTATTCTAGGATATCTGATCAAATACTTCTAGTATAGTTGTCTTGTATTGTGAGAATGTTGTAAGTGCCCATATTTTTAAAGTAATAACTTCTTGTTTGTTGAGCCACCTTGCACTTTTTGAGAGTTCCTTTTTGAAAAGCTTTTTATCAAAACTAACTTTCTTTAGGATTTTTTTACTGAATTCTAACATAGTTTATAATGTTTATATATAGAATAACAAAAAAACGAGAAAATTATTGTTTCTCGCCCCAACTATATGAGTTGTTTTCTAAACCAGCAAGAGTTAATACTCTATCAATTACTGTAGAAGCAAGTTCCTCAAAAGTATTAGGGTTACTATAAAAGGATGGCGTTGCAGGGCATATAATTCCTCCAGCTTCAGTAATTGCTTTCATATTATTTATGTGTATTAGATTAAGAGGAGTGTCTCTTGCTACAACAATGAGTCTTCTTCTTTCTTTAAGTATAACGTCAGCTGCTCTTGTAGTTAGATCATTACTTATTCCGGCAGCGATACGCCCCATAGTGCCCATTGAACAAGGGCAAATAATCATTGTAGCGTAATTAGCTGAACCACTTGCAAAAGGAGCCATAAAATCCATTTTATCATAAAATCTAAATGGATATTTTTTATAATTAGTGTTGGAAAGTTCTTTTTCCCAAACGAACTTTGCATTGTCACTCATTAAAACTCCAACCTCTGCAATTTGCTGCTTAAGATCCATTAATTTATCAAGTAGTACTTTAGCATAGATTGCGCCGCTGGCACCAGTTATTGCTACAATAATTTTGTGATTTTGATTCATGATAGATTGTAATGTATAGTAAAACTTAATACTGAATTGTATTTTCCTTTCTTATTAGCATTAAATAAATCAACTAACCCTTTAAACTCATCTTCAGTTCCAATTGGCAAGAAAGAGGTAGACATTCTAGTATTAAGATTAATTTTTTCAGAATATTTATAATCTATTCCTAAAGCTAATCCTATATCATGTTTGATAAAAGGACTTTTTTCAGATTCTAGTCTTGTTATTATATCATTATAATATCCATCAATTAAATATCCCACAAGAACCCCTGCTTCAATTGCTAAAATATCACTTTGGTGATACTGTAATAATACAGGGATCTCAATATATGATAATGATATGTCTCGAATTCCATTTTCATTCATTTTTGGATTATTACTGCCTTTTTGTATATATGTCATTTCCATTTGTAAGCTAAGCAGTTGAGAGATTTTCTTATTTACAAAAGCTCCAGCTAGTATTCCTGCTTTATTAAAGCCTGCTAAATCATCTCCTCTAACTTGAGAGGTGCTGATTCCTAAAATAATACCACCATCAAAATTTTGTCCTTGAATATTATAAGTAAGAAACCCACAAAAAAGCAATACTGTAAATTTCTTTAGCATATTATCTTAAACTAACTCCAAGACCAAGTGTAGCAGTTGGATATTTTGCAAAGGTGTAATCGGCATGAATAGTGACAATTGTCATATTTAATCTTAATCCAAGATTTGCTCTTAAATCATTATTGCTTTCAAAATCTACATTTATTTTGTCTTCAAATTCTACACCACCTAAATCAAAGTTAGTATCTGTAGAAAAAGAGGTCCTAGATAAATTATAACCTAATCCTGCATATCCAGTAATCATCACTATTTTTCTCGATGCAACTAGATTAATTGTCGTTGCTTTTGTGCTTAAGCTAACGTTTTGCCCCTTTATTTCCATTTCTGCATTAAGTGAGGTATAGCCACCTTGTAAAGAAAGGCTCATTGGGATTGCATCTCCAATTCCAGGGATCCACTGTAACAAATCATGTTTTAATCCAACTCCAAAGAGATTAACTTTAACGCTTTGATCATCTTCTTTTTTCCCAATATTAATTTTTGGAATAAATCTAATGTCAATGGCTGTATTTTTTATTAGTCCAACTCCAGCTTGAATAATTGGCAATGGAACGATTGGAATATCAAAACCACCAGGAATTTTGAAGTCAATTGTATCTTGTGTGCCATTATTATCGATAAAACTATATGCCATATCTGTTTCGTCATTACTTCCAATAATTGTTGAGGCATTATTTGTATTTGAAGTAAAGATCTGCCCTCCAGCATCTTGAATATCAAAGGTTTTTTCTGATTTAGGGATAAATACTGTATTTACTGTTAACGTAAAATCAAACCCTCCTAGGCTATGTGGTTTAGCTGTATTATACCATCCATTATTTAATCCCCCCCCAAAACTCTCAGCCATAGGACTAAAATATGCCTCAATTAATTTTTCTCCTTGAGCTCTATCTCCTGAAAGAATAGCCTGAGCATAGCTATTTACTGCAATAAAACCAGCTAATAATGTAAATAAATATTTTTTCATGATATTAAATTTCTTAGTTATTTAAATGAGCCTCTTCAACTTGTAAGACCTCTTTTGTATTCGTATTGTAGATATATGCAATTACACTCATATTTGATGCATTCCAACCACCAGCATTTCCATTTCCATTTACAGCTTCATTTTCAGAATAATTGATGTTGTACTGTTCTAAATCAGAGAGATTAATATTAAAACTAGTAGAAATAAGTTCATCTCTTAAAAGATTATCCGTATTAGATAATTCTCCATTATAAATTACAGTTCTTAAAACATGATTATGCTCGTAATCTTGAATGTTTTCGCTACCATCTTGTTGCCAATTAATAATATTACTTTCTGTTAAGCAGACAAATAGCTTGTAATTATTAATAATATTATTTTCTAAAAGAATTGAGATATTTATTTTGTTGGTGTCAGCATCTATTGTAATAAGAAAGTCAATTTCCTTTTGAAGTTCAGTTGCCACTACGCTTGCCCATTCATCTTTTCCTAAGATATGGCTTTCATCTGGTATACCAATTCTATTTACCATTCCTTTCGGTAATCCTACAATGTTGTAGTTTTCATCTAATTCGTCACCCCATTCTGTTCTAAAATCATAATCGAAGGCATTACCTATAGGAGAGGGGCCGGCAAAAAAGTCATCTATATGAATTGCCATTCCAATAATTTGATCTCCATAAATATCATGGATTGACTCTAATTCCCTGGCTGCATCTGGGCAATAGGAACATCTATGGCCAGTAAACTTTTCTATTAAAACTTTTTTATCTGGATTTACATAAGCATCTAAATCTGTGAGGTAAGGTTTTTCTACTTTTTCACAAGCTGTGATGGTAATAATAATGCTTAATAGTGTAATGTATTTCTTCATTTTAAAAACTTGATGTTATGCTTAAATTAAATCCATTTGAGGAAGGAACAGTTTTACAAACTCCCCCTACACAAAAAATTCCTTCTCTTTTTTTCCCATAACCAACTTCGAATCGGTTTGCACCTTTCATAAAGCCTGCATTTATATTTACATAATGTAATTGTTTATTTACATCTTCATTACCCCAGTTGTACATGTCTTGTATTTGGAAAAACCAATTTGGAGAGATCGTATATTCTAAAAGCCCCATACTCCAATCTCCTTCAGCTAATTTTTTAGCGCTTTCTAATTGAATAGAACCTAATCTTTGTAATTCAGTTCTAATAGAGTGCCCATTTTTAATTTTATAACTTATGTCAGCAACTAATATTGTAGAGTTAATCACTCCATAATCACCAGTTGGCTTTCCTTCTATAAAATCTTTATTATAGGTTTGA
>MDSW01057780.1_pt1 | contig 26507 bp, 24 predicted proteins | sample 811171 | NCBI WGS metagenome assembly MDSW01 (sample SAMN05326641, study PRJNA326480) | marine metagenome | isolation source: seawater | place: Atlantic Ocean: North West | collected 2012 | reverse complement strand
CTCAACTGATTCTGGTGTGAATAGAGTTAGGCTTGAGGGAGATGATTTCTCAGCAACTGCATCGTGGAATTTGCTACATAATTTTGTTCATAGTGCTGAAAAGTTGAATAAAGAAGTTCATGTTGGAAATATTTTCTCTTCAGATTTGTTTTATGACCCAAGAGGGATTGCAAGATTTGAGAACCTTGCTTCGATGGGAATTTTAGCAGTAGAAATGGAAGCAGCTGGACTCTATGGTGTTGCTGCAGAGTACGAAGCCGAAGCTTTAACAGTAGTTACAGTTTCCGATATTATCAGAGATGGAGAATTTAAGCAGATGAGTTCTGAAGAAAGAGAGCTTGGCTTAAAGACAATGGTTGAAATTACATTAAATTCTTTATAGAGCTGGAAGAACTGGCAAAAAAAAATTTTATGAATAATTCAAAATTTAAAATTGATTCAGTCAAAGAATTGAACATTAAATATTTCTATTTTGCAATGAAAGTATATTTCTATTTTACAACAACTGTTGCACTGTTATTTTTAATACAAATAGTTATTTCCTATATTGCAGTGTCTAAAGCAAATCAAGTAATCATTTTTTCAAATGAGAAGGATGTTTTGCATGTATTTCCTGAGCTTTATAATTTAAGGCTTGTGTATTCGTTTAATACTGTTTCAGGACAACTAATTACGAATCCTTTAATTGAAAAAATTATATTACTTGGGGTATGTCCAATATTTATTGGATTCATTTATAGAAAAATAAAATTAGAAAACATTTTTTACTTAGTTCTAGTAAATATTATTTTTTTTATGGCTTTATATGTATTTACTCAAAATCCTTTTATATTTATTTTTTTAATATTTTATTTTATTGATAAATGTAATAAATCTTTAATCAATTTCTTTTTGTTTTTATTAACTATTTATATAACTTATCTTTTATTTACCTATCAGAATTTTGAAATAACATTTGCATTTTCAGAGCTAGTTATTAATTATTCTGGGGGATTTGTAAGAAGAGGTTTTCTAGGAGCTGTCGTTGGTTTATTTAAAAATTATAATTTTTATTACTATATTTCTATTGCAGTTTTTTACTGTTTCTTATTTTTATTTTTAAAAAAGTTTTTATACAGAGAAAAAAATTCTATCCTCTCTCTATTTTTTATATTTAACCCATTAACAATCGGTTATATTATAAAAAATTATATTCCTTTATTTGGAAGGAAGGACTTTTTAATACTAATTTTTGCATTGTTAATTTCTGAAAAGATTATAAATAATAAATTACCAAATAAATTTGAACAATCACTTTATTTTTTGTCTTTAATATTTTTAGTTTTAACTTATGAATTAATAACATTTTTCATTCCGTTTTATTTAATTAAAATTTACAACTCATATAACAAAGAGGATATAAAAAAGCAAAAAATACTGATAGTAGGTCTTATCTCAAACTTTTTTCTTGGCTTAGCTTTAACTTTAAGATTTAACTCTGTTCCTGATTTTAATAAAATGTGTAATGATTTACTTTTTAGGTATGGGGAGAGTGTTGCAACCTGTAAAGGGGCACCATTGTATCTCAGCCTTCAAAGATCTGATTATCAAAATGAGGTATTTTCGCATATAAGTTTTCAACAGTTAACTTACTGGGGTGCTTTGTTTTTTTACGTCTTAGTAGTTAATTTACTTTTCTACAAAAAGATAAATGTATATGAAAATTTGACATTGTTCATATTCCTATTCCCAATCTTTTTATATGCGCAGGATTGGGGAAGATGGTTTTATATAATATTTATTCATAATATTTTATTTTCAAATCCAAAATTTAAATTTAGTGAAAATACTTTAAAGCTTATTACTTTTGTATCAATACTTTTTTTACTTTATTTTGATCATTTTCATTGTATGTGCAGTGATGTGACGTTAAATATTAATTTTGGTATAACAAATAACTATTGATAAATTTGTATTTCTATTTTTTTTTGATGAAAATTAAACATAGTGAAAAATTTTAAAAAAATAATCGTTGTAATTCCGACATATAACGAATCTGAAAATATTGAAAATATTGTTAAAGAAATATTAGACCTTGGCGTCTCTGTTTTAATAGTTGATGATAACTCTCCTGATAATACAAGAAAACTCGTAGAAAAAATTATGGAAAACAAATCTAATCTCTATCTTCTAAATAGAAATAAAAAACTTGGATTGGGTTCTGCTTATAGAGATGGATATAAGCATGCAATAGGCTTAGGTTTTAAGTACTTTGTACAGATGGACGCGGACTACTCTCATAGAATTTCAGATTTAAAAAAACTACTCTTAGAAATTGAAAATCATGATGTAATCATTGGTAGTAGGTATATTGATGGTGGTTCAACAACGGGGTGGAGTCAATTCCGTAAAAACTTGTCAAAATACGCAAATTTATTATCTAAATTTTTAATAAAAACGAAAATCAAGGATACTACTAGTGGTTTTAGAATTTACTCATTAAAAGCTTTAAATGAAATAAATTACCTAGAGACAAACTCAAATGGTTATGGTTTTCAAATTGAAATGACTTATTTAATTTCAAAATTAAATTTAAATTATTTTGAAGTACCAATAACTTTTGAGGAGAGAAGAGAAGGTGAATCAAAAATGGATTTCTCAATTATTCTAGAAGCAATCTCTTTAATATTTAAACTAAGATTTAAAAAGTAAAATATTTAACTTTTAAATGGCTCATTATCTATTCAATTAATGAAATAATTTTATAATATATTCTTAAAATGATTTTGTTTATTCTATATATGTACTTCATTCTTTTAAATTTAAATTCAAACCAAAAAGAAAAAACCACACTCAATTTTCTTCCATGGTTTTTTTGATAATAAAATTGTTTTGACTGAACGTTTTCATTTCCATAAATCAAATTTTTAATATCTTCTGATAAATTATTAAGGTAGTTTATGTACCACTCTTCGATAGCATTATGTAATTCATCATATTTATTTTTATTATCTGAATAGTAGGTAATTAACTTGCTTGCATTTCTCCAAGAAACGACGGTAGGGAAAGGGTGATCACCATAAATAAACTTAAAATAATCTGTAAAATAAAATCTCTTTATTATAGGAATTGAACCACCCTCTAATGTTTCCATGATCCTAAATGTATCAGGATTAATAACACCAAAAGGACATACAACAAACATGGATTTTTTATATATTTCTTTTTGTCTCTCAACCGATATCGAATTTTTATCCATAAAATATTCAGACTTTTGATAAAGATTTGGGATTAAAGTTTTTAAGTAATTAATAATTCTATATCTGTCATTATGCAACTGTCCAAAAAAAACCCACTTATAAAATTTTTCATCTTTAGTTCTTTGTTCATTTTTAAATCCAGATTGAAATCCGACTGGGATTGTATAATTTTTGTATTTTATATTTGGATTAAAGTAAGCCCTTAAAACTACCTTGCAGTTTTTATAAAATTCATACGATTGGCTTAATGTTTCATCACCCAGATGTATTAAGGAAAACTCATCTAGATTTTTAGAACACTCGTCTATATTTTTAAACGTTTCAGAGTTTCTAATTACATCTGAAACTTGAAAAATAACATGAAACTCTTTATTTATTATTAAAAAATCTTCTTTTTTTAAATCTTCTAGGTATTTGTACGAAACATGATTTATTTTATTTAAAATTACCTTTTCTACATATTCGTTTTCAAAAGAGCTTAGGTTTTTTGACTTTATTATTAATATTTTTTCTTTCATGAATAATAAGATTATATATTTAATTAATCTTAAATTTTCTGTTTAAATTTTTCATGAAAGAAAACCTTGAACAAACTTTTAACACCCCTAGGATTATTTTTAATGGATAAAATAAAAACAATATTTAAAGATATTATCTTCGTTTCAAGACTCACAGGGGTTAACAAGAAAAAAATAAGAATATTAATTTCTGTATTTCTTGCTAACTTAACGGTTTTTTTTGATATATTAGTAATTCTTGCTTTTGCCAATTTAATTGAACAGGGGCAATCTGACCCAGCATTCTATGTAGTTTTTATATTAGACAACATTTATCTCCTACCTTTAATTGTTATTTTTAGATTTTTGTTCATATTTATTGAAAGGATTAATATTCAGTCCTTACAGCTACAAGTAGAAGAAAATCTAAGAACACACTTAATGGAAGAAGTTTTTGATAAAAACAATTATTCAGTCGCAGATGCTTATTTTTATGTTAATGAATTAAGCAGACATGTTTCATATTTTTATGGATCCCTTGCTTCTTCTTTAAATTACTCACTTCAAATAATTGTTTATTCTATTTATTTAGCAACAACCAGTTTAAGTGCTGTAGCTTATTTTTTCCTAGGTGCAATTATATTATTTTTTCCAACCAAGTATTTCTTAAAAAGAGGAAGAAATTACATACATGAGGCCTATTTAAATGAGCACAAGACCCTTGAGACAATACAGAAGGTATTGGAGAATATATATCTTATTAAAATTTTATCGACAACAAAAAGAGAAATTGAAGATTTTAAAAAGACACTAAGGAATTATTACTCGTCAGTATTAAATAATTACAAGTTTGGTGCAGTAAACAATATAACACCTAATTTTGTAACGATTTTTATCCTTTCTATACTTATTTCTTTTTATAATTTTGCAAAACTTCTTACATTAGAGTTTATTGGGGTCATGTTGAGATTATTTCAAACTTTAGGAAATTTTAATAACACATTAAATCTTGTTGTTAACTCCCATGTACATTTAGAAAAACTAAATTTACTTCAAAAAAATAAAATAAAAATTAACGAAAATTCTTATTTAATAAATAAAGAATTACAGGAAGGCTTAGCTGTTAATTTAAATAATATATCATTCCAATATTTTGGAAGTGACGAACCCTTGTTTTCAAATCTAGATATAGGTTTTGAAAAAAGTTCCCACACTGTTATTACTGGTGATAATGGTTCCGGAAAGTCGACATTACTAGGATTAGTCTCTGGAATACTCAAACCAGAAAAGGGAAATATTGAAAGTTTTTCTGATAAATTTGCCTATGTTGGTGCAACTCCACTAATAATTAAAGGAACTTTAAGAGAAAACTTAATGTATGGTAATAAAATAGAAATTTCAGATAATGAAATTAATGAATTGGTTAATACATATAATTTATTTTCTGAAAACAATATAGAAAATTTAGGTAAAGAAATCTCAAATAAATCTTTATCATCTGGACAAATGCAAAAAATTTCATTTATTAGAGCCATGCTTTCTAATCCGGATATATTAATTCTTGATGAGTCAACTTCTAATCTTGATTTTGACTCAAGAAAACTAATAGGCGAAGAGCTTAAAAAATCAGGAATAACAATAATAAACTCTACACACAGCATTGCTGAAATTGATTACGACCACCGTCTACATATTGATATTAAAGATACTGGTAGAGTATTAAGAGTAATTTAGTTTATTAAAATCCTTATATTCTTCAGAAATAATATTTTCTAACAAATTATTTTCTTTCACTGATTTAATACTATTTGTTGAAAGCTGATTCCATTTTTGTTCATTACTCATAATTTCATCAATTAATTTAGATAAATTATCTTTATCTTCAAACAAGATTCCATTTATATTATTTAGAATAATTTCTTCAATATTTGTATTATTTTTTGCCACTACTACACATCCTGCTCCCATGGCTTCTAAAATAGCTTTTGGATTTCCCTCAAAATTAGATGAAGAGACAAAGATTTTATAGTCCTTTAATTTTTTTAGTAGAAGTTCATTGGGTATTGGATCGTATATATTTAATTTAATTTGGTTCTCCCTAGCTAATTCTAGAAGGTTATTTTTCTGAGAGCCTTCGCCATAAATATCTATCTCAAATTTAAGTTTTTTTAATTTATTAATTAAATAATCATAATTTTTTTGTTTTTCTAGCCTACCAACACTTATAATCTTATCGTTATTTCTTAAAGAAAATTCTTTATAATCATTGGCCTCTATCCAGTTAGGTCTTATTTTTAATTTATGAGAGTATTTTGGAGAAAACTTTGATAGAAAATCCATGTCTGTTTTAGAGCTAACTAAGTATATGTCAGAATATTTTAAAGCCAATTTAGTCAGAAGTTTATAAAAGTAAATTTTGTAAAATGATTTATTATTTTTTTTACTAAATGTAATTAAGTCATAACCAGTTCTAACAATGAGTGATTTTTTGTATCTTATTTTTACAATTATTCCAAGCCATGACCCGAGTAATTGATTTGTTTTAATTATTTTAGCTTCGTTTACTAGCGCTGAAAGTTTAGAGGAAGCCATGAATGAACGTAAAATTCTAATATATTTGTTTTTATCATATTTTATTAAGGTGTATATAGGAACAACAGTTATAAAATCTTTATTCTTTAGAATATTTAAATCTTCAGAATCTCCAAAAGTTATAAAGACTGTAGAAACGCCATATTTTTCATACAGTTCCTCATAAAATTTAATTTCACGATTAAGTAAACCAGCATTTTTCCAATTTAGTAATGAAATACCATAAGTAAAGAATAGAATAATCTTCATTAGGTTAATATTAACTTAGTGAATATCATTTCTTTTGAAAAAGATTAGTTAAAAAATGAAAAAAATACTTGTTGTACACACAAAATATAGACATCTTGGAGGAGAAGACATAGCTGTAAAGCATGAGGTAGAACTTCTAAAAGAGTTTTACGAAATAAAAGAGTTATATTTTAATAATGAAATTGAAAATTACTTCCAACAAACTAAGTCCTTCTTTTTAAATAGGAATCATCAAAGCATGAATGAATTAAGAAATATCATAGATGAATTTTCACCGGATTATGTTTATGTCCATAACACCTGGTTTAAGGGTTCATTAGGTGTATTCGCTGTTCTTGCTGAAAAGAATATAAAAACTATATTAAAGCTTCATAATTTTCGTTATGATTGCACTCGATCATTCTTATCAAAAAATCATTTTCAAGGGAAAGAATATTGTAACGCGTGCGGACTTTATAGAAAAGATCTCTCGATATTTAATAAATATTATATCGATTCAATAATGAAATCTATTTTAGTAATTAGGTATGGAATAAAATATTTTAACATCCTTAAAAAAAATCAAATTAAAATTTTGGTTCTTACGGCTTTCCATAGAGAATATTTAAAAAAGATATTAGATAGAAATAAATTAATATCAGTAGTGCCAAATTATCTTCAAATAAATAATGAGCTTGTTAATAATGAGACGGAATCCTACATAGTTTATGCTGGACGAATTTCAGAAGAAAAGGGGGTCAGAGAGCTAATTGAGTCTTTTAATAAAGCTGAATTAGATAGTATAAAACTAAAAATTATTGGTGAAGGTCCTCAATATGAAAAATATAATAAACTATTTTCTAGTTCGAATATTGAGTTTTTAGGTGAGAGAGAAAATACAGAAGTGTTAGAAATTATTGCAAAGTCGAAAGCTGTAATTACTGCAACCAAGCTATACGAAGGACAGCCAACTCTTCTTTGCGAGGCTTCTTCAATAGGAGTTCCATCTTTTTATCCAAGAACAGGTGGAATATCAGAATTTTTCCCGGAAGACTATATTTTATCTTTTGAACAATTTAACTATGAAGAATTAACAAATAAGCTTTTATATTTACTAGACGATGAAAAAATTAAAGCTATTGGAAAAGAAAATAAAAAGTATATTGCTAATTACTTAAGTAAAAAAACTCTAATAAATAAATTTGAAAAAGTAATTAATGATTAAATCTAGTACAAAATTATCAGTAATAATGAGTGTTTACAATGCTCAAGAAACAATTAAGAAATCAATAAAGAGCATCTTAGATCAATCTTATAAAGAATTTGAATTTTTGATTTTAGATGATGCTTCAACAGATGAAACTTTTAATATTTGCAATGAATTCAAAAAAGAAGACAAAAGGATTAAATTATACAGAAATGATAAAAATTTAGGCTTAACAAAATCATTAAATAAACTAATTGCTTATTCGAATGGAGAGATTATTGCAAGACAAGACTCTGATGATGTAAGCAAAAAAGAAAGATTACAAAAACAAATAAATTATTTGTATGAAAATAATTTGGATGCTTGCACTTCAAGGGCAAATATAATGGATGAAAAAAAAGTAATTCCAAGATTTTCTTTCTTGCTTCCTAAAAAAATTGTAATTAGATATAAGAACCCTTTTATTCATGGAACGTTACTTATTAGAAAGAGCGTATTAGAAGAGAATAATTTTTATGACGAAAATTTTTATTACTCTCAAGATTACAAATTAATGTCCGATCTTATTAAGAAGAATAAAAAGATTAAGATTATGAATGAAAATCTTTATTATTTAAATATGAAAAATAATATTTCTAATTTAAAAAAAGAAGAACAAAACTATTATGCAAAGTGTGTTAGGAAAAATATTTCACCACTCTAAAACTCCCTTGGCGTCACTAATATGAAAAGTAATGAAAAGTAAATTAGATTTTCCACTTATTTATTTAAATAAAATTAATGAGGACTGGGTAGTTGATCGTTTCAGAAATGAGTGGTATGAAAATAATAAATCAATAAGTACAAAGTATATTTATCGTTCCAATCTGATATGGTTAATAGCTTCTTGGAATTGGAAAAAGGTCAATAAAAGAGAATTATCGAAGAAAAAAGTTTTATGCACAGTTCATCATATTGATGAATATAAATTTAATGAAAAAGAAAAAGAAGATTTTTACGAAAGAGATGAATATGTAAATGAATATCATGTCATATCAAAAAAAACTCATGAACAGGTATCTAAATTAACTAAGAAAAAAATAACGACATTACCTTTCTGGGTCAATAGAAATATCTGGTATGAAATTGAAAATAATAAAGAATTAAAAACTAAATACAATTTAGATAAAGAAAGCTTTATAGTTGGTTCTTTTCAACGTGATTCAGAAGGAGCCAATCCTAATGAGCCAAAGCTTTCCAAAGGACCTGATAGATTTCTAGAAGTTGTTAAAGATTTGAATAATCAACACAAAAAGTTACATATAGTTCTTACTGGTAAAAGAAGAGACTATATAATTAATGAATTAAAAAAGTATAAAATAAATTATTCATATTTTGAAATGGTTAATTTTTCTTCAATAAATGAGCTATATAACTGTTTAGATCTTTATATAGTTTCATCAAGATATGAGGGAGGGCCACAATCAATACTTGAATGTGGAGTAACAAAAACACCATTAATTTCTACTGATGTAGGTATAGCTTCAGAAATACTTTCTTCAGAATCAATATATGACATGACTAATTTTTCAAAAGCAAGACCAAACGTTGATTTTGCTTTTAATAGATCTGTAGAGTATGAATCTTATAAACATTTTGGTAAGTTTTCTGAAATGTTAAAGGAAGTTTATGAAGGTTAGTATAGGTACAAAAATTCAAGCAGGGCCTTGGGGAGGCGGTAATCTTTTTGCAATTAATTTAAGAGATTATTTAATAAAGGAAGGTCATAAAGTTGTCACCAATTTAAATGATGATGATATAGATATAATTTTAATAACAGAACCTAGAAAATCATCAGAATCTTCAGCCTACACACATTTTGATGTAAAGAGATATATTGATTATGTAAATCCTGAAGCACTTGTAGTGCACAGAATTAACGAATGTGATGAAAGAAAAAATACTAATTATGTAAACAGATACTTAATCAGTGTAAACAAAATTGCTGACCAGACTGTATTTGTAAGCAATTGGTTAAAAGACCTTTACGAAGATCAGGGAATTAATAAGGCAAATAATAATGTTATTATGGCAGGAGCTAACAGCACAATTTTTAACAATAAAGATTTTAAACCTTGGGATGGTAAAGGAAAAATTAAAATTGTTACACATCATTGGGGAGCAAATTGGAACAAAGGTTTTGACTCTTATGTTCTAGTTGATAAATTAATGAGTCAAAAAAAATGGAAAGAAAAAATAGAATTTACTTACATTGGGAATTTACCAAAAAAATTCTCTTTCGAAAATTCAAGCGTTGTCGCCCCTTTATCTGGGGAAGCATTAGCTAAGGAAATAAAAAAGAGCCATCTTTATATAACCGGCTCATTAAATGAACCATCTGGGAATCATCACATTGAGGCAGCCCAATGTGGTTTGCCATTGTTATATATCAACAGTGGGGGAATTCCAGAATATTGCAAAAATTTTGGGATCATGTATGATGTTCATAATTTAGAAATTAGTTTAGAAGAAATAATAAATAAATATGAAAAATATATTAGTGGGTTGAAATCCTATCCTTTTAATTCTGAAAAAATGAGTAAAAATTATTTATCCTTATTTAAAGATAGCATTCTAAACAAAGATAAAATTTTAGAATCTAGACCTTCTGTTCCAACCAATTTAATATTTTATAAAAAGATTTATAAATTAGTAAGAAAATTTAGATCGTTTTTTTTAAGAATCAATAATTTCTTTTAATTTTCTATTAAAAATATTTAAATTATTATTTTTTGATACCAGATCTTTACCATTTTTACTTACTTTGACATTTAGATCATTATTTTCTAATAAAGATAAAATATTTTCTTTCCATAAATTAATATCATTTTTTTCAACAAAAATTATATTTTCATTATTTTTGTATAATTCTGGCTCCCAGAATCCGTCAGTTTTAGTGATTAATACCGGTATGCCCATACTCATAGATTGCAGAGCAACACTTTGACCTGACGGCTGGAGGCTGTTAAAAATAGGAATAATAGATAAGTCAGCCTCCTGGTAATAATCTCTGATATCAGAGTCAGATATATTCATATCATCCCACTTGCCACTTAGTAAATTTACATTATCAGACTTTATTTCACTATTTGTTATTTTTTTTGTTATAAAATCAAAATTTAGAAATGATAATTCTTTTGCAAGATCTATAGCAAATTTGTAATCTCTTTTACCATCATTTCCAATAAATAAAATATTATTTTTCTTTTTGTAAGGGCGATTGTTTGAAACCCAAAATTCTTGATCAACTGAAAAAGGCAAGAAATGCATTTTTTCTTTATACTTAGGATATTTTTCACTAACAAATTTAAATTCACCAGAACTCAAGAAAATCATATGATTAAAAGTTGCCATAAAAACTTTGATAAAAAATATTCTAAAAAACTTTTTTATTCGATTTTTAGGATTGTTGTTAAATAAACCCATAATAAATACGTAAGATTTTATTTTTTTCTTATGGTTAAATATAAGAAAACTTAAAATTGAAAATCCAACCCTTTGATTTGTAGCTATTATTTTTTTTGAATTTTTTAATACTTTTTTATTTTTTGAATTAATTATAAGATCACTAAAAAATGGTAGCCCAGATAATTTTCGAATAAAATTATTAAAAAGTTTAGTTATTGAAATATTGTTTTTACTGTCAAATTCCAAATGATTTGTGTCTGGGTAAGCTTTTTTCATATGGAAATAACCATAAAAAAACTCTTTTGCTGAGTTTTCCATATCGCTCATTCTTGCTGTTCTACCAGCTTGATATATGTAAGTTATTTTTTGCATGTAATTAAAAAATATATATTCAAAATAATTTCACTCCTATTATGTTATTAGGTTTATATTAGATATTGAAAAAATATTATTTTTTAAGAAGTGATTTATGGTTAAAAATATAAGAAACATTTATAGCGTGCTTTTTTTTATTGGAATATTCTTATTAGTTTTATTTAATAGACCGTTTGTGGGAATTTCTGTATTTGGTTATAGAATTGGCGAATTATTAATTTTACTTGGATTACTGCTTACACCGTTGCCCTTAATATGTAGAATTTTCAAGATTCAAATAATAAATGAAGAATATGATGGTTTATTAAAAGTTTATTACACAATTGTGATTCTTTTTTTTATAAATGTTTTGATTAATAATTCAAATATTTTAAGTTCTTATACTTTTAAATCAAGCACTTATATTTGGACCGTATCTTATTTATTCGTCGGAGTTGTATTTTTAAATTTTAAAGACACCGATGAAAAATTTAGAATTATATTTCTATACATTCTCATGTTCACTCCAATTGCTCACTATCTTTTTTCTACCGGATATTTTCCAAATTTTATAATTGCTTTTTTTAATGAATTTTCTGATAAGTTTGAATTTACAAAGGCATCAGATATTATGATGTCTCTTTTAATTGGAAATATTTTATGCTTTAAGTTTCTTAAAAATACATTTGCAAAGATGTGCTACTTTTTCTTTTCTGTAAGTTTTATGCTTCCCTTATTACTTTTAATGAGTAGAGGCTCATTTGTTTCTACTGGCCTGTTCTTTGTTCTTACAATTTTTTACTATCGTGAATATTTCATTAAAAATATAAAAAATTCAATTGTGCTTTTAATAATTGGAGCCCTTTCTTTTGTATTATCTACATATAACGTTAATGATGTAGATTTTTCTTTTAATTTCGGCTCTGGTGGAAGTGCACAGGCTGATCTATCAGTTGTTGAGAATGTCAAAACAATTTCAAAAAAGAACGATACGAGAAAAGCTTTTCTATCTTTATATATAGAAGATGGACGATTGATGTCCATTGATAATACAACTAATTGGAGGCTAGATATATGGCAAGATGTATACGAAGATATGAATAATAAGAATTTAATTATTAAAGGTTATGGTCACAATTCAATAATACCGGTTATGACGGATCCCTCAGCACCTGGACGACTCGGAAGAGATGGTTTAAATGAAAATGTACACAATTATTTTGTTAATATTTTTGCAAGAGGAGGTATTTTTCAGTTTATTGCTTATTTAGTATTTTATCTAACTTTATTAAAGCTCTGGAAGAAAAAAAATAATGATTATTCAATATTAATTTTTATGATTCCAGTTCTTTTCAACTCAACACTAGATATGAGCATGGAAGGGGTGCAATATCCTTTAGCTTTCTTTTCTTTTTTAGGATACCTTTTCACTACACAAGAAAGGTCTAAAATAATAAACTTTGATGTTTAAATGAATTAAACCAATGTATTATTACTAATATGCCAATTGCATTTATAACAGGAATAACAGGTCAGGATGGTTACTATCTTGCAGAACTCCTACTTTCAAAGGGATATAAAGTACATGGAACTTTAAGAAGGTCTTCAACTTTTAATACCTCAAGAATAGATAACCTAATTTCTGAATATAGGAGTAGTGGAGATTTAACTTTACATTATTCAGACCTATTAGATTCATCATCTTTAAATACCTTAATTAATAATATTGCTCCCGATGAAGTTTATAATTTAGCTGCACAGTCACATGTTGCTGTATCATTTGAAAATCCAATATACACAACACAAGTTGGTACTGTTGGATCCCTCTCATTACTTGAGGCTATAAGACATCTAGATAAGGACGTAAAATTTTATCAAGCTTCTTCTTCAGAGATGTATGGGGGTGGAAAAAAAGAAAGTTTAAATGAAGATTCACCCTTTGATCCCAAGAGTCCTTATGCTGTATCAAAAGTATTTGCCCATGAGATAACACAGGTATACCGTGATTCATACGACTTATTTGGAGTAAATGGTATTTTATTTAATCACGAATCTCCGATGAGAGGAGAGACCTTTGTTACAAGAAAAATAACAAGAGCAATTGGCAGAATTGTTTTGGATCTTCAAACTAAAGTGACATTGGGCAACCTTGAAGCATCAAGAGACTGGGGCTTTGCTGGAGATTATGTTTTAGGAATGTGGATGATGATGCAGCATGATACTCCTGAGGATTGGGTCATAGCAACAGGAGAAACACATACAGTTGCTGATTTTGCAAAAGCTGCATTTGAAGTTGTAAACCTGAATTTTGAAGAATATGTTCAAACTTCAGAGAAATATTTAAGACCAAACGAGGTTGATTACTTATTAGGAGATCCTTCAAAAGCAAAACAAAAACTTAATTGGGAGCCAACAACCTCATTTAATGATTTAGTTGAGATGATGGTGAATAGTGATATAGATTTAGCCAAACAAGAGAGAGTATTGATTGACGAAAATTTAATATCACCGACTTGGGAGAATCCAAAAGAATAGATACTTAGTCAAGTATATTTTCTTTATACCAACTATAAGTTCTAATTAAACCTTCTTCCAAATTAATTGTGCTTTCCCAACCGTGGCTGTTAATAATCGATGAATCTAAAAGTTTTCTTGGATTTCCGTCAGGTTTAGAAGTATCGAATTCAATTTTTCCTTTGTAATCAATAATTTCTTTCAATAGAAATCCAAGCTCTTTTATTGAGACTTCTTCACTGCTACCTATATTTATTAAATCTGTTTCAATATTATTTTCAACTATAAATAATATTGCTTTAGCAAGATCTTCAACGTATAAAAATTCTCTTAGAGGTTCGCCACTTCCCCAAATTTTAAAAACGCTTTCTTCCGATATCTTTGCTAGATGCATTCTATAAATTAATCCAGGTATCACGTGGCTATCTTTTTCAGCAAAAAAATCATTTGGTCCATATAAATTTGTTGGCATGAGGTTTATTATTTTGTGTCCATATTGATTTGAAATAGATCTACCAAGTTCTATAGCTGATAATTTTGCCATTGCATATGGAGAGTTAGTCGGCTCAAGTTTTCCGTCCATAAAGCTTGATTCTTTTATTGGGTTCTCAGCATCTAAGGGGTAAATACAGCTACTACCTAAATTAATAATTTTTGTTTCAGGTTTTTCAATAGCGGCCTCTAAAATGTTCATATTAATTTTTAGATTTTCTAATATAAATTCGGTTCTTTTTGTATTATTTGCGTATATTCCACCGACTCTTGCTGCTGCGTTAACAATTAAGTCAGGCTGTGTTTCATCAATTTTATTTTTTGTTTCTTCATATGAAAATAAATTAGTATCAGATCTAATAGATGAAAAAACTTCAAAAGATCCATTATCAGCAAAAGCTTTATTGACTGCTTTTCCAACTAAACCATTGCTACCAAAAATTAATACTTTAATAATCAATCCTTTAACTTTTAACTAATAATCATTTACTTAATAAGTATTATATAATCTAAATGATATGGGTAGTAATAAAACTGTTTTAGTTCTTGGAGCAGGAGGCTTTATAGGAAGTCACATGGTTAAAAGACTTAAGTCAGAAAAAAATCAAGTTATAGGTGTAGATTTAAAATTGCCTGAATTTAGTAAATCAATGGCAGATGAATTTATTTTAGGAGATTTAAGAGATAATAATTTTGTAAAAGAAATATTTAAAAAATTAACAAATGAATACAAAGAATCATTTACAGACATATATCAGTTTGCTGCCGATATGGGAGGAGCGGGATACATATTTACTGGCACAAATGATGCTGACATTATGAGCAGTTCTGTACAAATTAATCTAAATATTTTAGGAGAAATTGCAAGATATAAAACAGAAGAAAACAAAGATTTAAAAATATTTTATTCAAGCTCAGCTTGTATATACCCAGAGCACAATCAGCTTGATCCAGATAATCCTGATTGTAGTGAAGAATCAGCTTATCCAGCAGATCCTGACTCAGAATATGGATGGGAAAAACTTTTCTCAGAAAGACTTTATTTCACTTTTTCAAAAAATTTTAATATTTCAGTAAGGGTTGCAAGATATCATAATATTTTTGGACCAGAAGGAACTTGGGAAGGTGGTAGGGAAAAAGCACCTGCAGCAATATGTAGAAAAGTCACAGAATTAGAAAATAATGAAGAGATTGAAATCTGGGGAGATGGTCTTCAAACTAGGTCTTTTTTGTATATAGATGAATGTATAGAGGCAACAAGAAAATTAATGGAAAGTGACTTTCCTGGTCCAATTAATATTGGCTCTGAAGAAATGGTAACAATCAATGAGCTAGTTGATATTACATCAAAAGTTGCTAATAAAAAACTGACTAAAAAACATAAGCTTGATGCACCACTAGGTGTCAGGGGCAGAAATTCAAACAATAATTTAGTAAGAGAGAAGCTTAATTGGGACTATTCAATGACACTTGAAGAAGGAATTACCAAAACTTATGAATGGATTTACAGTCAAAATAGTAAATCTAGATAATAAATTATTTTTTTTTCAATAAGTTAAATATAATAATTAGACTAAAAATAGTGAATAATTTACCGTATTTAGTTAATGTACCACCCTTCATAACTAGAGATTTGAAGGAAGAAGATCTATCATTAATTAAAAAAATTTACTTAATATTTTTTGGTAAGTTTATTGGTTTTATTGTTAAGAGAACAAAAGAAAAAACCTTCTGCTTTCTTATAAATATTTTCTTTAAAAAAAATGGCAAAATAATTTATGAAGATGAAAAATATATTAAAGAAATTAATAAAGAAAGAGTTGCATACTATCCCAATAAAAGAATATTAAGAATTGTAAAAAGCTTAGATTACCAGTTGAATTTGCTGTTTGATTCTTACTGTTTAGAAAAAATCAACTTTAAAGATGAAGACATAGTTATAGATTGTGGTGCAAATGTTGGAGAACTAGGTCTCTCATTTATAAATAAAAGATTAAATTTAAATTATTTAGCGTTTGAGCCGGATACAAAAACATACGATTGTTTAGTTTTAAATGTCGAAAATGATAAAAACAAGACTTACAATCTTGGTCTATCAAATCAAAATTCAAAAAAAGAATTTTTCTTAGATAATGACGGTGGGAACTCTTCTCTTGTTAATTTTGGCTCAGATAAAAGTGTTGAAATTGAAACAATTACCTTAGATTCGTTAGAAATATCAAATCAAATTAAATTATTTAAAGTTGAGGCGGAAGGTTATGAGCCTGAAGTTTTAAAAGGAGCAAAGAATACTTTAGGTTTAATAGAGTATGTTTCAGTGGATTTTGGACCTGAAAGAGGAAGAGAACTTGAAAATACGGTTGTTGAAGTGAATAACCTTTTAATAGAATCTAATTTTGAATTAATTGAATTTAGCAACCTAAGAATGATTGGTCTCTATAAAAATAAAGAACTATGAAAATATTATCACCAGAAAATCTAGAAATTAGAATATCTGAGTTTTTAGAAAACTTAAGAAAAAAAAACAAATTTGAATATTTTCCATCTGTTATGGGAGTAACTAAAGAAGGTGAAAGACTAAATCTTGGATTTAGTTGCTACGCATTAAAATGTTCCTACATTTTAAACCTTTTATCTGATGATGATTTAAAAGCTAAAAATTGGTCAAAATATATAAACAATTATCAAACAAATACAGAGAATTTACCTAACAACTCATATGTAGATTTTGATTATTTAAATAGTTTTAGAAACAGATCAGGAATAAATTTTATTAAAGACACAATTAAAGATATATCAACTTCATTAAATATTAAAAAATTCCCAAACATAAATGAAAGAATAGAAACCTACATAAGAGCAGAATCAAAGCAAGCTATTTCGACTCTTTATGAAGTTAAGTCCGAAACGAAATTAAAGTATTTAGATTTTCCTAAAACGAAAATAGAAATAGATAATTTTTTAGAAAATCTTAATTGGAGTACACCCTGGTCTTCTGGTGCACAATTTTCTTCCTTATGTGTGTTTGCCAAAACACAGCTAGAAAAAAAACAATTTAAAGAAATACAATCTTTTTTAATTGAGTTTATTGAGAAACTGGCAAACCCTAATACTGGAGCTTATTATCTTGGAAGTGAGCCTTCTCAGCAAGAAATAATAAATGGTTCAATGAAAGTAATTACAGGATTAGATTGGATTAATGAACCAATACATTATCCCGAAAAATTAATTGATCTAGCTTTAAAAGTAAATCCTGATTCGGAAGGGTGTGATCTTGTAGATATAGTTTATGTTTTATTTAAATGCTCAGAACAAACTAACTATAGAAAGAAAGATATTATTAGCTATCTAAATAATTTAATTGATGAAATATATTTTCACTATAAAGAAGAAGAAGGAGGCTTTTCATATTTTATTAATAAAAGCCAGACACATTACTACGGAGTTCAGATAACAAATGGCTTGAATGTGGCAGACATCCATGGAACTATACTTTTAACATGGGCTCTATCGATGATTTACAATATTCAAGAAGAAGAATCAGTCAATTGGAAAATATTAAAGCCGTAAAATATGATTAACTATCTTTATTGTTTTGATACTAATTACAATATTCAAGCATTATGTTCTATATATTCGCTATTACAAAAATCCTCTGAAAAAATTAATTTAGAAATTATTCATAATGAGCCTGAATCGTTTAAAAAAATATATAAAAAAATAATTAATCATATTAATTTAAATAACCTTAATTTGTATGAGTTCAAGAATCCAGGAATTGAATTTCCAAATTTAAATGGTGCGCATGTTTCAGAAGCTACTTACTATAGGATGTTTATAAGCAAATATATACCAAAAGATATTGATTCTCTGGTTTATTTAGATGCTGACATTATATGTTATAAAGATCCTTCAATAGAAATTAATAAAGCAATTAAAAATCTTTTAAATTCTAACAAAGTAATTTCAGTAAAAACTGAACATAAGAATGAAGGTAACAATCAAGAAATGTTTAAAAGACTTTCGTTAGAAAGTGGCAGCTACTTTAATGCAGGGGTCATGTTAATTAATTTTAAGAAATGGAATGATTTAAACTTAACTCAGCCAATTTTAGAAAAAATGAAAGAATTAGAAGAAAATATTATTTTTTGGGATCAGGATGTGCTCAATTCTTATTTTGATGGGAGATATGTTGAATTAAATAATAATCTAAATTACAATTTATTTTTAACTAAGAAGAATTCTAAAGTTAAAACTTCAAAAAAATCTGAAAACGAAATGATACTAATACATTATTCAGGCAGCTATAAACCTTGGACAGTGAGGGGTGCTTACAACTTAAGTTCTAATTTTTATCATCAAATATATAGAGAACTTTTTCAACAAAACTACCACATAACATCTAACTGGAGAGCAGGTTCTTTTATTCAGCTAATAAGAGGAATATTAAATTTAAATATTTTTTATATCAACAGACCAGTAGGATTTTTAATTGATTCATTAAAAACCATAACTAAGAAAAATGAAAAATAATAATTCACAGATAGTAAAAAAAGACATTATTAGTAGTTATAATCTTGCAAGAAATTGTAGCAAAGTATTTGTTGAATCAGTAACACACGAACAGTACGAACAATTAAAAAATAGTAATTCTAAAATTGTTTCTAAGAATGAAATATTGATTGTATATAAAAACACAGAACTAGAAATATGTGAAAATGATATCATTTTTTGCCACAGTTCATTTATACATGAATTATTTTATTTATTAAATAAAATAGATAATTTAAAAAATTTAAAGCTTGTTACAACCCAGTCAGATGTGAAAATCACAAAAAAACTTTTTAACGCAAAACCAAAATGTGTATCCGAGTGGTATTCAATAAACGTTGATTATGATCATGAAAAACTTATACCAATTCCACTAGGTATAGCAAATGACTATTCACCAAAAAACCTAAAGACTGAAGATTTCTTAGATGTTGAAAAAAATCTGCAAAAAAAGGAAAAAATTTATTGTAATTTTAATCCAAACACAAACAACAAAGAAAGAATAAATATTAATAAATTATTTAAGAATAATGAGTTATTTGAATTTGACTCACCCACCCTCTCCTTGAGTGAATATCTTCATAACCTAACGGAGTATAGATTTATTTTATCACCATGGGGCAATGGTTATGACACACATAGGCTTTGGGAGTCATTGTATTCAGGATCAATTCCAATTACTAAAAATCACATCACATATAAAAGTTTGAGTGATAAAAGCGTTTTATTTGTTGATGATTATAAAGAAGTTAATATTGAGTTATTAAATGAATTTTTGAAAAATTATATCCCTATTGACAGTTCATACCTTAGAACAAGTTTTTGGATAAAGAAAATGAATTCTAGTTTATTAACTAGCCAAAGCAAGACGGTCATTAAGGAGAGCAAACTTTTAACTTTATACAGAATTTATGAACAACTATTTTTTTATAAGTTAGAAAGCTATTTAAAGAAAATAAAATACTATTTGGGCAAAATTCCTAAACTATTATTTAAAATTTCTTAATAATTCCTACCTTCCCCATGGCTACCGTCATAGTAAAAAAGAGGATAATCTAAATAAATTAAATCAGTTAATTTTAACAATGCTAACCAACAGTCATAATCTCCCACTCCATTAGGGAGTCCTCTAAAGCCTCCAACTTTATTAAACAATTCTTTTTGAACCATAACACTTGAAGTAATAATGCAATTATGAATAGATATAAAATCATAGTCCCATATTTCAGGGTATGAGAAATTTCTATAATACTTTGTTTTTTTATAACGTTTTTTAATCTTTTTATAAAAACGTTCCTGATTATATAGTGGGTAGTTTATAGAATTATCATAGACTCCTTCTCCAAACAACCCCTCAGTTGAAGAAAGCTTATATTTTTTTGATTCTAATAAATCAACTTGTAAAGATAGCTTATTTTCAAACCATATGTCATCATCATCAAGGAAGGCTAAATATTCACCTTCAGCAACCTCTGTTCCCTTGTTTCTTACTGCATCAGTTGGAAAACCATAGATACTCTTAAGACCTGGGTCCAAATCTAATTTTTTTACTTTTGAGGGAAACTTATAGTCATAATACTCTTTTTGATCTGACGCATCATTAACAATAATTATTTCGTAATTTTTATAGTCTTGATTTAAAACACTTTCTACTGCATTTAACAAATAATTGAACCTATTATACGAAGGAATAACAACACTAACTAAAGGTAAAGACATAACTAAATTATAACAATTATTTCTAAATCCTAATTAATAATTAGTTATGTTGTTTGAGTAATAATATTTTGTATAGATTTATAACAACTTTCCATATAACTATTAATGTCAACCATCTCTATTTTATTAATTCCTAAAGATTGTAAGTAGTCTCTATCTTCATTATTGGTTACAAAGAAGAGGCTTACATTTTTATTTAAATCAGATAATAAATTCTTATTAGCTGAAGAATCCTGTTTTGAAAAAGATACAAAAATTGTTAACTTATCTAAATATTTTTTAGGAAATTTATCGATTGTACTTAAGTCAATCAACCATACGAAATCAGCATTAATAAGTGTATTGGTTGAGATATCACTGAACATTCTATACCATTTCATTCTAAATTCTTCAAGCTCTTGATTGTTTTCAGCTGGTGAGAGATAAATTTTATCAGGATCTTGATGAACAATTATTCCAAACAATTTATGAGTAGCAGGAAGTTTGAATACAATATTTTCTTTGTAACTAATAAGGGTCAATAAGGATTGATCTTGTCTATGATTAGACCTGCTACTACCTTCAGGAGCTATTAGTTCTTTATCTTTTGATTTTTCATACCACTCAGTTACTATTTTTAACGCAATATCATTATTTGAATTAAATCCAACCATGCCGCTTGCAAGATTTCTTTTTTTAAATATTTTTTTGTCAATTTTCATTTTTTCTAAGGTCTTTTTATGAGTCCATTGTGAAATTATTCCTGGGCTATAAGGTATATATATACCTAAAGAACTCAATACGATTTTAATTAAAGTAAGTTTTTTAGTTATTTTATCTCCTGCATCTAACCAAAGTACAGATCCTGGAGCTTCTTCTAACACTTCTTTTACTATTGCACTTTTCCATGCGTATGATCCAAGCTTCCCATCCGTTTCAGATCTTTCAGAATAAAAATTTGGATAATTATTAAAATCAAATTTTTCGAGTCTAATTCCAACTCCACGATCTTGTAGCCGATTTCTTTGCTCTTTATTTAAACCTAAATCATAAACAACGAGTTCAGAATCTTTTTCATACTTTTTTATAGACTCAATTAGGTTTAAGAGACTTTTAAAATGTGTGTAGTCAGCTCCTGTGACAATTGTTAATTTAGTAGAGTAGATACTAAAATAAGTAATTAAATTCTTAATCGAAAAATAAGACAATTTAAAAATATCAAAAAAAGAATCAAAAAAATTTCTAATTAATATTTTAGATTTTTTTAACTTATGATTAAACATTATTTATTTTTATCCAGTCTTCTTTAAATAATTTTTTGTATTCATTATTTCTGAACCAAGGGTCAGCAATAACTATTTTTGTATTTATATTTTCTTTTATATGTGCAGCCATTAAAGAAAATGTACTATTTCCAACAATAAAATTTTCACATTTCAACATTTCGCTAAAATCATCAAGAATATTATTCGAAGAATAGATATTTTTTGCATCTGAAAAGATATTTTGAGATTTCACCCAATTTATATCATCAGTAAAAATTGAATAATGAAAGTTCTTTACATTTTTTTTCATAAAATTTAATGAACTTATGTAAAAATCTAGACTTAATTCTTCTCCGAGAGGTATATAATCCGTTCGTCTTACATGCAAAGCAGTTGACCCGTTATAGGGTTTAAATTTTATGCTTTCTTTAATATTTTTATTCTTTGAAAGTGCTTCTATTAAGAACTCTTTATTCTCATTTATATATTTAAAATCTTGCCAGTATCCAGAAAAAAGGTTTAAAGTCTTTGATTGAGAAACATCAAAATTATTTTCATTAAATTTTTTGACTAATATTCTAAATGGAAATTTTTCTAGAGTTTTTATTAATTGATATTGAAAATTACTCAACTCTTTAAAACCAAAATAATTAACTGGAAGGACCAAATCTCTTCTTGTGATTACAGGGCTCTCTTCGTTAAGCACTTTATTTAAAACACCAGTATTTATAAAAACCTTGAATCCCTTTTCTTTTAAAGAATTAGCAAAGCAAAGCTGAAACAACTGATTTCCAAAACCACCAAGTATTGTTACGACAGCGTATTTCTTCTTTAATTTCATTGGTAATTAAATTTTAGTTACATAAGAGAAAGAACTAATCATTTAATTTAATTGTTAACGATTTAATAGACCTATCTTTATTAATATAAAGTAAATAAGTTAATGAACTATTTATATATTTACATTGGTGAGCTTCCTGAGTACATAAAATATAGTATTAATTCTGTTTTGTCAGTTGATAAAAATGCAAACATATATTTATGCACCAATAAGAAGTCATCGTATAAAAATTGTAATTTGATTAATCTAAACGAAATTCAATCAGAAAAAATAGATTACATAACTGATAATAATTATTTTAAGAATACAAACTACGCAAGTAATCCACTATGGATTAATTCTTTATTAAGGATTCTTTATTTAGAAAAAATTGCTGAAAATTATAATTTAGATTCTTTTGTTCACTTTGATTCAGACATCATTGTTTATGAGCCTTTTGATAGACTCAGCACTTTTGTAAAAGATGAGATGGTTAACATTACACAACATAGTGTAGATCAGCTGATTTTTGGCTACTCTTTTTTTCCTAATTTAGAAATTACAAAACTATTGTGTAAAGAAGTAGATCTTGTAATAAAAAATATGGAAAAGCATATCAAAGATAATTTTGGAAATCCTCTAAATGAGATGGATATATTAGGAAAAATATTTAAATCAAATTTAAATATTTTTAATACTTTACCTATTTTGCCATATGAAAAAACACCATATGTATTTGATCCAGCATCCTACGGTCAATATTTTGGAGGAACAGCACAAAAACCTAGAAAAGTGTTTTCAATGAGAATAAAGGAAGAACATCATATTGTAGGTAGAGAAATCTTGTCAAAAAGAATAAAACCAAAAATGATTAATAATGAGCCTTATGTTTTTCACAATGATGAAAAATATAAAATTGCTAATTTACATATTCACTCTAAGCAGTTAAATAAATTTCTACCAAATAATTATAAGAATTATGCATAATAAAAAAGCGAGGTCCAAATTTTACATCTAAGAAGTTTTGCTACTGATGAACGATATTTTGCTCTTTCTTTGGAAGTAATTAAACAAATAAATAATTTATATAAAGATTTTGGTTATAAAATTTGGACAAAAGAAGATCTTTCAAATGAGATAAATGCATACTGTGAAAAATATCAACATGGTTACGGATATTTTATTTGGAAACCTTATTTGATTATGAAAGATTTAAACAGCATTGAAGAGGGCGACATTTTATTTTATGTAGATGGAAGGTCAGGCTTAACTAGGAAAAAATTATATAAATTAAGAAATAAAGTATATAAAATTCCATGGCTCACAAGATTCATTAAATCTGATGAATTTGATTTAGGAATATGGAGGATGGATCATAACCCAGAAAGAGTCTGGACAAATGGAGATTTATTTGATTTATTTAACATAAAATTAGAAGACGAGGAAGCAACAAGCGGTCAATATTCAGCAACTTTTTTTTGTATAAGAAAGACCAAAGAAACTGTAGAGCTTGTTAATCAATGGTATCAATTTATGAATGACAATTTAAATTTAACCAGAGATGAAGAAAGCAAATTAGGGAATCATTTAGAATTCAAACAAAATAGATACGATCAAAGCTTCTTGTCTCTATTGATAAAAAAACAATTTAGTCACATTTCTAAACTTATAATTACAAATAAAGATATATTTGATAAAGAGACATTAATACCACATATGAAAGAGCATCCAAAGTAATGATTATTGTTGACGTAATGGGTGGATATGGTAATCAGCTATTTCAAATTTGCCTTGCTTTATTTTTTAAAAAGCACGGGCACAACCCAAAACTTTATGCTTTTAAAAATCACAATTATGACGATCATAATTTTTATATTGTAAATGAAAAAAATTTTGGATTAAAAACCTACAGCTTAAGAGGTGAAAAAGTATTAAAAAAAATAAAAAATTATAAAAAGATTGAAGAACGTTTTTTTACAGTAATAAAAGAAGATAAAATTAATGAAATAAAAAATTTGGATTTTAAAAATAATAAATTAGTCACAAGTTTTAATGGTTTTTGGCAAGATAAATATATTGTTGATGAAGTATATGAGGAATTCTATAAAGGGATAACAAAAACTAAAGCAGTTAAAAATTCATTAGATTTGCCAGTTAAAAATGGTTCAACGATGCTTCATATAAGGAGAGGTGACCATCAAGATTACTTACCTATAAAGTACTATACAGATTCAATTGCTTCTGCAAGTACAGATATTAAAGATTTTAGTTTAGATATTTTTACTGATGATAAAGAGTGGGTTCTTTCTCAGGATGAATTTAAAATGGCAGATAATGTATTTGGACCATCAGAATCTTTTCAATCAGGGAAAGAGACAATTAATACATTTTCACAAATGCTTAACTATGAAAACTTTATTATAAGCAATAGCACCTATAGCTGGTGGGCAGCACGAATTGGGGAAAAGAGCAATACTGCTATTTACTATCCTTACCCACATTGGATAGGCTTTCAGCCAGACATATATTACGATAATTGGATTAAAATTGAACGATAAAACAGTATTTGTTAATAAAAAAACATATTTTGTATGAAATTATTATAAACGAAAAAATTAATATGAAAAAAATAGTAATTACAGGAGCAATTGGCTACATAGGGATGGAGTTATGTAAGATTTACTCAGGAAAGTCACTAAATAATAAAATAGTTGCCATTGATAAAAGTTTTTCTCCAAGTCAGTTAAAACTATTAAATAATTGGAATATTGAGTATAAGCAGATTGATATTTTAGATTTGGAAAATCTTAAAACAGAATTGCACGATGCAAATATCGTTTATCATTTAGCAGGCATTACTGATGTACATACAACAAATAATGAAAATAAAAATTATGATATTAAATTAATTGAAGATACTGCTGTTATTGGAACAAGAAATGTATTAAGTGCAATTTCAGATAATACAAAATTAGTTTTTCCATCTTCTCATGTTATTTTTGAAGGATTAAGAAAAGTTAATAAATCAGTATCTGAAGAAACAAAACCAGTTCCAATTTTGGCATATTCAAAATCAAAACTTATAAATGAAAATGACATAAAGAAATCAAAAAGTGATTATGTAATACTTAGGCTTGGTTCTGTATATGGATACTCCGGTAATTCGACTCGAATAAATATTATGCCTAATCTATTTGCAAAAAATACTGCTATGAATAAAGACATAAAATTATATTCTGGGGGCAGGCAACTAAAAAGTTTAGTATCTGTATTTGATGTTGCTAGGTGTTTAGAGTTTACAGGTGAAAATCCAGAAATTAAAAATCAAATATTTAATTGTGTAAATGAAAATACAACTGTTGAAGGTGTAGCAAAATTTTGTAAGAAAGCTAATCCAAATATTGAATTAATCAAAACTAATGATTCGGTACCTAACTTAGGATATTGGTTAAATAATAAAAAAATTAAATCAACAGGTTTTAAGTTTTTATATAATTTAGAAAATAGTATTCAAGAAATGTATGATTCGTGGTCTTTTTCTGAAACTTCTATTTTTAATGAACAAGTAATTCAAGGTTCTAATCCATATATTGACAGCAGGGG
>MDSW01131725.1_pt1 | contig 26513 bp, 26 predicted proteins | sample 811171 | NCBI WGS metagenome assembly MDSW01 (sample SAMN05326641, study PRJNA326480) | marine metagenome | isolation source: seawater | place: Atlantic Ocean: North West | collected 2012 | reverse complement strand
CTTTAAATCCTGTATGACCAGTTACTAATATTTTTTTATTTTTAAAAAAATTACTTTTCATAAAAACTTTTATTGCATCTTCTTTATATTTTTTAATTCTTTTTTTAAATCTTCATACTCTTTCATTTTTCTATTCATAAAATCTATTGTTAGTTTAGTTTTTTGTTTAATACCCTTAGGAGTTAAAACATAAATGTAATTAATTTTGTTAGGATTTTTTTTAAAGTTATTTATTTTTATTAACCCTTTATTTTTTAGAGCTTTGATACAATAGTTGACTTTACCGAGACTTAAATTAAGTTCATTTGCTAAATCTCGCTGAGTTGAACTTGGATCTTTTACTATTTTTCTTAGTATTTCAAAGATATCTGATGTTTCTTTGTTCATTTTTTGAACATTTTATTTTTTTATTATAATAAATCAATAAAATAATTTATTTTTAAGTTATTTTTAATTCTTTATTTTTTAGGCTATAAATCCTATCACAAAAACTCAGTGTTGAAGGTTTGTGAGAAATAATAATTACAATTTTATTTTTTAGATGGTTTTTCAAACTTTTTAAAATTTCATTTTCTGTAAATTCATCTAAGGCATTAGTTGCTTCATCAAATATATAAATAGGTCGATCATGATATAAAGCTCTTGCGATACCAATTCTTTGCTTTTCACCACCTGAAACTTGTACTCCTCTTTCCCCAAGGATAGAATTAGTTCCACTTGAATTAACAAAATTCTCTAATTGAGATAATTTTATCACCTGATCAATTCTTTTGTAATTTATTTCCTTGTCATCAATCGCTAATGCTATGTTTCTGACAAGAGTATCATCTATTAAGCTTATATTTTGTGGAACATACCCAATATTGTTATGCCAATTTTGAGGAAAAGTCTCACAATTGTATTCATTTCCAATTTTGAAAGATCCTTTATTTGGTTTTAATAGTCCTGAAATTATATCCACTAGGGTTGACTTTCCTGCGCCAGTTTCTCCTTTAATACCAATAAATTCTCCCTTATTTAATTTAATATTAATATTATTTAAAGTTAAATCAAAATTCTCATCATACTTAAAATTTACATTTTTAATATTTATTTCATTTAAAAATTTAACATCTTTTATTTTTTTCTTCTCAAACGTAACTTTTTCATTATTTTTATTTAATAAGATTTCGTTTAAATCATATAATACTGCTTTTCCAAAGTTTCCTTTTTGAACACAAGCAGCAATTCTATATATTGAAGGATAAATTCTAAACATAGAGACTGCAAAAATTGCTAGGTTAAGAATAATTATTTCATAATCAATATTTTTGATTTTTAAAAAATAAAAAAGAGATGAAAGTAAAATTATTACTATTATAGCTTCAAAAAAAGGTTTTGGTAAACCTGAAAAAAACAAATGAAATTTTTGAAATTTATTTAATAAGAAATTTTGTAATTTAAATTTTTCAAAAAAAAATTTTTCACCAGAATAAATTTTTACATCCTTTATTGAAAAAAAACTTGTATTTAAAATATTAATCCTATTCTTTGTGCTTTTTTTAACTTCTGTTCCCCAATAAACGTTTTGTTTTCCAAAAAAATAAAAGAAAATTAATGAAAGTAAAGTTAGAATTAAAATTGTAAATAATGTTGAAAGTGGATTTAGTAAAATTAAAAAGGATATTATTATAATTAAAACTATGATTTCCAAAAGAAAACTGCTTAAATTTAATAAATTTCCTCTAAAAATCTCAACTGCTTCTGTAGCATCATATATTATTTTAGAGGTCTTAAGTTTTAAATAATTTTTGTAATCAAGATTTAAATAATATGAATAAATATCATTTGAAAGTCTCTCTACTACATTGCATTGAAACTTTGATAAATAATAATTATAATATGATATATAGATATTTTTAATTAAAAAAATAAACCCCACAAATAAAAAACTTAATAAAACAAAATTCTCTTTCTTGCTAAATGTTTCCAAATAATCAAAAAAAAACATTCCTTCAAAGAAACTCAAGTCATTTTTAACTGTAATTGAAATTATAGGAATAATTGAAGTAATTCCTAAAATTTCAAAACAAGAATTAATAATCATTAGAAATATCAAAAAATAAAAATTTAGTTTTTCTTTTTTTTTTAATAGATTGTGAATTTCTTTAAATAAAAGCATTGATTAGTTATTAATGTTCAAATTTTGAACATTACATTAAATTATTTAGTTTTCAAGTTTAAAGAATTAATAGTTTAATTTTTATTTAAATAAGTTGCCCATTTATCTACTGAATTATCAAAACAGTTCATGTCATTTAAAAATCTATTTACAGCTTTTTTGGTTTTATTACTAAGCCACCACTTATTTATATCGTCCCAGTTTTCATTTATATGTTTTATTGCCTTGTCTAAAGAATAGAAAATAATCTTATTTTTTTCTAATTCTTTGTAATTCTTTTTTAAAATATCTTGAGGTCGCCACTCATTTTTTTTAATAATTAGTATTGTAGGACCAGTTCTCAAAGCATCTAAAAATGCAGTTTGAGGATTATCACATATTACTAATTTCGCGTTATCAAGTTCTTTTGAGAAAGAAAAGTTTTTTTTAATTTGATTAATTTCTAAGTTTCTTCTTAGTATTTTTTTAAACTTTGGACAATGAAAATATTTTGGACATACAAAAAAATTTTTTTTAATTTTTTTATTTAGTAATAATTGAAATTTTTTTAAGAAAAAATCTAATTTTAAATTGTCCAGACAAACTGGAAAATCTTCCCATTTTGCTGGATATGGATTTGTTTCATTAATAACCAAAACTAGATTGTCAGACTTATTTCTATTTTTTTTTAAATTAATATATTTGCTCGCAGGTAAATTATACTTTGCATTTTTAACCCAGGATATATTTTTATCTGAAATATTATTCTCATAATTAAATAAACCGCTATATTTTGAGTGATTTCCACCATGACAGGTGATGATAAAATATTTATCTTTCTTTTGAATATTATTAGCAAGCCAAATTTTAAAAAGTTCGTTGTAATGGTGAGAAAAACTAGAAACAATTTTATTACATTTTATTTTGTAAGATTTTACTAAATTTAGGTTAGGTATAAAATTTTCTAGAAAAATTTTTGGTATATCATAATAAATATTTTTTTCTAAAAATTTTTCAAAACTATTGTTGGTCTTTAGAGGAATTATATTTTTTTTTCTTCTTTCATAATTAAATAAATTTTTGTTTATTGATAATTCATTTTTAAAATATTTATCAGTCGGGAAAGGAAATTGATTTGCTGATAAGTTTAATTTTATATTTATTATATTCCTAAAACCATCAATGATGATAAATTTTTTTTTTTCTTTTTAAAAATAAATCAGTCAAAGCGGCTAACTTATTAAAAATTTTTGTTTTAAAAGAAAAATTTCTTTTTAAATGAATTTTTTTATTTTTAATTTGAAAATTAATTTTTTTTTTTTCTAAAAATGGTTTAAAGTTTTTATTTGTAATAAAATAATTTATTATTTTATAAAAAACCAAATTATTGAAGGTATCTGATCTAGTTATTTTTGAATAATATTCAATACTATTATTTGTAGTTAAAAAGAAATTTTTGAAATTATAGTTATTAATTATTATTTTTTTATTAGATGAGATTTTTTTAACAACATTCCATCTGTAGTAAATTGTACTTAAATAGGTGCTAAGCCAAATACCACAAATTATTTCCCAATATTTTTTACTATGATTTAAATTATGATATTTATTAAAATAATGAGTTAAATTATCCAGGTATTTCACATATTGTTTTTTCAACTCAACATATGAATGATCTTTTTCTCTTTGTGTAGACCAAACACAGTTCAAATATTCTTGATTCTTTTTTAAATCAACAGAATTTGATGCCCAATATCCTGCATAGAAGATATCATCTTTATTTTTTTTTATAAATTTTTCATCAAATTTAGTAAAAATTATTTTTTTTAAATTTTTCATAGTTAATTAATATTTATGCAAAGATGATTGTTTTTTTATATTTTCTAAATACATAAATATCAATTATAATAAAATTTACCTTTTGAAAGTAAATTTCAAAACAAAGATTAAAATACTAAATTAATTAATTTTTTTTATTTTATATTTTAACTTATAGAAAATAATATTATACACTTTAATTTAGTAATGTCATTGAGTTATAAAAATATGAAAAAAATATGAAAAGAGTTTTGATCATTGGAGGTAGTGGATTTATTGGATTAAATATTGCTAATGAACTTTTTAAAAAAAATTATAAAGTCACAATTTTTGATAAAAAAAAACCAAAAAGTTTGAACAAAAAAATATATACAATTACTTCAAATTTAAAAAATAAAAAGAAATTGGAAAATGCAATTAAACAATCTGATATAATTTATCACTTAGCTGGTATAGCTGATATTGGAGAAGCAATGAAATATCCAATTAAAACTTTTGAAATCAACGTTTTGTGTACTCTTGAAATCTTAAAATTATCAGTAAAATATAAGATCCAAAGATTAATATTTGCTAGTTCAATTTATGTTCATAGTGACCAAGGTGGATTTTATAGAATTAGCAAACAAGCTTCTGAACTTTGTGTTGAAGAATTTAGCAAAAGGTATGATCTTAATTATACAATACTAAGATTTGGAACTGTTTATGGTCCTAATGCAGATAAAAGAAACAATTTAACAAAAATTGTCTCAGATGCGTTAAACAAAAAAAAATTGAATTATTCAGGAGGGACATCAAGAGCAATAAGAAGATACATCCATGTATATGATGCAGCAAAAGCAAGTTGTGAAATTTTAAAAAATAAATTTATAAACAAAAATATTCTTATTACTGGTAAAAAAAATATTAAAATTACTAAGATTATGAAACTTTTATCAAAAATATTAAATATTAAATCTAAACCCTCATATGAAAAAGTTGCAAAAAAGGGACATTATGATGTCACCCCGTATACTTATAAGAAAAAACAAGAAATAAAATTTTTTCCGAAAAACAATATAAGTATACAAGAAGGTTTAGCGTCTCTTATTAAAGAGTTATCACTCTAATTTATTTAAACTAAGTTTTTTTAATTAACCTGGAAATTTATTTAATTTAATTAAATTATTTTTTTTTAAAAACTGTAATATTTTTTTTGAATTTTTTTCATCAATATTTAGTTTATTTGAAATTTCTATAGTAGATTTTTTGCCATCACAATAAGACAAATATTCTAATTTTTTTTTTATAGTTTTATCGACAGAGCCTTTTTTGCTTAATGTTGGATATATTTTTTTTTTAGTTAAAAATGGTTCACAAAAAGTTTTGCTTTTAGGAAAAATTTGTTTTTCAAGACAGTTAATTACCTGCTTTACAAACCTATATCCTCCTTCTAATCCTTTTTTTGTAACTACTTTACCTATTTGATCTAAGGATGTGTGATATTCCTTATACTCGCCATACTTAGATCTCATTAGCGAGGCAATTGGTAAATCTATGCCTGGAGAACAATATTGCCTCTCATCACTTCCTCTCATCGACCAATCATAAATTTTAACTTTTTTTTTTTGCTTCAATATATGTTTTGCAACTATATCTGAGAGGGAATTTTTTTGTTTAGACTCAAGCATTGAATAATTTCTATTATCTCCTATGCATGTCAAAACGTATCCAGCTACAACATTTTTTTGTAATTTTTTAAAATTTTTACTTAAATAAGCAATTGATCCAATAGTCTCTGGTAAAAATAAAAAACGATAAGAAAATTTACGTTTCTTTTTTTTTAACCATTGTGCTAGTTTTGTCGTAACTACAATTCCTGAGATTTCATTGTTAGCCATTGATGGATGACAAATATATGTAGAAATTAATATTTCTTTTTTGGTATGACCTTTAACATATAATTCACCAATTTTGAGTTTACCATTTTTTAATGATGAATTTATGTAGACTTTATACTCATCATTTTTGAGTTTTTTGAGTTTGTTATATTGCAAGCAAAAACCCCAATCTCTTTTATAATAAGAAGTAACATAGGGAATTGCATTAGGTTGATTTTTTAAAGTATGAATTTTTTTTTTTAATTCATTGAAAGAAAGTGTTTTATTTATATTTTGTGAATATCCAACTACGTGAAGATTATTATTGCTAAAATCAATAATTTTTTTGTTACTTTTATTTTTTATCCATGCTTCTTTTAAATTCCAAACCTTGGGAACATTCCAATCAAAAACCTTTTTTCCAGAGCTAAAATTTAGTATTTTAATAGGTAATTTTTGCTTAATAAGTAAAAGTGTTGAATCTACACCTGCACCTGTTAGGCTTCTATTAATTGGCCATAATTTTTTGGCAAATTCTATCATTGGGTTTATTTTTTTTTAACAACATAAGCTGTTGGCTGTCTCACATAACTTAGTTGGTGAATTTTATTATGACCAATATATTTTTCTAAAATTCCACTCTCCGTTGGAGATGCTGGATTATTATAATGATCCAAAATTAATATACCTCCCTGCACTAAACGAGACCAAATATGTGGCAAAGTGCTTTCGAGTACTTTTTCGGTTCCACAATCTATAAATGCTAATTTAAATCTCAACCACTTATTGTTTTTTATAAATGGCTCAAATTTTTTTGTTAAATCCATTTTTTGTACATTTCCAATTTTATCCAAATCCTGAATTTTAAGCAAATTTTTTAAACCTTTGTAACTAGTTGCGTATTTTCCAACATTTGAAAGATCATCATTAATTCCAGGCTTCATTCCTTTAAACCAATCAAAACCATAAACTAATGTTTGAGAATTTTTTTCAAACAATCTAACAAATTTAATAAATGAAAAAAAAGATCCGCCTTTCCATGTGCCTATGTCAGCTATATGCCCGCTCAAATCTTTTACTTTTTTAAACATTTCATAAAAAAAAATAAATCGTGCAAGATTAACTTCTCCCGAATAAACAGGAAACTGATAAATAAAATCTAGATTGCTTATTTTTTCTTTTTTAATTTTTTTTATATAATTAAAATAAATATCATCGTCTTTTTTGTATTTTGACATTAGAACTAAAGGTTTGTTACTATTTTATTAATAAATTATTAATACATTATTAAAAAGTGATAGACAATAATAAAAAAAAATCATAATCAAATAGAATGTCTATTAAAAATCTAGAACTAATAAAAAAATCATTTGAATTAAAAAAAAAAGATATTGAGAAGATAAAAAACAATGAGAACACGAAACTTGAAAATTTTAATTGGGACTCAATTGTTGTTATAAATCTTATTTCCTATGTTTCAGATAAATATAATAAAAATATTCAGCCAGAAAAACTTAAAAAAATCAAAACATTTAAAGATTTAGATATCTTTTTAAGCAAACTAATATCAAAAAAAAGTGGATAGTAAAAAAAAAGTTTTATTTGTTGGAGGGGGGAGTGAAATAGCTCTAAAAATTTTAAATAAATTAAAAAAAAATAATATTTATAATTTATCAAGAAAGAAAAATAAATTATATAAAGAAAATTATATTATTGATAATTATTCAAATTCAAATTTAGATAAAAAATTTAAATCAATTAATCAAAATTTTGATATAATTGTTATATTTAATGGTAATTTTGAATTCTCGACTTTATCTTTTTTAAATGAAAAAAAATTTTTAAGTATATTAAATATAAATCTTTTGATACCTATTAGAATAGTAAACAAATTAATCACAAATAATTTATTAAATACTAATTCTAAAGTTTTTTTTTTAAGTTCAAAGGCTGCTAATCTGCCCGAGGTTGGTAATGCTTACTATTCAATTTCAAAAAATTCATTAAATTTTGCTGCAAAAATTTTAAATAAAGAACATAAAAAGAAAAAAATAAAATTTATTACAATTTCAGCAGGTATTATAGAAAGTAAAATGGGAAAAAAAGTTAAACAACTTATTAGTTTAAATAATAAAAGATCCTTAAAAAATTTAGATACCTCGATATATAATTTGGTAAATTATATTAAATCCTCAATAGAAAATAAAAGAACTATAAAATTATAATGACATTTGTAATCAAAAATCTTGAAGTTTCATTAGGTAATATAAAAGAAAAAAATTTTAATTTAGAAAGACGTTACAATTGGCCTGAGGGTCAAATCTCGAATAAAATTGGAATTAAACAGAGACATATATCTAATGCAAATCAAAATACAACAACATTAGCTAAAACTGCTGTAAAAAAAATTTTAAAGAAAAATAATTTATCGAAAGTAAAATTTATTATAAGTGTTACAAATACACCAACTAGAGTTTTTCCATCTTTAGCTCACGAAATTTCATCATTAATTAGTAAAAGTAAAAATTTTATGTGTATGGGTATTAACGCAGGATGCACAGGTTATGTTGATGCATTATATTTGGCAGACAAATTAATTAAAAAAAATCAAGACGTACTCATCGTTACTGCAGATACTTACTCAAAATATATAGATATTAATGATAAATCAATAAGACCGATATTTAGTGATGGAGCATCTTGCACTCATCTTCAATTTAGAAAAAAAAATTGCTGGAAAATAGAAAAAGAATTTTTTCAAACAGAAAGTGATACACTAGAGTACCTTGAATTAAAAAAACAAAAAATTAATATGAATGGTCCTGAGGTATTATCTTTTGCAATTAGAAAAGTATTAAAAACAATTAATAGTTTATTGAATAAAAAAAGTAATACATTAATTTTTGCACATCAGGCTGGTAAAATAGTAATAAAAAATATTTTATTAAAAATAAAAAAAAATAGCATTTTACCCACAAATTATGAAAAAAATGGTAATTTAGTCTCAACATCAATTCCTTTCTTAATCAAAGAAAATTTTAATTTATTAAAAAAAAATAAATTAATTTTGATTTCAGGCTTTGGAGTTGGGCTTTCACATTCACATATTTTAATTAAAAAAATTAATTAATTTTACAAAAATAAAATTATTATATTTATTTTATTATTCAATTACTGCCCAAGATCCAAAGGTTTCCCCATGAAAAGAATTTAATTTTAAGTTATTTAAACCAATACTCTCTAATAGTGCCACAGTTTCACCTGGAAAACTTTTACAATTTAATTCATCAAATACCAAAATACTTCCCTTAAACAATCTAGGTTTAATAATCTCTAAAACTTTTTTAGTAGGATGATAAACATCCATATCAAATATCGCCATTCCAATTATGGTATGAGGATTTTTTTTTAAATAATCATTTATTGTTTTTGATGCATCACCTTTTACAAGTGAAAATTTTTTCATCCAATTTAAAGGAGCGTTGTATTCTTCTAAATTTAGAAATTCTTCAATTGTTTTTTCAAAATTTTTTGGTACTCCATAATCACCTTTTTTCCAGTTATTTTTATTCTCATAACTTGATAAGTTTTTTGTAAATCCTTTAAATGTATCAAAACCAATTATTTCTCTTGAATAATTGTAAGGTTCATAAATTGCTCTTAATTTAAGAAGTAAGGATAATGATAAACCATACTGAACTCCAAACTCCATAATTGATCCTGGTTTGCCTAATATGTGCTGATAAATCTGATTGTAATATAATATCCTAGTTAGGTCTCCTCTAGAAAGTGTAAGATTTGATATTTGAGAATTAGATAAATTTAAATCAATTAATCTTTTTAATAAAATACTTTTTTCCTCCTGATAATTACTTGTAGGACTCTCATTACTATTTATACGATAATTAAACTCTTTTTTTTTCAAAATAATATCACGATCACGTTGTTTTAAAGAATGACAATTAATATTTACTATAAACAATTAATACATTTTTCATTAATGATAAAGTATTTTCTTTTCTTTGGCCTCATTTAATTAATAAATCAAATATAGTTTGATTTTAAATTAGACTTTTTAAATCGTTTTTTTAATTTTTTTTTTAATTTTCCTAAGTAATTTGGATTTTTACTTAATTTCATTGATATAAATTTTACAGCATCGTAACAATTCATTTTTTGAAAAATAATTTCATTTATTTTTATTTGCTTTAAAATTTTATTATTAATCAAATCACTTTCACATTTTTTCCAATTATTAATTCCTTCAAATTTTTTATTGTTTATACGAGTATAATATGAATATTTTCTCTTAAAGAGATTATTTTTTTTATCAATTATTTTAGTCTCAAAAAATTTAAAATATCTATAATCAACTTTGTGCTTTTGCTCAGGATAATGACAAATGGTAGCTCCACCATTTAAACCAATGCCCATGGATAAATTACATACATTTTTATTGTTTGATAACCATTCCCAAGTTGAACCAACACCAAAGCTTGACTTACAATTATGATCTGGAATCTCTTTATAATTTGGACCAAAAATAGAGACTGAGTGAATAGGATGTATTGTCCTTTTTTTTGATATTTTATTTCTAAAGAATTCTGTAAGAGACCCTGTTTCACTTTTAGTTTTTTTATAATCCCAGATTACTTTTTTATTTTTGTTAATTGAAAATGTAAAAGCTGGCATAATTATTGTCTTATCTTTAAAATTTTTATGAATTATCTCCCAAACCTTTTCAGGAGTATGATGTGTCTTTTTGAAAAAAGCTAAAAGATTAGAATGAATAATGATAAAGTTTTCTTGAATATCAAGTGATTTTAAAGCTTTATCTATTAAATTGCTTTTCATAACTTTATATTAAAATTATTTATGTTCTTTTAAACATTGTTTATAGATTTTATTTTTTTATAATATAATTAAACCCTACTTAAATGAAACATTATAGTCTAAATCAGAAAAATCTAATCATTAATGAAATTACCAGTAAAGGTTTTTGTGTAATTAATGATGTCTTTAATAAAAATGAGATTAAAAAATACACAACCAACATAAAAAATATTTATAAAAAAAGATTAAAATTAGGTGAGTCAGTTGGATCAACTAATAATCAATGTATTTATAATTTTTTTTATGAGGATTTAAATTTGATGCCTTTAGTTTATATAAAAAAAATAGATAAAATTTTAGAAAAATTACTAGATGAAAATTATGTACTACAATCAAGTAATGCACAGAACAGACAGATTGAAAAAATTGATAGAAATAAGAAAAACTTTAAAATTGGAAATAATTGGCATACAGACTCTAGGTATGTAAATAATAAAAGAATTTCTAATGGTTTTAGTTATTTAGTAATAGTAGCTTTAGAAGATTTTACAAGAAATACTGCTTCGACACAGTTTATCAAAGATTCATTTAAAAATTTTACTAAGCCAAAAAGATTTACTCAAAAAAAGTATAATACTCTTAAAATGAAAAGTGGTTCTGTATGTATAATGGATACTGGAATCACTCACAGAGGCGGGGTATCGACCAAAACATCTAGGTGGAGCATATTTAACATTTACTCTCCATGGTTTGTTAAACCCTATTTTAACTATAAGAAATTACTAGGAAACAAAGGTAAGAAATTACATAAAAAAGAAAAAAAAATTTTACATTTTTTTTCAGAGCCACCTACATCACATAACGAAAGAGTTAACACTATTATTGGTTATTAATATATCTATTTTTTTAATTAAAAATTTTAACTTTTATAATATTTATATAAATTTACTTAACTTAAATATTATAAATTTTTTAATAAATATATCACAATAATATTATGTTTTATGAAATTATTGTTTTTTAAAATTAGTTAGAAAAAAAAAATTATTTTGTTTATAAGGTAATATGCTTAAAAATAAAAATCTAAATAACTTTAAAAAAAAAATTTTTAATAAAAAGGCCAAAATTTCAATTATGGGTTTGGGGTATGTTGGTCTACCTCTGGCTCTCTCATTTGCAAAAAGTGGTTATTATGTTCATGGTTATGATATTGACAATTTTAAAATCCAATCAATTAAGAAAGATAATTCTTACATATCATCAGTATCAAACTATTATTTAGCAAAATATAAAAAAAAATTTAAATCTTCATCTAATATTAATCATGTTGAAAATTCTGATATAATTATAATTTGCGTTCCAACACCAATAAATGAAAAAAAATTACCAATACTATCCCATGTAAAGGATGTTATGGATAAACTGTCTACAATAAAAGTTAAAGATAAATTAGTAATTTTTGAATGCACCAGCTACCCAGGTACAACAGAAGAATATTTTTTACCTTTTATTAAAAAAAAAAGACTAATAATTGGTTCAAATATTTTTCTAGGTTATTCTCCTGAAAGAGAGGATCCTGGTAATAAAAAATTTTCTTTAGAAAAAAAAAATATACCAAAAATTGTTTCTGGTTACACTGCTGATTGTCTTTCACTTACTCGACTTTTATATTCAAAAATTTCCAATACAATTTCAGTAGAAAATATTAAAACTGCAGAATTCACTAAATTATTAGAAAACATTTATAGAACAGTTAATATAGGACTGATTAATGAGTTGAAAAAAGTAAGTGATAAAATGAATATAAATATATTTGACGCCGTAAATGCTGCAAAAACTAAACCTTTCGGATATCAGCCATTTTATCCCGGTCCAGGTGTTGGAGGACATTGTATACCAGTTGATCCCTTCTTTCTTACCTGGAAGGCTAAAAAACTTGGAATTGACACTAAATTTATTAAATTATCGGGACAAATTAATGATCAAAGACCAAAGCTAATTACTAACAAACTAAATAGGTATTTAATAAAAAATAAAAGATACAAAAATATAAAATGTCTAATAATTGGCATTGCTTACAAAAAAGACTGTGATGATTTAAGGTTATCACCAGCTTTAAAAATTATAGATATATTGGACAAAAGTAAAAAATATAAAATCAATATATTGGATGATGAAATTTCAAAAAAAGCGAAATCTAACTTTAATAAATTCAATTTTATTAGCAAAAAAAAAATAAACAAAAAAAATTTGAGTAAATATGACTTTTGTTTAATCGTAACTGATCACAGTAATGTTAATTATGAGATTATAAGGAAATATTCAAAAATGGTATTTGATACAAGAAATGTCTACAAAAAAAAATATAGAAATGTAAGTTTGATATGAAAAATATTTTAATTACAGGTGGTTCAGGTTTTTTAGGTAGAAATTTAGCCAAAAAATTAAAAAATAAAAATATTTTTATTTATGATAAAGTTCAACCTAATTATAAGTGTAAATTTATTAAGGGCAGTATACTTAATAGTTCTAAAATTAATGAAAATTTAAAAACTTATAAAATCGATACTATTATACATTTAGCTGCAAGTCTTGGAGTTTCTAATACAGAAAAAAAACCGAGTGAAGTTATAGATATAAATTTTCTAGGCACTCTTAATATTTTAAAAGCTATTACAAATACAAAAGTAAAAAAATTTATTTTTGCGTCGTCTTCAGAAGTTTACGGTGATAATAAAAAAAAAATGATTGAAAATTTAGATCTTAAACCAAAATCTCTTTATGGGCACACTAAAATATTGGGAGAGAACCTTGTAAAAACTTATTCTAATCTTTTAGGTTTTGATTATTTAATTTTCCGTTTTTTTAACGTTTGTGGTTACGGTCAGAGAGAAGATTTTGTAATTTCAAAATTTTTTAAAGATATAAAAGAAAAAAAAGAAATAACTGTATATGGCTCTGGTATACAAAAAAGATCTTTCTGTCATGTAAAAGATGCATGTAATGCAATAGTTTTAACAATTAACAAAAAAATTAAAAATCAAATATTTAATATTGGAAATAATAAGGAACCTATATCAATAAAAAATTTAGCCATATTAATTAGAAATAATTCTAAATATAAATGCAAGATAAAGTTTATACCTTTTAAAAAAACTGATAGATCTAAAAATAGAGAAATTTATTATAGAGAGCCTGATTTAAGAAAAATTTTTAGTATGACAAATTACATGCCTAAAATAAATTTAATTCAGATTATTAAAGAATATACCGATCAACAATTAATTTAATTTTTTTTTCAACTCTTTTAAGTTCAGTCAAAGATAGTTTATAGTGTATTGGCAAGCTCACGGCATTTTTAAAATGATTCAATGTACCTTCAAAATTTGATAGATTTTTTGATTTATAAAATTTAAAATTTATATTTGGTATATAGTGATAGTGTATTACAATTTTATCTTTTAATAAGAATTTTATAAAGTTATCTTTATCAATTTTTAATTTTGAAAAATTAAAATTAGCAATAACTAAGTGGTTACTCGAAAAAGTATTTTTTTCGGTTTGAAGAATTTTAATAACATTTCTGTATTTATTTAAATTGTTATAATAAAAATCAAAAATTTTTTTTCTTTTTAAAGTAAATTTATCTATTTTTTTAAACTGACTTATTCCTAAAGATGCATTTATATTGCTTAATCTTAGATTTAGCCCTGGTGAGATTACATTATATTTCCAATGTTTATTTGTTTTAATTATACCATGTGATCTGAATAATTTTGATTTATTATATATTTTTTTATCATTTGTTGTTATTAATCCCCCCTCTCCAGTTGTAATTGTCTTTAATGGGTGGAAAGAAAATGTGCATATATCTGAATGTTTACAAGAACCTATAAAAAATTTTTTGTTTTTATAATAATAATATGATCCTAAAGCATGACATGCATCTTCTATCAAATAACAATTTAGTTTCTTTTTTAATTTGTAAAAATCTGAAACCTGTCTCAAATTACCTGATAAATACATATTTATAATTGCTTTTACTTTTTTTATTTTATTTTTTTTTATACATCTTGTGACACTTTCAACACTTAATTGACCCGTTTGAATGTCAACATCGGCAAAATAAATTTTTGCTTCAAATAAATTTGCAACATTAGCGGCAGCAATAAAATTTATAGAAGGTAAAATTATAACATCATTTTTTTTTACACCTATAGAATGCATAGCCAAATAGATTGCAGAGGTTCCACTATTACAAGCTATAGAAAATTTACACTTAAATTTTTTTTTAAATAATTTTTCGAATTGATTGATTGAATCACCTTGTGACAAAAATCCAGATTTTAAAGACTTTATGACTTCTTTTATATCGTCACTTTCAATATATGGTTTACCATTTGATATTGGTAAAACTGACATTTATTTTTTATTTGTTTTTGATAATTTACCAACAAGTGCATTAATTTGCATATCGCATTTATTGATTTTTTTCATAACAGCAGCTGTTTGTTTTGGGGCATGTTTAAACGCAATTCTAAGAAGATTCATCCAATTTTTGTTATTATTTCTTCTTATTTTCTCTATTTGTGTAATTATTTTTTGATGCACAGTAAAGTCCTATATACTATTTATTTTTAAATGAAAATAAAAATAAAAAATTCTATAGAATTTAATAATAATTCAAGACCATTAATAATTGCTGAAATTTCAGGGAATCATTCTGGTAATAAAAAAAAATTTCTTAAGTTAATTAAAGAAGCATATATAGCAGGCGCAGATTTGGTAAAAATACAAACTTATGAACCCAAAGACATTACTATTAATTCAAATTCTAAACCATTTATAATTAAAAACGGTATTTGGAAAAATAAATCTTTATGGAAAATTTATAAATCTGCCCATACTCCTTTTGCCTGGCATGAAGATGCCTTTAAACTAGCGAATAAAATGAATAAAATTATATTTAGTTCACCATTTAGTTTGAGGGCAGTTGATTTGTTAGAAAAAATGAAAGTTCCAATTTATAAAGTGTCTTCTTTTGAAATAACAGATCTTAAATTGATAAATTATATCGCGAGTAAAAAAAAACCAATAATTATTTCAACAGGGATGTCTGAAATGTCGGAGGTAAAATCTGCCATAAAAGAAATAAATAAATTTCATAAAAAAATTATTATTTTACATTGTGTATCAGACTATCCTACAGCCCTAAAAAACACTGAATTATATAAAATCAAAGAGCTAAAAAAAACGTTTAAAAATTACTTAATTGGAATATCTGATCATACAAATGGTAACACATCATCTCTAATCGCATCTACTCTAGGAATTGTTGCAATTGAAAAACACTTTAAATTAAACCCCAAAGAAAAAACAATAGACTCAAAGTTTTCTATTGATACGCAACAACTTAAAAATTTAAAAAATAATTTAGATGATATCTTTTTTAGTCTCAAAAAAAGAAAAAAAAGAATAAAAAAAATGATTTATGTAAGAAGGTCTATTTTTTCAAAAAAAGATATTAAAAAAGGAGAAAAACTATCTATAGAAAACATTGAAACTTTTAGGCCTAAAATTGGTATTTGCGCATCAGAATTCTTCAAAATTCTTGGAAAAAAAAGTAGAAGAAATATTAAAGCATTTACATCTATATTTAAAACTGACCTATACTAAAAAATTACTTGATTAAGAGAAAAATAAGTTTAGATGAACTAAATACTAAAATAATCAAATTAAATATTCATGAAATTTAAAAACATTAATACAAACACATTTAGTTTAGAAAATTTTAAAATTTCTGATGTAAATTTAAATTACTTAAAGTGGTTAAAAAATAAAAAAGTCAATAAATTTATAACTAAATCTAATTTTAATAACTTAAAAGATTTAAAAAAATTTATAAAAGAAAATTATTTAAAAAAAAATTCCTTTTTTTTAAAAATTTTAAATAAACAAAAATCTCATATTGGGAATATAAGAATTTATGACATTAATTTAAAAAATTCCTCTGTATATTTTGGAATTTTAATTGGAGATCAAAAAAGCTGGAATAAGGGTCTAACACAAGAGATTGTTCATCAAATAGGAAAATATTTATACAAAAACTTTGGGATAGTTAAAATTTTCTTGGGAGTAGACAAAAAAAATGCAGGTGCACTAAATGCTTATAAAAAATCGGGTTTTATTTTCATTAATAAGAAGAAAAATTTAATGTGTAGAAATTATTTTTTAAGTAAATTGTGCATTGGTACTGCACAATTTGGTTCAAATTATGGAATAGCTAATAAAAATGGAATTGTGAAAATTTCAGAAATCAAAAGAATTAAAAAATATGCTTTATCAAATGGTATAAGAACAATAGATACGGCCCAAGCTTATGGAGAAGGTGAAAAACGTCTAAATAAAATAGGAATAAATGAATTTATAACTTTATCAAAACTACCAGTTACCATACCTGGTAAGAATAGAAAAAAATGGGTATTAGAAAATATTAAAAAGTCTTTAAAAATTTTAAACAAAAAATTTTTCCACGCTGTTTTTGTGCATAATACTAATTATCTTTATGATAAAAAAGGTGGTGAAATTTATAAAGGTTTAGTAACAGCTCAAAAAAATGGTTTGGTAAAAAATATAGGAGTATCCACATATACAATTGAAGAAATACAATTAATAATTAAAAATTTTAAAAAATTTAATATTATAATGCTTCCTTACAACATAATTGATCGTAGACCGTTGAAATCAAAAATATTTGAAAAACTAAATAAATTAAATATTGAGGTACACACACGATCAGTCTTCTTGCAAGGTTTGCTACTACTGAATAAAAAAGAAATGCCAAAAAAATTCTATAAATGGTCAAAAGTATTTAATTCTTTAGAAATGGTTTCAAAAAAATTTAGACTAAGTAGATATGAAATTTGTTTAAGATATGTTTTATCTAATCCTTTTATAGACAAGGTTTTAATCGGCACTGATAATTTTTCTCAATTAAAAAAATTGGTTAATATAAGTAAAAAAGGAAATATTAAAATTAAAAATAAAGATATTAAACCCAGTAATGATATTAATTTATTAAATCCATCTAAATGGCCAACATTAGTTTAAAAAAAGATAATATAGTTGCAATTATTCAAGCTAGATGTAACTCAATAAGACTTCCAAATAAAATAATGAAGAAATTTGGTGGCATACCAGCAATAGAATTGCTCTACAATAGATTAAAAATATCAAAAGAAATTAATAATATAGTTATAGCAACCTCAAAAAATCAATGTAATAAAAAACTTATTAATTTATGTAAAAAAAAAAAGATTAACTATTTCTTAGGATCAGAAAACAATGTTTTAAAAAGATATTTTGATGCAAGTAAAGTATTTAAAGCTGATATTATTGTAAGAATTACAGGTGATAGTATTTTAATTGATCCTAGACTTGTAGATAAAATAATCAAAATTTTCAAGAATAACAAGGTAGATTACGTATCAAATTGTGAACCACCAACATTCCCTGATGGTTTGGATGTAGAAGTCTTTTCAAAAAAATGTTTAGAAAAAACCTTCAAACAAGTTAAAAAAAATTATGATAAAGAGCATGTAACAACTTACATTAGATCATCAAAAAAATTTAAAACAATTAATTATAAAAATAATATTGACTATTCAAATATTCGGTGGTCATTAGATCAAGAAGAAGATCTTCATGAAATAAATTTAATTTTAAAACATTTTAATACAAAAAAATATTTTTCATGGGAAAATATTTTAAAAGTAACGGAGTCAAAAAAAGATAAATTTTATAAAAATTTTAATATTAAAAGAAATGAAGGAGCAGAAATGTCAAAAACTCAAAAACTATGGAAGAGAGCTAAACAAATAATTCCTGGTGGAAATATGTTATTATCTAAAAGACCAGAACTTTTCTTACCAAATAAATGGCCAGCTTATTTTAGTAAATCAAAGGGTTGTAATGTTTGGGATTTGGATAAAAAAAAATATATTGACATTTCTTTAATGGGTGTTGGAACAAATACCTTAGGATACGCAAATTCAATAGTGGATAATGCTGTAAAAAAAGTTGTAAGCAATGGCAATTTAACAACTTTGAATTGTCCTGAGGAAGTACAATTATGCGAAAAACTTTTAGAATTACATCCTTGGGCGCAGAAGGTTAGACTGTTTAGAGCTGGAGGAGAGGCAAGTGCAGCATCAATTAGAATCGCAAGAGCTGCTACAGGAAGATCGAAAATAGCATTTTGTGGATATCATGGATGGCACGATTGGTATTTGGCAGCAAATATAAAAGATAAAACAAATTTAAGTAATCATTTAATGCCTGGTTTAAGCCCAAACGGAGTGCCAAAAGAACTAAAAAATACATCTATACCATTTGAATATAATAATTTTGAACAATTAGAAAAAATTTCAAATAATCATGATTTGGCTGCAATTAAAATGGAAGTCCAAAGAAATTTTCCACCTAAAAAAAATTTCTTAAAAAAAATTAGAAAACTTTGTGACCAAAAAGGAATAGTATTAATTTTTGATGAATGTACATCTGGTTTTAGAGAAACTAATGGAGGCCTCCATAAAAAATTTGGTGTTGAACCTGATATAGCGTGGTTTGGTAAAGCTATGGGAAATGGTTACGCGATAACAGCTATTATTGGTAAAGATAGTGTAATGGATGCAGCACAAAGTAGTTTTATAAGTAGTACCTTTTGGACAGAAAGGATTGGTCCAACCGCTGCAATAAAAACTTTGGAAGAAATGGAAAAAATTAGATCTTGGGAAATAATAACAAATATTGGCAAAGCAATAAGGAAAAATTGGGAAATTATAGCAAAAAGAAATAAAATAAATATTCAGATATTTGGGCTACCAGCATTATCGAGTTTTACAATAAAGTCTAAAGACTGGATAAAATATAAAACATTTATTTCTCAAGAAATGATTGATTCGAATATTTTAGCATCGAATGCAGTTTTTGTATGCACAAAGCATGACAAAAAAACACTTAATTTATACTATAATAAATTAGATGAAATATTTAGAAATATTGAAAAATTTGAAAATAAATCTCTAGATATAAATCAATATTTAAAGACAGATGTATGCCAAGTAGGCTTCAAAAGATTGAATTAATTTTTAATTCATAATGAAATATTTAATACAAAAAAAAAATATAAAAGAAAAAATTATTTTACTTAAAATTCAAACTAAAAATCTTACTAAGAGTCAAATTAATAAAATTTGCAAAATTAAAATACAAAAATGGAGATTTAGTTTTAAATCTCAAAAAAATTATTTTTTAAATAATTATAATTCTAATGATATTCATCATCTTGTTTTGATAAATAGAAAAATTATTGGATATAATTGTTTAAAATTTATTAAATATTTCAATAAAATGATTATTATTTTTGATAGTTTAATTATAGACAAACATTATAGAAAAAAAGGAATTTCAAAAATAATATTGGAAAGTTCAGTAAAGCAAATTTTTAAAAAAAAATTAGAATGCTACTTATATTGTGAAAAAATTTTACAAAAATATTACGAAAAATATGGGTGGAAACGAGTAAACAAAAAAAAATTGAATCTTTTAAATAAAACAAAATTAATTTTAATGAAATTTAAATAACAAATCTCTGAATGGATAATTATTTTAAAAATGAATAAAAAAAATATAAATTATATACTTAAATATAGGAATAACAGAAGTATTAATGCAGAACATAATTGTATTAAACTTTGTAAATTCGTAAATAATATTTCAAATAATGAATTCTTATTAGTAACTTACAAGAAATTAGAGACAATATTTAAAATACCAGAAAAGGATCTTTTATATGACTTCAAAAAAACTTTATTATCTTATTTTAATTTTACGAAAGGTAAATTTAATAAAAATTTAAAATTAAGATATTTATTTTTTGATTTAGTTTCATTACTAATATTTTTAATATGGTACAAAATTTTTTCAAAGAAAATTAATACTAAAACTAAACGAAAAATTTTTTTTGATGAACTAGATAATTGTGAACATTTAAAATACTTAAAGAAAATTAATTATTATTTTAAAAATGACTCAATATTTCATATAAACAAAATTAATCCAAGATTTGATAAAAAAAATTTAAAAATTTTTTCTTTTAAAAAGTTTTGTATTTATGACTCTAATACATTGAATGGTAATTTTTTTAATCTTATTAAAACCATACTATATATTTTACAAATCTCAATAAAGAGTGGTGTTAACTTATTTGCAATATTTAATTTTTTAATTTTTAGAATATTTAAATATGAAAAAATTTTTAAAGAAAATAAAAGTCAATTTTATTTTTCATTTAAATTTTATAATTCATCTTCAATCAAAAATTTTATTTTTAAAAAGTACGGAGGTAAGAAAGTATCTTATTTTCAAAAAAACTTAGCTGAAATGAGTATTTGTTTCTTTATAAAAACAGACATTCTTTTTTCATTAGGGAAGGGAACAACTCATAACATCAAAAAATTAGGATCGGTAATAAAAAAAATTATACCTATAGGATCCTTATTTTTAGAAAATAATTTAAACCAAGTTAAAAAAAATTTAAAAAATAAAATAGATATTTGCAATATAGGAATTAATTGGGCTCATAGAAATCATACATCAAATATTGATAATAAAATTGACGAAAACTATTATAAGCATATTAAATGGCTTAAGAAAATTTCATTAGAATTTCCAGATCTAAAAATATTAATTAAACATCATCAAAATTATAGAGGTGATAAAAAAGAAATTAATATTCTTAAGGGTTCTTCAATAGATATTATTTATGATGAAAAAAATAAAAATACTTATCAGTATTTAGAAGATAGCAAATTAATTACCTCTTTTGGTTCAACAATGATTATAGAGTCAAAATCTTTAAGAAAAGAATCATTTTTTTTAGATCCAAACAAAGAAAATCAGTCCTATTTTAAATTTTTAAAAAATAGCAACCAATTGAGAATTTCATCTTATATCAAATTTAAAAATTTAGTGAGAAAATATTTAATAATTGGTAAAAAAAATAAAATAAAAAATTTAAATAATTTTTGTTTAAATAGTTCAAATGTATCAAAAAAAATTTATAGAAATCTAATTTCTAATTAATCTTTTTTAAAAAAACTCTAAAATGGTCCGACATCATATTTGAGTCCAAAATTTCTTGAATATCTAGAATATTTTTAATCTGACTTTTATCTTTACTACCCAGAATAGTTTGTAAATCAAGACCATTAGTTTCTAAATAAGAAATCTTAAATTTTTTTTTTTTACAAAATATTTCTATGAATCTCTTGCTAAAAAAAAATAAATGTCTTCCTTTTTCAATAAAGCGTAATGCATTAAAATTATTTGTCTTTATGTAATTCATTAGTAAACTATCTGCACTTGGGAATTCCATTACTAGATAACCTCCTTTTTTTAAAAATAATTTTATTTTATCAATTAAATTATTAGGGTCGTTAAGATGTTCAAGCACGCCCCACAAAGTAATACAGTCAAATTTTTTTTTTACATTTTCTAAGTTGTTATAAAAATAAATATTGTTTATTTTTTCTAAATTATCATATTTGGAATCAACTCCAACTAAATCACTTATACCTCTGTCCTTTAGATTAAATAAAAAATTTCCGTCACCACAGCCAAAATCAAGAAGGCTAAATTTTTTTTTTTTAAATAAAGATACAACTTGGTCAATTTTTCTTTTATTGATAGTTTTGCTTCTTAAAGTTTTTTTATTTTTTTTTTCAAAGAAATTTTTTCTGTAAATATTATATATCCCTCTATCAGAATAAATTAACTTTAAACCTTCGTTATTTAACATGGGATTAATAGATATAGTCCCGCAAAATTTACACTTTCTATATAAAAAAGGTTTTAAAAAAAAACTAGAAAATTTGTGGCCTAATTTATTTCCACAAACACAAGATTTTATTTGATATAAATATTTTTTTTTACTTTTTCTATTTTTAAAAATTTTTCTATTTAAAAAAATTTCAAATTTTTTTTCGACATATTTCATTTCTTTTTCAGTTTTTAAACTGAACAAATCAATTCTATTTTTTTTAATTTGAGATATCATTTTTTTCTTTGGTTATAGAGAAATTCACAAAACTTAAAATTATGCATTTCATCAATATCTGTTGCTGTTACAGGGTCAATAAAGAAAAATTTAGGTTTTTCTCCTACGCATGATCTCCATTTAATCATATTTTTTCTTTTTAAAATATTTATTACAAAGGGTAATGATACCAAAGGTTTTAGATCTTGGGATCTAGGCCATGGTGTTCTTTTAAAATTTATAGGTTTTTCCTTATAAAAAAAATTCTCTCTAGTTTCAATTGCGCTTAATAAGCAATCATATTTTTTTGTTAAATTAAAATACGCAGTAGCGGCAGCATCATAAAATTTTTCGTTTACTAATGGGTTGGTTACATTAATCCATGCAATATGTTCTGCATTAATTTCAGATGCGACATATTTATATACTTCGCTCATCGGTACAGTAGATGTGGAATAGTATGGATTTCTTTTGTGAACTTTAAAACCCTCTGTTTTTGCAATATTCAATACTTTTTCACTTTCTGATGATACAAAAAAGTCTTTAAAATTTTTTGTTTTTTTTAATTGTTTAAGTTTTAATTCAAATAGAGTTGTGTTTGAAAATTTCCTAAGATTTTTATCTTTAACCCTTTCAGATTTTGCTTTCACGGGTATTATTCCAATTATCTCTAATTTTTTTTTTGTCATTTAATATTTAAATCTATATTTATTTAACATATATAATATGTTTTTGTAATATGAGAATAAAAATCTTACTATCTCTATTATTGTCTTCGATTATTTTAATCTTTTTTCTATTTTTTAATATTGATGGAATAAGATCATATTTAAAAAAAAATCTTAGTCACGAAACAAAGATTTACATAAAAAAAATTTTTTTTGGAGAAGAATATTTAAATGAAGTTTTTTATTTTAGATCTTTAAATTATAATCAGAAAAAACTTCCACACACTCTGTTTGATTATATTATATTTGAAAAATTTCCAATTAATGATCTTGATATCAATAAATCTTCACATTATGCAAAAATTAAAAAAACAAAAATAGTATCAAAAAAATTTTATTTGGAAAAGTTTGATGAAAACAATATTTTATTTGCTTCCTTCAGTGGAAAATTTGGAATTTTAAATTTTGATAATTTAAATGAAATTAAAAAAATTGAGAGTAATCTAAATAATTATAATATTCATTCTTTATTAGATATTAAAAAAGTTAAAAATGAACTTTTTGCTACATTTTCATATTACAATAATGATAGGACTGATTGTACATATTTTATCCTGGTTAAAGCGGAATTAAATGAAAATTTTTTAAATTTTGAAGAGTTTTTTAAATCAAACGAGTGTTTGCTGAATACTTTGGGTGGCAGAATAATAAGTTACAATCATAATCAAAATGATGGAATATTGATCAGTACAGGAGCTTCAGATACTGAGAAGGAATTAGCGCAAAGATCAGACTCAATATATGGAAAAACCATCTTTATAAATTTGAAAAATCAAAAATTTGAAATTTTTTCTAAAGGGCATCGAAATCCTCAAGGTTTATTGAATTTTAATAATACAATACTTTCAACAGAACATGGTCCTTATGGAGGAGATGAAATTAATAAAATTTTATATAAAAAAAATTATGGTTTTCCAATCGCTTCCATAGGAGAACCTTATGAATTTAATAAAATTGATAAAAGTAAAAAAAAAAATCGTAAAAATTTTTACTTTTCGAAAAATCACAATTTAAATAATTTTGAAGAACCAATATTTTCATTTGCTAAAGCAGTTGGTATATCTGAAATAATAAATGTTCCTGAAAATTTTTCAAAATATTGGAAAGAAAATTTTTTAATAAGTTCTTTAAATGCGAGATCCTTATTTAGAGTCTCCTTTGATAAAAATTTTCAAAAAATTATTTATTATGAAAAAATTTATGTTGGGGAAAGAATAAGAGACATAATTTACCTTAAAAATAAAAAGGTATTTATCTTGGCCTTAGAAGATACTGGCTCAATAGGAATTTTAAGTAGTCCTGATAATCAATAATATATTAATTAATCAAGTAAATTTTTAAGAATTTTTTCAAAATTTTTAAATGAATTTATTTTTTTTACATTTAATTTTTTTCTAAATCTTGAGTTTTCTGAATTTAACTTCAAAACAAAAAGTGTTTTAGTTTTTTTTGAAGCTAAAAAATCCTCATAACTATCCCCTATAAAGATTGTTTTTAATCGATTTTTTTTAATTTCTGAGATGTGGCTAGTCTTAGATTTAGGTCCACCATAAATTTTTTTAAAGTACTTTATTAATTTTTTTTTTTTTAGTATTTCTATTATTTTTTTTTGTGGAGTTCCAGTTGAAATATAAAAATTAAAAATATTTTTATTTTTTTTTAAAAAATCCAATAAATGTTTAGATGGTTTTAACTTTTGAATTTTATTTTTTGTAAAATTATCATAATTTTCATCAAGTATTTTAATTTCGTTTTTTTTTATTTTTTTTTTTAAATATTTTTTAAATATGAATTTAAATTTATAATACCTAGATTTACCAATATTTTTTTCATGAAATTTTTGAGAATCATTTGCAATTGTTTTTCCATAAGATTTAAAAGTTAAAAAAAATGCTTTAGTTTTAATTTTATGACTATTTATAATTACACCATCAAAATCAAAAATTATGTTCATTCTAACGAATTATTTTAAAAATAGCGTCTAAAGCCTCTTGCTCCATCTTTAATCTTATCTCCTTAGAATAACTGCCAATATGTGGAGTCATAAAAACATTTTTTAATTTGGAAAGTTTTCCAAAATATGGTTCCTTTTCGAATACGTCCAATCCAGCCCCTAAAATTTTATTTTTTTTGAGCATAATATATAAATAATTATAGTCTAATACCTCAGGTCTTGATGTATTAATAATCACACAATTTTTTTTACAAAGTTTAAGATTTTTTTTATCTAAAATTTTTTTCTCTGAAATTAAGCTTGTATTTATAGAAATAATATCTGAATTCTTTATTAAATTTTTTAAAGATGTTTTTTTTTGACTTATTTTCTTTTTTTCATTTATAATAATTTTAGCTCCAAAATTTCTTAAAAGTTTATGAAGATACTTTCCAACTTTTCCATATCCAATTATTCCAACCGTTTTACCATGGATTGTAGATCCCATATTTTTTTTCCAAATTTTATTTCTCATATCCAGATTATGATTAAATAAATTTCTATATATTAGAATAATATGACCCAAGATTAACTCTGCTACAGCTATCTCTGGTGTTATGTGAGATCTATTAAATTCTATATTTTTATTTTTAAGATATTTAGTGTCTATATTATCTATTCCAGAACCCATCCTAAAAAGGTATTTTAGCTTAGGCAGTTGATTAATTGTTCTTGCATCGTATTTTTCTGTTCCTGCAATTATATAATCTGAGTTTTTTGCAAACTTTATCAACTGATTTGAGTCTAGCTTTTTACCTACAGGATTTTTTGTAAAAGAAATTCTTTTTTTTTTAAAGTTTTTAATAATTTGATTATCAAACTCCATAAAACTTGAGGGTGCTATAAATAGTTTTGATAGAGAAAGCATCAGACGATATTACAAAATTAAAGTTTAATTAAAAATTGAAATAACCTAATTCTTAGGTCTTATATTATTATTAAGTATATCAAAATAAAAATTTTTTTCAGTGCATAAATCAAGCCAATTGAGCTATTAGTACTGGTCAGCTGCACGCATTACTGCGCTTCCACATCCAGCCTATCAACG
>MDSW01125397.1_pt1 | contig 26522 bp, 24 predicted proteins | sample 811171 | NCBI WGS metagenome assembly MDSW01 (sample SAMN05326641, study PRJNA326480) | marine metagenome | isolation source: seawater | place: Atlantic Ocean: North West | collected 2012 | reverse complement strand
TGAGTAACCATTCCGCAACAACTACAACCATGTAGAGGGAGGTTAGGTAGAGAATGATAGTGAGGAGGAAGTGTGGTGGAGGCTTCATGAGAATAGTCCTTCGATTATTTCTGCCTTGTCTTCCGTGCTTATAGGCCAGCAGTCGAGAAAACCTTTTATTTTAGAGAGCGTAGAGCCTTGGCGTAGGACGATGTGGAAAGGGTCGTTAGGCCAGCGAATAAACCGCTCGATATCGGTCCACTCCTCTTCAGAGTGGTCGCTTTTCTTGCTCCATGTGCCGTCGCTTCTTATAACGGCTGGTTCATCGATTCGTTCTTCGCATATGGCGGGGTGTTCAAGCACCCATTCAACCCGGGCGGCGTGTTCTTTTACGTCGTCTAAGAATAGGAACCAAGCAGAGGGTTCGTCGGGATAGCCTTCCCAGTTTAGCTCTCTTGACGCTAAGCCAGAGGGAACGTGCTTGTGGTAGGCTTCTTGGAAGCGGTTCCTGAGTTGGCCGATTGGTTCGGTCTTTTCCCTTCGCTCTAAGGCGACCCCTTCTACGACCATCTGGCCGTATTCAAGCGTTCGTTGGAATGATTCAAGGTATGACATGATAGTGGTTGGTTAGGCTTTGAGTGGTACGCTAACGTGACTCGCGTTGTTGTATAAGTCGCCCCATTCAAACGGAGCGGCTTTGATGAGGTTGCCATCTTCCCAGTCACCGCAATGATATACGATGCGGCTCGGGTTGATTAGCTCCGCGATGGCCTCGTCACGTGAGAACCTGTCGTTCAGGTTAAGCGCTTCAAGGTATGCCAGCTGATAGTCGAGGATAGTTTCTCGACTCATAGAGGCACACGCCATGAACGTGCGGAGGGTTGGAGTTGTTCCTACGGGCTCTGTCGTGCTCCCGCAATAGGGGCAGACTGTCGTTTGGTATGTATCAGTCGGATGCATAGGTTTCCCACCCTACACATAAGTCCCACGGATTGCCCCCTCCCTGTCTCATGCCCACCCCACAGGTGTCGCCCATTTTTGTAGGCTCGTACATGAAGCACAGTAGTGCTTGGAAGATAAAAGATTTGTCGTAAGACATCTTTTAGCTGGGCAGAAAGTGGCACAGAGCTACTGCATCTGTGACACCTCAGGTTTATCCCTGAGGCTCCGCTTTCTGCATCAAGCGCGTTAAGCTGTGCTTCATAGAGCCTTCAAAAAGCGACACTCTGCTGAGAGCATCGAGTTATTTTTGACTAATGATAGTCGGCGCGTAGCGCCTAACTACAACACAGTCAAAAAAAGGATGGTGCTCGATTAGATTCCTAAGTGGGCATGAGACGGACAAAAGGGGCAACAGAGTGGGACGGGGCGCAAGGGTCGGGCCCCCTATTTTTGATTCATCAATAGCCGCGAAGCGCTAACTACAACAACCAAAAATATGGGAGAGTGTCAGCCAACAAGCTCCAAGAAATGAGGAAATAAGTGAATTGGCATGACCGCCAATTTGCTTATGAGGAATTTGTTGAAGGCGCTTGCGCCGGAGTTGTTGGACCTGACGCCTTGCCCTTGTCGCCATGTGTGGGTGAACGCAGTGAATCCCAATGAGGAAACCAGCAGCAGAAAAAAACCCCAGCGCCTTCTCCCCTGCGCGAAGCGTGTCGCAAGTCGTAGTCGCACCCGGCTGGAGGCCCCAGTGCCTGCTTAGTGGAGCTACTGCATCCACTGAGCCCTCTACCTTGTGGACTTGTTGTGCGACTCCGGGTGGCTGGGCCACACGGCAGCGCAACACGGACTCAAGGTATTGCATCCAAGGGCAATCCCTTGGCTCCCGCTGAGCAAGCGTCCGGCTGAAGGCCCCAGAGGTATCTAGGTGCGTGATAGTAAAAAACGCCAGCACAATCAATCACACGCGAACCACCCCAAGGCTGCGCTTAGGAGAGGCAACGGGCTCTTCCAATGCGCCACTTTAAGCCCGTCCAAGGGCGCGCATTGGGCGGTCCCTGTGCGTCCCAGCGCGGAGGAGGCAAGTAATGCCTACGGTCTGGCGCGGAGGAGCGAGGAGAGTTCGGTGGCTTCCGGCAGCGGACGGGGGGTATGGGGGGAGGCCCCTAATCACGCTAGAGCGTTACCCTCTCAGATATTTTCACCTAAACAAAGGGCCCTGAGTTCCTTGAGCAAGCCTGTAGCTTTCTCATCTCCCTCTAGGTGTTCAGAGAGCTTCTCCAAGGTGCTCTTGATAACAGCCCTTTTGCTGATGGTCTGTATTTGACCCCAGTATTTTGAGACATCAATGACCTTCATTTTGCTTCCCTTTGAGTTGTTCTTTCCAGCTAAGAGCTTTTAGTCCCTTTTTCCTGAGCCAGTCGTCACACGCTTTGTTGACCGAAGAGGAGAGACCACGTAGGTAGTCGGGTTTCCTGCTAGTTCGGTCTCGTCCTTTGTCGTATTTACCTCTTTTAGAGCCCATTGGTTTCACTGGAAGCGTTGCCCCTCAGCCCTCGTTGAGAGGGCCAAGGGACTTTGCGTTACACACAACACACAACACGCAACAAAACGTAGGTAGAACCTGTCTACGGACAAGCTCAAAAGTCTTTTTTGGCTACTCTGCGCCTCCTTTGTCTGGAGCGCACTTGGCGTCTGAAGCGTCTTTTCATTTTATGTTTGACAAGGGGCACTCAGGGTTACACTATGAGTGCGCTGTTGGTGGGCTTATAAGTGCTAATAACCACTTATAACTCACATTCCACATCCATTATAGGTGGATTGTTATTCTTGTCCGTAGGACAACTCTAAGTGTACTTAGAGCGTCCCCCGGTCTCCATATATGCCCTCTCTTACAACCTCCACACCCTTATAATGGCTGGAGCGGCTAGGCTCTCTACTGCTGAGACCACCTGTTCTTCTATTTTTTCAGAAAGGACTCTGCTTGTGTTGAACGATATGCCAGCCAAGTCGAGGGCACAATGGATCACTTCGTGAACTAGCGTAGCTCTGAACAGCTGTCGGTCCCTTAGGACGCTAACGTGGATGTTTATGCACCGCATTTCGGGGTCATACTCAGCGAGACGACCCGGCATTTCTTCTTTAATGTGGACTGGGATGCGTATACCAGCCACATTGATATGATTTGGGGGTTGTATAGTGGCCATTTTCTCACATCCAAGTGGTTTGTAGGCTTGATTTACCCTTGTAGGACTCCTCAAATCGCCTTAATTCCTCGTCTAGAAGGTCTACTTTACGCTCATTCATGCGCTTATCAGCGTCCTGAGCCATCTGTTCTGTCCAATATGCGACTGCCATACTGAGTGCATCAAGGCGGTCATCCTGCGTAATGGCCCCTCTTTGGTTCGTTAAGCGGGACATCTGGTAGATTAGCTGGTATTTCAGCTGTGATTCTAGCGGATACGTCTGTGCGCTTTCATAGTCATGTTGTATGACTTTCGGGTCAACCACCAGCCTGTGCTGGTTCATCACGGGTTCTAGGGTATCGATGATTCTTTTCTCTTTCTGGATGTTGTGTCTGACTTCCTCGATGGTGCATGGGTGAATCTTGGTAAGGATGGGCTTGAAAAGCTCCACGAACATCCCGTCCCCGAAGTTACTTTCGACCACGATGAAGTTCACCTTCTGTTGTTTGGCCTTTATTGAAAGGGCCTTGAGGACCTCGTCGCTATATCCGCCTTGGAGACCCCCGGCATCTACCACGTAGAGGTATCCATTGAGCATCTTGACGATGGCGTATCCGGTCTCATCCTTGCCCCGTCCTGAGGGGTCGATAGCCATCACAGAGCCTGTGTATGGGATGTAGTCCCCAAGGACTTCCATAGGGCGGTAGAATCTGTCCCCTGAGAGCGCCACATTGGGCACAGAGGAGTCCCACTCCAGTTTAGGGTCTCTGGCCCACACAAGCTTCTCCGGGGCCACCTCGGGGTCCACAGACATCACTATGAGGTCGCTGGTCTTCAGCGGGAACCTCTCGATGTCGCTCAGGCGGGTATCCAGCATGAACTGCATGGCGAACCCGGTGCGCCCGTAGGAGGCTTCTCGCTCCGCTAGGTCGATGTCAGAGAACCTCAGGGGCTCTGTGGTGTCCCCTACCCTGCTCTCATCAACACACAACTCACTAACACACCCGTCATACCCAGTCTCATTGACCTTTTCTGTGATGTATTTAGCAGGCCAAATGCGTTTTTTGTATCCCCGCTCAGTGAGCTTGTTGTAGATTGTGTCCTCGCACTGTGGTGTTCCAAGGAACAATATCTTGGAGTCAGTATCGGGCTTGATGATTGCGTCGAACTCCTTGACCTGTTCGCCAAGCTTGTCGCGCATCCCTTGGGTGGCGCTATTGCCCACCACCTCAATGTCGTCTGCGACGATGATGTCAGCCCGTGAGCCCGTCAGTTGAGACGTGACTCCCAAGGATTTGACGGAGGGGGCGTGGGAGGCTGGCGCGGGTCCGACGTCAAAGCTGATTTTAGAGAATCTTTGTTTTTCACTTGGTCGCAAATGAGCGAGAAGAGGCAACTCATGGATGAGTCTAAGTGTAAAAGTGCTGAAATCGTCTGCTCTTGTTTTTGACGCAGAGACAACAAGGATGTTTCTTCTTGGGTCGAGCAAGAGCTGGTGGACAACGAATGCAGAGCATATCCAACTTTTACCGACTCCCCTAAAGCCTTCGATAATAGCTCGTCTATCTCCTTTTTGCATGTAATCAGCGATTTCATATTGAATAGTAGTTGGGTCTGGTAGGTTAAGCTCTTTCCATACTATGTATAGAAAATTGCGAAAGTCTTTCAGCTTATCTGGGACTTCCATAGGTTTACTTGTTGTTTCCCCTGTTTTTCTTCTTACTCTGAATCCTCAGGTTAGAGCGTTTGTTATTCCTCGGGTTGCGGTCCTTGTGATGAACATCCTTGCCCTTCAGTTTACGCTTACCCTTCTTTTTTATCATCATGCGTCTCGCCTTATTGCGGCCAGCGCGCCTTTTCTTTTGGCGCTTACGCTTGTGGTAAGTGTCGTATTCTCTTCTGTAATTTCTTTTCTTAGCCATTTGCTGCCTCGTCGAAAGGTAAGATTTTCACAAGATTCTCCATCGGGTTGTCCTTCGACAGACCCGCATGGATTCCATTGTCCTTCAAAAGCTGTCTGGCGGCGTTCAAGTCACTTGGAGCTGCCTCTCCTGACTCAATACGAGAGATAAACTCGTTAATGAGTAGGCTCTGGAGGTCTTTAAGACGTTCCTCTTGGTTGTTTATTTCTTTCTCCATTCTTTGTAAGTCTTTAATAGTAAATAGCATAGGGTGGTAACCCCTACGGCAATACCAACTACCATATTGAGTTCAGTCAAAGTAAACGACCCTAGCATCCCAATGATGCCTATGGCCGCTGGAAAATGCGTAGATTCCATCACAACGAGGCTATTACAGTTAAGGTTGGTGCGCTAAGAAGCGTAGATTCCACGCTAGTGTCATCACCCCCGCCGCCTGAGGCTGCATCGTCGTCCCATAGCATCAGCTGATTAAGCTTCACGTTACGGATGTCTGAGCCATTTACCCAATGCCTAGCCGTAAGCTTAAGGTAGCGATTGGCTCCCCAAGAATCAATAGCGCCATACACTGCTCCTCCTGATTGATAATCACTGTCAATAGGGATAACCCATTTAAAAGAGGCCCTGTCTCCGTGTTGACTTGAGTTACCTATTCCAAACTTCGCATTTGTAACTTCAGTATACGAGCCATCAGAAGCTCCTCCAGCCTCTCCTAGCCAAAACTTGAACATACCAAAGGAATTAACAAAAGTGTCATCTCTGCTAATAGTGAAGTTTAGCTCATAAGAAACCCATTTAGTTCCTGAGGGAGGGGTGTAATTGAACAAAGAACCACTCACAGTCTCGTGAGTACCAGTGAGCACTTGTGCAGCTGCGTTAGGGAATATATGAGTCCCAACACCAGTAGATTTCGTCACAGTGTGCCCGTCACAAGGACCTGAAATATACTCCAGAATAGTTCCCGGCGCTTTTGCCGATAAGCCAGTCCCCCCTTTAGTAAGAGGTAGGATACCCCCAAATTGAGCCCCAGCTAGGTTCAATGTAGTCGCGTTCAAGGTTACCGCCTTACCACTAAGGTCCAACGTAGAAGCCAACGCCGCTGCTCCAACAGCTCCATCATCAATCTTAGCCGCTGTGACCGAATCATCTACTAACTCAGGAGTATCGACCGAATTGTCGGTCATATGCGATAATTCAACCGAATCCGCTGTAAGCGTTGTAGCAGCCGCTTCCCCTGTCGTATTTGCGTCCTCAGCTACCTCTTGAGCCGCAAATAGACCTTGTCTGTAAGCGTTGTCCAAGTCTGCTTCAGCAATTCGTGAGCCTGCTTGGAAGTCTACTAAAGGAGATAATGAAGTGGCCCTGTAGATTCTCAAAGTGTCTCCTTCAGCCGCACCTGCTCCCCCACCTGAAGTGGCTACATTAGGAGCCGCTTCTAGGGTGACGATTTTCGTGGTCGTATTTACACTGGATACAACTATTGGGTGCCAAGTAGAACTTACTTTAACACGCACCTCGATGTCTCCGGTGTTGATGTAGTCGAATGTCCAAGGACCGTGGTTTACGTTATCCACCCCATTAGTGCCTGAAGCAGCCGCTCCTAGAGTGATTTCTGTATATGATTCTGCCATTTTTTCTGGGGTTATTGTTGTAAGGTTTGGTAATAAGCCTGTCTCAATTCCGGGTACTCTTCCATCACTTGGTTTTTAGCGTGGTCTGAGTAGAAATTAAGTATTTTAGCTATAGCTCTCTGTCTTGGATGCGTCTTCCCAATAGTCATGTCTGTAGCCGGGGGAAGAGCTTGGTATTTAGGGCTCTCAATTAACGCCCTAATAGACTGCCTAGCAGTTCGCCCTCCAAGATTCATAGTAGAAAGCAGCTCTTGATGCCTGTCGTACGCTGACTGACCTCCGTTAGTGTTTCTGAACTTCTTAGTGTCCAACACGCCGCTCCATATAGAGGGTCTCTGCAAGAACCCTTTACCTATAGAAAGAAGCTCTAAGTCAACAGGGTCTGTTGAAGAGGGAACTTGCTGACCAAGACCAATAAAAGAAGGAAGGAACGGTCCTGTCTTCTTTATCTTTTCTCCCAGCCAGTTCCTTCTGGGTTCCAGTCTAGCCGACGTCACAGGAGTCTCAGGCATATCTGGGCGCATATAGGCTGGGACTTTCTTCATCACATGGTCTAGCAGCTTACGAGCCTCATAAACTTGAGGGTCTTTTTCTACTAGGTTTTCTGTCCAAGTAAGCCCCGTAGGAACGAACCCAGCTCCGATTTTCGCTAGAAACTCAGGGGCCTTAGTAAGGTCCTTGAAAGTTTCCATAGTTTCGTAAAGCCCCTCTACATAAGACCCGTTAGTGATGTTATTAGTGAATGTCATTGTGATGATTGCGGCTATCTTAGACATAGCCTGCATACCTTCTTCTACCTCTGAGTCAGTCGCAATCATACCCATCGCTTCGTCGTCTCCCAATAAAGCAGGAGTCATGTGTACGATATCAGCAAATATACCTATAATAGTAGCAAACGGGTCCATTCTTTGGTAGCTAACCCATTTAGCGTCTTCTCCTTCACCAACTAGAATAGACCAAGGCTTCTTTCCAGCAGCATCCCACGCAGCTTTAGCCGCTCTAGATTCTGGCTCGGAACCTGTAATACGTTCCTGAATAAGCTCTATAGTGTACAACGAACTTGCCGTCATCATAGCAGCGGTAGTCAGTCTTCCGTGGTGCTCAGCTGCGGCTACCGTACCAGCTTGCGCTTGCGCGTGTAGGTGCTCTTTCGCCATAGCCTCAGAAAACGGCATATCACCGTATTGCTTTCTTAGCTGCTTTTGCCAGCCAGAGCCGTGACTTTTCTTAAAGTGAAGACGCTTTAAAGCTTCTTGGTTTACTCTGTTTTCATAGTCACCCTTTGATTCGTTTTCGCGCTTCCTTTGCTTGAGATACTGATGCGCTTGCTCGTGCTCCATAACAAAGTTTTCAAAATCTTCAGGGGTTTTGAAGTGCTTGTCATCTAGAGGCTTTACCCCCGGAACCACGTTAGGACCATCCGCTCTCCAAGCTTTACGGTCATACATCTCTTTGATTCTAGCTTTGTCTATGTGGATTGTTCCAGTAGGTCCTTCGCCATATCTAATAAACGCGGGAGCTTGATGTCTTCCGTCTCCCTTCTTTAAAGGTATTTCTTCCTCAAGCACTACAGGTTCGTTCCACTCTGACTTTTCGTATCTTTCCCTAGCGTCCGCTGGAAGCTCCATCCCGGTGTCTTGTCCTCTTGCGGCTTTGGCGTAACGATTAGTGTTCATTATCGCCTGCTCACTGCCTACCGTAAATCTGTTAAGATTAGGACTCAAAGCGCTATAGCCGCCGGGTCTGCCTCTTTTATCCAGCACATCCTGAACATCAAATGCTTGATGTGCTTTGCCCCATCCGGGTAGCGGGATTACCCTGCTCATGGCGAACGTAAGGATATTTGTCGGGGTTCTAACAAAGGGAATAGCGAACGAAAGCCAAGGGTGCGCCATAGCTGTTTTAGAAACCCACCTAGCAAATGGATGAGAAGGATTGTTTGTGAAAGTGTTAACCAAAGACCAGTCGGTGGCTCTGTTAACTAGTAAGTCTCTCTGCTCTGTAGTCCGGTAGACAAAGCCGTCATCAAGTCTCAGGTTGTTTTCGTAAAAGTGCTCATCCATGTATTCGTCAATAAAGGAGGCTCTTTTTCCAAACCTAAGCTCGTTGTCGTCCGCTGCTTGCGCGGCTTCTTTATAAACATTGGCCTCATTGGCTATGCGCCCTTCTTTGGTCATGTGTGATTCAAAGGAGTCTCTAACGTAAGAGGCTATTTCGTACGGGTCCTTTATGCCTCTCCTGTGCGCCTCCATAGCTAAATCTGCCTTTACGTATGAGCGGTAGTTCCACTGCTTAAATAACTCATCACCAGCCATGAGGACTCTAGAAGGGCCTGATACAAGATTACCAAACCAATTACCCGCCCTAGTCAGGGGGTCATCTCCGTCTCCGAAGTGCCACCCTGATTTCATATCTTCAAACCTGTTGTCCGAATAAGCGGTGTGCCCAGCGATACTTCTTGGCTCTCCTTCTTTAAGGCTAATAGCGGCATACTTCCATGCCTCCATAAAAGACTCCATGTCGTAGATGGCTTTAATACGAGTTCTTAGCAGGTCAGCATTACCAGTATGCGCGAACTGCGCCATACTTCCCGCAATGACCTCAAAGTCTCTAAAGCCTTTCATAATAGCGCTTCCAACCATGTTAACGCCCCAAGTCACAGGGTTACTGAGCAAAGCGTTAAGATACCAACCCATAGTTCTGGCGAACCCGTTTCTAGAGTCTTTACCTATTTTACCTAAAGCAGCCTCTAGGTCTGAGGCGTTAGTCGCCTGTCTGAGTTCCGCTAGGAATTGACGTTGGCTTCTGGACCCTCTAACTCCCTGCATATAAGCCTTCCTTTCCATAGACTGGTCATAGTCTACATCCTTCATCTTGGGCCTGAACCCTAAGTCTTTTCTACGAGTTATGCCCCTTGTTCCTGTGCCTTCGTAGATGAACTTACGTTGAAGCATCCCCATCGAAAGGCTGGTTCCGTACTCAGCCCACAGTTCTTTAACAGCCAAGAACTTATCGAGGTTTGAATACACCTCAGTAAGCAACTCCTCGTAACCGTATACCGCCTGCTTAGCCACCCCGTCTTCCATGATATCAAAAGTGACGGTGCCCTTTGTCTTCTTCGCTTTCTCAGCTCTCTTAACCGACTCTCCAACCTCTTCAGCTAAAGTAGTGTAGAGCTTGTGAATCATGTCTTGTTCCGCATAGATTCTTTCCAAAGCGTCTACGTTACCTTTAGCCTGCTCTAGGCGTTGGTGAACTAGGTCCCTGTCAAAGACATCCCAGTGGTCTTTTTCGACAAGAGACTTCTCCACCCTGTCGAATGTTTCTTCCGCATTTTTAGGCAGGTCAGGATGTAACTTATGGCGTTGCTCGACCGCTTTACGCGCAAGGACACGAACTAACGAAACTAGTCCTTCATTACTATGCACCCCAGAAAGAAGCTTTCTTCCTGCGAGAATTGCTTGGTCTCCTACTCCTGTCAGGAAGTCGTCGCCAGCTTCGCTCACAACTTTAGTTACTAAGCTTTCGATGTCCGCAATGACCTCTCCCGTGTGCGCTCCCGCTTCGATAATGTCTTTGGCTATCTGCCTCTTGGTCGATAACGCCCCGGCAACGCTAGGGATATCTAGGTCACCAAACTCAGACAAGAACTCATTCAGTTCCACCTCACTTAGGTCGTCCACCATGTCCACGGTAGCATCCTCACCCTTTATCTTAGGAAGTGGGAGTTTCTTGGGAGCTTCTCCTCCCGCGCCGCCTACAGGGAACTCGTCAATACCTTTCCTGCTTGCCCCTGCTTCGTCCAACCACGCCTTAATAACCTGAGCGTGGCTTTTCTTAGCCTTAGGCTTGTAGTAACCAAGCTTTCGCCCAACGAGTCCTTCTAGCTCAGCCTTGAACGCTGGGTCTTCTTCAATGCGTTTCAAGAAGGCTTGCTTGAACTTGGCGATGGCTTCTTCCACCGTTCCTTTGCCTCCGTTCCCTTTCCATTTGAATGGGTTCCCCAACCACCCCGGTTCTCCGGGTTTGGTGTTATTCATGTGCCTTCCCTGAGGGCCGCGCATGACGGAAATAGCGTCCGGGTCGCTGACAGGGACAATCTTACTAGGGGCTCCTTCACCCTCTAACTTTAACGTAAGCTGAGCTTTTCTTTGAGATTCTATTAGAGCCTCTTGGCGTCTTTTAACAAAGGCTGCGTCTTTGTAAAGATTTTCAATGGCTTCTTTGCCTTCATCAGAAAGATTCCTAGAGCCAATACCAGCAAAGCTGTCCGACAAAGAAGGAGCAGAGGGGAAGCTACCTCCACCAACACCATCAACCATGTCAACCCACTGAGCCCCGTCCCATACATTCCAGTGGTTAGTGTTCATATCAAACACGTAGACTCTCTTTCCTCCCATATCTATAGCCATTTGAGTGGCCCATGCGGTGCCTCCTTCCACTTGCCCGGTGAAGCGGTCAATCCGCCCCACAGCAATCACTTGGTCAACATCCTTAATCTGATAATAATTCCTTCTCAGGAGATTGTTGACGTAGGCACTCCCTGCTGGGAATTTCCTCTTAAGAGTCTTGTTCGCTCTCTTAAGGTGCTCGTTGGCTTCCTTAAGCTCTTCGGGTGTGTGCTCCACTCTCCGTTTGTTACCAGCAGCGTGTCCTCGAAACGAATGAGCCTTAACATTCATCCCCGCCCTCTCTGCCATCTCTTGGAACACTGTGTCGGCTCCACTGGCTCCTCCAGAGTGCATGGTGGGGCCTGAGGGCTCCTCCGCACGAACTGGGGGCGCTTCTTTAGGCTGCTTGGCTTCAAGCTCTGAGCGTACCTTGGTGAGCGCTTCAGGGAACTTATCCCTCCAGATGCTTCTGTCCCTTAGGTGGGTAAGAGTCTTTCCTTTAGTTTTAAGGAGCGCTTGAGAAGCCTCTGGATTCTGCTCGAAAGACTCCCTAATAAGGCGCTCCATCAACCCGACATTAGTCTCCCTGTCTGCTGGGAGCTTTCCTCGTACCTTAACGCCGCCTCTCTTCCACGCAGGGTTACTGTATGTAGCGTCATCAAACCGCCCTGACTTTAGCGTCTGGTATGCGTGTTCTACGCTTTTGTATTCCTTTCCTTCATACGTAAACGGTCTAGAAGATAAGTTGCTGAGTTCTTTGTTTTGACCCGCACCATACCAGACATCTAGCGTGTCCTCGTTACCTCCGAATGGTAGCTCATCTCCACCCAGACGCGCAGGAGCCGGGAGGGCACCGTTATCTCTCAGATACTGTTCGTGCTTCATCTGAGCCTCAAAATCCGCCATCTCTCGGAGCATTTCTGGGTCATCTGAAACAGCCTCTACGAACTCTCTTTCAGCTTTTTCGATAGCTTCAGCTTCGTCCATTCCTTCGTGAACAAGCTGATTCTTGCGTCTGATTTTACCGATAGACTTTCCAATAAACTTAAAAGCTCCCGCTCTACCCGCTATATCAATGACACCACCAACAGCTGTACCAACAATACCGCCTTCAATAACATTCTTAAGGCGTTCTTCCATTTCACTGGAATCTTGTGTGGGGTCATACGCTAAATACTGAACCAAATCATTCTCAACACCCATCCCCTGTAGCAGATTCGACAGGCGCGCTTCTTGCCCTTTGAATGCTACAAAGTCAGACACGGCACCTGCATAACCCCAAATAGCAGCGGTCTTAGCTGTCTTCTTCATCTTAGCTAAGCGCTTAAGGGTTTTTATATCAAGAGACCTATTTCCCTTAGCCAAGGGAGCGATAGGCGCTGGTACTTTTCCGCTAAAGGCCGATTGGTGCCCAAGGCTTTTTTGCGCTCGCGCCTTACGAAGAGTACTTGCCCTCTTGGCGAGCTTACTTCCTTTATGCAGTTTAGCGGCTTTAGAAACCCATCCTGCGGTCCCCAAGCCGGGGACTAACCCTATTCCAAATTGGACAAGGTTTTCACCGAAAGACCCTACAACAGTTTTTGATTTCCCAAAGAGGCTCCAGTCTTCTCTGTCCCACTTAGAACCAAACAAACCAGCAACACTCTCAGCAAAGCCCTCCACGCCTCTCAGCGCAAATAGGCCCATATCTCCTGCAACATCCCCAAAACCAATTTTGTCGTCTTCGGAGGGAAGCTGAGAGGGTTCTCTTTGCTCTGTGGGAGGCTGCGCCAGCCCAGCTGACGCGAGAGGCTCTCCGCTGCTCTCTGCGTTTAACCCCTTCAAAGGGCTTCCCTTAGCCGTGTGGCTAAAAGAAGCGGGAGGAGCCGTTGTAGTAATGTCCTCCTCTTCCCCGGTTTTAGGTACGTTCAGAAATTCTTCTGCGCGAGAGCCTGTATGTGAAAATTCTTCCATTGTTCTTTCTTATTTAAAATGTAGATATTCGCCTGAAATCCTTTGGCCAACAGCTACTGGGTGGTCGTATTGATATTTTATGAAGTCTTTAGTGTTAGAGAACCCATAAAGTACAGCAAGCCGTGTAAGCCCTTTATTGTTTAGATTAAGGCTCTTTGCAAACTGACTCTCTTTTACTGTTGTTATTTCCCCTTTTTCGTTCCTGCTAACAATCCCTTGAGGTAAATTCGCTATGGGAGGCCTTATGACTTTTAAAGTGTCTACTGGTATAGCGTTGTCTTGATACATCCACCCCGTCTGCCCCGGCCTACCTCTTCCGCTTGAATACATCTTCGCAAATTCTTCGGATGTTTCCGGCGGTGCCCCTCCCAGTCTAAACCCTTTGACGCTATAACCAGTGGCCATCATTTCGTCCACAGCTTCGTTCCAATACTCCTCGCCAGTACCAAGAACAATAAACCCAGTATCTTTATTGTTGTTTATTGTCGTCGTCATTAACCGCCTTACTTCCTCCATTTCCAGTCCATAAGCGGACTTTTGCTCCCAAGCTTTTTGATACTTAATGTATCCAGTTGTCGCTTCGTCAAACCCCGGCCACCTATCTGAAAAATTTAACAGACGAGTCCCGGTTCTCTGGCTCTGCATTTTAAACATTTCTACTATTTCTTGCCTCGCGGTTTCTTCCTGCCTCTCAAAATTACCTCTCTGCTTTCTAAGGTCTGACATCAAAGCTCTAGCCTGCTCCTCTCTTTCTCCGGGGGGTAAGGGCTTATCTCCCATAAGACCGCCGCCCTTTTTAAAGGCCTGCTCATAAGTATTAAACAACCCGGTAGCAATAGGACCTTCAGGGCCCGGAACATCGAACGCTCTTTGTTCTGTAGATTCTGACGTGAACATCCCAGTCTTTTCCCCTACTCCCATCCTTGGTTCATCCCTTAACTTACTCAAAGGACCATCAAAGGTAGGAGCGCTCTCTGGCATTCTTTCCGCGTGGGCTCTTTCTGCGAATAGAGCTATATCTTCCAGAAGTTCTACCCCGTTAATAGCGTTTATCCTTTCCCTGAGGTCTGAGGTCATCTGGTCTACATTGGGCATCTTTCCGCTGTTAGCGTCCTTGTAGTCTGAGATATATTTCTGGATTTCGTTTCGCATCTTGTTCCGCGCTATATCATTTGCGGGTCCGTACACTTCGTTAGCAAGTTGTGTAAGCGAAAGCTTAGACTGCGTAACTTCTTCGGGGGGCATACCGGGCTTATATATCGGAACAGCTTCAACCGCCTTACCTTCTTTCAACACGTATCCTAACGCCGCCGCCGCTCCATTCGATATCTCTACATTATTAGCGCGCATTTCTGATACTAGCCGCCAAGGGGATAGACCTCCTTCGTGCTCTTGTTGCCCAATGCGAACTCCATTCTTGTCTATAAGCCGCTCCCTAAGGTTGTTATAAAGTGCGTCTTTGTTGTTGGCTAAGGTGGTTATTTGATTGGATAACACAGAAAATAATTCATGCCTCACGCTTAAGGGGGCTTCTTCAATTTCCCTTAGGATAGCCTTCTGAGTTTCTGTAGGCTCATCCCCGAAAATCCTTGGTAAAAAAGTAGGGGTTCCGTCTGCGTTTGTAGCAAAATCTAACGCAATAGTCGTCAGCTCGTCCGCAGAGGAATCGTGAAGGCTATATGCAAGAGGGGCCTTGATTCTAGAAGCTAAAGATTCGGCTTGTTTCCCTGCTTTGGCTATGGCCCTCTCCTCCTGCTGCTCTTCTGCGAGTAGTATTCTATTTAACTGGGTTAGATACAAACTACTCTCAGAGAAAGGAGCGTCACTCCTGTATTTAAACTCTGGGTCTTTGTCGGGAAGACGAAGAAGAAGCTTAGCGGTTTCTAATGCAGCTGGGTTGGCTTCTGATTGGGCTAAAAGGTTGTCAACATACAATTTAAAGAAAGCGTCTTTCTGTTTAAGACTCCTTCCTTTAAGGGTGTTCCACCAAGGAGCTTCCAGCGCGGAGTCATCCAATAGAGTCTTTTCCGCTGCTTGGAGAGAACCTCCTGCACTGATTATATCACCAAGAGTTTGTTCCGCCTGCTTGATATCATCTACGAGGACTTCACCCTCTAAAGCGGCAAACAATTTAACTTTTTCGGTTGGGACTACAGTTTCAAAGACCCGCCTAGTTCCCACGTTAAAAGCTCTGTCAGCAGTGCTTCCTAGCTCAATGTTATGTTCCCCTTTGTAGCGTTCAGTAAATTGGATAACGAACGCATTATAGTCTTCCTCGCTGGGTCTAAATTGAACGCCTTCTTCGCCGCTTCCTTCATACCATTCTTGTAGAGCCTCGGTTAGAGCGGCTGGGAAATCTCTAGCTACCTGCGCCCCTCTATACAGCTCTCTTCTTTCGTTTTTGACTACAGGGTCTTTTTTAGCTTCAGGAGTTTGAGCCTCCTGTTTAAACATCTCGTTCTGAGCGTCTGTCCTAATTTTACCTATTTCGTCTACAAACTCCTCTTGCTCCCGCTCCGCTCGTTCTCTTTCGTCAAACGACATACTAGCCCAGTAGTTCGCTTCAGCAGCTTCCGCTGTCATCTGCTCGGCCATGTCCATCTTGGTAGCAAGCTCTCCAATACGAGCATCCATAGCCTGCCCTTGAAGCTGGGAGAGAGCTGTTTGATGGTCTATCTGAAGACCTTTATGTTCCATCTCAAGCTTCTTGTCCTCAAAAGCTTTCGCTTGAGCTAACAAACCACTCACTTGAGAAAGAGCACCAGACAAACGTCCTAAGTTAGTTTGAGACGGTGTGGGTGTAGCGGCGACCGCAGTAGACCAACCGCCCCCTCGCACGGGAACGGGGGATAACTTAAAAGCCTCTCTACTGAAACTTTGCGGCTGCACGGGGTCATCTGAAAGACCCAGTTGCTTTGCTAGGGATGTTCTTTTAGCCATTTTATCTTGCTCCTGTCGCTCTGTTTACGGCTTGGATGCGGAACCTATTGAAGGTCTCTCCGGTTATTCCAGCGCTCTGCCTCGCCATCGTGCGCGACTGAATCCCTCTTGCCGTTTGCTGGTTCCAAAGCCCACGCTCTCTAGCATATAGGCCACGCTGCATTTGGCTAAGCTCGGCATTCTGGAATACAGCAGACGCCTGCATGGTGGTATTCAGCGCTGTCCCTAAGAAGTTAGGTCTGTCGATGGGTTTGTTAATTCTTGTCATGTTCTGTACATATCCTAGCGCTCCTCCTCTGATTCTGTGCGCTCTAGAAAGTCTCCTCATCTGCCCTTGCTTGTCTAAAGCGGTCTGGTAGTTAGCGTTAGCTTGCATGAAGTTAGCCACAGCAAGCCCGGTAGCATTACCCTCAACCCCACGCTCTTCGGCGCTTGTTATAATTGTACCTATGGCTTCTTGCGCTTCTCGTCCGGCTTTCTGCGCTTCAAGAGCATCTGCTGTATCTTCTTGCCCTTCCGCTAGGCGCTCAGCACTAGCTTCGTGCTGCCACCGCTTCATCTCGTTAATGGACGCTTGATACTGAGCTTTTTCTTGTGCTCTCGCTGCTTGAGCTTGGGAGGCGTAATTAGCCACCCCAGACGCAATCGTCAGCGCTGCCTGAACCATAGGGGGTAATACTACACACATAATCAGTTATTTATTTATAGTGAATTTAATAAAGGTTTGTTCGTCGATGCTAAAAGGCTCACTGAAAGTAGCTCCGCACCATTCAAGCCACTTGAGGCATACAAAGTTTTCTGAGTGTATGTAGTTTGAGACCTGCCCATACAGCTCGGTCAAAGCCCACACCCACTTACGACAATGACGAAGAAAGTCCTTGGAGTAAGCCTCCACTTCAGGAGAACCTAACATCCATATATAAGGCTCCTCTGTTTTACCAGAGCCGAATATAGCCATAACATTCTCGTCCTTGGTCATCACCGTCATCGTGATGTCGTCGTGCAAAAAGGCGTTATTAAGCGCGTTCTCCGGGTTGCTCTTAAAGCAGGCAACCTCAATCTTATCCATCTCCCTGAGATTCTCTTTAAGCTCATCTATGTGAGCCTGCGTGGTCATCCTAATAGTGTGACCTTCTGGAGTAGTCTCAACAACGCTATCCATATCTTCTGGAACGCTGATGCACAAAAGACTCAAATTCTGCGCTCTGAAGGTTACAGGGCGCAGCAGTGGCGTTCTCAATGGTTATAGTGGTTCCTTTAGGGTCCGTAAATACAGGGAACCTGAAGCTATTCGTTTCAAGAGGCATAGAGCCCTCTACTGTAGATTGAACTATAGTAGCGTTAAATGCGCTTTCTGAAGTGTCTCTGAGGTCTGGAGTGACCTTAACAACAAAATGAGACGTATCCGTAAAGAAGATGCTTCCATTCCTGATTAGCTTTCTGCCCACGTTTGTCGGGCTAAGCTTATCTCCAGAAGGGGCTCCAAAGAATTGCTCTGAAAAGGTGTACTTCATTAAGTAAGGAATACCAACATACACTTCATTACCGGGGACACCTAAACTAAACTGAGGGGTAAACCCTCCAGAGGTGTCCGGTTGAAAGTATTGAAGGGTCAGACCAGCGATGGTCGCTCCCGCCGCTAAGGGTGTATTGTTCGTTATAAAGCTGCGGCCTCCATATTCTCCATCAGCGTTATACAGCGTCACACCAGCGGGTAGCCCCGTAACAAAAATGTTAAAGGACGGAACTGTTTCTGAACCGTTATTAGTTACGCTTAGCGTCTGCGTCCAAAGCCCGGTGTTCAAATCAAGCCCTGTTTCGGAACCAGCAGGAAAACTTGAGGGGGTTAGGCCGGATGTTGCTAGGTCTAGCGTCACGGGTACGCCTCCAGATACTACTCCATCTTTAAAAGTAATTAGGGTGGAGGAACCATCTACCGTAGTCTTAGTGTTCTGGAGTAATAGCCCGTCCTTAGTATACACTTCAAAGGTCTCGCCCTCATCTAAGAGATAAGGGACAACAATAGTCGGCTCAGTAGCGTCTGCCTTAAACTCACGCTCTACCCTGCGGTCTAGGTGTGTGTTGAACCCAGAGGGGTCTCTGTATTTGTTCTCCAAAGGCATCTTCAACAGATGCGTCTGCCCCTTTACCGCCTGAACGATAAACAAGTCAGCGTCTACAAAACATAGGCCCCTGATTCCTCCCCCGCTAATAGTAAACTTACTCCATGAGCTAAGAATCTTTTCGTTACCGCTGAAGAAATACTTATAAATGTAAACGTCCGTCCCATCAGTCAGGGCGAGTAGTTCTTCAGAAGCCGCGCCTGACATCGCCACTAAGTTCGTGGGAATATACTGAGGAACGTGAGAAGTGACTTCGTTAGCGTCATACACGTCCCTATCGACGGTCATGGTAAACTCTCTAACTCCCGTGAAACTTCCCCTTCTGAAAGGAAAATAAATATAAGAGCCTAGAGATACTGGAGCAACGGAGCTGTCGCACTCATACTCGGTAATCGGGTTTGCTGATACAGTCTTAATAGTAAGAAGGTCTCCCCCTCGTAAGACGAACTGCCCAAATTCAGAGAACATCACAAGGTTGTCCTGAAAAGGAACTGCATTCCTTAGGTTAACTACATGAGCTGAAGAAACCGTAACGTCGATTGTGTCGTTATCTAACAACGAAGCTACGGACATCCTGTAGAAGTTGTAATGCTGGATGTCATTAAGAGCATCATAAGAGCCGAACTTAACTTCGGTTAAACTAACTGAAGCCCCAGAAAGAAATCCAAGTCTTCCTTTAAAAGAAAATACCCCAGTTATAGCGCTTCCCACAAAAGAAGGGTCTGGGTTGGTATTATCGTCTCCAGCCAGTAGCCCATCTAAAGGTATATGCCCAAGCTCAAACACATTTTCAGCTGTGCTCCTGAGCATCAAGGGCATCGTGTTAATGTTAAAATGGTTAGGAATATTTGCCCCTCCGATTTCATACCAGCTGCCTTGCCCTATTTCTCCATCAGGGGTGGTTTCATCGGAACCCGCAGTAAGAAACTGGACATACCTATTGTCTGTTTGCTCCTCTAGGTCCCCTGCGATTTCTACTTTATACCTATGGGGAGCCACAGTTGGGAGGTCTGTGAGAGCTGTGACTGACTTATGAACCACGCCTACCCCTTCTCCTCCCACGCTATCTACAGGATGTATTGTCCAGTTAGGTGATTCAGGTCCTGTTATCTTACCTATCTGTGGAGCTAATAGTTCGGCGGTGAATCCATTAGCGTTAAGGTTCGCTAATCCATTATTAGTCCCAACCGCTTCCTTTTCGGAGTCGTCGTCGCCGTGCGCATCATAAACCGTGTCTGTGTTATCACTAAACAACCCTTCCAATATAGTATCTGCTTGCGCGTTCTTAGCTGTGTTAAAGAATTTATCACCAGCTTTCCTTTGGGACGCTCCTGAATACCAGTGATGCTCGTGGGGAGAATTAGCATCTCCGTCTATGTTGATACGCACTCCGTATTTCTTTTCGTAGTCTCCCTGCTTGATAAAGACTAAAGCGCTTCTGTCTAGTGGCCTAGTTTTAGATATAGGGTCTTTGCTTACGGGTTTTTTCGTATTCAGTACATAGGTGACATCCCCAGTAGTCATCAAGCTAAGGTCGTCTTTAGGTACTGTAGGAGTAACGGAAAGAGTAGCTACTCCTTCTCCACTGTTATCAGTAAGGTAACTAGCGCTATCTAAAACTAAGTCAGAGTTCGTCCCTGTTATAGTGTATTCTATGACGCTCTGTAGCTCTCCTTTTGTCGTATCAAAGAGTGTTATACCATCTTCTAGGCTCTCTATTTTGAGTATATTTTTGTCTTCTCCATTCCCCACTGCCATTAAGTTGTAGCGTTTAGCGCTAGTCCACCCACCACCTACAACCTTTAAAGTCCCCACTGGTGTAGTTCCATCATCATTGGCGGCTATAACTAAAGGGCACTCTGTAGTTATTTCTATGTCAGCGCTACTCGGCGCTCCTGCGGCGTCGTTTGTTATTGTAAAGGAGTTTACCAGTCCTCTGTATTTCTGGTCTATTCTCGTTTGCTTTCCTGTAGTTAGATTATAGGCCGAAATTGTCTTATTGTCCGTGCCTTTAATAATAACAACATACCGCTCATTATTATCCCTTTCGATAAAGTGAACCTTAGCATTAGCATCTAAAGCAACTTCAGTTAGCAGGGTAGCAACGTGCTGAGTAGCTGGACGCTTCTGTAAGCCATCCACAACGCTCGACAAGGCGTTCTCTTGCTCGGCGCATTGGCCGGGAAAGCGTACCGCATCAGGCTGCTGAGAGACGCCTTGGATGAGGTTAGATACCGAAGAGTTAATCAGAGGCATTTTATGAAATTACATTGTATTTACGATTAACTCCCAGTCTGTAGTAGACATCAGAGCTATCGAAAATGGTCCGGTCAGAGGACTGAGAATCAAGTTCTTGAAGACGCGCCCGTGCTTGCATCTCATCAGCAGCAATGAGCGATTCAAGCTCACGACTACCAACAATACGCCCTTGGAACACACGAGACGCTCTGAGGGTTATATAACGTCTCGCTGGTTCTGGGAGGTCATCCCATGTCAGCTGCTCGGTCAAATCAACTTCAACAGTGGCTGTGAAGATAAAGGTTTTGTCTTTTCGATTATATAAATACAACCCCCTTTGGACGTAGTCGTCTGACTTATCTACCGGGTCTACAAACAAAGTGTTGTCTGGCAGGCGTAGCTTACCGTCTGCCTCAAGAATTGGCTCATACTTACTAATCGTGTTGAAGTGCCATTCCTCAGTTTGAACTTCTTTTGCGATTTCACGTAGCGTGGTCAAAGCAATACTTCCCGAAATAGGAAGAGCAGCTGTGTCGGCTAGGGAGTTTACGGGAGCTTCACCAATATGCCCAAGCATTTGGTTTACGCTTTCGAGTTCTGTAGTTAGAGCCATATTTTATCCGCACCTCCACTTTCTTAAAGCGAGTGCTTTTCTTGTAGGTTTGCCGTTCTTTTTCATTGGGCCTTTTACGCCTTTCATTCGCGCACAAAAAGACCGTTTCCTAGCTGCCTGTTTCCCTTTGGGGTTCTTTGACGTAACAGGCGCTTTAAGGTTAGAACCCGTTTTACGATTATAATAATCACGCCCTTTTTGGTTAAGCCCGCCTGTTTTAGACTTATGCTCAACCCTGAGATTCGCTCGTTTTTTTGCAGCCATAAGAAAAAAAGGGGGCCTCCGCAGAATAAACTACGAAGACCCCCTTAAGGGTTATTGGGTTGATTACTCGTCAACCAGAATAGCAGCCTCAGGCCGCAGGACTCCGTGACCCATTGCATACTTAGCCAGCATGAGCGTGGCTTGCTTCTGCATTGAGTACTCGGACTCTACAGCGAGGTCCATCAGCTTGACGGTGCCGATTGCGGACTTGTGCCCAGCAATCATCTTCACGTTAGTGAGGTCAGCGTTATAGCCATTTCCACTACCGCCGAACACATCGTTCTCGGTATTGTCATCGTCTTGGTCCTGACCAGCTTCGTTAACACCCCGAATGTCTTCAAGGTGATTACTGACCACGATTGGAAGACCGTGAATCATCGGAAGCGATGCCGTAGCTACGTTACCACCGGAACCGAAGTCACGGTTAATAGCAACATTATCAGCCCCAAGAAGAGTGTAGTAGTCAACCGGAGAAAGAATGACGAAACGACCCTCTTTCGGGATGTCGTTTTGGTCAAACGTCAGTGCGATTTTTCCAAACAACTCTACAATCTGAGACGCCGTAGCAGTATAAGTGCCCGTCACGTTGTCAGTTGCGTCGATGTGGGTGCCAGCCGGAGTGATTCCGGGGATATTGGCAGCCGAATACGATGCAGCAATCAGAGTCTTCAAGGTCGCAATATCGAAGCGCTTAGCAAGAGCCCGTCCAAGCTCAGCCGCATACACGGACCTGACCTCGTAGTGGTTCTTAAGCTCATCGATGTTAGCGATGGAAGTAGCCGCCAGAAGTACATCATCAATGTGGATGGTCTTCTCGGTGTGCTTGATGACCTGATTGTAGGTAGGAGTGGCCCCACCATCTTCAAATACATCATCACCGGGAGTATGGTACTTAGCGGTTGCGGTCCCAATTACGGGGAATTGGGCTGTCTTACCACTCGAAATAGTCCGAATGGTGTGAAGCTCCTTCATCACGTTCGACTCTTCAAAGGTCGTCAAGACCTCGTTTGCGAACACCTTCAGGAACAGGGCGTTTTGTTCCGCCCAATTTGACTTCGCGTCGAGGTCTGCACCAAGACGTGAGGGTACAATAATGCCTTCGTCAGCCATTGTTTATAGTCCTTTCTTTAAGGGGTTAGAATTTAATTTACCGTTTCAAGTCGTTCCGTTCACGCCGTTCGCTCTCTAGTGTTATCCTTTCGGGCACTTAGGCTACTAATTCGCTACTAATCGACAGGAAATTCTTTATACCTCTAGCGTATGCTCGCGCTAGAAGGCTGCGGGAGGTAGAGAACATTCTCCACTCTCGTTCATTAGAGCCAAAGAAAGGCTCACATATCACGGCAGGGCACTTGGTTTTTACCAAGAAGCCTCCACCCCGCGAAAATCTTTGCATGGGCTTAATGCCCCTATTCTTCGTGTTGTATTCTACAATAACTTCTCTCTGAAGCATTGTAGCTAGGCGTTTCCCTTGTGCTGAGCTGTGGTAGTAAAGCATCTCACAGCCTGATGCTGTAGGGGATGCTGAGTTAAAATGCAGCTCTATAGCCACGGTGACTTTGTCCTCTGCCATCTTGTGCGCTATCCAGCGCATGGCGCTTCCGTAGCTGCTGCCTTCATACTCGTCATACAAAATAGACGAGACACCCTCTTCATACAGGTGCTTTTTTAAGAGCGCCCCTAAGCGCACGTTGTAGAGCCATTCATTTACCCCAGTCACGCTGAGCGCTCCTGCGTCGTTAGGTCTAGAGTGACCAACACAAATACCAACAATATCACCGGGACTCAAGGTCGTTGGCGTATCGGAGGATTTCAGCGATTGTTTCTTTTTCTTCAGGAGAGAAAGAATGCTGTTCCAACTTTTGAATAAAGCCCGGAATTTCACTCTTCTTAATCGTCGTCATGCACCCAACGATTGATAAGCTTATCGTTGCGCTTATGGCGGCGAGCTTTATACGCCTTAAAGTATTCATCCCTGACCTTGAAAAACAAATCGGCCAGCTTAGGGAACTGAATCAATAAACTGACAACCAGTTTAACCATTACTTGCTCTTAGCTTTTCCGATGTTCAAGGCGAGCCAGCTCACCACTTTAGCTGCGCGAGCGACCCACTTGTTGTCGCTCTCGTTGGGGGTCATAGTGGCGATGAGACTGGCTACAGTCACGATACCTGTAAGGATACCAATGACTTCACCTTTGTTCTCATTAAACCATGTAAGTGCTTCGGCCATGTTTATATATTGGTTATAGATAATCTACGCTCAACCTCTTTGCGATACGCCGGGTCGGTTTCGTATTTCTTGTTACCGTTTGCATCTCTCTCAGACATTGCCAAGATAATCTGCGCTCTGCTTTCAAAAGGATTACTGCTAGACCCTTGAGTCTTCCCTGCAATAAGAGCTGGGTTAGTGCCGTTGGCGGTGTCGTATTTACCCTTAAGCCAGTCAATAGCCAGTTTGGCTTGCGCCTCAGTGCCTGTTTCGAGAGCTTTATTATAAGCGTCCAGCTGAGTCTCTGTCAGTGATTCAGAGGCCCACTCAGCGATACGCGCATAATTCTCTCTACCTCCAGCAGCATTCATCAGGCTGTCTTCTTCAGAAGTCTGTAGAGCTTTCTGCCCTTCAATAAACGAATCAACCAACTCACGACTCAGCCCCTCTTCTGCGAGGGAGCTATAAGTCATATCGCTCAGCTCTCCGCTCTCTTGCCATTCAGCGCTAGCAGCTTCGATTGCCGCTTTTTGCCCCTCACCGCTTTGGCTCTCGTTGCCAGCTTCTGTAGGTGGGAGGTCTTCTGTTTCGCTAGGCGCTTCACCTGAGCCAAGTTTTGATTCAAGGTTGTTGTAGGCGTTTGCCAAATCTTCGGGGCTCTTGAACTTTTCAGGTAACCACTCGGGGCGGTCGCCTGCTGAGTCGTCGTCTGGAATGTTCTTTGCTTGTTCTTCAAGAGAGATTTCCTCTTCGCTAGGGTCGTTGATTTCGTATGTGTCTGCCATTGGATTACTCCTCTGCTACTTCGGCTTCCTCTTGGGGAGCCATCGCATCACGCGCAATGTTACCTAAAGCAGCGGCCCCTTGTGGAGCTGCTTTCTCAGCCATAGACATCATCTGTGCTTGTTGCATTTCTTGTTGTATTTGTTCTTGTGTCTTAATGAGCCCCTGAGTCTTGATTCCAAGACTGGTAGCTCTCCTCTTAAAGTATTCTTCTACATTAACGAACTGACCGATAGCCTCAGGTCCCACTACTTGAGCGGCCCCGGCTAAGAATAGGTCGAGTTTCTGTAGGTCGTTCCCTCTACCTAGAGCTTCAATACCAGTGATGATTACTGGCGTGACTAAATCTTTAGGTAGCTTGGGTAGCTGCTTCTTCTTGCCCATCACGTCCATGACGCGATTGACCATAGGTAACTGTAGCTCGTTACTGAGTAGCGAGTAGAGACCCCCCAGAGCTGATTCTAGCTCCATTGTGAGCATCCTAATTTCCTCTGCTGTGACACGCTCCGCTTCCCTGACAACGCCAGAGGTGAGAAGGAAGGCGTGACCTAAGCGGTCCTTGATGGTCGTGATTGTTTCAGCTGCGATACGGAAGTCGTTGAACTTGTCCAACTGAAGAACAGATACATCAGCCGCATTACCTTGAGTAATGGCCCCGTTAGGGCTTTCAGCCAATGTCTTTGCTCTGGTCGTCCCGTTGGGATTGACCAAGAACAATACCTTCGCAGCAGCAGCAGACCCCTCAACGATAGCCTGCGTCAGCTTTTCAAGACTGATAAGGTCACCAAGGTATTCTTCCACATATCCCCTTCCATAGTCTTCCCCGTCAATCTTGGAGAATCGCAAGGGGATATAAGGGAGCTTTCCTTTTTTGAACACTCCCTCAGTCCCTTCGACTACTGTGCCTTTTATCTCTTGATGGACAACCCAGTCGTTCCCGTGCAGGCACACCGCAGTGAACAGGTCGCAGTCTTTGTCAGGAGCGCCGTCTTCATGCAACCCTGCTGCTACCTTGAACTCTTCACTGAGGGTATTATAGGAAACAGTTTCCTTTGTGATTATTTTCAAGGGGTTCCCCATAGGGTCCCTCTGCACAACAAACCTGTCTAAATGAAAGACCCTCAAGCCCCCATCTTCTGGTAAATACAAAAGAGCATTCCCAGAAACGATGAGGTGCTTGAGAGCTTCATGGATGCCTACCCTGTAAGATTGTCTACTCACCTCTTCCATTACCGACTCTTCGACCCGCTGTAAAGCGGACTCCATTTCGGTAATAATGTCTTCGGTGGCTCCCTCTTGCCTTAATACATTTTCGTCAAAGTTAAGACGGAAGAATGGGGCATTAGGAGCCAGTAAGGCTAGTAGTAACTTTGAAGCTAAATTATTGACTCCTCTTGCTCCAATGCCCTGAAAGGGTGTATTAAGCCTTGAGTGAGCGTTATGCCCATCTTCGGGCATTATGTAGGGTAGCGTCAATTTAGCAGAGTCTCTAGCTCTGTCTAAGAACGGTCTTCTGTCGCTCTCAAGAGAGACGTATTGCGCTTCCGCTGATGTAGGGTTCATTTAATTTTGAGAATCGACTGGGCCATATTTAAGTAACCAAGCATCAAAGTCTTCTTGGCTCCATTCTTCTTCATCGAGGTTTGTTTTTTCGTCCTCGTTTAGTAAAGCGCCGTCGTCGTGTATAAGTAGATAAGACCCTCCAAAGCTTTTGGAGGACGCTACAAAGTCGTAAAAATATTTAGTGGTTGATGTTGTGGAAACCGGAGAGCCCAGTATTTGTTCCCATATTTCCTTGCTGCGCTTTTCAGCGGTGGTCTTTGCTCGATATTTAATAAACCTAACCATTTTACAAGGAGGCTATACTGAATTTCGCCATTGTGTTGGTCTCAGCGGCGGCGGCGTTAGTAGACGACAAGGCTGTAGCCCAGAGAACAACTTCGTAAACATTACCGTAGAAGGTTCTGTCAGTAGCTCCGTCAGACTGGTAAGCCCATCTACGCCCGATTTGAAGCGGGCCGTATCCGTAATCGTTTACATCTTTGGTGCAGTTGGTCTGAGTCAACGTCTGGTTTACACGAATCTTTTGTTCGTTCGTTGACAGACTTGGTTCGTATGAAGCTATGACAATGTCTTTCTGCCCTGCTCTAGCTCCATTAGAAGAGGTCTGTTCCTGATAAGAGTTATCTGAAGCTTGCCCGATACTCCACGTATAATAACCATTACGATAATAAATTTCCGTTCCGTAAGCTTGGTAATAACGGTTACCAATGAGACCGTAGTGGTCTGTAGCGTGAACAGAAGAGTTTACTTGTACGACCGCAAGCTGAGTTCTGGTGTCGTCTGTGTT